>Ga0302326_10003821_pt1 | contig 35291 bp, 34 predicted proteins | sample Palsa_T0_3_FD_202264 | JGI IMG/M metagenome (GOLD analysis project Ga0302326, IMG submission 202264) | Peat permafrost microbial communities from Stordalen Mire near Abisko, Sweden - Palsa_T0_3 | ecosystem: Environmental > Terrestrial > Soil > Palsa > Peat permafrost | place: Sweden: Abisko...
AACCCGATGTTCGGAGTGATTGACGGCTTCCGCTGGGCGATCCTGGGCGATAACTCGCCGATCCATCTTCCCAGCCTTATGATCTCCCTTTCGGTGGTGGTCCTGTTCCTGGTTGTGGGTATCGCGTATTTCCGGAAGACGGAAAAAGGCTTCGCTGACATTATCTGATTTCTCTTTGTGGATATGAGCGGGCAAACTGTCATTTCCGTTGAAAACCTTGGGAAGGTTTATCGTCTGAATCATCAGGCAGAGCGCCAGCGTTACGTGGCTCTGCGCGACGTCCTCACAAATAAGCTCAAACGGTTGTTCCGTCCCCGGAGGCGGCCCAATGGCTCCCGCTCCCAAGAGAACTTCTGGGCGCTGAAAAATGTCAACTTCGAGGTCAAGCAAGGCGAAGTCATCGGGATAATCGGGCGTAATGGCGCGGGCAAAAGCACGCTCCTCAAAATTCTCAGCCGCATTACGGAGCCATCAAAAGGCCGCGTGCGCATCAAGGGCCGTGTGGCGAGCCTGCTGGAAGTCGGCACCGGCTTCCACCCGGAATTGACCGGACGTGAAAATATCTTCCTCAACGGGGCGATCCTCGGCATGAGCCGCGCTGAAATAGGAAGAAAGTTCGATGAAATCGTCGCCTTCGCGGAGGTGGAACGGTTCCTGGACACACCGGTAAAGCATTACAGTAGTGGAATGTACGTGCGCCTTGCTTTTGCTGTGGCCGCGCACCTGGAGCCCGAGATCCTGGTGGTCGATGAGGTCCTCGCGGTCGGCGACGCCCAGTTCCAGAAAAGATGCCTGGGTAAAATGGAGGACGTTGCGAGGTCGGGGCGCACCGTTCTGTTCGTCAGCCATAACATGAACGCAGTCGAAGAGCTTTGTAACCGGGCCATTCTGCTGGAAGCGGGTTCGGTCGAAATGGAATCCTCCGACGTGCGCTCCGTACTCAAGCAATACCTCTTCGGGAACTACAGCACTAAGACATCGGTCTGGCTCAATACGGGCGCTAGAAAGAACGACTGGTTCCACATGCTGCGCCTTTCCGTATCCGACGGAGCCCGCGAGCCTTTGACGATGCCTGTGCGCAATGACTCTGACATGTGGGTTGAGATAGAAGGGGACGCGCTTCAGCCCGACCAGGCGCTTGCGATCGGCTATGCGATTTATGCGGAGGACGGCACGTTGCTTTACTGGTCGTGCCAGACGGACGGGCCCGAAGAAGACTGGCATGTCATTGAGCCAGGTCGGATACTTTTCCGCTCAAGGATACAGCCGCGCTTTCTGAACGAGGGTACCTACCGGATCGAGGCGTTCGGATGTTTACACTCCCGCCAATGGCTCTACGAACCTGGCGTTAATGCCCCGCATGTTCACCTTCAGATTGCCGGTGGGCTCAGTGACTCACCCATCTGGATGGCTAGGCGCCCAGGGCTTCTGGCCCCTCTGATTGAATGGGACGTCGAACAGAGGCGGTCTGCGAAAGCTTACCTGGCGCGCTCTCTTTGACTACTTTTTTCGTTTCGGGTGACAATCTATCAGGAGTCGCTCCACTGTGACGCTCAGATCATTACGAAAGCGGATCGTTAAAGGTCAGGAGTTTACGGTTGTTGGGGGGCTATCTATACGGCTACCCAAGGACAGCCCTATTCCTGGCTATAAGGCGAGTTTTCGATTATACGATGTCGCCCTGGGTGAGATCGCGGCCATAATTGGGACCAAATACCCAGGTTACCGGGCCATCGATATCGGAGCCAACGTCGGGGACACCGCTGCGCTCATACACGAACATACGGGCGCCGAGATTCTGTGCATTGAGGGAGATCCGATCCTCTTGCCCATTCTGAGGCAGAACCTCGCCGCCTGTGGAAATGACATGAGCTTTGAACCCAGTTTCATCGGCGTAGAGGGGACGGTGATTGACCCGAAGAGCATCGGTGACCTCGGAAGAAACGCGTGTATCGTTGAGGCCTCGGGCACCGCGGGTTCGATCACCACCCGAAGCTTCACGGAGATCCTCCGTGACCACCCGAAGTTCGCCGACTCGAAGCTCCTGAAGATAGATACGGAAGGCTGCGATTTTGAAATTCTGAGTCAGGCCGATGAAATGTTAGGCAAGGCGAAGCCCGTGATCTTTTTCGAATACGCACCACATTTTAGACCTGATGATCCAGACGCCGGACTGCGAACCCTTACTCGCCTGACCAAGCTGGGCTACTCGAGCCTTCTGTACTACGACAACTTCGGTAACCTGTTAGCGACCGTATCCTCGGAGCAACCTGGCCTGTTTCAGCAATTTCACGCCTACCTGAGTTCCAACCGAAAGTTCGGGACGGCTGTACATTACTTTGATATTTGCGCCTTCCATGAAGTGGACAGACCCCTCGCAGCTGCGGCACAAGCATCTCGTCTCGCCAGTGTATCGTGAGGCACGTCCGACTGGGTTCCAGCAGTGATGGATTAAGGGCCCGCTGTTGGAAAACGCGCACGGTCTTTTGGTCCGAATCTTCGTTGCAGAACGGCTTCTTCCGCCGTAAGACGTGCCGTCCACCCGCATGATGCTTAGAGCCGCTTTACGTACATTTCGATCTCGTTTGCTGGCACCCGTCCTTGAGAAAGAGTCTTCATCTTCGGGTGATCGCCTGTTACTGCTGCAAGGTAAGAATGCCTGTCATGTCTCTAGGTCTTTGGATCACATTGATACTCTCAGCGATATCGAGTTCGGAATCTATTCCCAGTGGGGCGAGGACGGAATTCTGGAGTGGCTCATCCAACGTTTGCCGATTTCCTCGAAGCGGTTCATCGAGTTTGGAGTAGAAGACTACAGAGAGGCAAACACGCGATTTCTTTTAATCAATCGCAACTGGAGAGGCCTGGTGATCGATGGCAGCCCGGAGAACATGGAGCATGTTAGGAACGAGGAGATCTACTGGCGCCATGATCTGGCTGCTCTATCCGCATTCATTAATCGAGATAACATCTCCGATCTAATCGCGCAGAGCGGCTTTTCAGGCTCTGTAGGTGTTTTGAGTGTCGATATCGACGGAAACGACTATTGGGTGTGGGAGGCCATCGAATGTGTACGAGCCGATGTTGTCGTCTGTGAGTACAACGCGGTGTTCGGCGATGTCCACCCGATTACAATTCCTTACCGACCAGATTTTAGGCGCACTGCTGCGCACAGGTCGAATCTCTATTATGGGGCCTCCATTTCTGCCTTGCGCCTCCTGGCGTCCCGAAAGGGATACGAGCTTATAGGAACCAATCGCGCCGGGGTGAATGCATTTTGTGTTCGCAGGGAGCTGTTCTCGCGGGTCGCGCCGATGGTGGAATGCAAGGAGCCTAATCCGTCCCTCTTTCGCGAAGCGAGAGGTGAGGATGGCGCTCTCACATTTGTTTCGGGTGTTGGGCGATTGGAAAAGATCCGCGATATGCCTGTGGTACGTGTCGACACCGGCCGGACAGTTCTGCTAAGGGAGCTGGATCGCGTATACAGCGACAAATGGCAAAGAGCAATGTGCTCTAAGCCAAAATAGAGAATATAAAGGGTGAATCTTGGCTAGCCGCGGGCAGCTCTCTTCAGGTACGATGCGGATTCTGTATCAAGGCGACATGTACTCGGGCCAGAAGTACGGTGGCATTACTAGGTACTTTGACAATGTCATTTCACATCTTCCCGATTCCGTAACGCCCGTGCTCACGAGCGCAAAGAGCCGGTTGGAGCACGCACGCATTAGCAACCCTCAACTGAAATTGTTTAGGCTTCGGCGGTTTCGGCCTTGGAGGCTGTACTCGCTCGTGGAGTCGGCACATGTAAGGGCAGTGACGCGATTAGTTCGCGCCGATGTATTCCATCCAACGTACTATTCTTACCTTGCCAGTGCCGGCCGATGGCCTCGCTGCCCTGTCGTCCTCACTGTGTATGACATGATCCACGAACTGCTGCCCCACGAGGCGGGAGGGTACGCAGATTCCCGCCGAAAGATTGCCGAGAAAGCCTCTGTAATCCCAAGAGCCGATGCACTTATTTGCATCTCCGAACACACGCGCAAGGATTTGATGGCTTTTTTCCCGACGGTTCCGAGCAGTCGTATTTGTGTCATTCCTCTAGCCACCGACCTGCACGTCACAGAAGCCATGGGTCCGACGCTCACCCAGCATAAGCCATACTTCATGTTCGTTGGAGGCCGAAGCCCTTATAAAAACTTCGTCCGACTCCTGAAGGCGTTTTCTCTGCTAGTGGTTCGGCATAAAGATTTGGAATTGCGCGTTGTGGGTTCCAGTTTTACACAAGAGGAGCTGGCTACCATCTCGATCATGGGCATCCCGGATAACGTCCATAATGTTGGTCATTTGCCCGATAACGCCCTGGCACGATGCTACTATAACAGCCTCGCTTTCGTGTGCCCTTCACTTTACGAGGGATTCGGTATCCCGCTTTTAGAAGCCATGGCATGCCGGACGGCAATAGCAGCTTCAGACGTCTCTAGTATTCCTGAGGTCGCCGGCGATGCGGCGCTGTACTTCGATCCGTATGCCGTGGAGGATATCGCCGCAAAGCTTCTGCAACTCGTGGAGGACTCAACGTTGCGTGCACGGCTGGTGGCGGCCGGTTCCGTGCGAGTGCAGGCATTTTCATGGTCAAAGACCGCCGAGCAGACGTATCAGGTTTATAGGCAGATGACGCGATGAAGCCGGACCTGAGTTTTCACTGACTCCTGCTACGGTGATCGGTTGTTCGGAGACCCCGCGCGCTCTCTTAAACGAACACCGGCCGGCGATCCGCAGTACCCATGATTCGGATTTTTGTAGTTCATAATAATGAGCAGGAGCGGCTCCGCTATCTTCTACCAAAACTGCGGGACCTTCTCGATGGCCTGAACCAGGCTGGCAAGGCCGCCTCACTCGAATTGGTGGGGCCTGACGCCGACCTGATACGGCAGAACCAGTACCGAGACAGTTTTGTGAACAAGATTCGCAGAGGAATGGACGCAAGCTCAATGTCGTTCTTCTACGCATTCGATAAACCAGGACTTTCGTCGCCGGCAAAGGAGCTGGTAAGGGGTTGCCGAAGATCGTTTGATTACTTGTTTCGTCACCGGCGCTCGGTTCGCATCGAGCAGGAGGTGCTCTATGCGCACGCCCATTGCTGGCGAAAATCTTCCGAATCGAAAATGCCGGCGCTTGTACTCGAAAGCGATGCTGTTCTGCGCCCCTTCACTAAGCACGGACTTTTAGCTCTCTTAGATCATATAGAAAGCAATTCCTGGCAGGGTGAGAAGTACTATGTGGATCTTGCGGGAGGCTGCGATAGGGGCGCGATCTTTAATAGTTGGTGTTTCGAAAGTGAATACGGTTGCAGGAATGATGATCTACAGGTAACGCCGGAGATACGCACCCACTTATTGCCGCGGCTCACCGCGAATACCGTCGGTGGCTACCTCGTTAGCGCGGCTCTAGCAAGTGAGTTATTTAGTTCCGTGATGACGCAAAAGCCAGTGCTGCCACCCGATTGGGCGATCATGGCCTTCGCCGCTTCATCGGAGAGCGTGCGCTCTTCGTTGTGTCTGCACACCACTCCAACCCTATTCACACAGGGGTCTTCGTCGGGTGAGTATGTGTCGGGCATCGATCCTCTGCCTCGAAGCAGCCGGGCCATGTAACGTCTCCTCAGGAATTTAATCCTGTGCCGTTGTTCATACTCCTGATTTAGAACGCAACCTTCACGCCACGATGATCAACGTGATCTTTTGCACAGACGGGAAATACGTCCAGCATCTGGGCGTTGCCCTGGTTTCCCTGCTGTCGAATAATCCGGAGAACCAGTTTCTAATCACGATTGTCACCGGCAAGCGCAAACAATCTTGGGAATCCGGGTTGGCCCAGATAGCGGCCAACTACGGGAACGCCTCCATTCAGTTCAAGACGTTCGACCTGCGCCGGGTTGCTCATCTCCGAACGGACCACCACCTTACGGTCGCCGTCTACGTGCGGCTGTTCCTGACAGAATTTTTCGACGACAGCGTCAGCAAGGTGCTTTACCTTGATTCGGACCTCTTAGTCTGCCGCGATATCAGCCCGCTATGGAACACCGACATCAGCGGTTATGCCCTGGCGGCCGTGCGGGATCATCCGGCTTCGCGGTGCCTGCTTGAACCTCCGATTCCTCCTGAGCGTTTTTTCAACTCGGGAGTCCTGTTGGTCAATCTGGACAGATGGCGGCGCTCCGGCGCACCGCATCACCTGGTTAAATTCGCGGAAGAGCATAGAAGCACGCTGCTCTCGCACGATCAGGATGTACTGAACGGCGTTTACACCAGCGAAACCTGCCTGCTGGGCCTGGAATGGAACTTCCAGGCGAGATATGCGGATTACACCGCGGACGAACTTTGGATGGAGCCGGAGGAGTTTGCCGGCGCGCGTGATAACCCGGGGATTATTCATTTTTCCACCAAATATAAACCCTGGAACTACGGCGTCCAGGTACCGCATCAGGAGCTCTATTTTCAGTACCTGGCGCTCACGCCATGGCGGGGCTATATCCCGCGTGAAACTCTGCAAACTAAGGTGCGCCGAATGCTCAGATTCGATGAGATGAAGCAGCAGATCAAATCGCGGTTTCCAGAGACCGCTCGTCTGCTGCGGAGGGCCAGGTACCGAAGTCGTGTTTCGCCGCCTGGCCGTCGCGCGCGGCAGTCAGCGAGTCCACTCGATGTTTGAGCCGACGGATAGGTTTGTTCTTACCGCACTAGCAGGAAGGTGTCTCGAATCATGAATCAGGAGCTACAAACTCCCGTCGTGCTCATGGTCTTCAACCGCCCCGCGACCACGCGCATTGTTTTCCGTGCCATTGCCGCCGCGCAACCGCGAACACTGCTAATTGTTGCCGATGGCCCGCGCCGTTCGCGTCCGGCCGATGAACGGCTGTGCGAAGAGGTTCGGGGCATCGTAAGCCAGGTGGATTGGCCCTGCGAGGTCCTTACCAATTTTGCCGATTCGAATCTCGGTTGCGAAGAACGGGTAGCCAGTGGGATCACCTGGGCCTTTTCGCAAGTGGAAGAGGCCATCATCCTGGAAGACGACTGCTTGCCCAACGAAACCTTCTTTCGTTTTTGCCAGGAACTTTTGGAACGCTATCGTGGCGATAGCCGTGTTGGCATGATCAGCGGCATCAACCACGTGGCGCCGCGGCTTACTACTCCCTATAGCTACTATTTTTCACGGCTTCCGCATATTTGGGGGTGGGCGACGTGGCGCTCGGCCTGGCAGCGTTATGACCGCTCCCTCAGCCATTGGCCAGCCATCAAGCGAGACGATGTTCTCAGGGAGATTTTATCGAGCGAGACCGAGGTAAAGGACCGGACCAGGGGCTTCGACGCCTTCCACGCCGGAAAGGGGTTGGATACCTGGGACGCTCAATGGCTTTATACGGTGCTGATCAACGGCATGCTCTCTATTGTTCCCAGTGTGAATATGGTGCGGAACATCGGCTTTGGGCCGGACGCTACCCACACCGTTCGGGATTGGTCGGCGAGGATGTCTGAGCTTGCCGCGCATCCGATGGACTTTCCTCTACGGCATCCGCCTTACGTGGTGCCGTTCCGAAGTTTCGATGCTTTGGACTACCAAATCGGGACCAGTGCGACCCTTGTGGAGCGTGTCCAGGCGAAGCTCGTCTCCTTGCGCCGCCATTTGGGGCTGGGCTTCGGTTCAGAGCAGGGCGAAGCGGGTCAAAAAATAGGGGACGAGCTGCCTGGCGAGGTTCTTAAGTAGGCAGGACCGTTTGGTTCGTAGAGAGCAGTTGACAACTACCCGCGTGAAACCGTCGCTCCTCCGGAGTCTCATCTACGATTGGATTCGCCTGACCATACCGACCCTGGCGGTTTGTGGGTTCCTGCGTTGGCGCGGGCGACCGCGGGATTCCAGGGAACGCGACGGTTTGAACATCCTTGTGATCCGGTTCGATGCGATTGGCGACATTGTAATGTCGTCAGCCGCCATGCGCGAGTTGAGGCGAATGTATCCCGCGGCTCATATTACGCTCCTGGCAGACTCAAGGGGATTCGCCGTTGCCGAGACTTGCCCTTACGCCGATCAGGTTCTTTGCATCCCGGACGAGCCAACATCTATTGGATTCACCGTCGGGCGGGTGGTCCGGCTACTGCAATTTTGTGAGGCGCATTTCGCGAGACGACATTACGATATCGCATTGGTTCCGCGGTGGGATGCGGATCGAGACTACGCGACGATCGTCAGTTGCTATTGCCAGGCGGACCGGCGGGTCACTTTCTCCCGGCATTGCACCCAGCAGAAAAGGCTGCTGAATTGGGGATTTGGCCGTTATTACACCGACATACTTCCGCCGGGCGGGATCAAGCATGAGGTTGAGAGAGGCCTGGATATGGTCCGGTACCTCGGGGGGGAAGTTTGCGACTCCTCGACCGAACTGTGGCTTACCGATCAGGACAGGGACTTTGCGGAGCGCTGGTGGAGGGAGAATGGCCTGGCCGAGTATCCGGTGATTCTGGCTTGCGCGCCCGGCGCAACGAAGGCGCAATGCCGCTGGCCGGCGCGGGAGTTCGCCCGCCTCATCGAACGGGTCGGCCGGCTGCTGGGCGAACAGAGAGTCGCGACGCTTTTGATTTGCGGGCCGCGGGAAGTTGAGCTTGCGAGGGAGGTTTTGGCCGGCGCCGGCGGGAGCGTGTTTCTGCCGTTTACCGCTAACGTACGGCAAGCCGCGGCACTGATCGCCAAATGCAGCGTGCTGGTTGGAAACAACAGCGGCCCGATCCACATTGCCGCGGCTGCGGGGATTCCGGTGGTGGAGATCTCCTGTCATCCGCTGAATGGAGATCCCGCAGACGAGTTGAATCCGGAACGTTTCGGAGCCTTTTCGAAAGAATCAGTGGTGGTCCAGCCTCGGGAACCGATCGCTCCCTGCACCGACAAATGCAACGCCTGGCAGCAGCACTGCATTACAGCGGTAAGGATGGAAGACGTGAGCGATGCGGTTTTGAATCTGCTTGCCGCGCGCGCCGGCGCTGAAAGTCAGACCGCACTATGCAATTCGTAGCGGTGATTAATTCCTTTAATCGGAAGAGCCTGCTGGTGAAAGCGGTGGAATCTCTGGCGCGCGCCATGGGTGAGCAACGCCAGGACTATGCGATTGTCGTGTTCGATGCGGGTTCGGGCGACGGCAGCCGGGAGTGGCTGGCGGAGTTTGCCCGGGAGCATTCAGATGTTCAATTAGAAATTGTGCAGCCGAGGGAAGGGGAAGACAGATCCTTTGCCGCCGGCGTGAATCGGGGCTGCGAACATGCGATGAAGGCCTTCCCCGGCGTTGAGTTTCTTTTGCTTTATGAGACCGATAATTGGGTTTCCAGCGGGCAGCCGATCGAAGCCGCCATCAAGGTGCTCAGGAGCAACGAGGAACTGGCTGCGATGGGATTTACGGTGCGGATGCACTCCGGGCGGCTCATCGGATGGGGGACGCGATTCCCAACCCTGGGTTCCTTCATCCTGGGAGGGCTGATGGGACATAAGAAAGGGGTCCCGCGAGCTGAAAGGCGGAGAATCCAAGAGTGCGAGGGCTTCAGGTGGTTTACGGCGGACGCAGTCTACACGAGTCCGCTGCTGATCAGGGCCAGCGCGTGGCGGGAGTCGGGCGGTATGGATTCCCGCATGTTTCCGTTTTCCGATTCGGATCTGGACTGGGCCTGGCGAGTGGCAAGACGAGGCTATCGGATGGGAGTTTTAGAGACCGATGCGGTGGTGCATGACAATCTCTCAACCATATCCAACTGGGCCAGCATGCGGGTGGTGGACTATCACCGCAATCGGTTTCGTTTGTTGCGGAAGTATCGCGGGCGGCGGGTTTGGCTGACGGTTCCAGCACTTTTTTGCCGGCACGTGATCGAGTACGGGATATTACTCGGCATGGTATTGGCGGGACGCCGGCCGGCGGCATCACTGATGAAGCGCACCGTTCTTATGAGGCGGGTATGGCATGGGTATGGGGCCTCGTGGTAGACGCGCGGGAGCGAGGAATCTGGCATGAAAACGGTTCTTAAGCACATGGTGAAATCAGCCGGTTATCGGGTTGTTCCGGTGGCTGAGGATTTCGCGCATCAAAGATCTCAGGCGATGAAAGACCGGCAGATCGATCTTGTCATCGACGTAGGCGCCAATATGGGTCAGTATGGGAGTGGACTCCGGAAATCCGGGTACGAAGGTTCGATCTGGTCCTTTGAGCCTTTGTCCCAAGCCTATAGCGAGCTTCGAAGGGTCGCGGAGCAAGACCGGGGGTGGACGACCTGTCGAACAGCCGTCGGGGAGGCGCCGGGAAAGCTTCCGATTAACGTAGCCGGAAACGGCCAGTCCAGTTCTCTGTTTCCCATGCTGAAAGCTCATGCGGACGCAGCTCCGGGGTCTCAATATGTGGGCACCGAACTGGTGGACGTGGTACCTCTTGACGACTTGTGGGGCAAACAACTTCCGCGGAGCGCCCATGCCATGCTGAAACTTGACACACAGGGTTATGAGGGTTTCGTCATTCGCGGCGCGCGGACCGTGGTGGCCGAGATTCAGTTAATTGAATGCGAAATGTCGTTTGTTCCGCTGTATGAGGGGCAGATCCTGTTCCATGAAATGTACTCGCTGATCACTGAGCTTGGTTTCAGGCCGATCGGTTTTGAACCGGGTCTTTTCGACAGGAACACTAATCACTTCCTACAGGTGGATGGATTGTTTGCGCGACAAATGCGACGGCCGTCCTATCGCGATTCGCGCATCCGCGGGATGCTGAAATAGTAATTCAGCCGAAGTGAACGCGGACAAAATTTATGAGAGTGACGGCCTCTGCGCTCTTGACCCGGCTCTGCAGTCGCGGTTGTTGCCATTGTTCGGGCAAGTGAAGCGAATGCACATTTCATTCACTCTCTCCACGGTGCCAATGCTCTTATTAGGAGTTTACTTATGGTACCTCGCCAAGGGTCAATTCCTTCCGGTGGCCATGTTCATGTCGGTTTTTGCCGCGGCTTCGGTGGTGAACTTGGGAGTCGGCGGGTTACAGATTGGCGTTCAACCAGCGTTTGTAACTCTCTTGCTAGCCTTGGGGGCAAGGTTCTTTGGACGACGCCCACGCAAAATCAAGTCCGGGATTCCACTCAAGTCCACGACGTTCTTGATTGCATTGTTTGTCACGTACGCCACAGTCAGTGCTTTTGTGAATCCTCTACTATTTAGCGGGACTCCGATAACAAACGCCAAACTCGGAGGCGAGGTGCCGTTGATGTTTGAACTTGGCCATCTTAATCAGTTGGCGTATCTGCTGCTCTCCTTTGCCATTTACCTGGTTGCCGCCTACCGGACACCGTCGGCGGAGTTAACGAAATCGCTGAATTGGTTCATTGGCGGCGCCGTCTTGGCTGCGCTCATAGGCTTCTATCAATTCGCGGCGTTGAAGATGGGCCTGCCATTCCCGAGAGACTTTCTGTACACCAACACCTACGTCATGTATGACGCCTATGAGATCAACGGTTTTACCCGTGTAAACTCGACCTTCTCCGAAGCGTCAGCCCTGGCCTTCTGCCTGACAATTGCGCTTGCTTTGGTTCTGTGGCGCTTTCTATCGGGTTCCGTTTCGCAACGCAACGTGATCTATGCCGGGATCATTGTAACTGGATTGATCCTCACGTTATCCACCACCGGATTTGTCTGCCTGACTTACCTGCTGACGGTTGCTGGCTGCCGTTATCTCTTTCACTGGGTGGGTAATGAGAGGGCTCGCTTAGCCAAACTGCTCCTGGCATTCCCTGCTCTTGTAGTGGCTCTCACGCTGCTCGCCGTACCAGCCGCCAACGAGTCGTTTGTGAAGCTCATGCACACGGTTATCTTGGATAAAAGAGAAACCACTTCTTATCAGGAACGGACAAGAATGAATGACGATTCACTGACAACCGCCGCCGCGACGTACTGGCTGGGTGCCGGCTGGGGCGTGTGCCGGGCGAGCAGCTTCATTCCCACTGTCTTGGGAAATGTCGGCCTGCCGGGGGCTGTGCTGTTGTTTGCGTTCTGGCTTAAACTGATTTGGTCGGGATTCCGTAACGGCAACATGCGCCGTCCGGTTCATGGTGCGGTGGTGTTTGCTTTGGGTGCTGTATTGGTGGATCTGGCCGTTGCCGCGCCGGAGATCGTGAGTCCCATCATTTGGCTTCTTTTTGCGCTGACAGCCAAACTTGAGGGCACTCCGTCGGTTAGTAGACCGCCGATCCGTCAGTACGCCTTTGTGGGCGCTACTTTCCCCTCGTCGTCGGCCAAGCGCATTCGACTTTGCTGAATCTGTGCCGGAGGCTATAGCCCGAACCTAGTTTGGTTTCCTTCGACACGAAAAACACGGAGCCTCTCCTGAACAACTGCTGTATCTGTTTCGCAACCGATGCGGGATATCTGTTCCCCGCGCTCCTAAGTGCGATCCAAGCTCGTACTCACTCGTCGCGCTCGGTAGCCGACGTTGTCATTTACTATTTCGCGGCGGAGCCTCGAGCGGAGGAGGATTTCGGCAATATCTGCATGCGTGAAAACATTGGGTTCATTCGTGTCGGGCTCGACGTGATCGAGCAATCGCAAACCCCTTATGCCCGCCTATTTCTGGACCGCTTCGTGCCGGCCCACTACACCCAACTTCTCTACGTGGACTCCGATACCCAGATTGTCGGTTCGCTCGATCCACTGATCCGTGCTGACGTCCCAGTTGGTCACTTTCTTGCTGCCGCCGATTGTGTAGCTTTTCTGACAGACGAAGTCGCCAGAAGATCAAGGTGGATGCGCGGCTATTTGGACCGAATTGGCTGCCAGAACAGCGATAATTACTTCAACTCGGGCGTCCTGAGGATCAACAGAAACGGTTGGACGGCCGTTGCCTCTCAGGCGCACGCTTTCTGCCGCAGCCTTCCATCGGAATTCAATCGTTTTTGGGATCAGGATGGCTTGAATGCCGTGGCCGGCTCGGCACGACTACCAATGTCGCTAAAATGGAACTTTCCGATTTTCATGCGAAATTGCCGCGTTGAAGAACAGGTCAAGCCGATCGTCTACCATTTCAGTTCAAGTCCCAAACCATGGAATGGGAACTTCCCTCCTTGGAATCAGAGGGCCACTCTACCTTACGTTGAACTCATTCAACAATATCCTGAGCTTGCCCAATACATGCCGTCCTTTAGTCGCATACGAAAAATGAAGTATTTCCTGCAACAACGGATGAAACGATGTCATGAGACCTTGGCATGGGGCTTGAGTTCGAGACGGAAACGCATTTTGGAATACGAATCCCTGGCGGCGGTGCGGCAACTTTGTTCCGAAAAACGAGCGACGCCAACCGAGCCTATCTGAAAACGCAAGCGGATTATCATAGTCGTGAAACTCCCTGGCAAGGTTGCCCGAATTAAGTGGACGCTTGTTTTCACCTATCGCTTACATATCCCAACCCGATGGCCTCCGCCATCGCCGTTCCTTTCGTGCTCTGTTGGCACTCGTCTTTACGCATGGCGATGGAGTCGCGAAGCAGGTCAGCACGGACGGGCCACGCGAAGTGGTCACCGACAAGGGCTATCACAGCCGCCCGCACGTACTGCTTGGAACACAATCTCGGCGGGCAAAGATGGGGAACAACAAGCAGTGTATGCCAAAGGAGGCGCATTCGTGGGGCACGAGCCCTCCGGCTGTTATGCCAGCGCGGCGAAGCGGAGCGGTGGAATCAACATCTGTATGGTCGGGGCGGGATGCGTCGCCTACATTTGCGGGGCCGGGAAAACATTCTCAAGCGGTTCGTGGTGCACTCCGGTGCGGCCAATCGGCTTGCTGATGCGTAATCTGTTCGGAAGGGGCACCCCCCGGCGCCTGGCAGGAACACTGCCAGCCATGTTTTCTGCCACGCACACCTTGGTCCGAAGATGGTCTGCGACACCGACGTTGGTCAAAAGGTTCGGCGAGTCGAAGGCCCACGCCAACCCGGCTCAACTGATTACTGTCGCAGCATGAAAACAGCTGGCTTCACCCAGGCTGCTTGGCAAAGACGAGCTCACTTATACAAGCCTTGTTTGTTGCATCGCGGATAATTCCGGCGACCGTTGATACAGCTTCACCAATTCCGCAGTCCCTCATGCGTAAAGTATCGATCATAATCAGCAATCACAATTACGCACCGTTCTTGGAGGCTTCGATTCAGAGCGCGTTGGCCCAGACCCACTCCGAGTGCGAGGTCATTGTCGTGGATGATGGCAGCACCGATGGTTCGGGGGAGATACTGGAGCGTTATAGGAGTAGAGTTCAGGTGGTTTTACTTGCGCATCAAGGGGAAACGGCGACTCGCAATGTGGGCTTTTCACGGTGTTCCGGTGATTTGATTTGTTTCCTCGATTCGGATGATGGGCTTCACGCCGACGCGGCCGAGCGTGTCGTACGCTTCTGGCGGCCCGAATTCGCGAAGGTTCAATATCCGCTCCGAGTTGTCGACCAGGAAGGCATCGACCAACGCCTCCAGATGCCGCGATGCCGGCTCGACTCCGGGAGGGTCCTATCTTCGCTACTGCGGACCGGCAGGTATATTACTTCGCCAGGCAGCGGGAATTTCTATGCCCGCTCGTTTCTCGAGAACATAGTGCCCGTTCCAACCGATGAATGGCCTCAGAGTTTTGACAGCTATGCCGCGGCCTGCGCCGGCTTCTCTGGCGAAATCGGCGCCATTCAAGAGCCCCTTGGGTATTACCGGGTGCATCGGAATAACATGACGCGATCGGTACGGTCTGGGGTAATCGAATACGCTCAAATCGATAAGCTCCTACAGCGCCAACTCCGGCTTCGCAAGCTCATACTGGCGTCGGCTGCGCGAGAAGGTTTGCACGCTCAGCCTGATATCGTGATTTCTCATTGGCTGTACCTGAAGCTGGAACTGGTACAACAGCGGCGCAACGCCGGAGCGCCGTTTGGAGAGACCTTACGGATCGTGCGAAAGATGATTACTTCTGCCATTGGAGCTCCCGAGTTAAGCGCTGCAAAGCGGATTCAGCTGATTGGGTGGGCGATTGCGTCAGCGATCCTTCCCAAGGCTGCTTCACAGTACGTCATGACGCTGGGATTCGACGTTGCGCCAGAGAATAGACTGGCGCGAGCAATGCGTCGATTTTGAGACAAGACAGTCACGTGAAGATCTTCGTCAACGGACGGTTTCGCAGCCATAAGATCACGGGCATTCAGAGGTACGCCCACGAGATCACCCGACGCCTGGATTTTCCCGTGATAGAACCCGGGAGATCTTTGAAGGGCTGGCGTGGACATGCATGGGAGCAAATCAACCTTCCGGTGCTGAGTTTTCGAGGACTTCTGTGGAGTCCGTGCGCGGCTGGACCTCTGCTTTCCTCAAGGCAGGTTGTTACGTTTCATGACCTGTTTCCTCTCGACTCGCCAGAGTGGTACCAGCCGATTTTTGCGAGAGGGTATCGCACTTTACTTTCGGCCCTTTCAAGAACGGCCACCCACATCATCGCTGTTTCGCGATTTACTAAGGACCGCGTGGTGGAACGCTTGAAGGTACACCCAGATCGCATCACAGTAATCCACCATGGCATTGACTCTAAGGCTTTCTATCGCGCAGAAGAACGGATGCTTAGGGCGCGAGGCGAACTCAAGTTGCCTTCTGGCCGATATATTCTTTGTGTTGGCTCTTTAGAGCCCCGGAAGAATCTCAGCCGGCTCTTACTGGCATGGTCCGAGGTGGTTGGGTGTCTGCCGCAGGATGTATGGCTGGTTGTGGCGGGTTCCCATGACGGCAAAGTCCACAGCGCGCCCAGGGTTGCCTCCATTCCGGAGCGGGTTGTGTTCACCGGTTATGTTCCGGAGGCACTCCTCGCTGGTTTGTATTCCGGCAGCCTGGGGTTTGTCTATCCATCGCTCGGCGAGGGTTTTGGGTTTCCGCCGCTGGAGGCTATGGCTTGTGGCGCGCCGGTGTTTACCTCCAATCGGACCTCCCTGCCTGAGGTTTGTGGTTCCGCTGCGATTTATGGAGATCCGACCGATACTACTGAGATCGCTCGCGGGATCAAGCTGCTATGCCTAGACGCGTCTCTTCGAGATAGGCTTCGACATTTGGGGCTGGAGCAAGCTTCTCGGTTTACGTGGGAACGCGCAGCACAGGCTACGAATGACTTGCTGCTTCAGTTCGCGGAAGAAGCGGGAGCCGCAGATGAATTTCGGATGGCCAGCGGCACGGCCACTTTGGATGATGGACACACCATGGCTAGCTCGATCCAAGGATCATCGAGGTGCAAGGTGTTTTCAGAACAACGCAGATGAAAAGAGGAAGCGTCAGTAATCGCTTGCTGGATCGCTACGCCGGCATTGTTGCATTGAGAGCGATATCGGTCTTTAACAAACGCCGTCCTCGCCCTGCGTTATTCCGGACGATTGGCATTCTGGCTTCTCCTACTGTAGGCGACACCCTGCTCACGAGTGGGGCGGTTAGGGACCTAAGGAGGGCGTTTCCCGAAGCCCGGGTAATCTACTTTTCGACGCCTGGGGCTTCGAGTGCCGCGGTGAAACTAATCCCTGGAATCCATGAGATTCAGGCGATAGACATTCTTAAACCTTTTCTCACTATTCGAACCATGCGCAGATGCAAGCTCGACCTGCTGGTCGATTTCACTCAATGGCAGCGCGTTACAGCTTTTTACTCAGGCCTCTCCGGCGCGGGGCACCGTCTGGGCTTCCGGTCCGCCGGCCAACATCGTCACTGGCTCTATGATGAATCGGTTCCGCATTCGGCCGATGCTCACGAAACCGAGAACTTCCGTGCTTTGGTGCGGGCACTCGGTGTAAAGGCAACGCATCCGCCGACCTTGAACGCTTCGTACAACGAACCCTTGGTTGAGAAACCCCGCATTATTTTTCATCCGTGGGCGACCGGCGACCACGCTTTCCTCCGTGAGTGGGCCACAGGGAACTGGGTGGAATTAGCTAAGAAGCTCGCGGCTGACGAGACTGTCTTTTTGATCACCGGTACTCGGGATGAATTGTCTCGGAGTGTTGATCTGGTGAGCCGGCTAAGGTACGCCGGCCTTACCGCCGAGCCGTTTCCGGCCCTCGATGGTCTGTTTGGCCTAAGCCGCCAAATACAGCGGTCTGAGCTGGTGGTCAGCGTGAATACCGGAGTCATGCATTTAGCCGCCTTGCTGGGTGCCAGAACTATTTCGCTCAATGGCCCTACAGCTACTCATCGATGGGGGCCGGTAGGTCCGAAGAGCTGTTCCGTGGAGCCTCGGGGCGGTGGTGGCGGGTATCTTCATTTCGGATTCGAGTTTGCGGGAAATCCGCAGGACACGATGCAGCGCATTTACGTAGAAGATGTATTCTCAGCAGCCCGCGAACTTGTGCCTCGTTTACAAAAGGCTGTTATGGCGAATGTATGAGCAATAAGTCCGTGGTAATGATTTGTGGGTTGTCGCTCGTTCGGGTGCTCGCGAATGCACAGCCTGTGACGGTCACTTCCTGTGGCGCGGATTCATCGGGCCGTTTGGACAGCACCGCTGCTTTCCAAAGGTGCTTGAGCAATGTGCCTGCCGGCGACTTGTTGATTCCTTATGGGACATATAGAATCGCAGGTTCGATCTTCAAAACTCGTAATCAAAATCTAGTTGGTATGGGTTCGAAGGCTTCAATCTTAAAATGCCAGGGTACTCAGGTTCCCTGTATTGTCGCCGCCGACACCGCAGGAGGTCCAAATAACTACTCGATCTCCACTATCCAAAACCTTGGAATCGAAGGCCCCGGGACGAGCAACGGAAGCATCGGCGTGCTTGTCGGAGGCGACCCGAGCTCCACGATCGTATCCAAAACCGCTTTTGGAGACTCGGTGAATTTCGCGGGCATCCGCATAACGGGGTTCAACCATGGCGTGCAGTGGGGAAACAACGCTTATGCCAACAAGTTCTTCCAGTGCTCCATCTTTGAAAACGGAAGCGGGCTCTATGCGCCGACCGGATTGCAAAACTCGGGAGAAGCAATCAGCGTTACCGATTCCGATATCTTCAACAACCGCGAGTATGGAATTGAAGACCATGCGAACTTCGAATGGATGATTCAGGGAACGAGCTTCGATTACAATTCCACTGCGTTTGTGTTTTACGGTTCGAGAATCCATCTGACGAACTGCCACTTCGAGCAGCAAGGCGCGCAAGTGTTCTTCCAGCCGTACGGTCACGCCATTCTCTCGATTAGGGATAGTGAGATTCTGGTGCAGGCCGCTACGGGGCAGGAGAAATACATCCTGAGTTTATGGCCGCAGTCGCTGGCCATTGCCATCGACGATGTCAGTGTTTGGTCGAACCATCCAGTGCAGTATTTTATGCGCGTGCAAGGGCAAATCGGTGGATCCATTACCAATCTACACGGAAATGGCAACCAGAAAATAAGCGCGTTGTCAGACACTGCCAGTCATGCCGTGATCTCAGCTGTGCAAGCATTTCCACAATGAACGAATCAGAACAGGTAGATACGCTCAGCAACCCTTCAGGCCGTTCCTCTACGTCGGGTACGCCCCACTTGTTTAGCCCGAAGATCTCAATCATCATTAATAATTTCAACTACGGAAGCTTCGTGGAAGCGGCCGTAGACAGTGCCCTCGGTCAGACGTATCAAAACGTGGAAGTAATCGTCGTAGATGACGGCAGTACCGATGAATCGCGCGAAATTCTTAAGAAGTACGACACTCGAACCCGTATCATCCTGAAGGAAAATAGAGGACAGGCTTCCGCCTTCAACGCAGGTTGCCGGGTTGCGACCGGCCAGCTGATAGCTTTCCTCGATTCTGACGACGCGCTATTCCCCGAAGCAATCGAAACAGTTGTAAACGCGTGGAAGCCTGAGATTGTAAAGATGCAGTTCCTGCTTCAGGTTCTGGGACCGGATGGTTCAACCGATTTTGTCATGCCACGCGCGCGTCTTTCCGAAGGTGACGTACTCGAAAGGTTGCTGAAGACCGGTCGATACGTGACTTCTCCAACCTCTGGAAATGTCTTTGCCCGGAGCTTCTTGCAACGTATTTTCCCCATCCCTGAGGAGGAATGGGAGCAGACTGGCGACGGTTACATCAACAACTGCGCCCCGTTCTACGGACCCGTCGCGGCGATTCAGCGACCACTTGGTTATTATCGCGTCCATGGAAACAGCATGAGTTCCGCTGTAAACGGCGGCTTCGTCGATCTAAAGCAACTGGAAAAGCTCATGCGGCACGCGTATCTGGAAAAGTCGCTGATCGAGACCCTCGCGCAGAATCGAGGCCTCAAGTTTTCGCCGAGCCTGGTGGTATCCCACTGGATGCATTTGAAGCTCAGCCTGTCTGTATACAGACTCAAAACCCGGCCGGGGTTACACAGGACGAAAGTGCTGCTGCAATCTGCACTGGCGATGGCAGCTTCCGTTATGCGCTCCGACGAGCTCACGCCATTTGTCAAAATCCAGCACACCGTTTGGGCGGTCGGGGTGGCGGTTTTGCCGGACGTAGCTGCGCACACGTTCATTAGGTTGGCCTTCGATCACGTACCGCAGTCTCGTATTCTCGGGATTCTGAGAAGAACATAGCTGCTGAAAGCAAGTCAGCGCCAGAGAAACGCGGGTAAGGGATTGATAAAGAACAACGGAGTTTCCTTCCTCCGAGGGCGCGTTTCAGCTTTCACAACGAGCTTCTGCAACCCAAGTTAGTTTGCCGTCTCCTGCTTCATAAATCACTCTAACATTCGTTTGTTGGTGACTTTCATGGGAACAAGCACAAAACTAGTTTATGCATCTCAAATTTCGCCGGCAACTATATTGCGGGAGTTCACCTTGGGGTCGCAATGGAAAACGACGGCTTCCATTGTGGGATCGGACGCGTTTGCCTTGGTACTTGTGTTTGTCTTTGCAGTTGTCTGGCGTCATGTGCTAAGTCCGGCATACGAGCTCGCCTACGGTTTGCATCTCATTCCGTGCGCAATGATGCTGCTCGTCGCATTCTGGGCGCAAGGTCTTTATCCGGGTGTCCTGCTGCACTCGGCGGAAGAGATGCGGCGAATAGTGTTCTCCGCCAGCTTGGTTTTCCTGGTGGTGGCCTCCACATCGTTTCTGGTGAGGAATGTCGAGTCGTATTCGCGCTCAGTTTTCCTCGTCTCGTGGGTAGCCGCCCCGCCGGCGGTCTTGTTAATGCGGTATGTGCTGCGACGCTGGCTGGCCGGAAAGCGGTGGTGGGGCGTCCCAGCCCTTGTGCTCGGTACGGGGCCGATCGCACGAAGAGTTGTACTTTCGATGCAAAATGGAAGCTCCGGTGTCAAGGTGGTGGGTGTGCTGTCGGCGGCTCAAGTCGAATCCTGGCCCGAAGACTTGCCGCCTATTCTTGGCGATATTATCCATTGTCCAAACATAGCGGAGTCCGGCGTGGCGCAATACGTAATTGTGGCTATGCCGGAGAAATCCGCCATTGAGATACGGCATACGATTCAAGACTACTGCCGGGGCTTCAGCCACGTGTTTTTTGTGCCGGACATGCCCGGAGTCTGCAGCCTTGGGGTTTCGGCTAGAGAGATCGGGGCTGAGTTTGGCCTTGAAATGCCGCAGCGCCTATTTCATAAGAGTGCCGCCGTGTGTAAGCGGGTACTCGATTTGATTCTGGGCGGCCTGGCGCTGCTGATCGCGCTACCGCTGTTTTTTGCGATAAGCACTCTGATTAAACTGACGTCGCGCGGGCCGGTATTTTATGAAGACCGCCGTTTTGGGCGTAACGGTGTTGTTATCAAGGCACTTAAGTTCAGGACGATGGTGCCTAATGCCGCTGTCGTGCTGGCGGATTATTTGGCAGGTCATCCAGAGCTGCGTGTTGAGTGGCAGCGTGATCATAAGCTGAAGAACGATCCTCGCGTGACAAGGGTGGGTAAATGGTTGCGGCGGCTGAGTTTGGATGAATTACCACAGTTGCTAAACGTTCTGGCTGGGGAGATGAGTCTCGTAGGCCCTCGGCCGATTGTTGAAGCTGAGATTGAAAAATATGGGCGTGGATACGGCCTATATACACGTGTTCTGCCGGGGTTGACCGGCCTTTGGCAGGTTTCGGGCCGGAATAACACGACTTATGGAGAGCGCGTAGGATTCGATGAGTATTACGTGTGCAACTGGTCTATCTGGCTGGACGCATACATTTTGATTCGAACGGTGAAGGTGGTTTTGACCGGCGAGGGCGCTTATTAGGAAAGGGGTTTGTGCTTCATTTAGCCGATAATCGGATCAGAGACTGGCCTCGCGGTCGACGAGCTCATCTCAGTTTTGAATGAGTTCAGGGCGATCGCTAGGCTGGTGGACGAGGTGGGTGGTGTGATTGTTCAGGCACTGCTCTCGGGACGTAAGGTGTTGACTTGCGGGAATGGTGGGAGCGCTACAGATGCTTCGCATATGGCGGAGGAACTGGTGGGTCGCTACAAGGGTGAGCGACGGTCCCTGCCCGCAGTGTCTTTGGCGGCGGATCCGGCTTTAATTAGTTGCATTGCGAATGATTTTGGGTACGAGTATGTGTTTTCAAGACAGATCGAGGGTCTGGCCCAGCGGGGCGACGTTGTTATTTGCTTCTCCACCAGCGGCAACTCTCCGAATACGATAAACGCGGTCGAGGCGGCTAAGCAAAGGGGCGCGAGTTCGGTCGGAAGTCTCGGGAAAGAGGGCGGCTTAATGGCGGGAAAGGCCGACTATGAGGTTATCGTTCCTTCAAATACGACCGCTCGGGTTCAAGAAGTGCATACCTTGATTCTTCATTCGTGGCTTGAATTGATAGAGACTGAGTCCGTGCGGTAGTCTTCCGAACGCCTATTTACTGACTCAATGAGTTATCACATCGCAGCTCTGGAAGTATTATCGTCCGGTGATGATAATCGGCCAGTAAATCAGTTTCGGAGCTTCTCTGCATTGGGAGATTTGCGCCCTTGACCAGGCGATGCGTCTGGCTTCCAAACAGCTGACCTTGTGACACGGGTCGCGCGGCCTTATCGGTTCACCGTTTTCCAACTGGCGAGTTAAAATGACGCAGCAAACACGCTTAGTGTCGAATGAAACGCTTGCTTTGGTGGCTCGTCACGGCTTTTGCGACACGACAATACTTGTCGTTGGCGACCTCATGATCGACAAGTACATCAATGGAGATGTTAATCGTATTTCGCCTGAAGCGCCTGTCCCAGTGCTTTCGGTACGCGGAGAGCGAAACGTAGCAGGAGGCGCGGCGAACGTTGCCCTCAACACAGCGGGACTGCATGCCAAGACCTTAATTGCTGGCGTGATTGGTGACGATCCTGTTGGTGAGGAGTTGTTGAAACTACTTAATAGCTCTGGAGTGTGCACTGACGAAGTCATGCGCGATCGCTCACGGCCCACAACGCGCAAGACTCGTGTGGTTTGTGGGAACCATCAAATAGTCCGCTTGGATGAAGAGGTCACCGAAGATATTTGTGAAGCTACGGCTGCTGCGTTCCTGGCGAGGATTACAAGCGTCCTCGAACAGGTCGATGCAGTGATTCTTTCAGATTATGCTAAAGGTGTTCTTGCAAAGGACCTGCCTCAGAGGATAATTAGGGAGTGCAATCGGCGCAACACTCCGGTTCTCGTCGATCCGAAGCGCTATGACTATAGCGTGTATCAGGGGGCAACGTGCATTACACCGAACGTGAAGGAGTTCCAACATGCCTTGGAGTTCCTCGGATTGAAGAATGAACCTCTTGAGTGTTCCGCTCCGAAGTTACGGCGCGAGCTGAGATGCGAGTCCCTCCTAGTGACCCAAGGTGCGGACGGAATGACGCTGGTCACTGATACCTCGCTCGTTCACCTGGTCGCCATGGCGGAGGAAGTATTTGATGTTTCTGGCGCTGGAGATACGGTGATTGCGACTGTAAGTACCGCATTGGCGGCGGGCCTGCCGTTGCAATCGGCTATTGAACTTGCTAATGCTGCGGCGAGTATCGTGGTCCGCCACTTAGGCACAGCTCCTATAAGCTGGCTGGATTTGTACGGCCTTATCGAAGATCAAAATGCCAGAGCAAGATTGTCGAGTAGACCAGTTCGGATACCTCCGAAGCAGTTTATTGTGGCGGCGCAATGACCGCGCCCACGTAGAGCATGAGGACAGAGAGAGCCAAGATTCGTAGCTTAGACGAGGCGGACCGGTGGGTCAACGAGCAGCGCGACGCCGGGATGCGGATTGGCTTTACCTGCGGCGCTTTCGACTTGCTTCATGCCGGGCACGTACAGTATCTAGCCGCAGCGCGTGAAAAGTGCGATCGATTGTTGGTCGCAGTGAACTCTGACGAATCCATTCAGCGTTACAAGAGTCCACTCCGACCAATTAATCCGTGGGATCAGCGAGCCTTGGTTGTCGCTTCACTCGAACGTGTGGACTGTGTCGTAAACCTTGACGAAGATCGCCCGTGCGGGTTGATCGAGCGCTGGCTTCCGGACTTCTACATCAAGGGCGGCGACTACAAGGATGGATCGCTACGTTCTAGTGAAATCGTTGCAAGGTATGGCGGCGAGACTGTCTTTATTCCTGCTGAGTTTGAATCCAGCACGAGCAGGGTTATCGAGTACATCCAAGCACTGGAAAAGCACGGTTTGCCAGCGCGTTTTAATAGTACCGAGCCTTCCGGCCTTGTTTTGTTGGACCGTGATGGAACATTGGTTCGGGACGCCATATTCGATCCCAAATCGATTGAGCTGCTCGACGGAGTTTTGGACGGACTCAAGAAGCTCCATTCCGCTGGCGCTCGTTTGTGTCTAGTCACGAATCAGCAAGGGATCGGGTTTGGATATTTTGGATATCGTGATTTCGTGGATGGAAATCGGGCGTTGCTTCGCGTTTTAGGCAAAGCTGGGATTCTTGTCGCCAAGATTTACTTCTGCCCTCACTCCCTCGCCGACAGGTGTGAATGCCGCAAACCGGGCACAGCGTTGCTACGTCGAGCAATGTCGGATCAGGGTGTTGGCCCCGAACGCACATTTTTAATCGGGGATACAGAGACAGATATGCAGGGAGCGGAGTTGGCCGGGTGTCATGGACTATACGTCGGCGAAGAGCAGAGCGGCCGACCGACTTTTACTTTTACAGACGCTGTACAAACGGTTCTTCAGTCGTTGTCGCAACCTGCACAGGCATTAGGCTAGCGGGCTCATCGGCGACGACCTTTAGGAGCCCATCATTTGGAAACCCGTAGCGGATCGGTGGCTAGCCTGGAGCGGGTTTGATGCACGGTGTAAAGAGGCATAAGTTAAGAAGTTGCGCTCCTTAATCGCCACGAGGCGTGACAACCTTGTCCTACGGGGTATAGCGGCGGGGTGTCAAAAATATCTCCGCGCTTATGACAACCAGTTTAACTGGGATATCCTCACCAACGGTGAGAGATTCATAGTAGAGGCGGTGCTGGAGAAAACGCCCGGTGTCGTGTTCGCTGTCGGTGCGAACAGAGGAGCCTACTCGCTCATGTGCGCAGGAATCTCAGCGGTTCAGAAAGTTCATGCGTTCGAGATCAGCCCCCCGACTTTCCAGGAGCTTAGAGTGTAACTGCCGGGGGTTGTCGAAGATCAAGCTGAATCCGTTTGGGTTAAGTGACGCAGCGGGGGACGTAGAGATTTACCACGCGGCAGGGTCCAGCGACCGTACGAGCTTGCATGCGATTGAGCAAAGTTTTGACAAGACCCTATTGACGGCTGTCGTACGGACTGGGGATTGGTATATGGAGACGGCTGGAGTGGAATGCGTGTCGTTTCTCAAGGTTGACGTTGAGGGTGACGATTTATCAACACTGCGTGGTTTCGAGCGAACCTTGAACGAGCGGCGAATACTGGCTATACAGTTCGAGCACGGAGAGCCCAGTGTCGAGTCACGTACCTTTCTACGTGACATTGTTGGATTCTTGGTGACGTTTGACTTCACATGCTTTCAGTTGTATCCCAGGAGCCTTGAGAAAGTCGACAAGTACGGATACAATATGGAAGACTTCAGAGGACGCAACTACGTCGCACTTTCGCCTAGGCTTGCTCAAAGCCTGAAGGGAATTGTCTCGCCCGGTGTGTAGCAGCCCCAACACTGTTCGGAGGTCAGCGCGGTATTTTATCAAAACACCGGTACACAGCTTGAAAAGCCGGAACCGTTCCGCGAACAACAATAGCTATAAAGTTGTTGCGGCGGTTATTCATTCGCTGCCGGAACGTGCGGCGGTTCATCAGGCCAGCGGCTTAACGGCGACGACATTTAGTAGCCAAACATTCAATTGAGACCTGTGACCGATCGTTATCACCGCTTCCTGTGCCACTGCTTCCGCTCTGACAGTGCCGCAGCGCGTGAACTAGTCCAGACGCCCGACTGGAACTGGGAACGGTTGTTTGAGAGGGCCACAGAGGAAGCTGTGTTACCGGCCCTCGCGTGCGCGGTGAACGACGGGCTCGACATATCCGCACCGCGCGACGTTTCTGATTTCCTGACCGCGCTCTTTTCGCTGAGCCGCGAGCGCAACCAGCGCATCTGGCAAGAGTTGAAGACAACTGTCCAGCTACTTAACGGGGTAGGCATCGAGCCTGTTCTACTGAAAGGCGCCGCTTATATCGCCGCTGGCGTCTATCCCGATTTGGGAACCCGTTATCTATTCGATCTAGATCTCTTAGTGCCGGAAGCGGACGCGGGCAGAGCGTTCGAGCGCCTGGTTGAGAACGGCTACTTCTACGACAAAACTGATCACTTTGGCCAGTTCCGCCACCATTGCCCTCCATTGCACCGTGCTTCGGTCCAAATAGAGCTACATCACAAGCTGGGCCTTGGTCCTTGTCTTTCGATTTTGCCAGCCACAAGCGTCATCGAAAAGGCGACCCAGGTTGAGTTCGATGGGCTTCGGGTTCATATACCCTCTCCGACACATCTCGTCACGCATCTCGTGATGCATTCTCAAATACAGCATTCATACGACGAGCGAATTTGGCCTCCGCTTCGCGGCGTACTCGACCTGTTCCGGCTTCGGTGTCATTTTGGATCCTCTATTGATTGGGCCGAGGTAGAATATCGTTTCCGGCTTGGCGGACAAGGCAGGTTACTCCGGTTGCACCTGATCGATGTTCGAGATGCGCTGGACGTTGAACCGCCATTTGACTGCGCATTGACTTCGACGACGTTTTTTCGCAGCCTGCGTAGGCGCCTTTTAAGACAATTTCCCGGTCTGCGGTATCTCGATCCCATTTACATGTTTTCCACCGTCTGCACGCGCCGGCTCCGCATTGTTCGTCGCGTGCTCGCTGGGCGGGGGGGCTTTAAGTGTTTGGCGGCTCAGCTTCTCGTCTCGGGTGTCTACGAGCGTTTCATCTTAGATGTTCTAGAAGGACGGGGACGTTAATTCTGGCGTGCCCTTGTAGTGCCAGAGCTGTCAGTACCCCCAAACCCCTGACTTCTGGAGGCGAGTTCCGTTAACCGGCTGACGCTGGCAACCTTTGGCTCTGAATCGAAGCATGTAATCTTCCCGGCCGCGACACAATCTAGCAAAACTAGCTCTTGCCGCGGTTCTAAGGGGAGCGAGATTGACGCTATTACGGTAACAATTCGGTCGCGCTTGAAGCGGACGCTATTACCAGCGACCGGTTGCAGGCGATGTTTACCGTGTAAGACACGTATTTTCGACTCGAACAGACGGCTGGACACCGTATGACGCGGTATACTGTTAAAGCTGTTTTCAAGCAGTACTACTAGATCGTTTTCAACGCGGTCCCACTATTATTGTTGAGAATATTCGGTTAGAATCCCACAAGGAGATTTCGATGCTCCCGGCTTCACAACGTTATTCTCTTGGTTCTGGACCGTCTTCTGGTTGCTCCACGTCTCGGCCTCGCACTACGATGCCACTCTTTGCGCCTTTGGCGAGGCTTGCACATGTCGTTAGTAGCGACAACGGTGGTCGCGATCTGGAGGAGTCAATCTAACATGCTGTTGAAATCTAATAGTATGTGCCTCACGGCCATCTTGGCACTGGCACTTCCTGCTCTCGGCGTCTCAAGCACAGTAACTGGCATCGAAGCCAACAGTACCTGTGAGGTTGGAACTTGTACCGCCGGTGATCTCTCAGCGGGTGCTCTCACCTACGGAGGTACCACGACGGGTAGCTACAATTTTGATGTAACCCTAGACGGTGACTTATTCGACGTCTCGGGCACCTACAACAACACGTTCTTGTCAGGTACGTTCCTTGGGTTCTATCCGACCGTTACCTTAGTTTCCGGAACGAATGCAGCAACCGTCACGCTGGATATGCTTCAGGACTTCTTTTATGGGACCGATGGTTCGACTACCTGGGCGGGGACGTACAACGAAAAGATTCCCGTTGACCTTTCGGCAGCCGGCACCACGGCGACTGGCCAAGTGCTCTACAGCACCGACTTGGATACCACACCTCAATCGGTAGGCCTGCTCCCTACTGCCGACGGCCCCGGTGATTTTTATCTCAGCGGCAGCGCGTCGTTGGGCCCGCTTGATGGCGACCTTCTCGTTAGCGATTTCCAGTACACCTTCACCTTCGCGAAAGATTCGGCACCAGGAACCTACATTTCTTCGCCGGTCCCGGAACCCTCTCAAATCTTCCCCTTGGGCATCGGTTTCGCGGCTTTGGTTCTGTTCAACCTCCGCCGATTTATTTCGCGGGCCATTCGCCCTTAATGAATCTCCATTGCACTGTTGTCCTAAACCCCAAAAGCGCTGTATACTAAATTAATAATCGGCCTTAGGAGGCTAACTGTGGACTCGAAACCCGACAGCGAACTGGAAAGCGGACAGACGACGGAGACTGGAGACACCAGACGAGATGTCGCCCGTAAGCTCGGAAGATTTGCAGCCTACGCCGCGCCGTTTACTGTGCTGGCTCTGAGCGCGAAGGCTGGCACCAGTTCAGGTCCCGGCCCTCACCCGCGCTCACGCTAACGCGTTATGGTCATGGCCCCGGCTCGGAAGGGCGTGCAAACTGCTCCTGGGGACTTCCATCCGCGCTAAGGATTTGTGGGAGTTTCCGGTTGATGATTTTCTTGTCTTGGCGCGTCCCGAAGTTGCGGGCCTGTATATCCTGAGTCCCTCAGCTCGGCTGATCTGGGACATTCTCAAAACAGAGGTATCGTTTCAAGAGCTGGTGCGGCAGTTTGCTTCGACGTATGGTATTCCGGCGGAGCTTGCCGAGCAAGATGTAACGCGTACCTTAGATAACTGGCGATCAGGTTTGCTCTCGGAGCAACGAACCTTGTCTGCCAGGAATGCGGCCTATCCGGAGGTAGCTTTTTCCAGGGCTGATTATTTCTCGCGAGATTACTTAATACAAGGAAAGAATGTCCGAGTTATCCTACAAACTCCCGAACTCCTCGAAGAGATAGCCCCTAGACTCGGATCGCTTCCACACGCGCCATCCGCCCCCGACTTTACTTTCAGGGTAGTCGAGGATCCGGATGGCTTTCGCATTTTTTGCGATGCATGTTGCGTCGGAAGCGAAGAGGGGCTGACTGCCGCGCGAGGCGTTCTCCTCCAGGAGATTGTGCGACGTTGTCGCGATCGAGACTGCCTCGCCGTTTTTCACGCGGGCGCCTGCGGCTCGGATTCACGATGTGTCGTCTTTCCCGCTGGCACTCAATCCGGAAAGACTACTTTAGCCGCTGTGCTCATGAATAGGGGTTTAACGTTTTACGCCGATGATTCGGTGCTCTTGGAACGCGACACTCTCTCGGTTCCCGTAATGCCGTTTGCACTCATGGTCCGCGAGGGAAGCTGGGACGTGTTGGCTCCGCGGTTTCCGGAACTCCAAGATGCACCCGTCGTCTCGCGTTATGGCCAGCGGGTGCGTTTTCTGTCGCCGGCGGGAATGAAACAAGACGGTCACTGCGGACAAGTCGGTGCGATCGTTTTTGCCCGATTCCAGCCAGATGCAGCGAATGAAATCAGCGCCCTCGATCACCTGCAAACACTACTTCGTTTACAGGAGAGCGGTTTTTGGGTGGCCCACGATGAGCAGAGCATCCGCGCCTTTCTGGCGTGGATCCAGTCCACGGCTACCTTCACGCTGAGTTATTCGGACGTCGATCAGGCAGCTTCGACCATTCGTCGCCTCATCGTTTAGGTATCGAGGCCATTTCCGGCAAGAGGTGTGACCTTGACCCTCTCGATAATTCGACCTGGTACACTTGAGGATCTTTAGATCGTGACCATGCGATCAGATCACCCGAGTTGTGCCCGAATCACGAGTTCCGACAGCCGTAGTTGGAACTTGGATCAGGATTAACCGTGATAACCGATTTGCGGACTCTTCCAGTGCACTCAATCCTAGAGACGGATCTGTGTGTGATCGGAGCCGGTGCTGCGGGCATAGCAATCGCGCGTGACTTATCCGGAAGTGGATTCCGTGTTGTGCTCGCGGAAAGCGGCGGCTTCAATCTCGATCCTGCTGTTCAGTCTCTATATAAGGGAGAAAGTACGGGAGAACCCTACGCAGCCGATCTCGACGCTTGTCGATCGCGTTATTTTGGTGGATCGACGAACTGTTGGGGGGGCATGTGCTTGCCGCTATCGGAATGGGATTTTCGTGAACGGAAGTGGGTCTCTTATAGTGGTTGGCCGATCCACTATCAGGAGCTAGAAGCTTATCTTGTCAGGGCGCACCAACTCTGCGACAACGGCCCTTACATGTACGGCAAAGAAGTGTTAAATTCGCTTCCGTTCAAGGAGCTGGCATTCGATCCGGATCTCCTCGATGTACACTTCTGGCACATGAACCGATATTGGAGGCGGTCTCAGATAAGATTTGCGGACAAGTTTGGACGAGAATTACGAGCCTCAAGAAACGTAACGGTCTTGTTGAATGCAAATGTTACGCGAATCGCAACTCATGAATCGGGGAGGTGGGTGGAACAAGTTGAGGCGAAGACCCTTGAGGGAAAGACGGTGCTCATACGAGCTAGATGGTTTGTGCTAGCGTGTGGGGGCATAGAGAACGCGCGGCTTCTTCTTGCGTCGAACGAGACAAACCAGCGCGGTCTCGGAAACGACTACGATCTCGTAGGTCGATTTTTCATGGAGCATCCTCACGTTGCGTGCGGCTCAGTTTCGATAGAGCCGGAGCAAAATTCCATTTCTTCCTACGCGAGACTGTGGCGACTCGGCAAGTCAAGATGCAGGCCAGGGCTTTCACTTTCTCCCGCCGCCCAGGAACAAAATCAAACGCTTAGCGCTAGCCTTTCAATCGATCCCACTTTCGATCCAGAAGGCGCGTGGGTTCTGTGGCAGAAGTTACGAGAACGCGTGGCAACTCGGGACGCAGCCTGTCTCTCTCCGCGAGCCGTTGTCAAGGCATTATCACGAAGCCGAGAGATGGCCGGGCACGTCTACCATCGAGCGATCTCCGGATCGTGGCCAGAGGGGGACTCGGGGCGATTTGTCCTCTACGCCCGCGCGGAACAGTCCCCCAACCCATGTAGCCGTATCACACTATCTGACGATAGAGACTCACTCGGGATGCGGCGAGTCTGCCTCGACTGGAGGATAGCGGATATTGACAGGAAGACATTGCTGCTCATTTCAGCAATCGCGCGGGCCGAGTTCGCGCGACTCGGCCTAGGACGCGTCACACAGGCAGACTGGATCACGGAAGGAGCGTGGCCGCCTCGTATTGATGTCGGCCCACACCACATGGGAACAACACGCATGTCAGCTTCTCCGCGCGACGGAGTTGTAGATCGGAACGCCAAATTGCACAGTGTCGCTAATCTATACGTGGCCGGAAGTTCAATCTTTCCCACCGGCGGTCACGCCAATCCCACATTGACGCTACTGGCAACGTCTCTACGCCTTGCCGACCACCTAAGATCACTTCAATAAGCGCGGCGCTTGTCGATGTCCAGCTTGCGCCCCCCATGCTGGACGGCGCATCGGCAGCTCTTCCGATCTTCCGCTTCCAAGACCCTTCAAGCTTCAGAAGCTCTTTTAGGGCCGCCTGAGCCGCCATAGCTTAGTTGCCACGCTAATGAATGGAATTTCCGGTTAGCAATGCCTGGCTCGGTGTGTTAGATAAAGCCCCAATCATTCTGTTGCCGTTTCCGTAGAGGTTGGTGATCGTACCCGTGACGCTTCCCTGAACGCGCATAAAATACTGAATGGGATGGTTCGACCAGACAGAGACATTGTCGATCGAAATGTTGAGGTATTGTGGCCACGTGCTTAAAACATATATGTCTGAGCCGGAAGCCGCTTGAACCAAGATTTCGCTGTCTTTGATAGAGAGGTCGGCGGATCCGTATCTCTGAAAAAAGACTTGACCGCCGTTTTGCTCAAAATGGCAATTGACCGCGTGGATCGTCGAACCCAGGAATTCAATAGCGGTTCCATTGTAGTCAAAACTCACACCGCTGAACATCCATTCGAAATTTCCATCATCTTCGACACCGACATCTTGGTTGTTAAAAATAGCGGAATCTGTAAGGCCGATGTTTTCGCCAGAGTTGGCGACTCCAGCGGGAACATACAACCCCACGGCATTTGAAAACACAAGAGTTCGCGTTAATTTGTTAAGCCAAGCATTGTTTCCCCACTCGATCCCAAGATTAAAACCTAGGATACGAACGTTGACGAAGCTTGCCGAGTCGGCGAATGCATTACTGGAACTGATCCGTCCGGCTGGATCCCCACCGAGGAACACGCCAATGCTGGTGTTGTTGATTCCGGGGCCCTGAATGGTGAGATCTTGCACCCGAGAATCGGCGTAGTTATTGACGCCGCCGGCAGTGTCGGCGACGACCAAGCACGGCGCTGTCGTCGATTGACATAAGAGCATCGACGCTTTAGACCCAACCCCGATTAGGTTTTGATTACGGCTTTTCACGATGGTTCCCGCGATCTTATATGTCCCCGCCGGAACCCAAATGTCCCCATCGGGCACTGCCTTAAAGCATGCAGCGAAGGCAGCTGTGCTGTCGGCTTGGCCGGTTGGATCGGCGCCGCATTGGGTGACCGAAGATACGGGCGAAAGGGATACGGGAACCTGCGCCCGAGCTTGCGATCCGATGCACCACCAAATTGCGATCCCTGTTACTAAGGTCTTAGAAACCATGATATAACGTGCCTCAAGGAAAAGAATGCGAATGCTTAGCTTACTCAGTCAGGGGCTAAGGTAGTTTTACTAGCTAGGTCACCAACAAAGGTGAACGCTTCGAAACCGATAACTGCGTTCAGTTAACATATCGGCCGGTTTGGGGAGAAACCGTAGTCGACCGTTTCTTCCAAGAAGAACCGGTAACCCAGCAAAAGGCCCCGGTACATCCCCGACGCATGGAATCTCGATACATCGCTATGAAGATCAACGAGATCGGCAACAATCACCGCGGGGCAGCGAGTTAAGGCGCGGGAGTTCAAAGCGGCTTGGCCGTTACCTGGCCTCGATTCTTTCAACTAGTCATAACTGAGGATTTCAAGTCTTAACCCGCTACCGAAATTCGTACCAACCGAAACTGGGATTTTCGGCTGTTAAGGCCCTCCAGAGCCCGTTTTGCGGGCCTGAAAGTCACTCCAGAGACTCAAGAGAGAGCCTCTGGTTTAGGCGATGCGTAAAAGCGCTTCGCTCTGATAATGGATATCTTCGAACAAACGGCGAGCCGGGTCAAGGGCGACGTCAGCCGGCAGAGCGAACCCTTGACGCGGTGCGCTGTTTGTCGCAGTGAATTGAAACAGAGCGAAGCGCTGTGGCGATTCTTGGCTCGCCGAACCCGGAGAGGCGAGCGATCGGACGATTATGGACTTCGTAGGCCACGTCTCCAAACGAATGCTCAAGCACTATTCGCACATCCGCATAGAAGCGAAGCGGCGGGCAGTGGCGGCTCTGATTTCAGACAACACGAAGCGCCAATCAACCGAAAGACGCCGGCACGAACGCGCATTCTGAGGCTTCCCTGAAAACGGTGGGCAAAGAAATGGGCAAAGTAGCGAAGGCGGGATGAGCTCCTCTCTATTTTCTGGCTCCGATTTGATTTGATTGGCTCCTCAGGTAGGACTCGAACTACAACCCTTCGGTTGACAGCGGAGGGACCTTCCTGGAACCGCACGCTCGGGGCCACGTAAAAGTACAGGGATTGGTGTCCTTTTGCAAGCATAAAACGCCTGGTGAACAGATATTTTTGCCTCCGGGATAGTCTCTTGACGGACCAGCCCAGATGCGGTTAACAACAAAGCAGTCAGAGCTCTTGCCAGCCCCTCCCAAGTCCGAAACTAGTTTAGCGGCGACCCGGACAGCATTTCGTCAGAACTACGAATTCGACCCGCAGGATATCGAATTCGGCATGCCGCTTGCTCACGTACGTCATCGATTCATGTAAGTCACAAGCCGCGACCTGTTTGACGGCTGGTTCGGCTTCCACGTGCGTTTGGCGGGTGAATTGAAACAAGCGGGCTTCGCAAGCACCGCTACGGCGCGGCCGGAATCCGTCCGCCAGATCTTTAGACAGTTTTGGGAAGGACTTGCTGACCCGTAGCCTCAAACTGAGCACCAGGTTGTCGTTCATGCGAAACATCCGTAAACGTTAAGGCCACCGGATTCTGGGCTGCGGCCATTGTGGATGCGTGCTGTCCAGCCCTTGAGCTAGCCTCCAACGCGGGTATTTGTTGGATCCTCCGACGATATCCGGAACCAAACGCACCGGATTGCAAATTTTCCGTGAGGTTTAGGTGAGCGATCCCTCGGTTGAGCTGTCCACGTCGACTCAGTTTTCGCTGAGCAAACCTAAGCTGACCATCACCGAGACTGCAATGCCAACGAGGATCGTTATACCACCACTCTCAACTTGATCGCGTCGTTCGGAGCATGAACCAAATCTTGTTTGGTGCCGAGGTACCGCTCGGTGGTCTGAACGGACGCGTGGCCGAGGAGCAATTGAATCTGTTCAAGCTCACCTCCACCGGCGCGGCAGAGCTTCGCGCAGGTACGGCGGAGATCATGGGGGGCAATACCAGGCACTCCCGCTGCGTGGGCGTAGGGCTTGATAAGTTGCCAGACGACCTTTTCGCCCAGGGCTTCGCCTGTGACACCGCCAGCGCGATTTACCGGACGGAAGACGCAACCTTCCACCACGCCGGCTAGAGATGTCCACGCGTCGACGGCCACCTTCACCCAGGTCGGCATTGGCGCGGTGCGGACCCTGCCGTGCTTGCCGACCAGGTCGACGATGCACCAACGGCCATCCCGTTGTTGCAAGTGCGCGAACGTGAGCGCGGCTACCTCGGAGCGCCGCAAGCCGCAGCCCAGAAGAACGGCGAGAATAGCTCGGTCGCGCAGTCCCCGGAGTGTCGAGATATCCGGGGCGCTCAGCAGCGCTTGCGCCTGCCGCTGCGACAGCCAATTACCCGTGCGTATGCCCTGCGTTTTCGCGCTCTTCACGCGCGAGATGCCGGCCGCCAGCTCGGGCGCCAGCAGGCCGTTGTCGGCGGCTTCCGCAGCCAGCTTGCGAATCGCCGACATTCGAATAATGATCGACGACGAGCCGAGACGACGGTCTTCGAGCGATACCCGCCACGCGCTCACAGTCGCCTTGGTAAAGCCAGATCGCGGCCCTTGCTGGAACCAGGCGTAAAACTCGTCCAGCGCCATGTTGTACACCCGTTTCGTAATAGGCGAGGAAACGCTGTCGAGCACGAGCGTCTTCAACTTCTGCCACTGTGCAATCTTCTCCACCATAATCAGTTCGTTCATTTTGTCCTCGTTATTGGCATTATCGGCCACCTGAACTTTAGCTCTGCGTGGCGCGTTCATCAAGGCAAATTCACGACAGTTTGCTTCAATTTGGGGGATGTGAGCAGCGCATGATCACACAGCGCGGTGCGAGGCTTCCGGGCGTTTCAAACGAGGAATACGAAAGCCATCCAGAGCAAACGCTTCCTATGATTCTCCGAGTGGCGCGTCACACGCCCGAAGCTATTGACATAACGCCCCATTGGCGGCGGGACCAGGGGAAGAGACGGCGCAGTTGACGTAACGCCGGATTAGCGGCGGTGTTCACGCTATCCTGTAGACTAGATCGTGGTCATTTTTCAAGTATCAGAGGTTCATGTCATGAGGAAGAAGAATCGCTCGTTCCTTCTGATGTCGTTGGTTTCAGCATCGTTGCTCGTCAGCGTGTTCACTATCGTACAGGCCCAGAGTCCTGCAGCGCCGGCAGCCAAGGCGACGAACTGGTCTGATCCGGCGACCTGGCCCAACCGCAAG
>Ga0302326_10003822_pt1 | contig 35290 bp, 34 predicted proteins | sample Palsa_T0_3_FD_202264 | JGI IMG/M metagenome (GOLD analysis project Ga0302326, IMG submission 202264) | Peat permafrost microbial communities from Stordalen Mire near Abisko, Sweden - Palsa_T0_3 | ecosystem: Environmental > Terrestrial > Soil > Palsa > Peat permafrost | place: Sweden: Abisko...
GGCGGTCTCGGCGCGCAGGGCGACCCGGAATGCGATGTTGCTCTTGGCCTTGCTCAGCGACGATAAATCCAGGCGCTGGCCACCGAGGGTGAAGAAGACGTTACAACCGCGACCCTCCTGACCGATGTGGATGACCAGTTGGATCCATTCTTGGTGGTGATGGAAGAGCTCCAGGTACTCGTCGATGATGACCAGCAGAATGGGCACCGGTTCCAGATCCCGGCCGGCCAGTCGCATTTCCTCGTACTCGTTGGCATCACGCGCGCCGGCCTCTTTGAAAAGCCGGTAACGGCGGTGGATTTCGCCGTCGATCGCTTTGCGCATTCGTTCGGCCAGATGTCGTTCGTCCTTGCCGAGGTTGGACAGGGAGCCCGCAACATGGGGTAGGCCGGCCAAGTCCTGAGCGGCGGACTCGAACTTCATGTCGACGAAGATCAAGATGAACGTCTCGGGCGAATGCGTCAGCGCAATGCCGTTGGCCAACGACAAGAAGTACTCCGACTTGCCCGAGCCTGACGTTCCGATCACCACGGAGTGAAACCCGAAGCCGCCGAAGTCTTTCGCACGGAAGATGACGTATTGCAGCTCGCCGCCGGGCTTCACTCCGACCGGCACCATCGCCCATTTCGCGTCACCCCGACCGCGACTCTCGGCCCAGAGCCTATCGACGTCGAGCTGACGCGGATCGCTGATACCCAATGCGCGCAGCAATTCCCCCGCCTGGCTATCGGTCTCGGACAACTCCCCCGCGGTTATCGGGGACCAGCGCGCCATACTTCGGGCGTATCTGTGCGCGGTGCTCTCGGCGAGCATGTCGGCAACCGCGTAGAACGCATCGCGGTGATACAGCCGGCCTTCGCGCAGATCGAACCGCTGATCCTCATCGGTGAACCCGACACCGAGACCGGGCCGCGTCGCCAACCGCAGCACCGTGATGCCCGCCATACCCTTCTGTCCGGTCACGCCCTCCCACTGCTCCGGGGTTCCGACGTTGTCGTCGACGATCACCCAGTGCGGTCCGAGCCGCAAACCTGAGGACTCCAGCGCTGAGGGCATCGACGTCGGGCTGGTTCCCACCGGCGGCGTCCACGGCCCACGGCCCTTGCGGTGCAACTCGGCGTCGAGCGCTTCCTCCAGCTCGGTCGGTGAGCCGAACAGCAAGCGCCGCAGACCACATGCGTCGAACATCTCGTCATGTTGGTTGTGCGGCAGCCACACCAGCCATGCCCACTGCTCGGGATGGCGCGTGACCACCATCAGCTTGAGGTCACTCGGGCTGTGGTAGACGGCCAACGAGCACAAGATCGACCGGGCGAGGTTATGCAACTCGGCGGGTTCGGGCCCGATGAAGCTGAAGCCGGGCTTGGATCGCAGACTGAGCACCTTGCCGATTCCGCGAATCTTGCTTTGCTCCAGAATGAAGTCGCGCAGCGCACCACCCGTGACGGGCTCGAGCTCCTCGCCGACCGGAACCTCCGGCCACTGCAGCGACACCGCGGAATCGCTGGCCTGTTGTATGCCGATGCCAAGGCGGACGTCGAGGAAATCCGAGTCGTCGGCGCGGCGCTCCCACATCCGCGGGCCGCCGATAACGGTGTCCAGTCGCTGAGGATCGCTGTGCACGAAAAGTTGGCTACGCCGCTGGTCTTGGGCGGCGCGCTGCACCTCTTCACGGTCGTCGTCGAGCTGACGCAGATAAAGTCGCCGCTGCTTTTCCTGTTCACCCCAGGAGATCCGCCGCCCTCGTCCGAAGCGTCCGCTGAACATCAACGCGCCGAAACCTGCCAGGCCCATCATCGGGAAGAACCCGGACTGCAGCGATCGGACGCCGGAGGTGTACATCACCACCAGGGTTCCGATGATCCCGACCAGCAGGGCCGGCAACGCGATCATCAGCAGGATGTTGCGGGGCTCGCGTTCCGGCAACGCCAATGGCGGGGCGACCGCCACTCGCACCGGTGGAACCGACGGCGGCGGCTTACGTGCCGACCGGACGAAACCGCGCTTGGACAAGCCCTAACCTCCGACTGACTGGTTGGGTTCGGGGACCGGCGCAACCGCGCCGCCGCCGCTGACGGTATCTCGGGCGAGCAGCGCGGTGTCATGGCTAATGGCCGGTCCGGCCGCGAAGGTGCGCACGATCGGCCACGGCGCCTGAACGGCGCTGCTCGGGTCCAACCCCAGGGGGTCCAGCGTCTTCTTCTCCCACTGCACCCCGAATCGAACTCCCTGCGGCGAAAGCCAAAATAGGCTCTCGCGGCTGCCCGAGCTGACCACACCGCTGGTCGTCGCGACGAAGTTCGCCGCTCCCGGCAGCACCAACGCCTGGTCCGCTTCGACTGACTCGGGCGCGCGGTCGTCGCGAACCAGGCGGACGAGACGCGGATCCACGCTGATCGGCACCGGCAGACCCCGCCCGCTGACAATGGTGATCGTCGCCTGTGGGTCGGTCGACTGCTTATGCCACGCAACACACGTGACCGGATTGACAGCAGTGTCAACGAAATCCAGCTTGCCCGACGGGTAGAAGCCGACATTGAGGACCTCGACGGCTGGGATGTGGATCAGCTTGTCCGGCGAAATCAAGGTTGGCGTAGCGGAGGCTTGGGCCAGCGCGGTGCGCAGCAGGTCGGCGACGAAGCTGGTGATCTTCTGCACGCCGTCGGGCATCAGCGCGTAGAAGCCGGTGACGGTCCCGTTGGCGTCCTGGGTTTCCAGCACGCTGCCCACAGTCGAGCCAGGCAGCCACGTCGACGGCGCGCCGAGCTCTGGGATCGCCGGAATCACAAGGGGTTCCGTCGCGGGCATGGCGTCGAAGAGCGCATTGGAGATCTCGATCGGATAAGTCACACCCGGATCCAGGCCAAGGTTGAACGTGACCGATCGGTCCGTGGGATCGATCTGTGACCGTTGCCCGCCCCAGACCACGTAGGTCGCACCTTTATGGGTGACCAGGATGGCTTGCGCAGGCTCCATCGCTGCCGCCCGGCCGGTCGTCGACAGCTCCCCCGCAATCGAGGTCACCAACGGAACCGTGCCCGTGCCCCGGGTGGGTGCGGTGTCGCACACCGACCATGCCGACTCCGAACTCTGGGTGACGCTCAAACTGTCCGGCACACCGGGGATTCCGACGATCGGTCCGGTCGGATACTTGGCGATCTCGGATGCCTTGACCCAGGTCGGCGTCGCCCCATTTCCGACCGCCAACCGCGCCGACGTCAGGTTGAGCGCCGGATAGAGCCGGCCGTTGATCTTCGCAAATATCGCGCCGGTGTCGCGGTTTCCGACGATCGCGGACTGCCCTACCAACCCGGCGGGCTTCATGATGTGCAGCAGCGCCATCCAACCGATGCCGATGAGAACGAACACCATCGACAGTGCAACTGCTGCTTGCTGTTTGCGGTCGTCGTGCTTCATCCGGACCGAGAACCGGGTAATCGCGGCCCTCAGCCTGCGGTTGTAGAACAAGTGGCCCGAGTTCTGATCTCGGTTGGAAAGATTGAGCGGCACGGTCAGTATCCTCTCGGCGGTTGGTGGGTATCCGCCTGCTGCACGATCGCGCTCAGGTTTTCACCGGTCAGGCTGACATCTTTACGATGAATCACACTGAGCGACAGCCGAGCCCATGTCACTGCAACGACCCGCCGTACCGCTCCAGGTTCTCGGCCTCGGCCTCTTCCCGCAGTGCGGCAATCGCTAGGTTCAGCCTGTCGGCCAACTCGCTATGGGTGTAGCCGGACATGACGTTCGGATGCAGCACCAAATCGACCAATCGGCCGTCGGAATTCGCGGCTGCGCTGATGTCGCCCAGGTCGACGCTGTAAGTGACAGCTTCCGTCTGATCGACGAGGGCTTCCCACTTGTCAGCGGCTTCGCTCAGTTCGCGCAGAACCGATTCGACAAGTTCCTTATCGCTCAGCTGCGCGCGACTGCCCGGACATGGCATCCTGCAAGTATCTCGACGGCTCCGACCAGCGTCAATTCATCGATTGCCGGCACCAGCAAGGCGGCCTACCGCGAGCCGGCCACCCAGCTGCCGGCTTGGGGGGCATTGAGCATTTGGAACCAGGCGAAATGATAATTCGCGTCCACTGAATTCTTCAGGACCATCGCTTCGGTGGTGGCCAGCAGCAGGCAATTCAAAAGCAACCCGTCATCGACATCTGGGTACTGCGCCAGCAGCTGATACCGCGACGTATCGACGTACACCCGCAGTATGTCGATTTCGGCGTCAACAATTCCTGTCCCGCCGGAACCCGCCTTTGCCAGCGTATTGACCATCCGCGGTAGTCCATCCCGCCAATGCGTCGCCTGACCCAGCGCCCAGCCCAAGTCATCGACCACCGGCAACTCACGAGGGTCTGATGAGGTCTCCGTGACGTCCAAGTCGGTCGCCCAACCCAGCGGGTCGCCGGGCGTGTAGGTCGCCGACATTGTGGTAGCCCCAAGAAGCCCGGCCGCGGTGCCCCCGCGGCGGGCCGGCTCCAGTAACCGAACATCGGCGGGCAGCCGCAGTCCGGGCGGTATCCAGCCGTGGGCAAGGTCGGTCACCAACAATGTGGTGCCGTCTTCACGGTCGCCGACAGCCCAGCGCAACCCGGGTTCCTGTCGAGCTACGAACTTGAGCAACCGTTCCAGCCGTTCGCGCTGCGACTCAGATTCCTTTGCAGCCAACTGGTTTCGCGTGCTCTCCGCGCCATCGACACGAGTTGGCAGCTGCAAGGGCGGCGGCTCCGGTGGATGCGCGACAGGCTCCGGTTTGACGTGTGGGCCAGCGGGAGTCTCAGCGAGGGGTGCGATATCCCGGAGCACCTCGGCGATCTCCGCCAGCACTTGCGTGTCATCCGAATCGACCGGTTGTATGGGTTTCGAGGTCTCCGGTTCGGTGATTTCGGGCCGCACCTGCTCCACTACCTCAGTCGGAGGCTCCCCCCTGCCCAGCTGATCGACGGGAGGCGCCTGCGGCCGACCGCTTTCGGGGCGCTTCAGACTTTCGGTGATTTCGGGCCGCACCTGCTCCACTACCTCAGTCGGAGGCTCCCCCCTGCCCAGCTGATCGACGGGAGGCGCCTGCGGCCGACCGCTTTGGGGGCGCTTCAGACTTTGCGATGCGAAACCGTCAGTCGGTTGATTCGCGTCCGGCCTTGCCTGAGTGACGTGGAAGCGGCGCGTCTTCTCAGCGTCGTCGACACCTTTTATCGGCCGGTAATCCGGCAGCAATTTCGGCTTCCGGTTATGAAGATGTCGAACTGTCGACTCGACCCGTCTTCCGGCGAAAGAGCGCGCCTCGTTGATGACTCGAGCTTCTTCTGCCTGTCGTATCGGATCGGGCAGCCCGGCTCGCCGGACACGCTTGAGCTCCTCGTTTGCGGTATCGACTATCCGCTGCAAATCCGCCTTGAGATGCTTGACCAGTGGAGCGGTATCGACGGTAACCGTCGACAACTCAGCAGGCCACAATCCACCTGTGACCCACGGGGTGCAATCGACAGAAGAGTTGAAGGCAGGGATCTTTACCGATTCCCGGGCAGCTCTTCGGAGGCGCTGTCGCGCCGTGTTCCGACCGAAGATTGCCACCACGCAAGCCTACCGTCATCTGCGGTTACACAACTTCGATGTTGGGCCGTCCACACAGCGGTCCGAGACGCCGAAGAGAGCGGTGAATTGTGGGATCACCTGCATCTGGGTACCGTAAGCGGGTGGCTGATTCAGGACTTCAGCAGCAGCTGGATGAAGTGCGCGCGCTACTTGCCCGGGCGCGAGAGTTGTTCGGCGCCAACCCCATCGCGCCGCCCTCCGACATCGCCCCGGACCGAGACGCCGTTAAGACCTGGATCCGCTAGGCCCGGCGTGCGTCACTGCGTGGGACCGTGTCGCCCGGGTAATTCGTGCGCGACCAATCTCTCGATTGCACCGTCGAGGTCGTCGGCGGTTGGAACCTCGGCCGACGGGGTGTAGCCGGCCGCCACGATCTCACCGCGGATTTCCATCACCGCCTTGAGGTATGAAACGTCGGCGGTCAGCAAGATCCCGTGCGTCAGGCTTTCGGCATCGGTGTCCATCGCCGCCTCGCTCAACGTGACGCTGTGCACGTAACCGCCGCGACAGGAGCGGACCAGGATGTGCCCGCTCGGATGGACGGTGTCGAACGCGGGGTCGGCTTCAGTCATGGACTGTCGTCGGAGATGCGCTCGATCACGTCGACGGCTTCCGAATCGTGTTGCTCCCATAAACTGGCCGATTTTGTCAGGCCGTCGGCAATCTCTGCGTGGTTGTCGGCCTGTTGCTCGTAGCACAGGCGTCTTTGCTCGAGAAGTGCGCGTCCGGCCTCCCGCAATTCGCCGAAGATCGGTCCCAACGAATCCAGGCTCTGCTGAATTGCCTGATGTGACGACGGCAGATTCCGCAGGTACTCCGATGTCTCTTGATGGTGGCCGGCGGCCTCACGCAAGTTCGCGGGTACCACGTGAATTCGGTCTGCCATCCACTGTCTCCTTACTGGTGTACCGGCGGGAGCCGGAGTTCAACTACGCGGTCTGTGGCTTGTCGGCGGTCGCCGGCCTGGTGGGCGCCGGTGGGTCGGCTCTGTCCGGTGCGGGCGCGCTGACCGGCACCGGAGGGTGCTCCCACCCTAAGAAGCCCGGCCCGCTCACGGTGGAAATATGTTGGATCTGGCCGTTGACCAGGGCCCTGCTTTCGCCGAGCGCCAGCGCGTGCCGGTCGGTGAACATCCCGATATCTCCGGGCGTGAGCTGCGCTGGGTCCACCGGGTCGGTGACCGCCGTTCCCGGCGGCGGGATCGTCATGCCCTCGTGCTGGAAGGCCTCGGCGATGGGCGTCCCACCCGCCGCGGCCTCGATCGCGGCGGCGAGCTGCGGGCTGGCGGCGGTGAGCGTCTCGCCGTTGGGCAGGGTCACCGTCGTCGGGCCGGCAGGGTGAGCCGCGGCGTCGGTGTCCTTATGGTCGGCCGCATCGTGGCCGTCCTCGTCGGGTGGCGGGTCGTGCTCGCGGTCGTCCGATTCCGGCATGGCGCCGTTGGACGGCAGGCCTGCCGGCATGCCCCACCCCGGCGTCGTCGAGCCGCTCGGCAGACCTGCACCGCCGAATGCGGGAATGGCCGGTGAATCTGCACTCGCCGGAGCGTGCGCGGTGGCGGTTTGCGCAGGCATGTTCTCGGATGGCAGTCCACGATCGTCGTCCTGCGGCAGATCAAGGTCGGGACTCAGGTCGGATGCCGTTGCAGCCGTGTGACTTTGCGTGACAGGTTGCGCCGGGGATTCCGCACCTGCCGGCGGGCGCTGGTCGCCCACTGCATCGGAAGGAGGTTGGGCAGAGTTGTACAGCGATGTCCACGCCGCCATCAGCGCCGAGCTCGACGTGTCGTCGAGGCTCGCGCCGGCGACCACGGCGCGGATATCCTTCAGCTTGCCGATCAGGTACCGCTGGAAGTCACGCGCTCCGGCCGGCGTGTCCAGATCGGATCGCGTTGCCACAGCGACCTCGACGTCGCGCTGCAGGGTATTCAGCGCGTCTCTGCTGGCTGCGGCATTTTGGTGCGCATTGAGAATTGCCGTCACCACCTGCAGATCGACTTGGGCAGTCGCCGAGCTCTGATGCGCCAGCGCGACTTCGGCGCTTCTGATCGCGTCGGCCGCGTCGCCTTCCTGATGATCGGAGGCGGCGCCACCTTGCGGATGGGTGCTGGGTCCCGTCGGCGCCGGATAGATCATCTCCCCCGTCTTCGCATCAAAGAGATCCGGATGCTGGTGGCGGATACGCGAAACGAGCCCATCGAGTCGCGACGGGCTCGCCGAGAACACTGTCGTCGCATCCGTTACGTCCTGCGGTGTCAAACCGGTCAACCAGGCTTTCGGGTCACCGGTGCATTGCTTGACGTGCTCGACAGTGGCGAGCACGTCGTCAGGCGTCGCCATCGCTTCGCTGCCCGAACATGTGGCGACAGTAGCCAGGAGCCCCGTCGTCGACAATTCACCCGTGTGCACAACCGACATCGCACCGGCGCTTAGGCGCTAGCCGGCGGAGAAATTGTAGCGCTCGCTCAACTTGTCCAAGACCGCTTTGGCGGCGCAGTCGAGCTCACTGGCATCTGAGACTACCGCCAAGATTTCACGCTGCTTGGCGAGCAGAAACTTCTGAAACTCGCGGGCGCCCACCCCGGTGTCCAGCCCGAGGGCGGCCTGATTCCCTACCGCACGGTCGATCTCGGCCCCGATCGCATCGAGGCGCCGGGCGCCCTCGACCGTTGCCGCGTGTGCGGCGGCCAGCGCTTCGGCGAGGGCGCGGTCGGCGTCGGCGATCGCCGCGTGCTGCGTCGACAACGCCACCTGCTTCTCCCCGATCGCGCCGATCGAGAGCCCGGCCTGCTCTGCCATGGCATGACCGTACTGACCGGGTCGACCCTCGACAACCATCGCCGTTGCCCGTCACCCCAGCGGACGCCGGATGTGCACGCCTGTGCCAAGTGGGCTGATTTGCACCGTGGCACCGGAGTGGGGTGCTTCGACGACGAGGTTGTTGCCGATCGCCAATTGCACGTGTCCCGCGCTGGGAAAGACCAGGTCGCCGGGGCGGACCTGTGAGCGCGCGATCGGAATTCCGTCGTAAATCTGCTGAAAGGTGGTGCGGTCCAGATGGACTCCAGCCCGGGCGTAGGACCATTGGGTCAACCCCGAGCAGTCGAAGGTGTCCGGCCCGGTCGCCCCCCAAACGTAAGGCCGGCCCAACCGCGACAGCGCTGCCCGCACCGCGATGCCGGCCCGGCTGTTCGCCGGCGGTAACCGCAACCCAGCCGAAGACAGGCCGCGGTGCGACATTCGGTAGCTCAACGGGCGCCATCTCGACCGGTGCCGTCGGGCCCGCCGGCGGGCCGCCAGCACATGCAGCTGCTGCGCGCGCAACCGCGCTGCCCGTCGGCGGATCGCTTCACGCTGCGCGATCGGGTTGTCCGGCACCGCGGTGTCGGCGCGGGCCTCGTCGAGAACACCCTTGGTCAGCGCTCGAGCGGTGGCGTGATCCCGGTGGGCTTGTGCCGCGGTGGCGGTCACCACCGCGTCTGTGCTCGCCGCCGATCGCAGGGCCTCCCGGCTGCGGTGTACCGCTGACTGGTAAATCTCCTGTCCTGCGCCGCTATTCAGGCCCGCGGCACGCTCCAGCAGTCCGTCAAATGGCTCCGGGTGGACATGGAGTGCCGCTTCCTGGGTGGTGCCGGCGAAGAGTTCGTGGGCTCGGCTCAAGGCCGACAATTCGGTTCCGCTCACTGTTCCGCTCCCTCGTTGTCGGCAGCAGCACCGTCAATGTCACCGGCCAGATCGGCGAACGCCCGGACGCGAGGCAGCGCCCCGGGTGGGATGACTCCCCTATTTCGGATGTCCCACATTTCCGCCGCCGTGACTCCGAGGAGCGCCGCGATCACCGCTTCGGGCAGCGGCGACTGCGCACACGCTCGGTCGACACGCGCACTGAGGCTCAGCGGCATCCGTTCGAGAAGTGCGCCCCGAGTTGCCTCCAAGGCCTGAAGGTGGTGCATCAGCCGTCCCGCCGACGCCGCGTCTGCGTTAACCGCGACCCGCCACGAGTTGGCGGCCAGCATCTCGGCCTTCACGCACTGTTCGATCACAGAAAGAATATACGTCTCATATTCGTTTGATGTCGACGCTGGCAGTCGGTCGATCACCGAGTTGAGCGCGTCGAGCTGAGCCTCGGCGTATCCCTCGAGCACTTCGGTGTCGGTGTGGCGGCCGACCACGATCGGCCCCGGGGATCGCGCGGGCGGCGTTTCCGCCGGCGTCGCTGCCGTCAGGCGCTCGAGTTCGGACGCTGTATCGGCGGCCACCACGAGTCGCGAGTAGGTTCCCGGCGGTAATCCAAGTCCGTTCTCTACCTTCTGAACCGTGCCTTTGTGTGGCTTGCGGACGCCCCGTTCCAGGTAGCTCAGGCCCATGATGCTCACGCCGGTCACCGAAGCGAAGTCGGCCAGTGACCAATCGCGCGATTCGCGGAGCTCCCGGATCGCCGCGCCCGCCGATTCTCGGCTCATCGTAGCGCTCTGGCCATATCCGGATACTACACAGCCGTATCGGTTTTCCTGGTTTTATCTGTTTCTGTCTCTGTTCTCTTGCCAACTCGCCGTCGTTCTGTATACGCTTTCGCATACGTTTTGATTCGAAGGAGGCGGCAAATGGGGCATCCCTGCTCGGTCAACCCGGAAATGTGGTTCGGTTACGCCGATGATGACGGCGGCGACGGTGCCGCCAAGGCGCGCGCCTATGAACAGTCGGCCACCGAGGCGCGACTGCAATGCCTGCGACGGTGCCCGCTGGCCCAGCAGCGACTGTGTGCCCGGTTCGCGGTCGAGAACCGCGAGGAATACGGGGTTTGGGCGGGCGTGAAACTGCCGGGCGGCCAATACCGCAAACGAGAACAGCTTGCTGCGGCGCATGCCGCCCTGCGCCGCATTGCAGCCGGGGAGGTCAATCCTCGTCAGTTGCCCGACAACGCCGCCCTGCTGGCGCGGCGGGAAGGCGACAACGTTGCAGTGGCCGCCGCAGTGTTTCATCTGCCTGTCCAGCATGTCGGGCCGCCCTCGGCGGCCTAACCGCGCCAACCCGTGGCTCGTGGACCTTTTAGGCCTACGATAATTCTGGTGAGCATGACCACCGACAAGACTGGCGCCGAAACCACCGTCACCGCTGCCGACGGGAAATACACCATCGCCGTCGACGGCGAGACCGTCGGGCTGGCCGTCGTTGCTGATCGCGGCGATCAACGCGTTTTCTACCACACCGAAGTCGACCACCGGTTCGAAGGACGTGGCCTGGCAACGATTCTGGTTGATCAAGCCCTAAAGGCCACCCGCGTCGACGGCAAGCGCGTCGTCGCCACCTGCTCGATGGTCGCAGCGTTCATCAAGAGACATCCGGAGTTCAGCGACATCACCGATCCGGCCACCCCGGCGATCCTGCAGTGGGTCCAGACGCTATAGACCGTTCAGGGAGCCGATTACTTGCACGGTGATCGCCAAAATCACTGTGCCGAACAGATACGACATCAGCGCGTGCTGTAACACCGAGGTCCTGATCAGGCGATTTTTCACGGCAGTGTCAGTGACCCCGTAGGTCAATGCGATGGTGAACGCGAGGTAGGCGAAGTCGGGGAAGGTGGGCTTGTCGTCCTGATTGAAATCGATTCCGCCCACCGGCTCGGTGTAATACAGCACTGCGTAACGCAGGGTATAGACAGCGTGCACCACTAACCAGGAGGCGATCACGCTCAGAAACCCGACGACTGCGGCAATGGAGGCGTCGGGCCCTTTGGCCTTGCCGGCAATGAGCAGGAAGGCGACGCCGCTAAGGCTGGCGATGCTGGCGATCACGACGATCACGTCGGCGGGCCTTCGCGCCGGATGGCGTTGTTGGACAACGATTTCGATCGCAGGGGCAGTCATCTTTGCGACACTCCCCCACGTCCAGATCAGGTAGACGGCCGCGGTCGCGATCCATCCTGCTGTCGGGGCATACTGCCATCCCGCGGCAAGTCCGACCACGGTGGCAGCGACGGCGCCGACTGTCGCGGCGAAACCGATATGCAGTGTTGTTGAATGGCCTTGCCGCAAGATGGAAGGAAAGCGCATGGGTCAGCTAACCACGCACAGGCCGTTGATTCTCGCCCGAACTGAGGGGCGTTGCTGTGGATGGGTTGTCGTGAACGGCTTTTCGCAGCTGACAAATGAGCCCGAGCGTTGGAGTGTCCACTGAACGACGCAGCGCATTCTGCTCAGCACGAATCCTGGGGGATGGTCGGCCATTACACGATCGCCGGTTCAGCCTGTCAGCTTGGCCCGCCAGGCACCGCGTTGGCGCGACTGTTGCGCGATAACCGCGACCGGATCGCCGTCAGCGACATCGCGATCGTTGTCGGCAAGCAGTCCGATTACGGGCGCCGAGGCGAGTTCGTCGCGCTGGCTGACGTGCCGGACCTGGTGTGGCGCCGGACCCGGCCCGAAGACGCCGGCAATCACTTCGCCGATATGGATCAGCCCGGCGGAGCCGCGGCAGGCGGGCAGACGTTGATGGCGCTGTGGTACAGCGGTGACGCCACGTGGCGCACCCCGGCCGGCTGGACCGCCTTTTACAATTCGCTGCCCACCCCGCCGACCGATGAGCATCGCGGTGCACTGCCGTTCCGGGTGGCGCAACTCTACGGACTGATGGTCGACGCGGTGCGCGGCGCCGACATGCTGCGCTATGTCGCGACCGCCGGTGTGCTGGGCCACTACGTCGGCGACGCGTGCCAACCGCTGCACGTCTCCCGGCTGCACCACGGCGTGCCCGGCCTTGGCGAGGACGCCGTGCACAGCGCCTATGAGACAGTCATGCTCGACGAACACGTTGCCGAGGTGGTCGACGGCGTCAACGCCGACCTTGCCCGCGACCTACCCGGCCCGCCGCTTGTCACCGGCGCGGACGCGGCGGCCGATGCGGCGGTCGCGCTGATGCAACGCACCATCGATGCAATCCCTCCCGCTGACATCGTGTCGGTGTTCGCCGCTCACCCGGGCCCGAACCAAACCGAGGCGTTGTGGAGCGCCTTTGGCGCGGCCACCATCAGCCGGCTCGCCGACGGGGCCACAACGCTGGCGATGCTGTGGGATGCGGCCTGGCGAGAGGGCGGCGGTGAGACGGTAGACGTCGCCAAGATCCGGCCACAATCAGAAGCCGCGCTGCAAAAGCTTTACGACACAGACAGTTTCGCACGAAGCGTGTGGTTAAAGGACTGGAATACCCTGACGGGTTCCTGAGTTCGCCGGGAGCACGGTAGGCGGCGGTTCAGCGGATGGGCTCGATGACCGACACGGTGTTGTCGACGTTGGCGGTGTAGCCGGTATGGGTGGCGGGGTCCACGGCAACTCCCCACAAACGGTTACCGACGTTGATGGTGGCCGTCACGGTCTGGGTGGCGGTGTCCATGACCGAGACCGTGCCGTCGGTGCTGTTGGTGACGTAGACGGTGTGGGTCGTCGGGTCGACCGCGACACCCCACGGGTTGGTACCGGCTCTGATGGTGGCCGTGACGCTGCGACGGGTGGTGTCGATGACCGACACCGTGCCGTCGCTGTAGTTGGTGGTGAACGCCGTGTGGGTGGTGGGGTCGACCGCCACTCCGAGTGGGCCGTTGCCGACGTTGATCGTGGTGGTTGTGATGGTGCGATCGGCGGTGTCGATGACCGACACCGTGCCGTCGCCGTTGTTGGTGATGTAGGCGGTGTGAGTGGTGGGGTCGACCGCCACCCCTTCCGGGTGCTTGCCGACTTGAACTGTGGCGGTGACGGTCTGGTTGGTGGTGTCGATGACCGACACGGTGTTGTCCCAGTTGTTAGCGGCGTAGGCGGTGTGGGTCGTCGGATCGATTGCCACTCCCCACGGGTTGGTGCCGACTTTGATGGTGGCGGTGACAACGCGTTTGGTGCTGTCGATCATCGAGACTGTGTCGTCGCGGTTGTTCGCGGTGAGAATGGTGTGCGAAGTCGGGTCGACGGCCACGCCAAGCGGACCTCTGCCGACGGGAACGGTGGCGATGACGGTGTGGCCGGTGGTGTCGATGACCGACACCGTGTTGTCGCTGTAGTTGCCGGTGTAGGCGGCGTGCGCGGTGGGGTCCACCGCCACGCCTTCGGGATGCTTGCCGACCGGGATGGTGGCGCTGACGCTGGCGAAAACGGTTCTGGCTGGCGAGGATCCGGGCCCGTGGTGGCGGTTGCTGATCCAATAGGGGATCGCCGTCGCGGCTGCCAGGACGGCGGCCGTGGCGGTAGCGAGCAAGACGATTCTGCGCCGCCGGCCCGCTCCGGCCGGTGCTGCGGTGTCGGCCGAATCCACCGTCGCTGCGATGTCGCGGTGAGTGGAAGTCGCGCTGCGCCGGGCGGATTCAGTGAGAGCCAGGCGGGCGGCGGCGGCCAGCGCACTGGCTCGCGAGTATCGGTCGTCGGGGTCTTTGGCCATCCCGTGGGCGATGACGTCGTCGAACTGAGTGGGGACGTCAGGTCGTTGTTGACTTGGCCGGGGGATGGGCGAGGTTAGATGCGCTGCGATGAGCGCGGTCAACTCGCCGCTCGGATATGGGGGCGTACCGGTGAGGCATTCGTAGAGAACGCAGGCCAGGGCGTAGATGTCGACGCGATGGTCGATCTTCTCGTTGGACAGTCTTTCCGGGGCCATGTAGGCGAAGGTGCCGACGGTGTTGCCGACGGTGGTGAGCTTGGCGTCGGTGGCGGCGTTGGCTAGGCCGAAGTCGACAAGGCAGGCGAAGTCCTCGGGTGCGAGCAGGATATTGGCGGGTTTGACGTCGCGGTGCACGATTTGGTCGTCATGGGCCGCATCCAGCGCTAAGGCGATCTGGCCGACGATCGATACCGCCCGGGCTGGGTCCAGGGGCCCGACGTCATCCAGCACCGCTCGAAGGTCCGGCCCTCGGATCAGCCGCATGTCGATGTAGAGCTGGCCGTCGATTTCCCCGTAGTCGTGGATCGGCACTACGTGCGGTTCGTAGAGCTGGCCGGCGGTGGTGGCCTCTCGGAACAGCCGTGCGCGAAAAACCGGGTTCGACGAAATGGAAGCCGGTAGAAGTTTGAGCGCGACGGTCCGCTTCTTCTTGGTGTCGCGGGCCTCATACACCTCGCCGAACCCGCCGCTGCCCAGGCGCTGCAGCAGGATGTAGTGGCCGAACCTCGGCGAGGGATACCATTCCGCGGTCGTGCCGCCCAGCGGCGGCTCGTCCACCAAAACGGCACCTCCTGGCGTCAGCTTGTGGTTCTGGGTTGGAGTTAGTTTAGGACTCCGTGCGCCGATGAGCTGGTATTACTCCGGTTTGCGGGCCTCTATCAACGCCCGAGAGCTGTGGGTGACGAACCTGCCGTCGGCGTTAATCTGCTGGTGCAGGGTGCGCAGCTTGTCGCGGTATTTGGCGACCGAAAAGTCCGGAACGATCCAACTCAATTTGCGCAAAAAATAGATCACTGCGCCGACATCGAAAAACTCGAGACGGGTCCGCTGATATCGCAGGTCGACGACGTCCAATCCTGCCGCCGCCACCTGCTCGACGACGGTGTCCGGGTCCAGCTGTCCACGGATCTGCCGTTGCGGCTGCGGCCCCAGGAAGTATTCGATCAGCGTCCGCAGATAAATGACGCCGACGTGCTGAGCGAAGTAGGCACCGCCCGGTTTGAGCACCCGCGCAATCTCGTCCCACCACACGGTCGACGGGTGGCGGCTGGTGACGAGATCGAATGCATCGTCGGCGAAGGGTAGCGGTGGGGTTTCGCCAGTGGCCACCAGGACCGCTCCCAGCGGATGCAGCAGCTGAGTGGCCGGGCCGATGTTCGGCGGCCACGCTTCGGTGGCGACCATTGTGGGCGGAAACGGGCGTGCGCCGGCTAGGACTTCACCGCCACCGGTGTAGAGATCCAGAGCGGACTGCACCTGAGCCAACCGGCCGTGCAGGAGTCGTTGGTATCCCCACGGTGGGCGCTCCTCGATCGCCCTGCCGTCCAGCCAGGAGAAGTCCCAGCCCGCGACCGGTACCGCATCGGCCTCGGCGACCAGCTCGTCGAAAGTGCGCGCCATGCCGCAAATCATCACACGCGCGTATGCCGACCTGTTCAATTCGGACCTGGACGAAGTTCGTCCGCTAGGCGGTCGTGTCCGTCGCGCCGAGCCGTAGGTGCTCGATGTGGTAGACCGCTTCGTCCAGAAGTTGTGCGACGTGGTTGTCGTAGAGCCGATAGACGATGTTTCGACCGTTCCGGTCACCGGCCACTAGTCCGAGCGCGCGTAGCAAGCGCAACTGGTGAGACACCGCCGGTTGCTCCATGCCCACCTCGGTAGAGAGTTCCCCTACTGAGCACGGTGACTGGCGCAGTCGGGTCAGGATCATCAGGCGGTTGGGCGACGCCAAGGCTTGCAACGTTTCAGCGATCTTGACCGCCGACGCCGGGTCCAGAGTTGCCGGTGGCGTTACGCGGCCTTCGACTCCGTGTCCCACCCCTTCATTGAAGCACGCACCCATATGCGCATATGACATATGTAGACGTCCACATGTATACATGCATAACTGCCTCGGGCTGGACGGAGAATTAAAGATGAGCACTGCCACGGTGCAGCCAACCCGCCAACGGTTGGCGGCGGCCCGAGGGCTGGGCGTCTTTGGGCTGTGGTCGGTCGCATCAGTACGGTGGGCGGTCGCCGCTCTGGGCTTATTCCTCGTCGGTCTCGCTGCCTATCTGTTGCACGCCCCGGCAGCGCTGTGGTGGGCGTTGTATCTTGCCTGCTACCTGACTGGCGGGTGGTCGCCGGCTTGGGAAGGCTTGCAGGCGTTGCGGTCTCGCACGCTGGACGTTGACTTGCTCATGGTGGTAGCAGCAATCGGTGCCGCCGGCATCGGGCAAATCTTTGATGGCGCTTTGCTCATCGTCATCTTCGCGACATCCGGTGCGTTGGAGGATGCCGCAACTAAGCGCACCGAGGACTCCGTGCAGGGTCTGCTCGACTTGGCACCGGAAAGCGCCAGCCGGATCGAGCCAGACGGAACCGAGCACATGGTGGATGCCCAGCACCTAAGGGTGGGCGATTGCGTCATCGTCCGGCCCGGTGAGCGAGTATCAGCAGACGGCATCGTCGTCGATGGCTCATCGGACGTAGATCAATCGTCGGTGACCGGCGAGCCACTACCCGTTGATAAGAACACCGATGACGACGTATTCGCGGGCACGCTCAACGGTGCGGGCATGCTGCGCGTCCGCGTTACCAAAGACCCGTCCGACACCGTGGTCGCGCGCATCGTCGCCCTGGTCGCCGAAGCGTCCGCCACCAAGGCCAAAACCCAACTGTTCATTGAGAAGGTCGAGCAACGCTATTCCGTCGGAGTCGTCGTCGCGACACTCGCGCTGTTCGCTATTCCGCTGGCATTCGGCGCGGACTTACAGTCGACGCTCCTTCGCGCCATGACGTTCATGATCGTCGCGTCGCCGTGCGCCGTGGTGTTGTCCACCATGCCTCCGCTGCTCTCGGCCATCGCCAACGCTGGGCGTCACGGTGTCCTGGTCAAATCCGCTGTGGCGATGGAACACTTGGCCGACACCACCGTCGTCGCCATCGACAAGACCGGCACTCTCACCACTGGCACCCCAAGACTCACCAGCGTCGTGCTGCTCGACGACACCACCGTCGCCCCAGACGAGTTGCTGCGCATCGCTGCCGCCGCAGAACAATTCAGCGAACACCCGCTAGGCCGCACCATCGTGGCCGCTGCCCGCCAAGAGGAACTCGCCATCCCCGACGCCGAGGAATTTCAAGCACTGCCAGGACGAGGGGTGCGCGCCCGCGTCGGACAGCAGTGTGTTGAGGTACTCAGTCCACGCTCGCTGGCCGGCGATCCACCGCCCGCCGCAAGCGCATTCGAAGAAACCGGCGCAACCGCCGTCGTGCTGCTCGTTGACGGTGTTCCGGTTGCCGTACTCGGACTGGACGACACCGTTCGCGACGGCACGGACGACGTGGTTCGCGCCATCACCGCCATCACCTCCGCTCCGCCAGTTCTCCTAACGGGCGACAACCACCGTGCCGCCCAACGATTAGGCAACCAAGTCGGCATTGCGGACGTGCGCGCTGACCTACTGCCTGATGACAAAGTGGCTGCGGTACGTGAACTGCAATCCAGCGGCCAGCGCGTGATCTTCGTCGGAGACGGCATCAACGATGCCCCCGCCATGGCCGCCGCACACGCATCAGTCGCCATGGGACGCAACGGAGCCGACCTGACGCTACAGACGGCCGACGCCGTCACCGTCCGCGATGAACTCGCTACCATTCCCGCCGTCATCGCGCTGGCCCAGCGGGCACGCCGCGTCGTCATCGCCAACCTCACCATCGCGGCGACATTCATCACGGGACTAGTCCTGTGGGACCTATTCGGGCATCTGCCGCTGCCGCTCGGCGTGGCAGGACACGAAGGCTCGACGATCATCGTCGCCCTCAACGGATTACGACTCCTGAGTCCTCGCGCCTGGGACGCTGCGTTCTGAGACTGCACCGCTGGACACCGGCCGCTCTTACAGGCCTCGGTCAGTGAGCCAACCGTCAATCCTTTCGGCGACCCCCTGCCATCCGGGCTCAAGCATCAAAGTCTCCGGACTCCCCGGGGCGGTTCAGGGCAGCTAGCAGAAAGGGCGTGTTAACCCGATTCAATCTCGGGCTGGGTCTTAACAGGTCAACGCTTGTCTGAACGTGACCGAGGGTCGCGCTCGGTGCCTATCCTTCGCGACATGGATGGGATTTGGCAGTGGGCGTGGGATCGGTTCAGCGTGAGGTATACCTGGGCGTTTTGGGTAGTCGGCTTTCTTGTAGCCCTGCCGATCTACCTCTTGCTCTTTGCGTATCCGATCGTCGCTCTGGAGAAGTCGGACCGCTACGTCGAGACTGCAGCCGTCACCGTGGCCGCGGTGGTGGTGCTCGAATGCATAGTGGTCCTTCCCAATTACCGTTTGGTTCGACGCGTAGAGCAGTGGGCTGCAGGTCTCGAGGTCGCCAGAGTGACCGCACTCGAGGGCACCTACTCGTATGCCCGAGCGGCGACCACTCGAGCGGTGTGGGGCACCGGTGTATGGGCCGCCGTGTTGTGCGTGGTCGTCGGCGCGATCGCCGGGGCGACGCGGGCGCGGCTGATCCAGTACGGGATCTTTGGCACCTGTCTCGGAATGGCGGTCCAGCTGATCGCCTATCACAGCATCTTGGAGTCTGCATTGCGCCCAGCAAGGGTCGCCCTCGCCGGTGACACGGCGATGGGTGATTCGATGCCGCGCTCGCGACCGACTTTTGCTGCGCGGTCCAACGTGTCCATGATCGCGGTCGCGTTCGCCTTCGCGGTTAGTGGCGCTTTGCTGGCGACGGTGGTCAACATGGTCGGCGATCTGCCCATCCTCGCGGTCGTGATCGGCGGTGCGGTGACGCTTGTATTCGCGGTGCCCATATCGGTGGGCATCGGATTCTCACCCTCGCTGCAGCCCATACGTGACCTCGCCAAGGGAGCCGAACGTGTTGCGGTAGGCGACTACGGCCATCGCCTGCCGGTGGTTCAGGACGATGACCTGGGCGCACTGGCAGCGTCGTTCAACCGCATGCAGTCGGGTTTGGCCGAACGACAACGACTTCAAGTCGCGTTCGGGACCTATGTCGACCCTGCGCTCGCGGCACGGCTACTCGAGCAGGGCGACGATGTCTTCACCGGCGAGCGCCGCGAGGTCACTGTGATGTTCGTCGACATCCGCGACTTCACCCCGTTCGCCGAAGCCAACACCGCCGAGGACACCGTCGCGCACCTCAACACCTTGTTCGAGATTGTCGTGCCAGCCGTCGTGAATGCCGGTGGGCATGTCAACAAGTTCCTCGGCGACGGCGCGTTGGCCGTGTTCGGTGCCCCGAATGACCTCTCCAATCACGCCGACGCCGCCGTGACCGCCGCCATTCTGATTCAGCGCCTAGTCGCCGAGCGATTCGGGGGCGCGCTTCGAATCGGTGTCGGGATCAACACCGGTGTGGTGATCGCTGGCACCATCGGCGGAGGCGGCAAGCTTGAGTTCACCCTGATCGGCGACACCGTCAATGTCGCCGCCCGCGTGGAGCAACTCACCAAGATCACCGGCGACGGGATACTTCTCACCCAGCAGTGCGTCGACGCTTTGGCGTCTCGACCACCCGGACTCGTCGACCGAGGATCCCATGTCCTGAAAGGAAAGTCAGCCGTCGTCCAGGTCTTCGGCCTCGAACAAGCCAACGGCGCACGGGTTGACCTCACCAGCCAAGGGGGGTGAATTAAACCTTGACCGCATCCCTCGCGGCCCCGATGCTTTCGCTGCGGCTTTGGAGAAACCCCTAACGTTAGATCTGAGACTGCCCAGATTTTGAGTCTCCGAGCGCGCCCGCTAGGCGGGGCACACCGCTATAGGTAGCTTTCGCCGAAGACGATCTTGCCTAGCAGCGTGATGTTGAATCCGAACCCAGTAACAAAGGCGGATTCGCCCAAAACGTCGACGTCGACGTCGATGCCGTTGAAGATATCGCCTGCCGGCTGATGGGTTACCGCATCAATGACTGTCGAAAAATGATGGGGGCGCCAGACATTCACGCCATAGGCTGCCACCGCCGGCGGATCTTCATAGGCATTGTTTTGAACGATATTGCCGAGTGAGACGAATGGGGCCCACTGGAGGACCGAGAAGGCGGGGGTGATCAGGTTGTTGGGCGGGTCTGGTGACGGGACCGGGATTGAATACTGCTGGATTGTCCAACCCAAAGGCCCTGAGGGGGGCGTACCGAGATGTCCTAAGTCGGGAAAGATTTCCACTGTGTAGCCAACCCACTGGTCCTTGTAGAACCCTTCGAGACTCGTAGTCACCACACCGGATAGGACCATCAGCCACGTTTGGTCATAGATAGTTGCTGGTGGTCGCTCTCCCACTGCCAGCGCCGCTGGGGTCATCACCCAGTTTTCTCCGCCGAGGACGCTGGTTGCGGTTATTGACATGTGATCGACTCTCCTTGGGGTTGTTTCCGCCAAGCGAACGCCGCGGACCCGGAGCGGCCTAGAGTATTGGACTACTCCAAATCGGCCTGGCTGCGTTCACAAATCCACGCGCATCCGTCGTCGACTGCCCGCCCACAACGTGGGTTGTAACACGCGTCGACCCGAGCGAATGCTCCGCTGACTGACGGGTCTCCGGATTATCGGCGGGCGCCGTACGGTCATGGCGTTTAGGTGGAGTCGATCGGATGGCGTCAGCCAACATAAGGGACTCACCAAGACAATTGACCCCGCCAAACCCAGAGGTCACGCCCTCTTTCGAGTTCGTCACCCTATGCCGCTGAGTTTGTAGAACTGCTTTCACACTTGTGGGCGAAGGGGGACTTGAACCCCCACGTCCCGAAGGACACTGGCACCTGAAGCCAGCGCGTCTGCCATTCCGCCACTCGCCCTAAACAACCGGTGGAGCCTATCACTGCAGTAGCGGCCATCCCCAACCGTACTGAGGGCCGCTAGACCCGGCAGTGAGCTGGAGCGATGCAATTCTCAGAGTTCTGTAGGTGCCGCTGAGCTGCGCTGGGCCGATACCATGCTGCATACGACACGCGTCGCGACATGCCAGAGGACCATTCGTCGTGCAGCCAGTTATTCAGAAGGACAGAGGCGGGCGCTTGAACACGGGCAGCCAGAAGGGGCTAGTTCAACGCATCGAGCGCAAACTTGAGGTCACCGTGGGCGACGCCTTCGCCCGAGTGTTCGGCGGATCGATCGTCGCCCAGGAGGTGGAGACCGGGCTGCGGCGGGAGGCAGCCGAAGGGATTCGCCCGGCTGCGGGCAATCGCTTTTTGGCTCCCAACGAATACATCATTACCCTCGGTAGTCACGACTATCAGAAAGTGGGCGCCGACCCGGACCTCACTTCAGACGCTTTCGCTAAACATTTGGCGGGATACATCAGCGAACAGGGGTGGCAAACATATGGTGACGTGGTCATCCGGTTCGAGCAGGCAGCGAACTTGCACACCGGCCAGTTCCGCACCCGCGGCGCCGTCAACCCCGATGTCGAGCCCCGGCCAACAGCCGGCGAGCCCGCCCCACCACAATCAGACCATTCGTTCAGCGCAGAACCAGGAGTACCTCCGATGACCGATAATTCGAATTACCGCGGCGGCCCGGCGCAGGGGCGGCCCGGCGATGACTATTACGACGATCCTCATGGGCATCCGCAGGACGACCCGCATGCCGCGCCCGATGCACGCGGCCCCTACCCGCCGGAGCCTGCTGGCTACGGCGAGCAGCGCGGCGGCTACCCCGACCAGGGCGGCTACCCAGACCCGCGTGCCGGCTACCCAGACCCGCGCGGCGGCTACCCCGATCCACGCGGTGGCTACCCAGACCCGCGCGGCGGCTACCCCGATCCACGCGGTGGCTACCCAGATCCGCGCGGCGGCTACCCGGAGCACGGCGGCTACCCAGACCAGCACGAGCAGCGGCCGGCCGGAGGTTACGGAGGCGGCCAGGGATACGACCCGGGTCCGCGGCAAGGCGGCGGTTACGGACAGCCCGGCGGCCAGGCGTACGGCGATTACCCCGATTACGCCCGCGGCGGACCGGGACGCCCCGAAGACGGCGGCTACGGCGCACCCGACCAACGGCCGCCCTATCCCGAGCAGGGCGGCTACGAGCCGGTCCCCGGCGGTGCACCGGGATATGGCCGGCAGGACTACGCTCAGCAGCCCGAATACGGCCGCTACGGCGAGGCGCCCGGCCAGGCCTACGCCGCTCCCGGCGGGTACGGCGAGCCCGAACGCGGCGACTATGACTACGGCCCGCCCGCAGAAGCCGGCGGCTACGGCGGTTACGGGCAGGGCGGTGGCGGCTACTCGTCGTCCGGCTCGGCTGTCACGTTGCAACTTGACGACGGAAGCGGGCGCACCTACCAGCTGCGCGAGGGTGCCAACGTCATCGGCCGCGGCCAGGACGCGCAGTTCCGGTTGCCCGACACGGGTGTGTCACGTCGCCACCTGGAGATTCGTTGGGACGGCCAGGTCGCGCTGCTATCTGACCTCAACTCCACCAACGGCACCACCGTCAACAACGCGCCTGTGCAGGAATGGCAGTTGGCCGACGGCGATGTGGTCCGGCTGGGGCATTCAGAGATAGTCGTCCACATCCATTAAGCCTGTTGGCCGAGAAGCCGTCAGCTTCGCCCCGCGTCGACCGCCGTCCAAGTATCGTGACGTTGCTATATCGGGCACGGGAAGTACGCGGCACCAGGACGGAGAGGACGCCAGATGCAGGGACTATTACTGCAACTGACGCGCGCCGGTTTCTTGATGTTGCTGTGGCTGTTCATCTGGTCTGTGCTGCGGATCCTGCGCACCGACATCTACGCTCCCACCGGCGCGGTCATGGTGCACCGCCGCTTGACGTTGCGGGGGACTCTGCTGCCGGCGCGGCAGCCGCGTAATGGGGCGCGGTATCTCGTCGTCACCGACGGGGCGTTGGCCGGGGCACGAATTACCTTGAGCGGTCAGCCGGTGCTGATCGGACGCGCCGACGATTCCACGTTGGTGCTGACCGATGACTACGCCTCGACGCGCCACGCGCGGCTTTCCCAGCGAGGCTCGGAATGGTACGTCGAGGATCTAGGATCGACCAACGGCACATACCTCGACAGGGCAAAGGTGACGACGGCGGTTCGGGTTCCGATTGGCACACCAGTGAGTATCGGCAAAACGGTAATCGAGTTGCGCCCGTGACCTTGGTCTTGCGCTATTCGGCGCGCAGCGATGTCGGTTTGGTCCGGTCCAACAACGAAGACTCGGTGTACGCCGGTGCGCGCTTACTGGCGCTGGCCGACGGCATGGGCGGGCACGCCGCCGGTGAAGTCGCTTCGCAGTTGGTAATTGCCGCCCTGGCCCACCTCGACGACGACGAGCCCGGTGGCGACCTCCTCGGCAAGCTCGACGCCGCGGTGCACTCCGGCAACTCGGCCATTGCCGCGCAGGTGGAAATGGAGCCCGAACTCGAGGGCATGGGCACCACCCTCACCGCAATCCTGTTCGCAGGCAACCGCATTGGCATGGTGCACATCGGTGACTCGCGCGGCTACCTGATGCGCGACGGCGAGCTCACGCAGATCACCAAAGACGACACGTTCGTCCAAACCCTGGTCGACGAGGGACGGATCACCCGCGAAGAGGCGCACAGTCACCCGCAGCGCTCGTTGATCATGCGGGCGCTGACCGGCCATGAGGTCGAGCCGACGCTGACCATGCGCGAGGTTCGTCTCGGGGATCGCTATCTGCTGTGCTCCGACGGTCTTTCGGACCCGGTGAGCGACGAGACCATCTCGGACGCCCTGCAGATTCCAGACGTCACCGACAGCGCCGACCGGCTGATCGAACTCGCGTTACGCGGCGGCGGGCCCGACAACGTGACCGTGGTGGTCGCTGATGTCGTCGACTACGACTACGGCCCGACCCAGCCCATCATCCTCGGCGCGGTATCCGGTCAACCCGACGTTTACGATTCACTGACGCGGCCCAACACATCGGCGGGCCGGGCCTCGGCCCTCACCCCACGCAAAGAAGTCGCCAAACGCGTTGTCCCCCAGAATGATGCGCCCGGGCCACCGCGGCGGTCACGACGGCGGATACTTATCGGGGCCACCCTGATCCTCCTGCTGGTACTCGCTGCGCTGGCCGTTGGCCGGACCGTCATCCGCAGTTACTACTACGTCGCTGACTACAACGGGGCGGTGTCCATCCTGCAGGGTATCCCGGTGTCCATCCTGGGCATGCCGCTGCACCAACCCTATTCGCAAGGCTGCCTGAACAGCCGCAACCAGTTGTCGGTGATCCGTTACGGCCAGGCCGGCGCTACCCGCGATTGCCAACTGATGAAGCCATCCGATCTGGCCGAGTCGGCGCGAGCGCAGGTGGCGGCGGGTCTTCCGGCAGGCACGCTCGAACAGGCCGGCGCGCAGCTGCGCCGATTGGCGACCGAGTCGCTGTTGCCGCTCTGCACGCTTGCGCGCGCCCAGTCGCCAGCGCCCACGCCGACTGTCGGCCAGGCGCCCGGATCGAGCGCGGCGACTTCGGTTTCCGCGACGCCCGAACTGTCTCCGGTCAGCCCGCAGCTCACACCGCCGACGCCGGCCGCGCCAACCGCCACAGCGCCACCCCCCCTGCCGCCCCAGCCGGGAACCACCTGCCGGACGCCGGAATGACCACGCAGCCTCAGCCGCCGGTTACCGTCACGCCCTCATTCCCAAACCGGCGCAATGCCGAACTGCTGCTGCTGTGCTTCGCCACCGTCATCACGGCGGCGGCTTTCGCGAGCGTGCAAGCCAACCAGGAACGCGGGATCGGCTGGGCGCTGTTCGACTACGCGGCGGGGTTCCTGGCCGTGTTCGTCGTCGCGCACCTGGCAATCAGACGCTTTGCGCCGTACGCGGATCCGCTGCTGCTGCCGGTCGTGGCGCTACTCAACGGGCTGGGATTAGTGATGATCCATCGGCTCGATCTCGACGAGAGATTGGGCGAGGGGAATGGCCGCGCCGTCGCGAACCCGCAAATTCTGTGGACGCTGGTCGGGGTAGGTGCATTCGCTTGCGTGGTGATCTGGCTGAAGGATCATCGGCAACTCGCGCGATACGGCTACACCTGCGGGCTGACCGGACTCGTCATCCTGGCGATACCGGGACTGCTGCCACGATCGCTGTCCGAGCAGAACGGCGCCAAGATCTGGATTCGGTTGCCGGGCTTCTCGATTCAACCTGCTGAGTTCTCGAAGATCCTGTTGCTGATTTTCTTTGCGACGGTGTTGGTAGCCAAACGCGGAGTGTTCACCAGCGCTGGCAAGCATGTACTAGGCCTGGACCTGCCCCGTCCGCGTGACCTCGCTCCGCTGCTGGCGGCGTGGGTGATCTCGATCGCCGTGATGGTCTTCGAAAAAGACTTGGGCACTTCGCTTTTGCTTTATGCGTCGTTCTTGGTGGTAGTTTACCTGGCCACCCAAAGGTTCAGCTGGGTCGTCATCGGCTTGGCGCTGTTCGCCCTGGGAAGTGTTGCGGCGTATTTCATTTTCGGTCACGTCCGGGTGCGCGTGCAGACCTGGCTGGACCCGTTCGCCGACCCGGACGGCGCCGGCTACCAAATTGTGCAGTCGCTGTTCAGTTTCGCCACCGGCGGCGTCTTCGGCGCCGGACTGGGCAATGGTCAACCGGATACCGTGCCGGCGGCAGCGACTGATTTCATCACCGCCGCGTTCGGCGAAGAGCTTGGATTGGTGGGTCTGGCGGGCATTCTCATGCTCTACACCATTGTCATCGTCCGCGGTTTGCGGACCGCGATCGCCGTGCGGGACAGCTTCGGCAAGCTGTTGGCCGCGGGCCTGGCCTCCACGCTGGCCATCCAGCTGTTCATCGTCGTCGGCGGCGTCACCAACCTGATTCCGCTGACCGGGCTCACCACGCCGTGGATGTCGTACGGGGGCTCGTCGCTGCTGGCGAACTACGTGCTGTTGGCCATCCTGGTGCGCATCTCGCACTCGGCCCGTCAACCGCTGCGCGCCCCGTCCCGAAACACGTCGCCGATCGCGAGCGCAAACACCGAGGCGATCGAGCGGGTATGAATACCTCCCTGCGGCGGATCTCGGTGACAGTCATGGCGCTGATCGTGCTGTTGCTCTTCAACGCCACGCTCACGCAGGTGTTCACTGCCGATGGGCTGCGCGCTGACCCGCGTAACCAGCGTGTGCTGCTCGACGAGTACTCCCGGCAGCGAGGGCAGATCACCGCCGGCGGCCAGCTGCTGGCGTACTCAGTGGCCACCGACAGCCGGTTCCGTTTCTTGCGGGTGTATCCCAACGCCGCGGTGTACGCCCCGGTCACCGGGTTCTACTCGCTGCGCTATTCCAGCACCGGCCTGGAGCGAGCCGAGGACCCTCTGCTCAACGGCTCCGATCAGCGGCTGTTCGGCCGGCGGCTGACCGACTTCTTCACCGGCCGCGATCCCCGCGGCGGCACCGTGGCCACCACCATCAGCCCGCGTATCCAGCAAGCCGGTTGGGACGCGATGCAACAGGGTTGCAGTGGACCGTGCCGGGGCGCGGTGGTGGCGCTGGAACCGTCGACCGGGAAGATCCTCGCGCTGGTGTCCTCGCCGTCCTATGACGCGAACCTGCTTGCGTCGCACGACCCCGGCCAGCAGGCACATACCTGGCAGCAACTGCGCGACGACCCGCGCTCTCCGTTGACCAACCGCGGGATCTCCGAAACCTACCCACCCGGTTCGACGTTCAAGGTGATCACCACCGCTGCCGCCTTGCAGAACGGCGCAACGGAGAACGACCAGCTCACCGCGGCGGCGTCGATTCCGTTGCCGGACAGCACCGCCAGCTTGCAGAACTACGGCGACGCACCCTGCACTAACGCCGAGACCGTATCGCTGCGCGAGGCATTCGCCCGCTCGTGCAACACCGCGTTCGTGCAATTGGGCGCGCTCACCGGCGCCGACGCGCTGCGCAGCGCCGCGCAGTCGTTCGGCTTGGACGCCGTCCCGGATCCAATCCCGCTGCAGGTCGCCCAATCGACGCTCGGACCGATTCCAGACGCCGCTGCGTTGGGTATGTCGAGCATCGGCCAGAAGGACGTCGCGGTGACGCCGCTGGAGAATGCGCTCATTGCCGCTACCATCGCCAATACCGGCATCGCGATGCGGCCGTACCTGGTCGACAGCTTGCAGGGGCCCGACCTGGCTAACATCGACACGACCGCGCCGCACCAACAGCGCCGTGCGGTGTCGCCGCAGGTCGCGGCTAAGCTGACTGAATTGATGGTCGGCGCCGAGAATCTCACACAGCAGAAAGGGGCGATCCCCGGCGTGCAGATCGCATCCAAGACTGGTACTGCAGAGCACGGCACTGACCCGCGCCGCACCCCACCGCACGCGTGGTACATCGCCTTTGCGCCGGCGCAGACTCCGAAGGTAGCCGTTGCGGTGCTCGTCGAGGACGGCGCCGACCGGTTGTCGGCGACCGGCGGTGCGCTCGCCGCGCCGATTGGCCGCGCCGTCATCGAAGCCGCGCTGCAGGGAGGACCATGAGCCCGCGAGTAGGTGTGACGCTGTCTGGCCGCTACCGCCTGCAGCGCCTGATCGCGACCGGCGGCATGGGGCAGGTGTGGGAGGCCGTCGACAGCCGGCTGGGACGGCGCGTCGCGGTCAAGGTGCTCAAGGCGGAATTCTCTCAGGACTCCGAGTTCATCGAGCGATTCCGGGTTGAGGCGCGCACCACCGCGATGCTCAACCATCCCGGCATCGCCAGCGTTCACGACTACGGCGAGACGCAGATGGACGGCGAGGGCCGCACCGCCTATCTGGTGATGGAATTGGTCAACGGCGAGCCGCTCAACTCTGTGCTCAAGCGAACCGGCCGACTGTCGCTTCGGCACACACTGGACATGCTCGAGCAGACCGGCCGGGCGCTACAAGTCGCGCACGCCGCTGGGCTGGTGCACCGCGACGTCAAGCCGGGAAACATCCTGATCACCCCGACCGGCCAGGTGAAGATCACCGACTTCGGTATCGCCAAGGCCGTCGACGCCGCGCCGGTGACCCAGACCGGCATGGTGATGGGCACCGCCCAGTACATCGCGCCCGAACAGGCTCTGGGCCACGATGCGACCCCGTCCAGCGATGTATACGCGCTGGGAGTCGTTGGATACGAGGCGGTTTCGGGCAAGCGACCATTCACCGGTGACGGTGCGTTGACGGTGGCGATGAAGCACATCAAAGAACCGCCGCCGCCGTTGCCGCCCGACCTGCCGCCGAACGTGCGTGAGCTCATCGAGATCACCCTCGTCAAGAACCCCGGTATGCGTTACCGCAGCGGGGGACCGTTCGCTGATGCCGTCGCCGCCGTCCGGGCCGGCCGTCGGCCACCGCGGCCCAGCACCGCGACGACCGGCGGTCGCGCCACCCCCGCCGCCATTCCGCCCGGCGCGCCGGCCAGTGCCACCACGCGCGCGCCCGCCGTCCGTCGCACCCGCCAGACTAACGGCGGTCACCGGCCGGCGCCGCCGCGTCGCACCTTTTCGTCCGGCCAGCGTGCGCTGCTGTGGGCTGCCGGGGTCCTGGGCGTATTGGCGATCGTCATCGCCGTCATCATTGTGCTCGATGGGCGCAGCAACAATTCCCCGCAGCAACCATCCGCACCGATTGTGACCGACACCGGAAGCCCACCCAGCAAGCCCCACTCGGCTCCCGCGAATCCAACTAATTGGACTAACCGCGGGCCTGCGGGTAATCCTGAAGGCAAATGCCTTCTGCCCACACCCAGGCGGACGCCCGCGCCCACCTTGTATTGCGCGGTGACGCCCCGACACGAGACACCAGGATGACCACCCCGCAGCACCTGTCCGACCGCTACGAGATCGGCGAAATCCTCGGCTTCGGCGGAATGTCCGAGGTCCATTTGGCCCGTGATGTCCGGTTGCACCGAGACGTAGCGGTCAAAGTGCTGCGCGCCGACCTGGCTCGCGACCCCAGCTTCTATCTGCGGTTCCGGCGGGAGGCGCAGAATGCCGCCGCGCTCAACCACCCGGCGATCGTCGCGGTGTATGACACCGGCGAGGCCGATACGGCCGCCGGCCCGTTGCCCTACATCGTGATGGAGTACGTCAACGGCGTCACGCTGCGCGACATCGTGCACACCGACGGCCCACTGCCGACTACCCGCGCCATCGAGATCATCGCCGACGCCTGCCAGGCGCTGAACTTCTCCCACCAGCACGGCATCATCCACCGCGACGTCAAGCCGGCCAACATCATGATCAGCGACGCCAACGCGGTCAAGGTGATGGACTTCGGCATCGCGCGGGCGCTCTCCGACGCCGGCAACAGCGTCACCCAGACGGCCGCGGTGATCGGTACCGCGCAGTATCTTTCGCCCGAGCAGGCCCGCGGCGAAAGCGTCGATGCCCGCTCCGACGTCTACTCGCTGGGCTGCGTGCTGTACGAGTTGCTCACCGGCGAACCGCCTTTCGTCGGTGATTCACCGGTCGCGGTGGCCTACCAGCACGTCCGCGAGGACCCGGTCCCGCCGTCACGCCGGCATGAGGGCATCTCCGCCGACTTAGACGCCGTCGTGCTCAAGGCGTTGGCCAAAAACCCCGAGAATCGCTATCAGACCGCCGCAGAGATGCGTACCGATCTGGTTCGGGTGCATAACGGTGAGCCGCCGGAGGCGCCCAAGATCCTCACCGAAGCGGACCGCTCGTCGCTGATGGCCTCGCCGCATTCCGGTGCCTCGGCGGGAATGCAGACGACTCCGTCGCACCGCCAACGACTCGACTTCGTCGCCGACCGCAGTACTGGTTCGGTGAGCCGCTGGCTATTCGCGGTCGCGGCGTTGGCGGTGCTGACGGTGGTCGTCACCATCGTGATCAACACGTTCGGCGGTGGCCTGCGCAACGTCCAAGTGCCCGATGTGCGCAACCAGGCGTCGGCCGACGCGATTGCCGCGTTGCAGAATCACGGCTTCAAGACCCGAACCCAACAGCAGCCCGACTCGACCGTTGCGCCCGACCATGTCATCGGTACCGACCCAGGCGCCAACGCGAAAGTGGGCGCAGGCGATCTGATCACGGTCGACGTGTCCACCGGACCCGAACAGCGCGAGGTGCCGGATGTGTCATCGCTGAGCTATTCGGCGGCGGTGAAGAAGCTGAAAGCCGCCGGGTTCGGTCACTTCAGACAGGTCAACTCTCCGTCGACACCGGAATTGAAAGACAAAGTCATTCAGACCAGCCCGCCGGCGAATCAGACGTCGGCGATCACCAACGAGATCGCCGTGATCGTCGGCTCGGGTCCATCCACCAAGCAGATTCCCGATGTCGGCGGGCAGACCGCAGACCTCGCGCAGAAGAATCTGGCGGTCTACGGCTTCAGCAAGTTCAGCCAGTCCGCCGCCGACAGTCCCCGTCCGGCCGGCGATGTGATCGGCACCAATCCGCCTGCGGGAGCGACGGTTTCGGTCGACTCGATAATCGATCTACAGGTGTCCAAGGGCAACCAGTTCATCATGCCGGATCTGTCTGGTCTGGTCTGGACCGAAGCCGAACCGCTGCTGCGTGCCTTGGGCTGGTCCGGGGTACTGATCAAGGGCTCAGACGTCGACGCGGGCGGCTCCCAGCGCAACCGGGTGGTGTTTCAGAGCCCGTCCGTGGGTCAGGGCACGAATAAGGACGGCGGCATCACGCTGAAGTTCGGTCAATAGCCGCCAGCCGCCGCTAGGACGCCTCGGACGCCGTTGCGTCGTCGTGGCGGCGGACGGTGGCCAGACTGTCGAAGACCTCGCGTTCCAGTCGCTGCACCAACTCATCGTCGAGATCCTGACCGCAGTCGGACAGCCAGTTGGCCAGCATCCGGTGGCCTCCTTCGGTGAGGATCGACTCCGGGTGGAACTGAACGCCGTGGATCGGCAACTCGGTGTGCCGCACACCCATGATCACACCGCTGCGGGTACGGGCCGTCACCTCCAGCTCGGCCGGCAATGTCTCGGGCAGGATCGTCAACGAGTGATAGCGCGTTGCGGTGAACGGATCCGGAAGTCCCTGCAGCACACCGGTATTAGTGTGGAAGACGCTGCTGGTCTTACCGTGCAGCAATTCGGGCGCCCGATCCACGGTGCCGCCGAACGCCACGCCGATGGCTTGATGGCCGAGGCAGACGCCCAGTAATGGAGTCTGCGCGCCGGCGCAGGCACGAACCAGGCCGATCGACGCGCCTGCGCGTTCCGGCGTACCCGGACCCGGGCTCAGCAGAATCCCGTCCACCTCGGCCGCGATCGCGGCGGGGTCCGACAGTCGCGCATCGTCGTTGCGCCAGACCTGCGCGTCGACGCCCAACTGGCCGAGGTATTGCACCAGGTTGAACACGAAGCTGTCGTAATTGTCGACGACCAAGATCTGCATGGTGTCAGGCTACCGTCGGGCCCGATCGCGGGTGGGCTCAGTAACCGACCGGTCCGGCGGGCTGCGCGTAGTGCATCCGCACCGGCTCGGTGTGGCCCACGACGTGGGCATTGGGCGTGACTTGATCGGTGTAGCCCAGGCCGAAGCGCAACACGTATTGCTTGTAGAGGATCACCAGAGGAGCGGCGGCCAGCGACGCCTGCATGGCCGCGGCGTCTCCGATTGCGGTGATCGTGTACGGCGGACTGTAGGTGCGCCCATTCAGCAGCAGCGTGTTGCCGACGCAGCGGGGCGCCGACGTCGCGATCATGCGCTGATCCTGCATCTGGATCGCCTCGGCGCCGGCCGTCCACAACGCGTTGAGCACGGCCTGGATGTCCTGCTGGTGCACGACGAGGTCGTCCGGCGATGCGTCACGGGGGAAACGGCCGTCGGCATCGCGCGGCGCGTCGGTCAGCGTCACCGTCAGGCCCGGACCGTGCACCGGATCCAGCCCCGCGTCGCGAGCCAGCTCGGCCGACCGCCGCAACATCGCCGCCAGCGTCGCGTCGGCGGAGCGGCCATGCGTCGCGTCGATGTCGGCGGCCAATCGATCCCGTTCAGTGTTCAACCGGTCGGCGTCGGACTGCTCGCGCCGCACCAGATCCACCAGCCGCGGCGCGTCACTGCGCCGGATCTCGCCGCCGCGCGACACCCCGTGCGTGGCTCCGAGCAACAACCCGGCCAAAAGACACACCACCGGAACACCGACCTGCCACCCCGACGGCCGCGATCCCGCCTCCCGGCCAGGGTGCGACGGCAACAGCCTGGAGATCGCTCTCGCCATCGGCCTCTCCATTCGGTGTTCGATAGTGCGTTAGGCTCCTCCCTGAAGCCGTTAGCACCCGATTTCCATACCGTAATCGCCGAGGGATCTCCGAGTCAGACATGCCCAAGTCCAAGGTCCGTAAGAAGAGCGAGTTCACCGTCAGCGCGGTGAGCCGTACTCCCGTCAAAGTCAAGGCCGGCCCGTCCAGCGTGTGGTTCGTCGCGTTGTTCTGCGGCCTGATGCTGATCGGTCTGGTCTGGTTGATGGTGTTTCAACTGGCCGCCACCGGTCCTGATGCGCCGTCGCTACTCAGCTGGATGGCCGCGCTGGGCCCGTGGAACTACGCCATCGCGTTTGCTTTCATGATCAGCGGCTTACTGCTCACGATGCGGTGGCGATAGGCGCCGCCGCCGCCGCGACGACCGCATTCTCGGTCGGGGGCGTTGCTGGGCTGGCAACCATGCAGGCACCGGATCACACCCGTGTGATTCATCCCCACTGTGCATAGCGTCTGTGGATAACCCCATCGGCAGTGGTAGACCCCCTAGGAGTGCCGTGCAGCAAACACAGTGGGCGCCCTCTTCGGTCGGAGTCGCTGCGTGCGGGGTCGCCGGAACTTTGATGGCTATCTTTTGTGTGACCGCCGTCACAGACCCTCCCGGCCGGCTACTGCTCGGCATCTCCGCGGTCGGACTGATCTTGTTTGCCGGCGGAACATGGCGCGCGCGTCCAAAGCTGGCAATCACCGCCGACGGCCTGGTGGTGCGCGGCTGGTGGCGGGCGCAGTTGTTGCGGGCGGCCGACATCAAGCTCATCCGGATCACCGAGTTTCGCCGGATCGGCCGTAAGACGCGACTGCTCGAGATCGACGCCAACGACGGTCGGCTGCTGATCTTCTCCCGTTGGGATCTGGGCACCGACCCACTGGACGTACTCGACGCGCTGACCGCCGGCGGTTACGCGGGTTCCTGATCTTCCGTCCGGGGAAGCGTCAGGAGATCGTGATCGATTCGACGACGACGGGTTCGACCGGCCGGTCACCGCGGTCGACGGCGGTGCCGGCGATGGCGGTGACGACTTTCTGCGAATCCGGGTCGACGACCTCACCGAAGATGGTGTGCTTGCGGTTCAGATGCGGCGTCTTGCCGACGGTGATGAAGAACTGCGAGCCGTTGGTGCCGGGCCCGGCATTGGCCATCGCCAGCAGGTAAGGCTTGTCGAACTGCAATTCGGGGTGGAACTCGTCGGCGAACTTGTATCCCGCGTCGCCGCGCCCGGTCCCGGTCGGGTCACCACCCTGGATCATGAATCCGCTGATCACGCGGTGAAAGATCACCCCGTCGTAGAACGGGCCGGAGGTACCGCCGGAAGCGTTCTCGGTCGAGTACTCCTTGGTGCCTTGGGCCAGGCCCACAAAGTTGGCAACCGTCTTGGGCGCGTGGTTTCCGAACAATGCGATCTTGATGTCACCGTGGTTGGTATGCAGGGTGGCAGTGGCGGTCTGAATCGGGCTGGTAGTCACGGGCACACAGTCTGCCATCACCACCCGCGCGGCCGGACATCGGCGTGCCCGCAGCCCGGGGCAGGCAACGATCGTTGGGGCCACCACAGGCCGCCGGTGGCGGTCTGAAAGTATTCGGAACACGGACGTGCGGCAGGGCTGGGAAGGGCGAGAAATGGGCGCGAGAACTGACACCCGGCTGACCCCGCGGCAGCGGCTGAACCGCGGTCTGGCCTACACGGCGGTCGGGCCGGTGGATGTGACCCGCGGCGTAGTCGGTCTCGGCGTCCACTCCGCACAGGCCGGCGCGTCGAGCCTGCGTCGCCGCTACCACGAGGGCCAGCTGGGGCGGGACTTGCGAAGGGCCCAAGAGGCTTTGGCGCAGGAACTGGCGACGGCCGAGGAAGTCCTCACTGGTCTTCCCGAAGCGCTGCAGCAGGCCCGGCGGGCCCGGCGGCGCGGTAAACGGTCGTGGCTCATCGCGGGGTTCGCGGTGGTGGTGGTGCTCGCCGGCGGCGCGGTCGCGTTCTCGATCGTCCGCCGCTCGTCGCATCGGGAGCCGTCACCGCTGCCGTCGAGCGTCGACGTGCAACCCCGTCCCTAGCGGGAAGGACGCGCGGTCGTGGTGTGGATGAGGTACGAGGGCAGGGCGCTCGCCGACGCAACCCTGACCGGCGCAGCGCGGGATGCCGAGCTTGAAGACGGTATCCGCCTGCAGAATCCGAATCTGACGGACATCCGGTTGGAGCGGGCCACGGAGACCGACGGCTCCGAGATCGGCCCTCGGCGGTGGTACACCGTCACGTATCTCGCCGAGGATGGCGAGGGACGCTAGGCCTAGAACACCGCCGATCAGCTTTCGCTGTGGTCTTCAACCTTGGCGCCGGGCGCGTGCGTCTTGATCGCGGCAACGCCCTTCTCGGCGCTCGCCTTAGTCTCGTACCCCTGGCTGACGGCGATGATCTCGCCGTTCGGGGCTTTGAGGTGAAAGCGGAATTTGCCCGCTTTGTCTTTGCTGATCTCGAACTTGGCCGCCATAGCCGTCTCCTGGATGGTCGTTGGCTGTCATCGGGCTAGCGTGCTGCCCTCTTTGACTTCTACCATGGCGTCGGCGCCCCCAACACCCTCGCCGCGGGCGTTGACGGGTTATTCGGTCAGCGAACTGTCAGAATCCCAGAGCTTTCCGCGCTGCAGGACGCGCGCTTTTACTTGTGGAGCCTAGGGGATTCGAACCCCTGACTTCTGCCTTGCAAAGGCAGCGCTCTACCAACTGAGCTAAGGCCCCTCGCGTTGACCATCGATCTGGTCAGCCGCCACATGCCAGACCTCGACACCGCGTCGAGACCGCACCACAATTGCCAGCACCGCGATCGCTGCCAGCGGCAACGCCAGTCTCACAGAACGTCTTGGC
>Ga0302326_10003824_pt1 | contig 35278 bp, 34 predicted proteins | sample Palsa_T0_3_FD_202264 | JGI IMG/M metagenome (GOLD analysis project Ga0302326, IMG submission 202264) | Peat permafrost microbial communities from Stordalen Mire near Abisko, Sweden - Palsa_T0_3 | ecosystem: Environmental > Terrestrial > Soil > Palsa > Peat permafrost | place: Sweden: Abisko...
TCATTTTCGCCAGCCATCCCGACCACCTCGCCGCCGGCGAGGCCACCGTCTGTGCCGTCTATCCCGACGCCCGCAACCCCTTTGCCCACCCCGAGCTGCTCGACGACGAGGGATTGGAGCCCTGGTCCGTCTCCGAGCTGTGGATCATGACGGCCGCGGGGCCCAACGTCGCCGTCGACACAACCGCCGCCGTCGAACGCAAGGTAGCGGCGCTGCTGCGCCACGAGAGCCAGATCGGCGATCCGGCCGCAACGGCCGAGCGGGTGCTGGCGGGCGGGCGGGCGTCGGCTGCGGCCGCCGGCCTGCCCGAAGGGTCCACGGCAGAGCTCTTCCGGGTCACGCACATTCCCTGAGCCGGTCGACCGGCCGCCTCGGCGGCGCTCCGACTCTTGCTCTTCAGCCCGCCAGCTGGCGGAGGACGTAGCGCAGGATCCCCCCGTGCCGGAAGTACTCAGCCTCCATGGGAGTGTCGATACGGACCATCACCCTGAACTCGGTGGCCGATCCGTCATCGGCCGTGGCCACCACCGTGAGCTCCTTGGGGATCTCGCCGTCGTTGAAAGCCGTGATCCCGGCGACGGTGAAGAGCTCGGTGCCCACGAGACCCAGCCCCTCCGCCGAGTCCCCCTTGTAGAACTGCAGGGGGATCACGCCCATGCCCACCAGGTTGGAGCGGTGGATGCGCTCGTAGCTCTGGGCGATCACCGCCCGCACTCCGAGCAGGGCGGTTCCCTTGGCCGCCCAGTCCCGGCTCGATCCCGTCCCGTACTCCCGGCCGGCCAGCACGATCAGGGGGACGCCCTCGGCGGCGTACTGCATGGCCGCCTCGTAGATAGAGGTCTCGGTCCGGTCGGGGAGGTGCAGGGTGTAGCCGCCTTCGGTCCCCGGTGCGAGACGGTTGCGCAGCCGTACGTTGGCGAAGGTCCCGCGCATCATCACCTCGTGGTTGCCCCGGCGCGCCCCGTAGGAGTTGAAATCGCTGCGGGGAACGCCGTGCTCGGTGAGGTAGCGCCCGGCGGGGGTGGCGGGGCCGATGGAGCCGGCCGGCGAGATGTGGTCGGTGGTGACGCTGTCGCCCACCATGGCCAGAACGCGGGCCCCTTCAATGTCGCCGACGGCGTTCGGGGTCATGGACATGCCCTCGAAGAAGGGGGGGTTCTTCACGTAGGTGGAGTCCTCCTGCCACGAGAAGGTCTCGCCCTGGGCGACGGGCACCTGCTGCCAGTACTCGTCGCCCTCGAAGACGGCGCCGTAGCGGGTGCGGAACATCTCCGAGGTCAACGACGTGCGGATGGTGTCGGCGACCTCTTGCGCGCTGGGCCAGATCTCGGCGAGGAACACCGGCTTCCCCTCTGCGTCCTCCCCCAGGGGATCGACGGTGAGGTCGATGTCCATGGTCCCGGCCAGGGCGTAGGCGACCACCAAGGGGGGCGAGGCCAGGTAGTTCATCCGGACATCGGGATGGATGCGGCCCTCGAAGTTGCGATTGCCCGAGAGGACGGCCACCACCGAGAGATCGTCGCTGTGCACCAGCTCGCTGACCCCGTTGAGCAGCGGCCCGGAGTTCCCGATGCAGGTGGTGCACCCGTAGCCGACGAGGAAGAACCCCAGCTGCTCGAGGGGGGCGACCAGCTCGGCCCGCTCGAGGTAGTCCATGACCACGCGGGAGCCGGGGGCGAGGGAGGTCTTGACCCAGGGCCGGGCGCGCAGGCCGCGCTCGACGGCGCGCCGGGCGAGCAGGCCGGCACCCACCATCACCTGAGGGTTCGACGTGTTGGTGCAGCTGGTGATGGCGGCGACCACCACGTCCCCGTCCGTGAGGAGGTGGTGCGGCGCCGCCTCGGGCGCTGCCGTGGAGTGACGCGGGGCCCGGTCCAGGGCCACCCGGAAGGCGTCGCCCGCGCCGGCCAGGGCGACACGGTCCTGGGGTCGGGAGGGCCCGGCCAGCGAGGGCTGGACATCGCCCAGGTCGAGCTCGGCGTATTCGGAGTAGACCGGCTCGGCCCCGTCGGGAGTGTGCCAGAGTCCCTGTTCCTTGGCGTAGGCCTCCACCAGCGCCAGGTGCTCCTCGTCCCGACCGGTGAAGCGCAGGTAGTCGATGGTCACCTGGTCGATGGGGAACATGGTGCACGTCGCCCCGTACTCGGGGCTCATGTTGCCGATGGTGGCGCGCGTCTCGAGCGGGAGGGCGGCGATGCCGGGGCCGAAACATTCGACGAACGCCCCGACGACACCGTGGTCCCGCAGGAGCTCGGTGACCGTGAGAACGACATCGGTCGCCGTGGTTCCCGGGCGCAGCTCGCCGGAGATGCGCAGTCCCACGACGGGCGGCAGGAGCATGGAGAGGGGCTGGCCCAACATGGCCGCCTCGGCCTCTATGCCCCCGACGCCCCAGCCCAGGACGCCGAGGCCGTTGACCATGGTGGTGTGCGAGTCGGTGCCGACCAGGGTGTCGCAGAACGCCCGGCCATCGGGTGTGGCGAAGACCAGGCGCGACAGGTATTCGAGGTTGACCTGGTGGCAGATCCCCATGCCCGGCGGCACGGCCCGGAACCCGTCGAAGGCGCCCTGGGCCCAGCGCAGCAGCTTGTAGCGCTCCATGTTCCGCGCGTACTCAATGGACACGTTCTGGTCGTAGGACATGGCATCGCCGGAACGCTCGGCGATCACCGAGTGGTCGATGACCAGCTCCACGGGGACCAGGGGATTGACGCGGGCCCCGTCGCCCCCGAGGCGGACCAGGGCATCGCGCATGGCGGCCAGGTCCACCACCCCGGGCACGCCGGTGAAGTCCTGCATGAGCACGCGCTCGGGCGTCAGGGCGATCTCGTGGGCGGCATCGCCCGCACCTTGCCCGTGAGCCTCGGGATTGGCGCCCCAGGCGGCCACGGCCACGATGTCGTCGGGCGAGACGTGCGGGGAATCCTCGTGGCGCAGCAGGTTCTCCAGCAGCACCTTTATGGAGTACGGCAGGCGCTCCACGTCGTGCTCGGAGGTGAGCGCCGGAGCCCTCAGGGAGAAGATCTCATAGACACGGTTCCCTACCGGTAGGTCCGAGCGTGCACCGAAGCTGTCGGGATGGGATGTGGCCGCGGGTCGTGATGCCATGATCCCATTCTGCCGTGCATCGGCGCCGGGCAGCCATTTTGCCGAAACCGCCGTCTGCCGGACCACCGGTGCGCCGGTCGGTACGCGGGGCTGCGCATCTCGGGCGCGTCCGCGAGGCAGAATCGAGCGATGCGTCCACGCACCGGTGCCGCCGCTCGCCGCGCCCGGCGCTGGGTGTTGGCCCTCCTTCCTGTGCTGTCGGTGCTGGCCGCACCGTCGCTGCTGGCCGCACGCCCCGCCGGGGCGGCGGTCGCCGGACCGGGCTACCCGGGCGGGGGGATGATCGGGTTCGGCAGCGTCGACCTGAGTGCGCCCGCCATGGCCGAACCCCTCAGTTCCCCGGTGCTCACCGGCGAGGCCACACCCGACGGGGGCGGCTACTGGCTGGCCAGTGCCGACGGCGGGGTCTTCGCCTTCGGCGACGCCACCTTCGAGGGATCACTCGGCGACCTGCCACTGCAGGGCCCCATCGTCGCCATGGCCGCCACCCCCGACGGCCACGGCTACTGGTTGGGGGCGCTCGACGGGGGTGTCTTCTCCTTCGGCGACGCCCAGTTCTACGGCAGCATGGGCGGGACCCCCCTCAACCAGCCCATCGTCGGCATGGCGGCGACCCCCGACGGCGGCGGCTACTGGCTGGTGGCGTCCGACGGGGGCGTCTTCTCCTTCGGTGACGCCTCGTTCTACGGCAGCGCGGGCGGGACCCCACTCAACCAGCCCATCGTCGGCATGGCGGCGACCCCCGACGGCGGCGGCTACTGGCTGGTGGCGTCCGACGGCGGCATCTTCACCTTCGGTGACGCCCGGTTCTACGGGTCATGGGGCAGTGCCAACCTCCCCGATCCCGTGGTGGGGATGATCGCCAGTCCGGACGGCGACGGCTACGCGGTGACCACGGCCAACGGGGTGGTGCTGGCCGCCGGCGATGCCCACTCCTACGGCGGGCTGACCCTCGACCCCGATGCCACCCCGATATCGGCCATCATCGGGAACAGGGCCGGAACGGGCTACTGGCTGCTCGATCCGGAGGCCTGGAGCTACACCTTCGCCTTGCCCACCCCCGAGGGCCAGCCCCCCGGGTCGGCCGCCATCGTCGCCGCGGTTGCGTCCCAGATTGAGCCTGATCCCGATACCCGGGCGTGGTGCAATCCCTACGGGCCGTGCGAGGAGTGGTGCGCCCTCTTCGCCACCTGGGCCTGGCGCCATGCCGGAATACCCATCCCCTCCTACGGCTTCGTGGGGGACATCTACGACTGGGCGGCCGGCCACGGCGCCGTGCTTGCGCCGACGGCCATGCCGGCTCCGGGTGACGCCGTCCTGTACGGCACCGGGCCGGGGAACGTCTACACCTCCGTCCACGTGGGGATCGTGACCCAGGTCTGGCCCGACGGGGCGATCGACACGGTCGACGGCGACTCGGGCCCGGGTCGAAACGGCTGGCTCTCGGTGACCATCAACGGCCCCTACCTTCCGGGGGACTCGCTCTCGTACAACGGGGTGGGGATCTACGCCTTCGCGCAGCCCTGAGAGGCGGCACACCCCCGGCGGCCAACCTCGGGCGCCGGCGTGGGATGCGACAATGGGGGATGACCGACCCATCCGGCGTTCTCCTCCAACGCCTGCACGCCGCCTTTGACAGCATCGAACCCGGGGCCGACCCGGTCTTGCGTCCCTCTGACCGGGCCGACTTTCAGGCCAACGGCGCGCTGGCCCTGGCCAAGCGGGTGGGACGCTCTCCGCGGGAGGTGGCCGACGAGGTGGTGGCCGCCGCCGCGCTCGACGATCTCTGCTCCGTGGTCGAGGTCAGCGGGGCGGGCTTCATCAACCTCACCCTGTCGGACGGGTTCGTCACCGCTCAGGTGGCGGCCATGGGGGCCGACGACCGCCTGGGGGTTGCTCCGAGAACGGATCCACAGACGATCGTCATCGACTACTCGGCGCCCAACGTGGCCAAGGAGATGCACGTCGGGCACCTGCGCAGCACGGTGATCGGCGACGCGTTGGCGCGCGTCCTGGGCTTTCTCGGCCATGAGGTGCTCCGCGAGAACCACATCGGCGACTGGGGCACCCCCTTCGGCATGCTGATCGAGCACCTGATCGACGTGGGGGGCTCGGCCGATGCCGAGTCCTTCAGCGTGCGGGACCTCGACGAGTTCTACGCCCAGGCCCGCCGGCTCTTCGACCGCGACCCCGCCTTCGGTGTGCGCTGCCGACGGCGGGTGGTGCTCCTGCAGGGGGGTGACCCCGAGACGCTGCGGCTGTGGAAGATCTTCGTGGCGGAGAGCCTGCGCCACATCGACGAGGTCTACGGCATGCTCGGCGTCCTGCTGACCGACGACGACATCGCCGGCGAGAGCTCCTACAACCCCCTGCTCCCGGTGGTGGTCGACGAGCTGGCGGCGAAGGGGCGCTTGGTGGAGGACCACGGAGCCCTCTGCGTGTTCCCCGAGGGGTTCACCAACCGCCAGGGGGACCCGCTCCCCCTCATCGTGCGCAAGTCCGACGGGGGCTATGGCTACCCGGCTACCGATCTGGCCTGCATCCGGGACCGCACGCAACGCCGGCACGCCAGCACCATCGTCTACGTGGTCGGCGCCGAGCAGGCGCTCCACCTGCGGCTCGTCTTCGCCGTCGCCACCCTGGCCGGCTACCTGCCCGATACCTCGGCCGCGGTGCACGTGGGGTTCGGGTTGGTCCTCGGTGCCGACGGCAAGAAGTTCTCCAGCCGCGGCGGGGGTTCGGAGCGCCTGGTCGACCTCCTGAGCGAAGGCGTCGCCCGGGCCACGGCCTCCATGGCGGAGCGCCCGAGCGACCTGGACGCCGGGCAGCGGGCGGCCGTGGCGCGCTCCCTGGGCATTGGCGCCGTGAAGTACGCCGACCTTTCGACCGAGCGGATGCGGGACTACGTCTTCGACTGGGACCGCATGCTGGCCTTCGAAGGCAATACCGGTCCCTACCTCCAGTACGCCCACGCCCGCATCCGTTCGATCTTCCGGAAGGCCGGCGTGCCCGCACCGGACCGGGCGGCGCCACCCCTGGTCGACGAGCCCGCCGAGCGCGCCCTGGCCATGCAGGTGCTCGGGTTCTCCGAGGCGGTCGAGGCGACCGCGGCGGCCTACAACCCGGCCAAGCTCTGCACCTACCTTTTCGACCTGGCGACCACCTTCACGACCTTCTATGAGGGTTGCCGGGTCCTGGTCGACGACGAGGTGCTGCGGAACTCGCGCCTCGGCCTCTGTGACCTCACGGCCCGGGTGCTCGAGCTGGGGCTGTCGCTCCTGGGCATGGAAGCGCCCGACCAGATGTAGCGATCCCTCCCTCGAGGTCGGCGAATTGGGGACCGGCCGCGCACCCCCCTATCCTCTGCCGGGCACATCTCGCGCCGGTCCCATGGTGGGGCGCCAACGAAGGAGTCGAAGAACCGATGGAACTGAGTGGGACATCCGCGATTGTCACCGGTGGAGCGTCCGGTCTAGGGGCGGCGACCTCCCGTCTTCTGTCCGAGCGGGGTGTCCGTGTCGTCGTGGCGGACCTCCAGGTGGACAGGGGAACCGACCTGGCCAAGGAGATCGGCGGCGTGTTCGCCCAGACGGACGTGAGCGACGAGGGGAGCGTGACGGCCGCGGTGGGAGCCGCCACGGAGATGGGCCCGTTGAAGTCGCTCGTCAACTGCGCCGGCATCGGTTGGGCGATGCGCACCATCGGGCGGGACGGCGACTTTTCCTCCGCCCACGACCTCGGAGCCTACCGCCGGGTCATCGAGATCAACCTCATCGGGACGTTCAACTGCATCCGCCTGGCCGCCACCAAGATGAGTCTGAACGAGCCCGACGAGGACGGGTGCAGGGGCGCCATCGTGAACACGGCCTCGGTGGCGGCCGAGGACGGGCAGATCGGCCAGGCGGCGTACTCGTCGTCCAAAGGGGGGATCGTGGGCATGACCCTCCCTGTTGCCCGGGACCTGTCGGTCGTGGGCATCCGGATCAACACCATCCTCCCGGGGCTGATCGACACCCCGATTTACGGCGCGTTCGAGGACTCCGAGGCGTTCAAGGTCAAGCTGGCCGAAGACGTCCTCTTTCCCCGGCGGCTGGGCCACGCCGCCGAGTTCGCCTCCCTGGCCCTGGAGCTGCTGGGCAACTCGTACATGAACGCCGAGACGGTCCGCATCGATGCCGGCGTCCGCCTGCGGCCGAAGTGAGGGACGGGCCCGCCCCTCGGGAGGGGAGAAGAAGGCAGTGATCGACCCAGAACTCACCGAGGCCCTGGCCCTGATACCGGAGATCGATCTGTCGGACCCCGTCGCGGCCCGCGCCGGCTTTGCAGCCCTGTCGGCCGGCCTCCGGACCGAGATCGCGGGGATTGAGACGCTCGACATAGAGGACCGGCTGGTCGCGGGCTGGGAGGGGGACCCGGAGGTGCCCGTGCGGGTCTACCGGCCCCGGGAGCGCTCAGGTGCGGTGCCCGTCGTGCTGCTGATCCACGGCGGCGGTTTCGTCCTGGGCAGCGTCGAGGGCGAGCACGCCCGCGCCGCGACGACGGCCCTTCAGACCGGCGCCGTCGTGGTCTCGGTCGAGTACCGGCTCGCCCCCGAGCACCCGTTCCCGGCCGGCCTGCACGACTGCTACAGCGCCCTGGTGTTCGTCGCCCGTTCGGCCGGCGATCTCGGGGTCGACCCCGCCCGGGTGGCACTGGTGGGCAGCAGCGCGGGCGGCGGGTTGGCGGCGGCGACCGCCCTGCTGGCCCGGGATCGTGGCGGGCCCGCCGTGTGCTTCCAGATGCTGCACATCCCCGAGCTCGACGATCGATTGGAGACGCCGTCGATGCGGGCGTTCGTCGACTCGCCGATGTGGAACCGGCCCCTGGCCGAGCAGAGCTGGCGGGCGTATCTCGGTGCCGACGCCGACCGCGCTGCCGTCTCGCCCTACGCCGCCCCCGCCCGGGCGGCCGAGCTGTCAGGTCTTCCCCCGGCCTACATCTCGACGGCCGAGAACGACCCTCTCCGAGACGAAGGCATCCTCTACGGGCTACGACTCTTGCAGGCCGGGGTCTCCGTCGAGCTGCACCAGTTTCCCGGCACCTACCACGGCTCGGCGCTCGCGGCCTCGGCCGCCGTCTCCCAGCGGGCCCAGCGCGAGAGCATGACCGTGTTGCGCCGGGCCCTGGGGGTCGACTGACCGGAGTCGGCCGCTCCCGCAGGAGTGCGTGCTCAGTTGGTGATGTCCAGCTCCGACCAGACCGTGGCCCCGTGACCGTCGTGGCGCTTCACTCCCCAGACGTGGGACGCCTGCGCAACCCGACCGAGGCCGTGCGCGTCACCCAGGGGCGGGAACCAGCCCCCCGCGCGACGCATCGGACCGGGCCCTTCGTCCCGCACGCCGATCCAGACCCGGTCGCCCCGCACCTGCAGGTCGACTCGCACCTGACCCTTCCCATGTTGCAGGGCATTGGAGAGCAGCTCGTCCATGACGTCCACCACCTGCGTGATCACCGGTCCGAGCGACCAGGACTGTGCGAGGGACAGACACCAGTGATCAGCCTTTCTTCGAATCTCCGTCACCGGGTCGAAGGTCTTCATGGCCGAGGGGGCCGGGGTGGAAGGGGTGACCGGGCGACAACGATCATGTCGGCGCCCCACTTGCAGGGTTGTTGGCACGGTACCAATCTTCGGGCACCGACGACCATGACGTTTAAAGTTCCGTCGGGCCCTTCTCGGCGCCCACGATAGGCGTCCCGGATCCGAACGGCCGCAGTGGCCCGTCGTCGGGCCCGCCGTCACACCATCGATCAGGGGAAGCCGACCCCCGCCCAGGGAGTACGCGCTACTCGTCGGCGTGGGACTGGGAGATCCACGTGGCGTACATCTCGGCGTAGTCCCCGCCACGGGCGATGAGCTCGTCGTGCGTGCCGAGCTCGAGCAACCGACCCTCTCCGACCACCACGATGCGGTCGGCGCGCATGGCGGTCGAGAGCCGGTGGGCGATGAGCACCGCCGTACGGCCCTGCAGGAGCACGTCGAGCGCCGCCTCGACCATCGTCTCGGACTGGAGGTCGAGGTTGGAGGTGGCCTCGTCCAGCACGAGCACGCGGGGGTGGGCCATGAAGGCCCGGGCCAGCGCGATGAGCTGCCGCTCGCCCGAGGAGAGTGACTGGCCGCGTTCGTGGACGACCGTGTCGAGTCCGTAGGGGAGCCGTGCCACGAGCTCGGTCAGCCCCACCTGGTGCACGGCATCCCAGACGGCGTCATCGGGTGCTCCCGGCCGGGCGAACGAGATGTTGTCCCGGATGGAGCCGGCGAAGAGGAAGGGTTCCTGGGGGACGACGCCGAGCTGGCTGCGCAACGACTTCAGGGTCACCGACCGCAGGTCGAAGCCGTCAATAAGCACACGGCCCGCGGAGGGGTCGTAGAAGCGGGTCACCAGTTTGGCCATGGTGGACTTGCCGGCTCCGGTGGCGCCCACGAAGGCCACCGTCTCGCCGGGCTCAATGGTCAGGTCGATGTCCTCGAGCACGGGGACCGACGGGTCGTAGCCGAAGGAGACATGCTCGAAGCGGATCCGCCCGCGGATCGCCGGGAGCTCGGTGGCGTCAGGGCTCTCGGTGACCGAGGGCTCGCTCTCCAGCAGGGTGCGCAGCTTGAACACCGAGGACTGACCCTGTTGGTAGACGTTGTACTGCTGGACGAGGAGCTGGATCGGCTGGAAGAACCGCCCGACGTAGAGGAAGAAGGCGACCAGCGCACCGATCGAGAGCTGATGATGGAGGTACATGTTGCCGCCGACGGCGAGGATCACGACCTGGCCGATGACGCCGAGTAGCTGGGTGCCCGGGCCGTAGACCCCGTTGATGCGGCCGGTGTAGTAGTTGGCCTCGCGGTACGAGCCCACGATGTTGCGGTGCTTCACGACGTTGAAGCGCTGGCGGTTGTGGGCGGTGACCACCCGCACCCCCTGCAGGCTCTCGGACAGGTCGGCCAGCACGAGGGCGATGCCGTCGCGCACCTTGTCGTAGCCTCGTTCCGAGGCCCGTTTGAACCAGATCGACATGGCGGTCAGCGGAGGGATGACCACGACGATGGTGATGACGGCCAACCGGACGTTGGTGGTGAAGAGGAAGACCGAGATGACGACCATGGTCAGCGCTTGGATGGCGAACTGGGCCAGACCGTCCTGGAGCAGCTGTTGGAGGTTCTCGATGTCGCTCGTCATCCTGCTCATGACGACGCCCGCCTTCTCCTCGGTGAAGAAGTCGAGAGAGAGCCGCTGCAGGTGGCGGAAGATGGTGACCCGCAGGTCGTTCATCACCCATGAGGCCAGACGCCCCGTCACCCGTACCTGGCCCCACTGGGCCGCCGCCGAGATCCCCACCGCGGCCAGGTAGGCGAGCGAGAGGAGGACGACCAGACCGAAGTTGTGGTGGCCGGGCTGCATCCCGTCGTCTATGGCCGTCTCGGTCAGCCACGGACCGAGTTGGGTGGTGATGCCGATGATCCCTACCAGCACCAGGGCCCCGGCCAGCATGTGGGGGTACACCCTGAGGAGCCCGCCCAGGCTGAGCTGGCGCCGTTCCGCGTCCGAGGGCTGTTGGGAGAACGTGACCTCGGATTCGCCCCGGTCGGGCTCCTCGGCCAGCAGGATATCGACGCCGCTCTGCAGCTCGGGGGGGATGCCGCCGAACGGCAACCCGGGCTGGGCTTGACCCGGAGGCCCCTGGGCAAATCCCCCCATACCTCCTCCTCCGCCGAACATCAGCGGACCGGGCCTTGTCGGCGATCGACACCGTCACCGGACGCGACACCGCCATCAAATTCGACCTGGAGATCGTCCTCTGCCGCCTCGACCGCCTCGGCCTGGGCCAGGACCTCCGAGTAGAGGGGCGTGGAGGCGAGCAGCTCGGCATGCGTGCCGTCGGCAACGATCCTCCCGCCGTCGAGCAGCACAACCCGGTCGGCCAGGCTGATGGTGGAGAGGCGATGGGCCACGATGAGCGTCGTCCGGTCCTGCATCAACCGCCGCAGCGCGGAGTGGATCTTCTGCTCCACCTTGACGTCGATGGCACTCGTGGCGTCGTCGAGAATGAGGATCGGGGGATTGACGAGGAGCGCACGGGCGATGGCGATGCGCTGACGCTGCCCACCCGAGAGCGTGTAGCCGCGCTCTCCGACCACCGTGTCGTACCCTGCGGGGAGCTGCCTGATGAAGACGTCGGCGCCGGAGGCCTGGGCCGCGGCGACGATCTCTTCGCGGCCGGCGTCGGGGCGCCCGTAGGCGATGTTGTCCCGAATGGAGACCGAGAAGAGGAACGGCTCGTCGAGGACCACGCCGATGTTGCCCCGCAGGCTGGTCAGGGTCAGGTCCCGGACGTCCTGATCGTCGACGAGGACGGCTCCGTCGCTCACGTCGTAGAAGCGGGCGACGAGCCGGGCGATGGTGGACTTGCCGCTGCCCGTCCGGCCGACCAGGGCCACGGTCTCTCCGGGTCGGATGTGCAGATTGAACCCGGACAGCACGTCGGGATTCCCGCCGTCCTCGACCGAGAGGGCGACCCGGCTCTGCGTCCCGTAGGCGAAGCGCACGTTCTCGAACCGGACGTCACCCCGGCAGTCGGTCAGCTCCTTCGCATCGGGGCGATCGACCACGGAGGGCCGCTCGTCGAGGATCTCGTAGATGCGCTCGGCCGACGCGGAGGCGCGCTGCCCCATCATGATCAGCATGCCGAGCATCATGAACGGGGCCTGCATCATCAGCAGGTACGCGTTGAACGCCAGAATGGCGCCGAATCCCAGCTTCCCCTGAATCACCATGTAGCCGCCGAAGAGGAGCACCAGGGCCAGGCCGACCTGGGACAGGTTCTGGATCACGGGCGTGTAGCGGGACCGCAGGTCGGCGTCTTTGATGTAGCTCCACTGCACCCTTTCGGCCGCGGTGGCCAGTTGGCGCAGTTGCTGCTCCTCGGCGGCGAACGACTTGACGACCCGCACGCCGTTGACGTTCTCGTCGACCACGGTCGCCACCTCGGCCAAGCGGGACTGGATCAGCCAGGACACCGGGAAGAGGACCTTGCGCATGCGCAAGCCCGTCCAGTAGATGAAGGGCATGGTCACCATGGAGATCAGTGCCAGCGGCACGTTGATGGAGAGCATGTACCCGAAGGCCACCAGGGCGATGGAGCACTGGACCAAGATGAGCGGTGCGAAGGTGAGGTACATCTGCACCGAGCGGATGTCCGAGTTGGCCCGGGAGATCAGCTGACCCGACTGCACGCGGTCGTAGAACGGGAACGACATGCGGGTGAGGTGCTCGTAGATGCCGTTGCGCAGGTCGAACTCTATGTTGTAGGCCATTTTGTACAGGGCGTTTCGCGAGATGTACCCCGCCACCGCCCCGACCAGCCCGAGCACCAGCACCCACTCGACGTAGAAGTGCAGGGGCACGGTGTGCTTTTCGAGCGAATTGTCGATGGCGTGATTGAGGAGGTCGGGGATCTGGACCTGAATGACCAGGCCGACGAAGGACAGGATGATGGCGGTGAGGAAGAGCGCCTTGTGGGAAGCGACGACCGGGTAGGCCCGCCGCAGCCAGGTCTTGGAGGAGTCGGGATCCACGGTGGCCTTGGGCCTCTTGTAGGTGCTGGTGACCCCCATGGGGACGTAGGCCGCCAGTGGCAGTTGTCGCACCACCGTGTCGGCGCCGGCCGCTTCCCCGGCGCCGTCGTCCCCCCGGCCGGCCGATGCGCCGGCGAGCCTGTCTTCGGTGGTGCTCACTGGACCTGCTTGCGCATCTGGTGGAAGTTGGCCATGGCATGGCCCCACAACTCCAACGAGCGGAGCACCATCATCTCGTCGGGGTCGGGTAGGCAGGCGGCGATCGACTCCAGGTACTCGTCGACGCACAGGTCGGCCGCCACCACCGTGCGTTCGCCCTCCGCGGTCAGGCGCAGCGTGATCCGCCGCCGGTCGCTCTCCTCGTGGCTGCGGTCCACCAGCCCCCGGGCCACGAGCCCGTCGATGACGGCGGTGATGGACGGTGGGCGTACGGCCAGGCGTTGGGCCAGACCGGAGGCGGCGGCCGAGCCCTCCGACAGGATCCCCAGCACCCGGTACTGGGGCAGGGTCAGATCGATCTGGGCCAGGGCGATCTCGACCCGCTTGGACAACCAGGCCGTGACGCGCCCGTAGGTGCCGGGTCCCGGCCGTTCACCGGCTGGCACCGAGGGCGTGATGGTCGCGGGAGTAGACACTTCGACCATCATACAGTTAGGCTTTCTAACTACAAACGGCGTGTGCTCCACTCGGGATCGAGCTGGCGCAGGAAGAGGGCGCAGCGCTGCTCCTCGTCGGTCTCTCCGATGGCTCCCGCCGCCAGCTCGAGAGCGTGGAGGGACCGTAGGAATCCCCGGTTGGATTCGTGGCCCCACCGGACATACCCCGACCCACGCCAGCCCGCGGCCCGTAGGGCGTCGAGCCCCCGGTGATAGCCGACCCGGGCGAAGGCGTACCGGTCGATGGGGGCGTCGGCCAGCTCGGCCAGGGTGGCCCAGGCCTGGAGGCAGCGGGGATCGCGCGCCGCGACGGCGGAGACGGCCGCCCGGCGCTCGGCCTCGGGGAGGGCCAGCGCGCCGGCGAGGGCATCGGCCAGATCGGGGCTGAGTGGCTCCAGCACCGTCTCCGGGCTCCCGCTGGTGAAGTGGACGGAGTGTTCGGTCGCCATGGCCTTCCATGTTACGGGCGGGGGCGGTGTCTGACGGCGGGCGGGGGTCGGCGGGGACGGTGTTGGGCGGTACTGTTCGCGCCACTGTGGGACGGGAGACGACGAGCGGAGCACAACGACGTCCCCCGGCGGCGTCGCCCGATCCGGACGACTACCGCTTCGTGCATTCGATCCGCACCCGCTTTGCCGAAACCGACGCCATGGGGATCATCCACCACGCGGCCTACCTGCCCTATCTCGAAGAGGCGCGCGTGGCGTACCTGCGCCGGCTCGGGCACCCCTATGGCGAGGTGCGAAGGGAAGGGATCAACTTCGCCGTGCTGGAGGTGGCGGTCCAGTACCGGCGACCTCTCGTCTTTGACGACCAGGTCGACGTCCGCGTGCGGGCGGCCGCCAGGAGCCGCGCCACCTTCCAGTTGGGATACCTGCTGACGGTCGACCATGAGGTCCATGCCACGGCGGTCACCGTGCACGGGTGTGTCGACGCCGACGGCAGGGCGCGCCGCCTTCCGTCATGGATCGGTGACGCCTTCGTGTGACGGATCGGCCGTGTCGTTGGCCCAGGGGAACTAGAGGGTCGAGCCCGGGGGGGTGCCGCGCAACTCCCACCGATTGCCGGCCGGGTCCTGGCAGAACACGACGCGGAGCTTCTCCCCATTGCGGGCGCTGTACTCGAGCCCGACCTCCTCAAGCCTTTCCTCCAGCGCGCCGAGCGAGTCGCCGAGCTCGAGCGCGACGTGGGCTCGGGTCGAGGGGTGGTGGTCCGGATCCTCGCTGAGGTGGATCTGTGTACCGTCCTCGCCCTCGAACCACAGGGCGGTGGGTGGCGTCCCAGGGGTCAGCTCCATCGGCCGGTAGCTGAGGAGGTCGGTGAGGAAGGCGGTCTCGGCGTCCGCTCCATCGACCGGAATGCTGAGGTTGACGTGGTGAAGGCGCAGCACAAGGCGATGGTACCAGCGGGCGGCGACCCCGCGACCGGCTGACGAAGGTGAGTCACCGCGGGGGCAGGCGGGAGTAGCTGGCGAAGTTCCCGAAGAGCTGTTCGTGCTCGCCTTCGCGGCCGTAGGTCACCGCCTGCACGAGGAGATCGCCACCGACGAAGGCTCCCTTCCACGAGGCACCGAGCCCGCCGAACACCTCCTCCCGATCCCCGCGGCTGCGGGGCTTGTTGATGCCCACCTTGAAGGCCTGAAGCTCCTCGGACATCTGGGCGCCCGCCTCGACGTCGTCCGTGGCAATGCTGGCAACGAGAGATCCGTTGGACGCGTTCATCGCGGCGACCAGCTCGGCCCGGGTGTCCACGACGACCACCGAGTCCAGCGGGCCGAACGGCTCGGCGTGGTGGAGCGACCACGATGCGGGGGGCTGGAGCACACAGGAGGGCGCGATGTAGGCCGAGGTGTCCTGCACGTCGAGGAACCTCCCGTCACCGACCGATCCACGGTAGAGAGGTATGCCCCCGCCCCTCACCGCCTCATCGAACTGCGCCGACAGCTCGGACGCCTTGTTGGCGTGGATGACCGGTCCGAAGTCCAGATCGGGGAGGGGGTCGTCGGGATGGTCGACGGCAAGCGGATTTCCGAATCGGACGGCGCTGACCACCGGCAGGTACGTGGCGAGGAAGGCGGGCATGAGCCGGCGCTGTACGACGTAGCGCGGGTAGGCCGTGCAGCGTTGCTTGGCGTACTCGAACCCCCTGCGCATATGTTGCGCCAGGAGATCCCACTGCGAGAAGTCCCAGATCCCCCACGCGTTCAGGCCTTCCTGCTCGAGCATGTGGCGACGGCCGGTGTCGGCCAGCGACACGGCGGCCCGCCGCCCGTTGGCCCGGCCTCCGACAAAGGCCAGCGCCCCGATGCCCTCCGAGCGGATGAGGACCTCGCCCATGTGCGACCCCATTCCCGAGAGCAGCGTGACGGGCAGTCCGGCACGCCGCATGAGGGCGTGGGCGAGGGTCAGCGTGTGGAACCCCCCTTGGCTCGGGGTCTTGGCCACCACGGCGTTGCCGGCCAGTGCCTGGACGAGCTCGGCGTGCACCTGCACGCTCATCGGGTAGTTCCAGCTGGCGATGTTGGACACCGGTCCGGGCAGGGGTTGGCGCTGCGTGCCGTCGCCCGCGGTGAGCTGACGCTCGATCTGGCCGAGGTACCACCGCACACCGTCTATGCAGCGATCCACGTCGGCGCAGGCCAGACGCCAGGGCTTGCCGATCTCCCACACGAGGAGGAGGGCAAGCAGGTCGCGCTGTTCGATCAGTCCGTCCACCGCATTCGACACCCGTGACCGGCGCTCGTCCAGATCGACCGTAACCCACGCCCGATGCTCATGGAGGGCGTGCTCCACCGCACCCACAGCCTCTTCGTAGTCGACCAGCGGTGGGCCCGGGATCGGTGTGCCGTCAACGGCGTTGACGTGGTCTCCCGGAATGCCGATCCTCCGCCACTCGCCGCGGGTGAGGTTGCGGAGGCGATCGGAGTCGAACGCCTCGGGCGCCACCTGGACGCACCTCGCGTAAGTCTCCCACCACGATGTACCTGGCTTGAGGATCAACGCCACGGGCCGGCCTCCCCGCCATGCAGGTCACCCGCCCTGCGTGGCGGGATCCTACCCGCTCGCTCCCACAGTTGGTTCGGGGCAATCGGTTCAGGGGCCAGGGCAAATGGGCTCAGGGCAATCTGTTCAGAGCATCGTGCTCCCGGCGTTCACGTGGAGCGTCTGGCCGGTGATGTAGCGCGCCTCTTCACTCACCAGGAACGCCACCGCGGTGGCGATGTCGTCGGGCGCGAGGACCACACCCATCGGGTTGGCGATGCGAGAGGACGTCGCCATCTCGAGCATCTGCCGATCCTCGGGCCATGAGCGGCGCGTCATCGGCGTGTCGACGACCCCGGGGGCGACCACGTTCGCCGTGACGCCGGCGGCCGCCCCGTCGTGTGCCATGGCGCGCGTGAACCCGACGAGCCCGGCCTTCGACGCCGAGTACGCCGCGGTGCCCGGCCCGGCCCGGAAGGCCGAGCCCGAGGAGATGGAGACCACCCGGCCCCACCTCCGCTCGATCATGCCGCCGAGCACGTGGCGGCTCACCAGGAACGCCCCGGTCAGATTGGTGGCGATCATCCTGTCCCAGAGCTCGTCGGTCATCTGGTGCACCGCAGCGCCGTCGGAGATGCCGGCGCAGTTGACGAGGATGTCGGCCGGACCCAGGTCGTCCTCGAGCTGTTGGCCCGCGCTGGCTACCGCTGGCGGGTCACCGACATCGCACGTGACCCAGGTGGCACAGGGCACTTCCTCGGCCGGTGGCACCAGATCGAGCACGGCCACCGCCGCCGATGCGGCGGTCAACTGGGCGACGATCGCCGAGCCGATGCCTCCGGAACCTCCCGTGACCCATGCCGTCCGGCCGGATAGATCGAGCTGCATCTCTTCGCCTCCCCGTGAGGCCGCCGCCGACCCCCTCGCTTCGCTTGTGGATCATCGCTTGTGGATCATCGCTTGTGGATCATCGTTCACGCTCTCGTGGTGGTCCCCGCGTCACGGCGACGGTGCTCGCACGCCCCTCTTCTCCACCACGACTCCGGGGCCGTTGAGCCTCAGCCGGCAGGCGAGCCTGGTCAGCGGAGTCCTCGCCCGCGCCGGCATACGCGTCTGCATCGCCAGGAGCTCGTCGTCCTCCGGCGGCTGTGTGTGGAGCTCACCGGCAGTCACGGTGACGAAGCACAACATGCATTCGGCTTGACCCCAGCAGCTCGTCGGCCACCGGTAGCCGAGCCGCCATGCCGCCTCGGCTACCGATTCGCCGGGTCGCACATCGAACTCGAATCCGGACGGCTCAACGCGCACAATCGTCATACCGGTGACGCTCGGCCATCGGGCGACCTCTGACGCTCGGTGCGCGAGGCCGCTCGGGGGGCAGACACCATTGCAGTCTAGAGGTTTGAAGGGATGTACTCCCTGGGCGACCCGACCCGCTCAGCCGCCAACGGTCGACTGCTCGGCTACCGGGCCGAAGACACAGACCCGCTCCGAGCTGGGCCGGGATGGCAGGGCGCCGGGGTTTTGGAACGTCGTTTCTGCTCTGATAACGTGGTTTCTATAGTCCAGCCGGTGGACGGGGGATAGGGGGTTGGGAATGGAGATTCCTCGGCTGATCTCGGTCGACGATCACGTCATAGAGCCGGCCCACGTCTGGCAGGAGAACCTCCCCATCGGCTACCGCGACTCGGGGCCGGTGCTGGTGCGGCGACGCGGCCGGTCGGTGTTCGCAGGCAAGACGTGGGTACTCGAGGAGGACGACACCGCCCCATGGGCTGATAGTTGGAGCTACGACGGCACCCTGTTCCCGATCGATCGTACCTTCGCTGCGGTGAGCTTTCCCCGTGAGGATCGGGGGTCCGGCGCGATGATCTTCGACGACATGCGAGCCGGCTGTTACGACCGCAAGGCGCGCCTGGCCGACATGGACACCAACCACACCGAGGCGTCACTGTGCTTCCCCACCTTTCCCCGCTTCTGCGGTCAGACCTTCCTCGAGGCCAAAGATCGCGAGCTCGCGGCGGCATGCATCCGTGCCTACAACGACTGGATGATCGATGACTGGTGCGCCGGCGACGCGTACGGCCGGCTCCTCCCCCTGACCCTCGTGCCGCTGTGGGATGCCGCGGCGGCGGCAGACGAGGTGCGGCGTTGCGCGCAGAAGGGTTCCCACGCCATCTGTTTCACGGAGAGCCCCCCCGACCTGGACCTACCGAGCATCTTCACCGACGTCTGGGAGCCGTTGTGGCAGGCCTGTGAGGAGACGGCCACGGTCGTGAACATGCACATCGGCTCGTCGTCGAGATTTCCGCGCACGAGCGCCGATGCCCCTCCGCTGGTGTCGATCGCCCTGACCCACGAGGCCGCTGAACGGGCGCTCACCGACTGGCTCTGCTCGGGGATTCTCGAGCGCTTCCCGACGTTCAAGATCGCGTTGAGCGAGGGGCAGGCGGGATGGATCCCGTTCCTCTTGGAGCGACTCGACCGCTCGCAGGCCCAGTGGGGCTCCATGTCCGGCGCCCCGATCTCGCGGCCGCCGAGCACCTATGTGCCCGGCAGGGTCTATGCCTGCACCTACGACGAGTACACCGGCCTCGCCCTGCGGGACCGGATCGGCATGGGGCAGCTCATGTTCGAGACCGACTACCCGCACACCGACTCCACCTTCCCCGACTCGAAGGCGGTGGCCGAGCGGATGGTCACCAGCGCCGGACTGGACGAAGCCGAGACCCGGGCGCTGCTGCGGGGTAACGCCATCGAGTGCTACGGGCTGGCCAGCCGCGGCCTCGTGGCTTGAAATCGACGCAGGTTGAGACGTAGGAAAAGGAGAACCCATGCTCATCTATCCCTATAAGGGCAAGAGCCCCAAGGTCGCCGCCTCGGCGCTGGTGGCCGACAACGTCACTCTCATCGGCGACGTAGAGATCGGCGAGGAGTGCTCCATCTGGCCCGGTGTGGTGATCCGTTCGGACACCACGCCGATCCGGATCGGCAACAACGTCCACATTGAAGAGAACTCGGTGCTGCACACGTCCACGCACATTGAGGACAACGTGATGATCGGTCACTCCTGCACCATTGAGGCGTTCATCGGGCACGACACGTTGATCGGCAACACGGCCGCGCTGATGCCGTTGTCGAGAATCGGGGCTGGCTGCGCCGTTGCCGCGGGCTCCGTGGTGCTCGAGCAGGTGGAGATCCCCGAATACTGCTTCGTGATGGGCACGCCGGCCAAGGTCCACTCCAAGATCGATCCGGCCGACCCGGCCCACATGATGCGCCTGTGCTCCACCTACATCCCGACGATGCGCGAGCTGGCCGACGACTACCGCCGCCAGGGCATCTGGGCCCGGTCATGACCGAGCACGGCGGCCCGCTGGCGGGCATCCGCGTCGTCGAATGGTCCATCTGGCAGCACGGCCCGGTGGCTGGCGCCATGCTCGGCGACCTCGGCGCCGACGTCATAAAGGTAGAAGAGCGCGAGGGCGGTGACTCGGGGCGGGCCATGTACGCCTTCGAGGACACTGGCGCCTCGCCCTACTTCGAGGTCAACAACCGCAATAAGCGCAGTGTCGCCGTCGACATGAAGAAGCCCCAAGGCGTGGCGCTGGTCCGCCGGCTGGTCGCCAATTCCGACGTCTTCATCCAGAACTTCCGACCCGGCATCGCCGAGAAGATCGGGCTCGACTACGAGACACTGCGGTCCGACAACCCGTTCCTCGTCTACGGCTCGGCCAGTGCCTATGGCGCCAAGGGCCCCGAGCGCACCGGTCGGGCCTACGACCTCTTGGGCCAGGCCCGCTCGGGGTTGCTCTTCCACCCCAGCAGCACGGAGCTGCAGAAGGCCCAAGATGGCGGGTTGGCCGATCAGATGGGCGCCATCATGCTCGCCTACGGCGTGCTCGCCGCCCTGGTCGCACGGGAACGCCACGGCGTCGGACAGCGGGTCGACACCTCTCTATTCGGCAGCATGCTGTCCCTGCGGGGCCTCGCACTGGCGCTGGAGCTCATGACGCAGGACGGCCGGGTGGCGACCTCGACGTTCCACAAGCACATGGGGGGCGAACCACCATCGCGGCAGAACCCGGGCAACCCGCTGTGGAACACCTACGCCGCCGCCGACGGCAAGTGGATCGCCATGGCGATGGTCCAGTCGGATCCTCACTGGCTCAACTTCCTGGAGGCACTCGGCCGTCCCGAACCGCTCGCCAGCGATCCCCGGTTCGCCGACCACATCACCCGCTGCCAGAACGCCCGGGCCTGCGTTGCCCTGCTCGATGACGTGTTCGCCACCCGGACGCGAGCCGAGTGGATGGCGCGTCTCCTCGCCGAGGGCGACATGCCCATCTGCGCGGTCAACACCACGGCGGACGTCGCCGACGATCCCCAGGCCATCGCCAACGACTACGTCACCTGGTTCGACCACCCCGTCATGGGCCGGGTCCGCGAGCCGGGGTTCCCGGTCGCCTTGTCGGAGACGCCGGCCAGCCTGCGGCGCCCGGCGCCCGAGCTCGGTCAGCACACCGAGGACGTCCTCCTCGAGGTGCTCGGCATGGACTGGGACGGGATCGGCGAGCTGAAGAAGCTGGAGGTCATTTAGTTGGCTGAGGTGAAGCTCGGAACCCGCCTGCGCAGCGTGGCGTGCACCACCGAGGTGGTCGTCACCAAGGGTTCCCCCCCTCAGGGCGCCCTGTCCTGTTCGGGTCAGCCGATGGTGCCGAGCGAGGGAGCCGACACAACACCGGCGGTCCCTTCCGGCGACATCGCTTTGGACAAGACGCTGCTGGGCAAGCGCTATCGGACGGCCGACGGGAGCATCGAGGTGCTCTGTGTCCATCAGGGTCGGGGCTCCCTGGCAGTCGGCGGCATGCCCCTCGAGCTGGTCAAGCCCAAGCTTTTGCCGGCGTCCGACTAGTCGGCCCGGCCACGTGGTGACGGTGGCGTGTCGGCGTTCGACGCGCCGTTGGGGCGCTCGAGTGGTTCGGCGTCTGCTTCGGGCGAGAATCGGACCTCGAGGTGCACCTCGGTCCGCCGGATCTCCATCTGCGCCAGACGCTCGAAGACAACTTTGTCCGCCGTGGTGAACGGTGGCGTGCTCATGGAGCGCGGCCAGAGACGGTGGCGCTGCACCACATTGACTTCCGCCGCGAGGAGGAAGAGCTGGGCACCCAGGTAGATCCAGGTCAGCAAGACGATGACGACGCCGAAGAAGCCATAAATCTCCGAGCGGTGCTGGAGTTCCCGGCCGATGTACCAACTTCCGATCAGCTGGAGGACCTGCCAGAAGACGGTGGCCAGGGCGGAGCCGAGGACGACGTCGCGCCAGGTGAACTTCTCGGCCGTCATCACCAAGAAGGCGGCGAGAATGAGGGCGAAGTTCACTGCGAGTGAGCCGACGAGCAACAGCACCGTCGAGGCCCGACCATGGGACACGAGGGTCGCGAATCCCGTGAGCACCGTCGAGCCGATCGTCGACAGGGCCAAAAGAACGAGAATGCCCACCCCTCGGAGATACCGCATGACGATGGTCGGCCGGCGAACGTAGGGGATGTTCCACACGCTGTTCATGGCGCTCTGTGTCGCGAGCGCAAGGCCCATAGCGCCATACAACAGGAGGAGGCTGCCGGCGGCGACCGCCCACGCGCTTCCGGTCAAGCCGTGGACCTGCGAGTGTAACTGCGGGCCGATGATCGGAAAGCTACCCAGTGCGCTGTCGACGAGGTCCTTGCGTAGCTGCTCGTTGCCGTGCACCACGTAGCCGAGAACGGTGGAGAACAGCATCAAGAGCGGAAAGAGCGCGAACAAGCCGTAGTACGCGATGAGCGCCGCCTTGCCACCCGCTTGATCGTTGCCGAATTTCTCCACAACGGCGTAGGGGAACCCGATGACGCGATGGTTCTGCTGGAAACTGTCGATCCGTCGCAGGGCCACCGCAATGGGGCCGGATCGGTGGGAAGGGCTCGAATCCGGGGTCATGGATCCCAACGATAGGCGGGTGCATTTTGCAGTTCTCACGCGCCACGACCCTGCGTCCCAGGGGCCGCGGCGCGCACGCGACGAACGGTTTGCTACGCGGTCACCTCGCGCTCGCCGTAGACGGCCAGCCCGTAGATGACGAAGATGCCGACCACGATGTAGGTGAGAGACCACACCGGGTAGTAGGGCATCCACCATATGGCGCTGATGGCCATCACCGCTCCGGCGAAGATCCCGATCCAGCGACTGATCTGCGACCGCGAAATGACGCCCCCGGCACAGATGATGAGCACGATGCCCACCACGAGGTAGACCCAGCCATAGGTCTTCAGGCTGTGGCCGAAGATGGCATTTTCCAGGTTCTCCGGCAGCACCCCGTGGTAGCTGAACGCCCAGATGGCGTCGAAGATGCGCATGATGCCGGCAACTCCGAGCACGATGGCGGCAAAGATCAACCAGCCTTCACCCTTTTCTTCCATGATGTCCTCCCCTTCTTCCGTACGTCGCCGGAGACGTGCGACGGCGGGCTGGTCACGCTACTGCACCTCTCCCGGCGAATGCTTGGACTCGGGGGATCAGCCGACCGTGGCCGAGGGCGCATGCTGCGTTGCGGCGTCCGTTCGCGAAGAGGATCCGCGCTGTCGACGTTGCTAGGCTTCGTGGACCATGAGCGACGTCGTGCGATGATCAGCGACAAGTCGGTGCTCGATCGGGCGCGCCTGCGCGAGCTGTTCGACCTCCGTGGCGAGCACCACGTCGACAGCGGCGCCGGTTACCGGGACGACCCGTATCCGATATGGCGGAGGTTGCGCGAGGAGGCGCCGGTACATCCGGGTACGGTCCACGACCTGACCGGCTACAACGCACCGTTGGTCTTCCAGGGCCTGCCCTATCCCGATCGGCCGCACTTCTCGACCTTCACCTATGAGGTGGCCGATGATGCCCTGCGCGACCAGAAGTTGTTCGCCTCGGCACCGGGAACGGTCGACCCGGTCGGCGGTGAGCTGGCACCCCTGAACAGCATGCTGACCATGGGTGGTGCCCAGCACCGGCGCTACCGCTCTCTCGTGCAGCCATCGTTCGTGCCGGCCAAGGCGCAGTGGTGGGTCAGCAAGTGGACCGAACAAACGGTGCACCGGATCATCGACTCCTTCGTCGACGACGGGCGTGCGGACCTCAACCTTGATTTCTGTGCGCCGGTGCCGGTCCTCACCATCACCGGCAGTTTCGGGATCCCGGTCGACCAGGCCCTCGACCTCCGGGCGTCGCTGACCAACCCCGCCGAGATGGTCAAGATCGTGTCCCCGATCGTCCGGTCCCGACGCGAGTCCCTCGAGGACGACCTCATAAGTACTCTCGTCGACGCGGAGATCGCCGACGAGGACGGAAGCCGGCACCGCCTGTCCGATCCGGAGATCAACTCCTTTGCTCTGCTGCTCCTGGCCGCCGGGTCGGGGACGACCTGGAGGCAGATGGGCATCACCCTCACGGCGCTGTTGCAGAGGCCGGGCCTCCTGCAGGCCGTCCGGAACGACCGCGAGCTCTTGAAGGCGGCGATCGAGGAGTCGGTGCGCTGGATGCCCACCAACCCGATGTTCTCCCGCTTCGTGACCGAGGACGTCGACTTCTACGGCAGCCACCTCCCCCGGGGCTCGTTGCTGCACCTCTGTCTTGGGGCAGGTAGCCGAGATCCGGCGCGCTGGGAGCGCCCCGAGGAGTTCGACGCCACCCGACCCCCGCGACCCGCCCTGGGCTTCGGCGGCGGGCCGCACGTCTGCCTCGGCATGCACGTGGCCCGAGCGACCATGCAGGTTGGCATCGGCGCCCTGCTCGACCGGCTTCCCAACCTTCGCCTCGACGCCGACGCCGAGCCGCCGGCGTTCCTCGGCATGTACCACCGGGGGGTGACGGCGGTCCCTGTCGTGTTCGGGTAGCCGTCGTGCTCGGGCCCAGGGACCGTTGCGCCTACCGCCCGTTCTCGGCATGCTGTCGGACAACGTCCTGGTGGTGCCCCGTTCTGGCCCGACGAGGTGGTAACGGCTGGCTCATTTGACAGGCAACGTTTGGGCGTCTAATTTTATGGCAAACAGTTAGGAGACAAAGTACCTGTGACGCGACGGTGGTCGCCCGAAGCAGGAGCCTTACGCATGGCCAGTTCCCCGACAGCCGTCTACACCGGTCGAATGGATCCCTACATAAAGAGGATCGCCACCGTTGTCGTGCTCGGGATGATCCTGTCGATCCTCGATATGACGATCGTCAACGTGGCTTTGGACAGCCTCTCGCGCGATCTTCACACCTCACTGGCCAGCGTGCAGTGGGTCGTTTCCGCCTATCTGCTCGCTCTTGCGGCGGTGATACCCCTGGCGGGCTGGGCCGTCAAGAAGTTCGGCGCGTTCCGCGTCTACATGTACGCACTGGTGCTGTTCACCCTCGGATCGGCGCTCTGTGGTCTGGCCAGTTCGACGGGAGAGCTCATCGCCTTTCGGGTCCTGCAGGGCCTGGGGGGCGGCTTGCTCGCCCCCACCGGTATGACCATCCTGGTCAAGGCGACGGGTCATGAGAACCTCCCGAAGGTGATGGCCGCCATAGGGGTCCCGATGGTCCTGGCGCCAATTCTGGGCCCGACGCTCGGTGGCTTCTTGCTGCAGAGCGTTGGCTGGCACGCCATTTTCCTGGTCAACGTGCCGGTGGGTATCGCCACGGGGATCGTGGCACTACGACTGCTGCCGCGTGATCGGCCGGAGCCCGAGGCAGCTGGGGCGCTGGACTGGCCGGGGTTGGTTCTGGCCGCCGCGGGCACCGTCGGCATCACCTACGGGCTCTCCCAGAGCGCCTCGGCCGGGAGCTTCACATCGACCTCGGTCGTCGGACCCATCCTGGTCGGCTGTCTGTGCATCGCCGGATTCATCAAACGGTCGCGGCGGCTGGCGAACCCCCTTCTCGACCTGAAGCTCTATTCGGTCCGTGTCTACAGCGCCGCCACCGTGGTCATGTTCTGCATGGGTGCAGTGTCCTTCGGGGCGATGCTGCTCCTTCCGCTGTTCTTCCAAGACGTCAGGGGCGACGACGCCCTTCGCACGGGCATCCTTCTCATCCCGCAGGGCATCGGAGGAGCCTTCGGCATGAACCGCTCGGCCGCGGCGATCCGGCGGTTCGGCGCCGGCCTGACCTCGGTCATCGGTTTGACCATCTTGGTGGCGGCGACCGCGCCGTTCCTCTTCATCGGCCCGTCGACTTCCTACTGGACGATATCGATGATCATGGTGGTCCGCGGCGTCGGTATCGTGTTGGCTGCGATGCCGGCGATGACCGCCGCGTTCTCCAGTCTCACCCACGATCAGGTCGGAGATGCGAGCCCGCAGCTCAATATCATCCAGCGGGTCGGGGGATCACTGGGCACGGCGATCGTCGCGGTTGTGCTGCAGGACAACCTGGCCCATGCCACCTCCACCTCCAACGGGCATCCCTCACCCGCTGCTGTGGCCCACGCCTTCAATCAGACGTACCTCTGGGTGATCGTGATCTCGATCCTGGCATTCATCCCCGGTGTGGCGTTGTGGCGCTTGGAGCGGCGATCACGCGTTGAGGGCTACGAACCAGTTGGTGCTCCGGAGCTTATGGAGATCGTGACGTGACGGCCGTCGACCAGGCATCGTCGTCAATCCTTCAGCCGAGCGTTCTCGACGAAGTCCGCTTGGCCTTCGTCGAACTGCTGGGGGCCGAGCGGCGCCTCCGCAGTCGCGAGCAGAACCGTTCGCGCGACCTCACGCAGTCACAGCTGCGCGCCCTGTCGGCGCTCTCGAAGGTCGACGAGGTCACCGCCGGGGAACTGGCCAAGAGCGCTGACCTCAACCCGGCGAGCGTCACCGCGATGCTCGATCAGCTTGAGGCGAACGACATCATCGAACGGCGTCGGGCAGAGCAGGATCGGCGAATGTGCATGGTGTCGCTCACGGAAAAAGGTCGGGCGATCCTCGACGAGCGCCAGGCGAACTGGCTCGCTCTGTGGCAGGAGCATTTCGGTCACATGCCGGACGAGGATCTCTCCGCAGCTCTCAGGGTCATACAGAAGATGGTCTGGTTGCTCGACGTCATGCAGTGACCGCCGCGCGGGGAGGATGGATGCAGGATTCGAAACCTACCGGGACCCTGGCGACCGTGCAGGCGTCCGTGGCAGATCGGGGTCCGTCCCCGGTGCCGGGCGATCAGTGGGAATCAGACGGCGCAGAGGACGTGAGCTTCGAGCGGATCGTACGCCATCGTCCCCGCTACGCGGCCGTCCTCGCCGATATTGAGGCAGCACTGTGGCGGCAGGACGCTGTCTCCCCGTTGCTGCTCGAGCTCTGCCGCCTGCGCATCGCGCAGCTGCTCGGCTGTGGCGTGGCGCTCGCTCACCGCACCCCGCAGGCGGTCGCCGCCGGACTCGACGAAAGCCTGGTGAGCTCGCTGTCGCAGTGGCCGACGGACGCCAGATTCTCCGGCCAGGCGCGCGTCTGCCTCGGCTACGCCGAACAGCTCCTGATGGACGCGCAAGGTGTCTCCGACGAGGAGGCGGACCGAGTGATCGACGCGGTGGGACAAGGAGGCTTTCTGGTGCTCGCGTACGCGTGCGGCTTGTTCGAGACGACGCAACGCGCCCGGCTGATCGTCGGCGCGACGAGGTGGTGAGATGAGAAGCGTTCCCCGGACCGACGTCACCCTCGAAGAGGTTGCGCCCGAGCTCGCCGCCGCCCACGCCCGTTTCATGGCGGTCGCGTATCCGGGTGCCGTCGACCTCGTCACCCGTGAGCTCCTGCGGATCCTCAGCGGACGGCTGTCGCACTGCAGCGTCTGTCGCAATCTCCGCCTGCAGGCGGCGATCGACCGGGGGTTCGACGAGTCGATGGTCGACCATCTGGAGGACCCCACGAACAGCGGCCTGCCCGAGCGCCAACAGGTCGTGCTCCGACTGGCGAACGCCTTCCTCACCGCGCCCGGGAGATTTCCGGCCGAGGACTGGGCAGTGCTGGAGCGTCACTACACCGCCGAGCAGATCGCCGAGCTCCTCCTCGATCTCGTCCGGTTCCGGCCCGGGTCCAAGCTGCTGGTCGCGTCGGGCCGCGAGCCCGAGATCGACGAACTGGCCTACATGTAAGCCGGCGACAGGGGCGGCCTCCCCTGAGCGGCGTCGCCACCTCGCGGGTAGTGTGGCCGAAATTGCCGACAGGAGGGCCAGCATGAGCCTGACAGAAATCGCCAAGGTGTCCCTGAGTGCGCCCGACCACTTCTTCATCGGCGGTGAATGGGTCAAGCCCTCGAGCTCGGACCAGATTGACGTCGTCAACTCCAGCACGGAGGAGGTCTTCCTTCGAGTCGCCGAGGCGAAGGCGGAGGACATGGATCGGGCGATCGCTGCGGCTCGGGAGGCTTTCGATCGCGGACCGTGGCCGCGGCTGACCCACGCCGAGCGGGCGGACTACATGCTGAAGATCGCCGCGGCCATCGAAGAACGCGCGCCGGAAATTGGTTCTATCTGGTCCGGACAGGCGGGGATCTTGCATTCGATGGCCCGAGCGAGTGGGCCCGGCTTCGGCGGACCCTTCCGGTACTACGCCAGCTTGGCCGATGAGTTCCCGTTCCAAGAGCGGCACACTCCTTCAGCCGGAGGAAACATCGGACTCATTGTCCGAGAAGCCGTCGGCGTCGTGGGGGCCATCATCCCGTGGAACGGACCGATGGGGCTCATCGGCAACAAAGTCGCGCCAGCACTCCTCGCCGGCTGCACGGTCGTGCTCAAGGCCTCACCGGAAGCGCCCGGCGAGGCGTACGTCTTCGCCGAGGTCGCCGAGGCGATAGGGCTCCCCGCCGGGGTGATCAACGTGGTGACGGCAGATCGGGCCGTCTCGGAGTTGTTGGTGCGCGACCCCCGCGTCGACAAGATCAGTTTCACCGGCTCGACCGCCGCCGGTCGGCGCATCGCGTCTCTCTGCGGGGAGCGCATAGCCAGAGTGACTCTCGAACTCGGCGGGAAGTCAGCCGCCGTGGTGCTGGACGATTTCGACATCGCCACTGCGGCGTCGACGATTACCAGCCGGGCCTGCCTGATGACCGGTCAGGTCTGCTCGTCACTGACCCGCATTGTGGTCACGCGGGACCGGCACGACGACCTGGTGGAGGCGTTGAGCGACTCCTTCTCCCACGTGAAGGTCGGGAGTGCGTTCGATCCGGACAGCAGCATGGGGCCGCTGGCCATGGAGCGTCAACGCGACCGCGTGGAGGGTTACATCGCCAAGGGAATCGACGAAGGTGCGAAGTTGGCCTCGGGAGGCCATCGACCGGGGAATCTCGACCGGGGCTGGTTCATCGAACCGACGGTCTTTGGAGACGTCGACAACTCATCCACCATCGCGCAAGAGGAGATTTTCGGGCCGGTCTTGAGCGTGATTGCTGCCGACAACGAAGAGCACGCAGTAGCAATCGCCAACGACACCATCTACGGCCTCAACAACTCGGTCTTCACCAACGACGCCGACCGGGCCTACGACGTGGCGCGGCAGCTCCGATCCGGAACGGTCGGCCACAACTCGTTCCGCACCGATTTCGGCATCGCCTTCGGTGGCTTCAAGCAGTCGGGTATCGGGCGTGAAGGTGGGCGGGACGGGCTCCTGCCCTACCTCGAGGCGAAGACGATCATCCTCGACGAGGAGCCCCGGCAGATCAGCTGACCGGCTCCGTGATGGCGGAGCGGACGGACAGTGGACCTCAGCGACGAGCCAGACGGCGACCGCTCTGGGTATCGATCGGCGTGTAGTTCAGCTCGAAGTGGTGATAGAGGGTCGACTCGTCCGACTGAGAAAGTTCTCCGCCATGGAGATCGATGTCAGGTGCAGAGTGAACCTGCTCTCTGGTCACTGCGACCTGGAGGTCGTCGGGACCGATCTGGATTCCGCCGAGCGGCACGAAGGTGAGATGACGGCCGATGATGCCTTCCTTGACCGTGGCGAACTGCGGTACGTCGGTCTCGACGTCGACATAGACGTCTTGTAACTTGCCTATCTTGTGCCCGTTGACGTCGATGAGCATCTTTCCCTGCCAGTCTGCCGCACTCCATTGGGCTTTACCCTGCTCGTCGGTCATGTCCGCTCCTCTCTTCAGATGCAGCGTACCGGTGGAACACTGTCAGCAGCCCGACCGGGCCGCGTCAAGGACGGCGAGGATTTCGTCGCCCCATCGCTCAAGGCGGATCTGACCAATGCCGCGACAGTCGGCCAGCTCGGCGAGCGTTCGAGGATCCCGGTAGGCGATGGCTGCGAGTTCGATGTCCTTCAAGATGACGTAGGCGGGCACTGCGTCTTTGCTGGCCATCGCCCACCTCCACGTGCGCAGCGCCTCCTCGACAGGTGTTGTGGCCGCCTTCCCGCCTTCGAGGCCACCGGCTGGGCCGACCAGCGTGACGCTCTTCCCGTTGACGCGCACGTCTGAGCCGAGCGCCACCTTGATCCTCACGGCACCGACGGACAGGACCGCAGCAGCCGCCGTGATTTCGACGATCGTCCCGGTGTTTCCCCTGTCCTCCACGGCGAGCCCGAGGGTCGCTTCCACCCTGGGCAGCCGCACCTCGCGACCACCGGCTTTCCCGCGGCCGTTCCGGCGCCCTCCGCCGGGCCCCGGCGTTCGCCGGCCGCGGTCCGCGCCATCGGACGGGCGGTGCCTCCTCTCGGTGTCGTGGTCGGCGTGGCGCCGGGAAGAAGCTCGGACACGGCTCCCGTCGAGCTCGGCGAGGAACATCGAGGGGGCCTCGGTGTCGGCGAGAACGACTACCTGACTCCGGGCCCTGGTGAGGGCGACGTGGAACACCCGCCGCTCACCCTCCTCGTCGTTGGCCAGTCGATGTGGGAAGAGTCCCTGCGAAACATCGAAGATGACCACATGCCCCCATTCCCGCCCCTTGATGCGATGCACCGTGGACAGCAGCACCAACGGTCCGTTGAGCGGGGTCCGGGAGAGAACCTCTCGCAACCAGGTTTCGAAGGTGGCTACGTGGCCGTGCAGGGCGGCGACTGATTCGAGCGCGGTCAGGTCGTCGGCATGGGTGGAGCGGTCCGCCTCCTTGCGCGAGCCATCGAGGATGTCCATGGTCTCGTCGAGCCCGATGTCGACTCGGATGGCTTTGAGCGCCGCGGCAGGTGAGCGACCACAGGCCTTGGCTACGGTCTCCAGGTCGGTTGCGTAGGCCTCGAGTTTCGGGACGTCGCGACCTGAGAGGCGGCGGGCGAGTCGGCGCATGTCGCTGATTGAGGTGGTCGACCGACTGGTGAGCATGTCGACCACGTTGGGTGCGATGCCCCGGGAGGGGCGGCGGATCGTCTCGAAGACGTCTTCACGCCTGATGTCGTCCGGGTCGGTCCCGATCCGGAGGTAGGCGAACGCGGTGCGGATACCCGTTCGTTGCAGCACGCTGGCGGACAGTGGGGTGGTGCAGGGGACGCCCGCTTCCATACAGGCCACCTGTACCGGTAAGAGGGCCGAGTTGACCCGGGCGAGGACGGCGATGTCGCCGGGGTCGACCCCGCCGGCGCGCCAGGCCGAGATGGCCTCGACGGCCAGCCCCGCCAGTGCGTCCGCCGAGGCCTTGACGACGGCGACGGGTCCGCATCCGGACAGTGGCCCGCCGAAGTCGGCCAGTTCGTCGGTGCGCCCGATGGGGGCACCGATGATCTTTTCGATCCGGCCTGCGTTGTAGGAGAGCACGTGACGTGCCGCGTCGACAACCGCCGGCGGGCAGCGATAGTTGACGTTCAAGTCGTGGGCGCCGGCGCCAGGGAAGTAGTGGGAAAAGTTGATGAGGAACTCCGGGGTCGCCCCGGAGTAGCCGTAAATGACCTGGTCGTCGTCCCCGACCCCGAAGCAGTCGTAGGCGGGCGCAGCCAGGAGCCGGATGAGCAGCAAATGGGCGGGGTTGAGGTCCTGGAACTCGTCGACGAGCAGGTGCCGGCATGTGGATTGAACCGCCGAGCGGGCGTCGGGATTGGTCAGGAGGATCTCTATGGCCTGGTAGATCTGCTCGTCGAAATCGACCGCACCGGCATCCGCCAACGCCGCGCGGTAGGGCTCGAATCCTTGCGCGATGCCCGAGGCGTCTGGATCAGCCTCTTCGACCACCTCGGGTGCGTTGAGCCCGAGCCGGATTGCCGAGAGGGCGGCGAGGTAGGGGGCCACGGTGTCGGTGTTGGCCTGCCGGCGGATCTCGATGTGGCGCTGCAAGAGTTCCCGGACGGCAGGCTCCTCGAGAACGCGTCGTCGGCCGGCTGACCCGAACTCGTTGCAGATCCACAACCCGAAGCTGTTCAGGGTGCGGATGTTGAGCTTCTCCGAACCCTCGATGTCCCCGCACCGCTCCTTCAGTTCGCGGGCCGCCTTGGTGTTGTAGGCCAACGCGGTGACCGTGCCCGGGTGCACACCGCGGTCACCGACGAGGTGGCGGAGACGTTCGGTTAAGACCCTGGTCTTGCCGGAGCCCGCCGGTGCGATGACCCGGGCGCCCCCGGTACGGTGACAGACCGCGGCCAGCTGGTCGGGCGCGAGCTCTGACCTGGGCTGCCGCAAGCCGGCCGGCCGGAGCCGGCCGGCTTCGGCGTTCCAGCGGTGGACCACCCCGATCAGCGAAGGGAGTGCCGGCGGTTGGGTGGGACCGCCGTCGATGAACATCGGGGTCCCGTCGGCGAGCATGATGTCGGCCGCGCCACCTTCTCCCACCCCGTCTCCGGCGAAGTGGCGGGCCGCCTTCCGGCCGTGCCACCAGATCGGATCGCCGCCTCGAGCGTCGTAGTTGTTGGCCCAGACCAGGAACTGCAGGCGCTCGCGGCCGAACGCAAAGTCGGGCGTGAGCTCGTAGACGGGACGGTGACAACGTTCGGGAGCCCGCAGAGCTGCGGGATCCACGCCCAGCTCGACCACGACAGGCTGACGATCGATCCAGTAACGGTGGAGATCCTCTGCCGCCGGTCCGGGGTCTCTCAGCGCGGCATCGCCGACGACGACGCGGGGGCAGGACTCCCAGGCCTCGGGTGGCCGGTGACCCGGGAGAAGCGCGACGCCTCGGCCTAGCTCGACCGGGCCTGGTGAGGTCATGGGCCATGGTAACGATCGGGTGTCACTCCGCCCGCGGCGGAAGCAGCTTCCGCAGAGCGCGGGCGACAGCGGGCCACTCGGATGAAGGAGCTCTTCAACGCAGGATCTCACTTTGGGTTGACATGCACCTATTTGGCTGCCTATGGTTAGGTAACCAAACAGCTGCCAATCCAAGGAGGGACAAGTGCCGGACATTCGACACCGCGTGGCCATCACGGCCCCGATCGAGAGCGTGTACGAGGCCGTGGCCACGCCGGAGGGAATCTCCCAATGGTGGACCCGAGACGGCGTCCGCGGGGAGGCTAGCGAGGGGTCCACACTGCAGTTCTTCTTCGGTCAGCCGGATCCGGCCGCCGTCATGGAGGTCACTCGGCTGGACCCCGATGGGCATGTGAGCTGGAACTGCGTCGAGGGTGCTGACGAGTGGGTCGGGACCACGCTCACCTTCGACCTCACCCACAAAGACGACGAGACGGTGGTGTTGTTCACCCACGCCGACTGGCGAGAGCCGGTCGAATTCATGGCGCACTGCAGCGCCAGGTGGGCCTACTTTCTCCTGAGCCTCAAGAGCCTCGTGGAAACCGGCAAGGGCACACCCTTTCCAGAGGACCTGAAATTCTGACGGCTCCCGTGGAGCCGCTGACGGTCGATGTCTTCAAGGCGCTCGCCGACCCCAGTCGTCGCCACCTTCTGGATCGCCTCAACGCTCGCAACGGACAGAACCTTCGGGAACTCTCCGAAGGTCTGGACATGGCCCGACAGTCCGTCAGCAAGCACTTGGCCATCCTGGAGGCAGCCAACCTGGTGACGACCATCCGACGGGGTCGCGAGAAGCTCCACTACCTCAACGCCGCACCGATCAACGACATCGCCGAACGCTGGATCAATCGCTATGACCGAGAACGGGCCCGGGCCCTCTCGGACCTCAAACGAGCACTGGAGGACACGCCGATGGAGAAGCCGGAGTTCGTCTACACGACGTACATCAGGACCACACCCGAGCTGCTCTGGCAGGCCTTGACCGAACCGTCGTTCACCCGTCGCTGGTGGCAGGTGAGCTTCGAAACGGACTGGGAGGTGGGATCGCCCATGACCTGGGACAACGCCGGGTTGGTCATCGCCGATCCGGAGCAGGTCGTTCTCGAATCTGATCCCTACCGGAGGCTGGCCTATACGTGGCACACTTTCACTCCCGAGCACAGGGAACGTCTTGGAGACGAGACGTTCGCCAAGGTCTCGAGTGAGCGTCGCTCAAGAGTCGCGTTCGACATCGAACCGGTGGGGGAGATGGTCAAACTGACCGTCATTCATGACGATTTCGAACCTGGAAGCACCGCGGCGACCATGGTGAGAAACGGCTGGCCCGTGTTCCTGTCCAGTTTGAAGACCCTTCTCGAAACCGGCCAGGCCCTCGCGTCGACCCGCATCGATCGAACGGCGGGTTCGACAACGTGAACACGTTCGTCTTCAGGCTCAAGGCTCCGCGTCCCACGTTTGCCCTCGACATGACCGACGACGAGCGCGGGATCATGGCCCGTCACGCTGCCTACTGGCAGCCCCTGATCGACTCCGGTCGTATGGTGATCTTTGGACCCGTGCTCGACGGCAGCGGATCGTGGGGTCTCGGCGTGGTCGAAGCCGATGACGAGGAGGAGCTCCGCGCCTTTGCTGCGGGCGATCCGGTGGTTACGTCCGGCACTGCAGAGATGGAGGTCGGCACATTGCTTGCCGGATTCGTTCGACCCCGGTGACTCCACTGTCACGTCACTTGCCGAGCCCGCCAGGTAGGTGCCGCCGCCGACTACGGCACACTGAGCCTGCTTGCGAGGTTGGCCAGGTAGTCGATGTGGCTGCCGACCGAGTCCAGGCCCAGACCCATAGTCACCACGGTGACATGGGTGCCTCCCGCCTCGCGCCAGGCATCGATCTCCCTGGCGAGTTCACCTACGTCGGCTCCGCTGAGCGCCACGTACTCCCCGCCGAACTCTTGGACCGGTCTGCCGAGATCACCCACACGCTCACGCAGTTGGCTCCAGGAGGCAACGGCGTGAGCGACCCCACCACCGAAGAAGATGAAGCCATCTCCGACCCTGGCGGCCCGGTCGAATGCCTTCTCGCCGGATCCACCGAGCCAGATCGGGATGGACCTCGCTGGCTTCGGGACGAGTGAAGCCCTGTCGATTCGATCGAAGCGACCCGAGAAGTCGACCACCGGGTCGGTGAACAACCGGCGAAGTAGCTCTATCTGCTCTTCCTGCCTCGCACCGCGGGTATGAAAGTCCTGACCGAGCGCCTCGTACTCGACGTAGTTCCAACCGATACCCACACCGAGGCGCAGTCGACCGTCTGAGAGAAGATCGACATCGGTCGCTTGCCGGGCGACGAGTGCCGTCGGGCGCTGCGGAAGGATCAGGATCCCGGTGGAAAAGGAGATTCGTTCCGTGATGCCAGCCAGATAGGCGAACATGACGAACGGATCGTGGAAAGGGTCACGCTCGGTATAGGGGCCCGTCAGCTTTGGGGTTCGATCGGCGTGAACGGCTCCGAGCACATGGTCGTAGGCGAGGATGTGGTCGAAGCCCAAGTCCTCGACCGCTCGGCCGAATTGGCCGACAGCGGCTGGGTCGCCTCGAAGTTCGATCTGTGGGTACGCGACACCGATTTCCATGAGCAGCAGCTTCCCATAGGTGGTTTCGCATTGGCCGATTTTTGGCGGTCGATCTCCAGTGGCGCCCCCGGCAGGACTCGAACCTGCGCCACCGGCTCCGGAGGCCGGTGCTCTATCCGCTGAGCTACGGGGGCATGAGCAGGGCAACGATCGTAGTCCTCTCCGCCGTCGC
>Ga0302326_10003826_pt1 | contig 35273 bp, 31 predicted proteins | sample Palsa_T0_3_FD_202264 | JGI IMG/M metagenome (GOLD analysis project Ga0302326, IMG submission 202264) | Peat permafrost microbial communities from Stordalen Mire near Abisko, Sweden - Palsa_T0_3 | ecosystem: Environmental > Terrestrial > Soil > Palsa > Peat permafrost | place: Sweden: Abisko...
CGCCTGATGGAGACATTCTCGCTGGAAGGCGCAATTCATGAGGATCAGGCCCAACGATTGAGCCACCATATTCTTTCCCTGCTGCGGAGCGCCATGCCAACCCCTCCCCGGCTCACTCGAGGTTTTTCCGTGGCCTGCGGAGGTAATGCGGAAGCGCTGGTTCGAATTGCGGCCGGGCCGCTGATCGAGCGAGTCCCCAGCATCAACGTGGGCTTTTTGCGCGAGCAGACCTGGCGCATGCTGGCGCTCGACGTTCCCGGGCGGATGAGGGTTTACCGAGTGCGTAAGGATCGCGCCGAGGTGATGGCCATCGCCGCGATTATTTTCACGACCCTTGCAAAATGGCTGGACCTGCGAACGATGCTGGTGCCAGGAGTAGGGGTTCGGGAAGGCATTTTGTTGGATCTGGTCGCGGAGCAGTATTCGGTGCGAATCACATCCGAGGAAGAACGGGGACGCGCGGATGAACTGCTCGCTAGCACGCGTTGGTTTGCGCGCCGCCTGGATTACAACCCGCAGCATGCGGAGCAGGTCACCCGGCTGGCCTTGGCACTGTTCGACCAATTGCGCCCCATCCACGAAATGGGCGCGGATTTGCGGCTGGTGCTGGAAATTGCGTCGCTGTTGCATGATGTAGGGCATTTCGTACACCGCAAGGCGCATCATCGCCATGGTGAATACCTGATTCGCAATGGAGAGATTCCAGGATTGCGAGGCTGGCGGCGAGACATGGTCGCGGCGCTGGTGCGCTACCACAATTCGAAATCCGAGCCGCAATTCGATCACGCGTCTTACGCGGCGCTGGATAACCAACGGCAGCGGCAAACGCGGATCTTGACCAGTCTGCTGCGAATCGCCGAGAAGCTCGAATCGGAGCACGCCGAGAGCATTGCGGGCGTGGACGTGCAGATTTCGGGGCGCAAGGCGATTTTCGTCATTCGCGCCAACGATGGCACGCGGCTGGATTTGGCGGGACTCGAGCGAAAATCGGGGATGTTCGAAAAAGAATTCCGATTGAGCGCCGAATTCAGGCGCGCGCAAGGAAAAGAGAAGGTAGCTTGAAATGATTCTTTATCTGGTACGCCATGGTATTGCCGTCGATCCCAACGATCCGAAATCTCCTGCCGAACCCGAGCGGCCATTAACGGCGAAAGGCGTTCAAAAGACTCGCGCGGCGGCTCTGGGACTGCATGGATTGGGAGTGAAGCCCGACGTGTTAATCACCAGCCCGTACGTGCGCGCGGCGCAAACCGCGGAGATTTTTGCCGAGGCGCTGGGATTCCCGCCGCAGAAAATCCGCAGTCATGACGCGCTAAAGCCTTCGGGAAGTCCCGCGGAGATTGCGAAGGAACTCGTCCGGCTTCGCGCCAAGGAAGTGATGTGCTTCGGGCACGCACCACAACTTGACTTGATGATCGCGCATCTTGTCGGCGTCCAGGGCGTGTTCACCGCACTGAAGAAGGCTGGTGTGGCGTGCCTGGAGCACAGCGCACCGCGCGCCAAATGGGATTTGCTGTGGATCGTTACACCAAAAATGCTGCGTCAACTTGCGGAGTGAATGGGATACGCGGCAACCGGCGGAACAATTTGTAGCGTCGGAACAGAACGGAAGCCCGCACGCCAGACCTGCCACACCGGTGCATTTCCGGCGACAAACGCGGCGAATTCAAACAGCCGTCCTTTGCGCCGCTCCTCGATGACTTCAAGCCATCGTTCCATTCGTACGACATCCACCCTGGTTCTGTGTCGAAAGACTTCTCGGCGCAGCACATCGAGATCGTGAACTTCGCCAAGCAGATCTTGCATGCGTTTGATATCCCTCATCCAGGGTTCGCCGCGTTGGGGCGCGAAATTTTCGAGGATGTAGCGGAAGTGCTTGAGTCCGACGCGAAGACGGTGCCAGGCGATGCGGCTGCGACCCTTGCGGGCGAATTCGTAGAGCGCCACAACCTCATTCAAGCGGCCGAGGGCCAGCCGCTGAAAGACGACGCTTTCGAGCGGGAAAAATTGAGCTTTGGCCGAAAGCTTTTTCGATAGTTTGCACCAATCTTTCAGCTCAAACTTCGCGAGGGCTTGGCCGCCCGTTTTTTGCTGGACCGCAATTCTTCGCGCGAGCGCTTCGGTGAGATGTTTGCGAAGAGGGTCCGACGCCGCGCCGAGTTTCCTGGCCCACTCAAGCTTGACCTGCGAATCACGGAGTTCGCCCAAGGCGCGAAAGAGCCGGCGAGTCGATTTTTTTAGCTTGCGCCATCCGGGATCGGGATTGACCTCGCTGAGGGCTTCAGCCATAGTCCGACATCGGCGAATGGCTGTGCGCAGATCGTGGACGTCATCCGGATGCCAGGTGTTCCGGACTTTCTCGGCCAATTCAGCAACCCGGGCCATCCAGTCGTCGAGTCCGATTCGCTTCGCTGGATCGCTGTCTCGAATGTGAATGCTGTGCGCCATTCCAGCCCAAGCCCAAGAGTGTTGTGCGGGGCATACCACCAATGGGGATAAAGATAGTACCGCCGTAAGGGGACGGAACACCAGCGTGCGATCCCCAAGAGTCCTCCCGAACTGTCGAGTTCCCGAAATGTGCCGGCTCACGCATAATGATCGGACGGAGGCGCAGCAAACGTGCCGGGAAAAAACCGCAGCGTGCACCTCACCCGGGTGTCGGAGTGGGATGACGGAAATATTGGCCGCAAGGACGACTACCTCGCCGCCGAGGAGCCTCTCGAAATTCGCGTGGGAGACCATCCACTGAGCGTGACGATGCGCACGCCAGGTCACGATGTGGAGCTGGCGGCCGGCTTTCTTTTCACCGAAGGACTGATTCAAAACCGCGAGCAAATTGTTGCGCTCGAAAACGTCGAGCCAGACACCGGCGACGGAGCGAAACGCGGCAACGTGGTGCAAGCCGCGCTGGCCGCGGAAGCTGCTCCGGATTTCGAAAAGATGCGGCGGCATTTTTTCGCGTCATCGAGCTGCGGAATTTGTGGAAAGGCCTCGATTGATGCGATCCGCTCGCGCTTGCTGAGCGCGCCCAACCCGGATTTTCGCGTGGGGGCGGAATTGTTGTTGAGCTTGCCCGATGTACTGCGCTCGTCGCAAGACGTCTTTCAGAGGACTGGCGGTTTGCACGCAGCTGCGTTATTCGATTCTTCGGGAGGCCTGCTCGTGGTGCGAGAGGATATTGGCCGTCACAACGCAGTGGATAAGGTGATTGGCTGGGCGCTGCTCGAGCATCGCGTTCCTCTGGGAAACGCGATGCTGCTGGTCAGCGGGCGGGGAGGGTTCGAAATCGTGCAGAAGGCGCTGGTCGCGGGGGTGCCGGTGCTGGCGTCGGTCTCCGCTCCATCGAGTTTAGCGGTGCAACTGGCGCGGGAGTTGCGGATGACCCTGGTCGGATTTCTCAGAGGGCGGCGATTCGTTATTTACTCGGGCGAGGAGCGCATCGCGGGATAGACCTAGGGAATTTACTGGACAAATGCCGGGCACCGCCGCGCAAGGCTGCTAATTCACTGCTTTGCGATAAATATCGGGTGCGAGCTGCGCCTGGCTCTCCAGGATCATTTGCCGAAACACGGTGAGAAGTTCGCGATCCCACCAGCCGCGTTCACACTCGTCATCCATCAGGGCCAGCGCGACCTCCGGGGTGAAGGCAACTTTGTACGGGCGGTCGGTGGTGAGCGCATCGTAAACGTCCGAGAGTTGCAGGATGCGGGCAGTTAGCGGGATGGCGTCGCCCACGAGCCCATCGGGATAACCGGAGCCATCGTACTTCTCGTGATGGTGCCGGATGATGGGTAGCACGAGGCGGAACGTCTTCAGCGGCGCGCAGATCCGTTCGCCGACGACGGGATGCTTCTGAATGATCTCCACTTCGTCCGCAGTAAGCGGTCCGGGTTTTAGCAAAATCGAATCGGGAACAGCTACCTTGCCGATGTCATGAACCACGCCGGCGCGGCGCAGCGCTTTAATCTGATCCTCGGGGATCCGTAGCCGTTCGCCCATTCGCGCCGACATCTCCGCCAGGCGCTCGCAATGGCCGCGGGTGTAGGGATCGCGCGCCTCAATGCTGTGGGCCAGGGTGAACAGCACGGCTTCGGCGTTTTCCAATTCGTCGGTAATTTGTTTCAGGCGCAGGAGCGACCGCGTGCGGGCCAGCAGCTCATTCAGATCGATTGGCTTGCAGAGAAAATCGTCGGCGCCCGCGTTGATGCCCTTGATGCGGTCCTCGGTGGCGGTAAGGCCGGTGATAAGCACCACCGGGGTCAGGCGCGTCTCGGGAGCGGCTTTGATGCGGCGGCACACTTCGAACCCGTCCATTCCCGGCATCATGATGTCGAGGAGAATTAAGTCGGGGCGAAAGGTGGAACACTCCACAATGGCAGAGCGGCCATCGGGGGCGTCGCGCACTTCGAATCCTTCGCGGCGCAGGAGGAATTCAAGTGCGGCGCGCGCGCCGGTTTCGTCGTCAACAATCAGGATTTTTTCACGCATGAACGAGCGTTGGGGCTCCATATCGTATTCTCAAGATGACAGAATCGAGCTGGTTCGACGCTGGCGGTGCGCCGTTGGTTGCTCTCGCATGCCCAAGGCGGTTCGAAATCGAGTGAATTCTTCGAATCAAGGATTCCTTAACTGTACCGTGTATGGCCGTTTAGGACAACCTCGGAGTCAAGATCGCATTTTGAGGCCTCAATAGTGAATTTTGTCGTTCTTTTCCCGCCAGGCGTGGAAGGCGGCGAGCGCCTCGGTACGCATTAACTGAATCATGGGGATTTTGCGGTCGGCATGGTTCCTCTGAATTTCGCCGTAGATGAAGGCGTCGTCGAAACCAAACTGCGCGGCGTCGGCAGCGGTATTGGCGAAAAAGACCGAAACGGGGCGCGCCCAATAGATGGCGCCGAGGCACATCGGGCAAGGTTCGCAACTGGAGTAAATCTCACATCCGGGAAGTTCAAAGGTTCCGAGTTGTCGGCAGGCTTCGCGGATGGCCACGATCTCCGCGTGGGCGGTTGGATCGTTCTCCGTGGTTACGGAGTTAACGCCTTCGGCAATGATCCTACCGCTTCGTACAACGACGGCCGCGAAAGGTCCGCCGCCGAGGCCGACATTCTCAATCGAGAGCTCGACGGCTCGGGCCATGAATTTGTTCGGCATAAAACGGTTCGTTCCTTGCGTTACATTTGGCTATGACTACGGGTGACGTTTCGATTCGCTCTGATTGTAACGCCCAGAGAAACGATCCTCTACGGCCTCGCGAGCGATTCTTCCAGGCAAATAACCGCGATTCACAACGTCGGATTATGGATGGGGTTTAAATTTGTTGACGCTGGAAACGGCATGGTGGCAAACGATTTTTCCTTCCTGCGCCAAAAATAAAGAAGCGTGCTCCCGATGAGAATGAGAGCAACGCTCAGGCCTGTCCACAGGCCCGGAGCGCCCCAGCCCAAACGAAAGCAGAGATATGCGCCGAGAGGCAGACCCACCAGCCAGTAAAAGAACAAATGGCAGAACATCGGAGTGCGTGTGTCGCCGGCCCCGCGGAGGGCGCCGGTAGCGACGGTTTGCATGCCATCGAACAACTGAAAAAACGCCGCGACAAACAACAGCGTGGTCGCCGGGGGAATCAATTGGCGGTCGGCGGTGTAAATACGCACAATCGCGCCGGGGAACACAAAAAATGCCAGCGCCATGCAGGCCATGAATCCGGTTCCCAAAAGCATGGCGGTCCAGCCCGCACGGCTCGCAGCATCGGCATCGTGGCGTCCGAGGCCTTGGCCAACGCGGACCGCCGCGGCGGCGCTGATGCCAAGCGGAACCATGTAGGTAAAGCTGACGGTGTTGAGCGCTACTTGGTGGCTGGCGAGCGGGATCGCACCCAGGCGGGCGATCAGCGCCGTTGCGATGGCGAATACTCCGACCTCGAGACCGAACTGGGTCGCGGCGGGCAGACCGAGACGCACAAGCTTGCGAAACCTCACGGAGTTTGGCAGGCGTGCAGCATTGCGCAGGCCCGTCTTATTGCGATGGTCGTAATACAACGCATAGGTAAGCAGCACGAGCATCATGTAGGTGCGGGCGAAGCACGTGGCCCAACCGGAGCCGACGGTGCCCATCGCATGAAAACCGAGATGGCCGTAAATCAACGCCCAGTTCCCGCACAGGTTCACAAGATTGGCCGAGATCAGCGCGAACATCACCGGCTTCGCCAAATTCATGCCCTGCAAATAGCGCCGAAAAACGAAAAAGAATAGCAGCGGCAGCGTTCCCCAATTAAGAGTCCGAAGATACGGTATCGCCTGGACCAAAACAGGTTCAGGAATATTCAGATGGCGCAGCAGCGGCTCGAAAAGATGAATGACACCCATTAGCACCGGCGTGATGCCGAGGCTGAGGTAAAGGCCATTGACCATCGAGCGGTGGCAATCTTCGATATCGCCTGAGCCGTAGGAATGCGAAACTAGGGTATCGAGCCCAAGCATCAAGCCCGTTCCAAAAATCGCGGCGGAATTGAATAAAATACTTCCCAAACTGACGGCGCCAATCGCTTCGGCGCTGTGGGCTTGCCGTCCGACCATCATGGTGTCGACGATGGCCATGGTCATCCAGCCGAGTTCCGCAAGCACGAGCGGGATGGCCAGACGCAACATGGGGCGCGCTTCTTCCGCAATATAATGGAGGAAAAGTCGTTTCAGCATGGCTGCGAATTCCGCTTGATCGGATCGCCCGCAACGAAGCAAAGCGCGCTAACAATTACGCCGCGACGATCCCGATGGATTAGCAGTTTATACCGCTCGCCCGCCCGCGTCTCAGTTATCGCACTGGCGAAAGCGTGGTCTTTGTACCGGGCCGACAAGTTGGGCCAAACAGGACTAGCGGCGCGAGGCGGGGTTGTAGATGCGGATGATGTCGTCCTTCACCTCGAGCACGCTGCCGGGATATTCGCGCGCGGCGTGCTGGCGGAGTTCCTCAATCGAAAGATAGTCGCCGCGCCCGTCAAACCAGCGGGCATCATCGATCAACAATACGTGATCGCGAATCGGATGATGGTAGATGCACTCAAGTTCCTGCTTGATGGGAGCGGATTCGTCGCCCCAGTGGGCGTCGAGCCAAAACAAACAGCGCTCCTTGAGCAGCGGAACGATCGCCGGCAGAACTTTTCCGCTGTCGCCCTGATACAAGTGAATGTTGCGGCGGTCCGCGAACTTGCGCTTGGCGCGCGCCGCCAGCCATTCATCAAGTTCGATCGAATAAATCTCCCGGAAACGATTTTTCTGAACGCCGATCATGTGTCCGAGATTCGTGCCGGTCTCAACGAGAACTTCCAGCTGGTAATTCTCGGCGAACTCGGTAAGCGTGCGCTGCTTCACCAGATGGGGCACTTTCGGACGCGGCTTGCCACGGACACGCCACCACGCATACTCACCCACGAAAGCAGTCTTCTTGTAAATATCGAACAGGCGCGTGCTGCGCAGGGCTTTCTTTGGGATTTCACGATTTCCAGTGGCCATTCAAGTCCTTCATCGGGTACGAGCACCCAACAATATAATAGCCGCGGTGGAATTGTGAAAACAAATCAGGCGAGGAAGACCCAGAGGAACACGCCAGGCGAATCGAAAACGCCGAAGGTGTGCGAGTCGGCGAGGCGCCGGGTATTTCTTATTTCGGACGCGAGGGACTCTCGGTAACTTCCCGCCAGATGAGATAACTGCCGATGGCGACGGCGCCGACGAGTATCAGGTCAAAAACCAGACGCCGTCTCTTGGGGGGAATGACCCCGGAATCCTTTCCCGGGTTCTGATCTCGACCGATCGAAGAGGCCGGCTGCGCGGCAGGTTCCAAGTCCATGGTGACCCGGTAGGTCCTTCCGGCAGGGATGGTGTGAAGTTCGCCGTCGTTGTCGAGAACAAGCGCGCCAGCATACGCCGCAATGATGACTTCCTGGGGACTGGTGATAGTGACCTGCCCATACGCAGGTTGCCCATTCGCAGAGCGAAGAATTCCCTGTGGGATCTCGATTTCAACGTCACTTCCCGCACTCGCGGAGAAGCCTACGGTACCGCGGCCGACCTTCGCGCGAATGATGTTGCCTTTCTCTGAAAGGATCGCGGCGCTGGAACTGAGCAAGTAGAGTTGGCTCGCGCCAAATTTCAAACGGAGTGTTCCGCCTTCATCGGTTTGCACCATATCGCCGGGGTAAACCGTGGTGCCGACGGCCAGATTCGAGTTGTCAAGCAGCGCTTCTCGCGCCTGGACGACGAAACCGAGCGGCTTCGCGGTGGCGGCGAGCGCGGGAAGATCGAGCAGGCCGATTACAAGCAGAACAACCAGAAATGAACGGGCGATCGAACGCACGACACCCTCCCAAGAGGTATGAAACGAACGTAGGCGCTGACGGTATATCCGTCAACGCGGCTGGAAAGGCGTTGTTATCAAAACGCTATCGCTGTAGTGGAAATGTAGTGGTTATTTTCAGTGGTTTTGGCAGCGGTCACCGTGACCATGGAAGAACGTCGGCACTGCGCCGCCGGGGGCAGTAATCAAAGGGGTTAGTCGTCTTGAAGGCTTTTCTACCGGTCTGGGCGATTGACTGCAAACCACCGCGACGGCTTCAAAGCTGATCGATTTTTGCCGCGAGGATGAAATCGCTCTCGGTCAGCCCGTTAATCTTGTGCGTCCATATGGTCACTTCCGCTTTTCCCCACGTCAGCAAGATGTCCGGATGATGTCCCTGCTCTTCGGCGATGGCGCCCACTCGATTCACAAATGCGAGGGCTTGCGCAAAATCTGGAAACTTGAATGCGCGGGTGAGATGATGACCCGCCACGACGGACCATTGCGGCACTTCTCCGGAAAGGGTTTGTAATTCTTTTCCGGCGAGTGCCGGCACACCGCCGCGGCAGGGCACGCATGTCTTGCTGGAGAGTTCGCTCATCGATTTTGCGCTCCTCGAAATGCACCATCGAAAGGAGTTTACTGCTGGGCCCGTGCGTGTGCCAGCACAAAGCCCGTGGCCGGGCAGCGTGACTCTCTGCTATTCTTTGCGTCGCTGCGGCTGAGAAGATTCGATCGAGGAGGCTTGGTGCATGGCGGAAGAAATCATGGAGTTGAAAGAAAACGCAGAACACGGCGCTGAAGAACGGAGCCTTGCGCCGGTCACCTTGACGATGGCGATCCTGGCGGTCTTCGTGGCAGGTGTTACGCTGCTGGGACATCGCGCGCACACCGAAGAAGTGCTGCTGCAAACCAGAGCGGCCGATCAATGGGCGTACTACCAGGCCAAGGAAATTCGCCGCCGGAACTACGAGTTATTTCTGGATGAGCTCTCCATTTTTTCGTTGCAGGAATCGGGCAAGGCCGCAGAGATTAAGGAGAAATACGCGAAGGAAGTGGAGCGCTATACCGAAGAGCTAAAAGACATCCAGGCCGAAGCCAAGAAGGCCGAGGACGAAGTGAAGGTGGAACAATCCCGCGCGGACCGCTACGATCTGGGCGAGGTTTTACTGGAAGCGGCGCTGGTGATCTGTTCCATCACGCTGCTGACTCGCAAGCGACTGTTCTGGTACATGGGAATCATACTGGGTTTGGCCGGCCTTACGGTTACCGCTGTCGGTTGGATGATTCACTAGACGTTCCCGTTCGTGGGGCGCCCGCTTACCGCCGGACAAATTGCGTCAGCGATTTCGCAGTGCAGCCGAGCGTTGTTCGATGTAGCGGCGAACGTACTCCCCGAACGCGTTTTCCATTTTTAGCGTGATTGGCCCAGGGGCAGAAGCGATTTTGTGGCCATGGATTTCGCTTACGCCCAGCATGCTGCGGTTTGTCGACGAAATGAAGACTTCGTCGGCCGCGTATAGGTCTTCGGGCCGAAGCGTCGCTTCATGCACTTCCACCCCCACTGACGCGCCGATCTCGAGAAGCACGCCGCGCGTGATGCCCGACAGGCAACCCGAATTCAGCGGTGGAGTGGTGACCCGCCCGGACCGGACGCAAAAAATATTGGCGGCAGTACACTCCGCTACTTCGCCGCGCTCGTTGAGCAGCACGACTTCATCCCATCCAGCCTCCCTCGCTTCGTAGTAGTTCCAGACATTGTCGAGCCAGGATAAAACCTTCACGCCCGCGAGCGGCGATGAAGCGTAGCGGCCAAATTCGCGGAGGCCGAGGCGTGACGGTTCGCGATAAGCAGGGAGATCGGAGGAACACATCAGTAGATCGACGCGCGGAAAATTTTCATCACTGCGCCAGAATCCGACCTGGTTGTAGACAACATAAATCCGCGCTGCACCTTCATGGACCTTGTTGGCGTCCAGAAGATTGCCGAGCTGTTCGCGGACCGCTTCCAGAGCAAATGGGAACGGACAATGGGTCCGCACGGCGTCTCGTTCCAGGCGGCTCCAGTGCCGCTCGAAGGCAAACGGAATTCGGTCGTGAATCCGGATCGTGGTGAACAGTCCCCAGCCATTTAGGAGGCCCGCTTGACCGGGAGAAAGCCGCACGGTTTCAACCGGCAAGATTTTGTCGTTGTGAAAGACAAAGCGATGAATCATGCGAACCTCCGGGCGCCTGACATTCTAACGCATACGGGCGGCGGTCGAAGTGAGGTTTGGCCCAATATCTACTTCGGTGGCGAAGCGTGGGGCGAAATGCTTCCGTGTGGCGCGACGGAAGCGGACGATTGGGCGTTGAGAACTATTGACACTTGCGTTCGAAGCGCCTAAATTGGTCTTGCAATCTTGGGAGGTTTCCTTGGGCTCGTTATTTAAATCTTTCCTTACTGCCGCTTTAGCGGCCTCACTTCTAAATCTCTCCGCTTTTGGGGCAAACGAAAAGCCCTTGGGCTTGGTAATTCAGACCCAGGAAGCACAGATTGGCTCGGCAGTCGTGGCGATCGGTACGACTGTGTACCCTGGCGACACTGTGGAAACCGATACGGGTGGAACCCTTCGTCTGAAGGTTGGGGGAAGCCAAGTCTATCTTTTGGCTTCTAGCGCTGCCACGCTGTCGCAGAAATCGAACATCGTGAACGCGCTGGTTTCGCGCGGCACGGTTGGATTTTCGTCGAATGGCACCGACCAGTTCGGATTGGAAATCCCCGAGGGGATTGTAAGCGCTGCAAGCGGACAGCCAGCGTACGGTCAGGTGACGATTATCGGCCCTCGTGAGGTGGTCATTTCGGCATACCGCGGCACCCTGGTTTTGGATAATGACGGCGAAATGCACTCGATTCCGGCGGGCAAGTCGTACCGGGTTACCATGGATCTCGAACCGGCGGCAACGCAGCCGCAGGAAGCCGCAGGCGTAGGCGGGAAAGACCATGATATCGTCGCCCCGCGGCGCCGCCATCTAGTATTCGATCTGATCCTGGTCGGGGGCGCTGTGGGCCTGAGCGCTTTTATTTTCCACGAGGTTAGCGAGAGCCCGTCGGTTCCGAGATAGCCGAGAACTCCGCCCCTTGAATTAGATGTGGCAGGATCGAATGCCCTGCCTCTCGAAATACTGCTGGTGATAATCCTCCGCTCGATAGAACTCGATTGCCGGCAAGATTTCGGTCACAATCGGGCGCTTGAACACTGCCCGCTCGGTTAGTGTGGCTTCGGCGTTGCGGGCGTCCTGCTCCTGCGCTGCGTCGTGAAAGAAAATGGCGGAACGATATTGCGTTCCGATATCGGGCCCCTGGCGGTTTACGGTCGTTGGATCGTGGCTCTTCCAAAACGTGGCCAGAAGTTCGAGGTACGACACTTTCGCGGGATCGAACTCCACCTGGACGGCCTCGGCGTGTCCGGTCCGTCCCGTGCAAACTTCCTTGTATGTCGGGTTTTTTGTTGCCCCGCCGGTGTATCCTACGGCCGTTGAGGTCACTCCCTCGATCTGCCGAAAAGCGTCCTCGACGCCCCAAAAACAGCCCGCTGCAAAAGTTGCTCTCGCCATGAGATTTAGCTCCTGTAATTGCTGTCGTCAAATATCCGAAAGCGGTGCCACGATGGCATATACCGGTATTCGCACGAATTCTACGAGTATGGGAATTAGATTGCCAAAAGTGGATTTGGTTTCAGCAGTCGGCACACGATACCTACTTACGGCGCATTGTTGAAGGAGCTCGGTCGGCTGCCACGGCGGAATCCGTCCGCTCCAGAATCTGATTCAGCACCCCGGGAATTTCGAAAACCGCCTGATTATTCAACGCCGCAACATTGGCCCGATAGCGCGCCAGGGTGGGAGGCTCGATGATCTGGGCCACGGCGCGTTCGATGCCGCGGAAACTGCGCAACACGGTTCCCACTTCGTTTTCCTGCACCCACGTTGTATTGTAGCGTTCCTGAGGGAGTGTCCAGGCGTTACATTCGACGATCACTGGCAATTTCATCTGCATAGCCTCGCTGACACTGCCCGGACCCGGCTTGCCGATAAAAAAATCGGCAAGATGCATGTAGCGATTCACGTTTGCGGTGAAACCTTCAACGAAGCGAGGCAGCCTCGATTTCTGTGTCCGCAGGGTTTCAGCCAGTTTTTCATTTCTCCCGCAAATGAAAATCAATTGAAGATCGAGGTGTGACCGGTCGAGCGCGGCAGCGATATCGAGCATGGCCTTCGATCCGTAGCCCCCGAACAAAATTAGCGCGGTCGGCAAGTCGGGGCGCAACCCCAGGCGCGCGCGCCCGCTGATGCGATCCTCGCATTGTGGTTCGTAAAACCTCGGATGCAGAATCATTCCGGAGGCACGAAACACGCGATCATCAATATGGCCAGCAGCCCGCGCCTGCGCTACGGCGCGGTCCGAGCCACACACCAAGTATTGTTGCTGCCGCTCGATCCAGAAATGCGGCGGAAAATCGGCGAGGTCCGTCAGTATCGTAAGAAATGGGCGCCCGGGATACGCGGCGACGAGACTTTCACACAGGGCACGGTTGAAGTGCGGCACGAAGGAGACGACGAGGTCGGGGCCGGTTTTCCTCCAGTGGTTTGCCAGCAGGCGAACCGTCGCGCCGTGCCGTGCTCGAATTGCGAATTGCAAGACCTTCATCAGATAAACGCTGCCCAGCGTCCATCCGCTTCTCAACATCCAGTTGTAATAGTCCTCGATACGTATCCCGGCGTATTTTTTGAGGATGTCTAGCTCGTCGAGGAGTTCCTGCAGATTGGTGAGTTGAACGGTCCAGGGCAGGTTTTGAGCCTGGATAGCTAGCTCGAGCGCAGTTGCCGCGGCGCGGTGGCCACCGCCAGCGTCGAAGAAACAGAACTCGACCTTTTTCATGCGGGGCAAGTCTGGCCTTGCGGATGCCAATCTCTGCAAAAGTTCTGTTAAATGAGTGTGAACGATGGCCAAAAGGTTAAGTGCCAATGTTTTCAGAACTTTAGCGTGACTGTCACGACGGCGTAACGGGGCCGATTCATATTGAGATCCGTGAGATGCGACCTGCATGTTCACTCCTACTTCTCCGGGCCTTGCACGACCCCTTTTGTGCGGAACTTTTGCCGTGAAAGTTATAGTGACCCGGAAAAAATCTATGCACTTCTGAAGCAGCGTGGGATGAGTCTCGTCACGCTTACGGACCACGATTCGATCGCAGGCTCGGAACGGCTGAGAAGCCATTCCGATTTCTTCGTGAGCGAAGAGCTAACATGCAAGATGCCCAGCGGCACCGAAATTCACTTGGGTGTGTACGACGTTAGCGAACGGCAGCACGTTCAAATGCAACAGCGGCGCTCTGATCTCGTTTCGCTGCTCATGTACCTCACCGAGCGCCGGCTTTTCTTCAGCATCAACCACGTTTTCTCGAGCTTGACCGGACCGCGCCAGCTCGAAGATTTCAATTGGTTCCGTGAATACTTTCCGGCCTTCGAAACAAAGAACAGCCACATGTTAGAGCGGGCCAATCGGGACGCTGCGCGACTGGCGAAACAGTGGGGCAAGATCGGCGTTGGCGGCAGCGATGCACATGCTCTGCCTTCAGTGGGCGCGGCATACACGGAAGTGCCTGGCGCGCGCGACAAAGAAGAATTCTTCGACGGACTCCGCGGCGGGATCGGACGAGTAGGCGGAGAATCGGGATGTTTCGCGAAACTGACGCGTGACGTCTACGTGATCGCCTACGAGATGATGCGCGAGAAGATGTGGACGACGCTTCTATCTCCACTCGCCATTCTGATTCCGGGCTTCGCCTTCTGGAACTATTGCGACGAGCGGCTCTTCAGCCGTAGATGGGCGCCTCGAGTTTTGCGCCCGCCCGAAATCAAGAGAAGTCTTTCCTGGGTGCCCGAGCCACGGCGAGTGGCCGAGGAGTTCCTATGACGGTTGCACGAGCGGTGTGGGGTCAAATTCAGTCGAACGATCACCGCCTGATGCGAAGAGTTCACCGGTGGCGAGCCCCACGGTGGTTTCGCATCTTAATGATCACGATGACCCGCCTAGGAGACGGATGGCTGTGGTATTCGATCGGGGTAATTCTGATCATTTTTGGGGGCGCCCAAAAGTTTCTAGCAATCGGCGCGGCGATGGCCGCGGCGGCAGTGGGCATTTTCTTATTCCGTACTCTAAAACATGCCAGCCGGCGGAAGCGGCCCTGTGAGATCGAGCCTCACTGCTGGTCGTTGATTTTGCCGCCGGACAAGTATTCGTTTCCGTCCGGACACTCGATCACCTCGTTTGCGATTGCTCTTTCCGTCGGGATGTTCTATCCCGACTTGCAGGTTGTATTGCTCGCCGTCGCGCTCCTCATCGCATTCTCACGAATTATCCTGGGCATGCACTTCCTGAGTGACGTGCTGGCTGGCTCCGCGATAGGAGTCTTGGTTGGATATTGCAGTTTCCATGTTTTCGCGGCCTTGTAGGAATGCGGCACGAGCGTCCCAGGCTGCGGCAAACCAATTGGGACGGCACGAATCACCGGAAAACCTTCCGTCAAGTTCTGGTTCAACTGAAGACAAAGTGGAAAGCTTGGCCGCGCAATTTTCCGGAATTCTGGCGGCGAGCAGTCGGCAAGCCTCTTCGCGAAATCACTGCGCCTCGATCTGGCAGCACCCGCTGATTTTCCTGAATGTTTTTCCCTGGCTTTCGCCCGGGAACTTGTAATGCGCGGAACGGAACCCTTGATTTGTAGAATCGTTGCGTCGGTCAATTCGCCGACTGTCCAGCCATCCGTGGAACGGAAAATGATTCGGCGCGCTCCGGGGCACCCTCTATAATCCCATTGATACCGTTCCGTGGAGAATGTGGCGCATATGAATGCAAGACTTAAGAATGCGGCGGCGCGAGGTGGACGAAAGCTGACGGGAAATTCGAAATCCGAGGAGCGAGCCTTCGGACCCAGCGTGGAACAGCGGATGGCGCTGGGAAAAGCCATACGTGAAAAGATTCCACGAACTTCACAGGCGAAATGGCAACCCGCCGCGAACCGCGAAAGTCCTATCGAGCTACTCAGGCGGTCAAACGAAGGACGAATTCACGATCTGCTGCCGATTCGGTATGGCCGAATGCGGCGGTCTCCCTTCGCGTTCTTTCGCGGCGCGGCGTCAATCATGGTAGCCGATCTGGCGACGACGCCCGTTACCGGACTTCGGGCGCAGCTTTGCGGAGACTGCCACCTGCTAAACTTCGGAGGTTACGGCTCACCGGAGCGAAGAATTGTATTCGATATAAACGACTTTGACGAAACTCTGAACGGGCCCTGGGAATGGGACGTAAAGCGTTTGGCCGCCAGCGTCGTTCTGTCCGGCCGTGAATTGGGATTGAAAGACCGTCAGTGTGGCGATGCGGCGCGCGCAACCGTCGCCTCCTATCGCCTGCACATGCGCCAGTACGCGCAGATGCGGGCGCTTGATGCATGGTATTCGCATCTGGAAGCGGCACTGTTGATCGAAGAAGCCAAGAGTCCGGAAAACAAAAAGTATTGGAAGACGCTGATTGAGAGCGCTGGAATGCAAACCGACATCCGCATGTTTCCGAAGCTCACGCACGAGAAGAATGGGAAACGGCGATTCGTCGACGACCCTCCTCTCGTTTACCACCCGCACGATATCGGGAAGATTGGTATCCACGTGCGAGAGCTCTTCCGGCGTTACCGCCAGACGCTGCCCGAAGAACGCCGGGTGATCCTGGACCGCTATCACGTCATCGATATCGCGAGGAAGGTGGTAGGAGTCGGGAGCGTGGGCACGCGCTGCGATGTCGCATTGCTGATGGCCAGCGAACACGATCCGCTATTCATGCAGTTAAAACAGGCCATGCCATCCGTGCTCGATCCGTATGCGGGGACCAGCCGCTACAAGAATCACGGCGAACGTGTAGTGACCGGCCAGCGCATGCTGCAGGCGGCGAGCGACGTCTTTCTCGGCTGGGCGCGCGACGATCGCGGACACGATTATTATTTCCGGCAACTGCGCGACATGAAAATGAAATTCGATTTGGCGAAGATGACGAAAGCACAATGGCTCGAATATGTGGAGATTTGCGGCTGGACCCTCGCGCGTGCCCACGCGCGTACCGGCTCCTCGGCGCGAATCGGCGGTTACATGGGAAAGAACGAATCATTCGATCTGGCGATCGCGGAATTCGCGATTGCATACGCCGACCAGACCGAACGCGATCACGCGCTGCTGGTCAAGGCGATTCGAGGCGGGCGGCTGCCCGCACGGAACGATGTCGCGTAAGTCATAAATCGAGGGGAAGCGGACTCTTCCCGGTAATCAGCCGCGCCGACCGATCGAAGGTGAGATACAGCCAGGCCCACTGGGTCATCACCAGCAGCCGGTTCTGAAATTGGACGATGTAAACAAGATGGACGAAAATCCAAATCAGCCATGCAGGGAATCCCGAAATCTGCAGCCAATTCAGATCGGCGACGGCGGCGCCGCGGCCGATCGTCGCGAGATTACCTTTATCGAAATAGTGAAATGGCGGAAGTTTTTGGCCGCGAAATCGCGCGCGAATTAGTTTCGCGACATATTCGCCCTGTTGGATGGCAGGTTGCGCGATGCCGGGGAGCGGCTTTGCGGTTTGGTGGCTGAAATTGGCCAGATCGCCGATAACAAATATTTCCGGATGCCCGGGAACGGTCATGTCCGGCTGAACGATGACGCGGCTGGCTTTATCGAGCGGCGCGCCGACATTTTCGGAAAGGACCTTTCCGAGCGGCGAGGCCAAAACGCCCGCCGCCCATAAAACGGTTCGAGTCGGGATCGTCTCGGTGCGATCTTTCTCCTTTATGCTCACCGCATCCGCTGTAATGCCCGTTACCATAGCGTCCGTCCGCACCGTTACGCCCAGATTATCGAGCATTTTGCGGGCAGCCTCGGAAAGCCTTTGGGGATAGCTCGGAAGCGGTCGGTCGGCGCCCTCGACGAGAACGATGCGCGTATTCGAAGGATCGATGTCGCGAAAGTCGTGCTTCAAGGTATCGTGGGCAATTTCGCCCAGCGCGCCGGCAAGTTCCGCACCGGTGGGACCGGCTCCAACGATGACGAAGGTCATCCAGGCGCGAAGCTTTTCGGGATCTTTCTCGCGTTCCGCCGCTTCGAATGCGAGCAGAATGCGGCCGCGCATGGCGGTCGCATCGTTGAGATTTTTTAGGCCGGGCGCGAATTTCTCCCACTCGTCATGCCCGAAATACTGGTGCGTGGAGCCGGTGGCGACGATCAGCGTGTCGTAGCCAACGACCCCGTCGCTGAGAATGACTTGGCGGTTTGCAGCGTCGATGCCGATTGCTTCGCCGAGCAGCACCTGAGTATTTTTTTGTTTGTGGAGCACCTGGCGCAGCGGGCCGGCGACGTTCGCGGGTGACAGCGATCCGGTCGCCACTTGATACAGAAGCGGCTGGAAAAGATGATAATTGCAACGGTCAATTAGAGTGACCTGTACCGGCGCATTCTTGAGTTTCAGAGCTGCCGTGAGGCCACCGAATCCTCCGCCCAGAATCACGACTTTGTGAGGTTCAGCCATTCTAGTAGGCCATCATTTTGGAAGGGAGAGTCATTGGCGCGTCGGATTGAACTTCGGAGCAACGCCGGTGCCAGACGCCCGTCATCGCAGCGATGTTGTCTTTCGCCATGGCGCAAAAAATATCTCGAAAACAGGCTAGCATATAGAGCTGGAAAAAGCTGAAAAGCTCGTCTACAAACCGTTGCGTGTCCCGCCGCGTGGGGATTCAGGCGTCCGCAAAAATGTATCGCAGCGTTGGGCAATCATCTCACAAGGATTAGATGAATCGGCAAATCCTAAAGATTGCAACGAACTTGCCTCTGATTGTGACGGTGAGCCTTGTCGCCCGGCTGGCATTCGCGATCGACCAAGCGCGGAAGATGCCTGTGAATCTCGTGGGTCTGGTGCCGTTCTTGAATGAGACGGGGAATATTGCGTTCTCGCTGGCGCAGGGGCACGGATTCAGTTCTCCATGGTGGCAAGAAACTGGACCGACGGCGTGGCTGACGCCGGTGTATCCCTGGATCGTTTCGGTCGTGTACCGGATTTTCGGAATTCACACGCCACACGCGTTTTATGCGGTGGTGCTGATGAATATTATTTTTTCCGCGGCCACGTGCGCGCCGATTTATTTCATTGGCAAGCGCGTCGTGGGTCTGGGCGTGGCGAGCGGGGCGGCGTGGCTCTGGGCCATTTTCCCCAACGCGATTCTGATTCCATACGAATGGGTTTGGGACACGTCCCTGTCGGCGCTGGTCATGGCGACGATCTTGTGGGCTACCCTGGAGTTGGCGGAGTCCGTTCGCCTGCGCGACTGGATTTTGTACGGAGCTTTGTGGGGACTGGCGCTGATGAGCAATCCTTCGCTGGGTTCGATGCTGCCCGTGCTGCTGGGATGGGCGGCCTATCGCGGTTTGCGACGCAGGGATTTGCGGCTCACGCGACCGTTATTCGCTCTGGGCATCGCGCTTCTGTGCTGCGCGCCCTGGACCATTCGCAATTACGTCGCGTTCCACAAATTCGTGCCGCTGCGCTCAAATTTCCCGCTGGAACTGTGGGCTGGCAATAACGATAGTTTTGACCCTAATTCGCAGGTCGTTCCACCCGCGGATCCAGCGAGCGAGGAGCTTCGGAAGTATGTCCGCCTAGGCGAGACGGCCTACATGGCGGAAAAGTGGCGCATCGCCACGATATTTATCAGAACGCATCCGCGATTGGAAGTCGTGTTGTGCGGGCGCCGATTCGTCGCTATGTGGACGGGCCTTGAGAATCCCGTGGAAGGCTTTCAGGATGCGGAGACGAATCTGGTCCGGGTCGTCCTCGTGAGTAATTTGCTGGTTGGAATTGGAACGATTCTCGGCATTGCGCTGCTGATCTGGCGGCGCAGCATTTATGTTTTCCCCCTAGCCGCTTTCCCGGTTGTTTATCCGCTGTTGTATTACGCCACGCATCCTTCGCTTCGCTATCGCCACCCAATTGATCCGGTGCTACTGATCCTGGTAGCGACCGCCCTGAGCTCCCTCTTTAAACCTCGTCACGCGATTCCCGCGGCAACTGTCCGGAACACTTGATAAGGAACGAATTTTCGGTCGAATCCCATTCAAAAACTCAGCTATAAGGTACTCGATTGCGCGGGCCGTCTTTAGAAAATCCTTACGAACCGCTTACGGCCCCCTAATGTCGAACGAGTAGGTTTGTATTCAGCGGGTGAGGAGATGCGATGAGTGCGAGGAAGTCGCGCAGTTTACGTATTGCGGCGATTGTGGCGGCAGTAGCGATTTTTCCTTGGATGGCGCGCGGGCAGGAACAATCGCCATCGAGTGGGGCTACAGAAAAAACAGCCCCAGCGAACGGCGCAAGTATTGCCGCAGAAAACGCGAGGAGCGACGAAGCGCGGAATACAAATTCTTCGTCGACGTCCCCGCCGGCGTCCGCTTCGACGAACACGAGTCCGGCCGATCAGAGCGGCACCGCGAATGTGGCCCAGGGGAATTTTTTTTCGCGATTCTTCAACGCTTACAAACAAGACTGGTTTCCTCCGCCATCCGCGGCGAGCAGCGCCGCACCTGTGCGGCGTGGCTATCCTGCTCCAGTTACGAATCCTCCATTTCCGTTTTCCGATTGGCCGTACGGCGGTTCGCCGACGATTGGTGCACCGTGGACCCAGTCGGGACCCCTGATGGAAGCCATCTGGAGTGGCCCGCACGGCGACGCGTGGAAGCGTAGTGGAATTCAGATCTACGGCTGGCTGGATGCGGGGTTCAATGTGAGCACCTCGGATAAAAGTCGCTACGCAAATTTCCCGGTTTCGTACGACGAAGTTGCCAACTCGATTCAGCCCGACCAGGAAGTCCTATACATCGAACGTCAGCCGGATACGGTGCAGACCGATCATTTCGATTGGGGATTTCGCCTGTCGAACCTGTACGGACTGGATTACCGCTTCACGACGGCCAAGGGAATCTTCAGCAATCAACTGTTGGGGAAAAATCTGGAGTACGGCTACGACCCGGTTATGTTCTACGCCGATCTGTATTGGGGACAAGTCGCACAGGGTTTGAACATCCGAATTGGACGTTACATTTCGCTCCCGGACATCGAGGCGCAGCTTGCGCCCAACAACTACACCTACAGCCATTCACTCCTGTACACGTTCGATTGCTATACACAGACCGGGGTCAATGGAACCGTTAAATTGACCGATCATTGGCTGGTCCAGGCGGGAATTTCGGCGGGCTGCGAAACACCTCCGTGGAATACGAAAGATGCGAAACCCACGGTCAATTTCGGCGCGGAGTATCTATGGAATGACGGCAACGATTCACTTTACCCGATGATCAACGCTTTGAATGATGGGAAGTATGCGTACAACAATCTGAATTCGTTTTATCTGACCTGGTATCACAAGTTCCGCACGCACCCTTCGCTGCACACGGATACCGAAGCCTGGTACATGTGGGAGAAGGATGTGCCCAACGTAAGGAACCCCGCGGCGGCGCCGCTGTTCGAAGTGGGGGCCAACGGAGCGTATTGCAACAACGCGACAGAGCTGACGTGCTACGCGCCGGAATGGGCCGTTTTGAACTACGTCGAGAAACAAATCACGCCGAAGAATTATATTTCGATCCGAAATGAATATGTGAACGACAGCAAGGGCCAGCGCACCGGAACCAAGACGCAATATTCGGAGCACCTGATCGGATGGGGCCACTGGATCGGAACCACGATCCTGCTTCGACCCGAATTGCGCTACGACCATTCTTACAATCTTCCGGCCTTCGATTCACCGTGCCTGCCGGAGGGGTGCCCTGGCACAAAGAAGAACCAGTTGACCTTCGCAGGTGACGCGATTTTCTTTTTCTAGCTCTCAGCGTGGTCGTGACATTCCTTGGCGACTACATGCGGAAGCACAGCGTGCCCGAGCCAGGCGGATTAGGCGAACATCCACAAGAATAATAATTTCGACAAGAAGATCTATTTGGCTAGGCCGGGCATGCGTGGCTTGGCCGCGGGTGGCTCGAAGCGGTAGCCAACCCAGGGTTCGGTGTGGATGTAGCGGGGATGTTGCGGGTCAGTTTCGATCTTCTTGCGGAGCTGGCGGAGGTATTCGGTCTCATCGCCGTAGTCGGGGCCCCAGACGGCTTGGAAGAGGCGATGGCGGTTTGCTTCGGATTCAGGCAGCAAGGTAGGCGCGATACGGCAAGCGAACCAAGGCGTTTTTTCCATTCTGGCCGCAAATTCAGGCAGTACGACCGAGATCAACCCGGCATGGAGAATTTCAGCGCAGACAGCAGCCTCATGAAAACCGTGCGCGTGGTCGGTTCCGTGCAGTATTATCTGGAAAAATAGAAAACGAACGGCGGATCAATGCGTAAGCAGTCTCAACGGCAGATTGGGCTGATGCGTAGTCAAAAGACAATGCGTGCGGTTCGCTTGGCAACTGCGGGAGTCGTGGCGTGGCTGGCTTTGGCTCTGGCGGCTGCAGCAGGCCTCGCCGCGCAAACCACACCTTCGATCGAAGGCGGGCTTGCCGTGGGAGCGCAGTACGATTCGACGCACGTTTACGTCGCGCCTGGCGACATGGATGCGTTCGTCGCGAGCTTTGCCGCGACGTTTGGCGGCACGCCGTCGAAGCGATCGGTGACAAACGTCCTGCCGGTGCCGAGTAGCACGGAGTTTCAATATTTGTGGACTTCGGTGGGAACGCTTTCCGTCTTCGGGTTCCAAACCCCGATTCCGTTTCCGTTCGGGCAGGAACGCACCGGGTATCTGGTTACCCACATGGATAAGGCCATCCAGGCCGCGCGCGCGGCGGGAGCTGAAGTCATCGTAGAGCCGTTCAAGGACCCCATTGGAATCGATGCGGTGATTCAGTGGCCCGGCGGCGTGAAGATGCAACTCTATTGGCATTTCACGGCCCCGAAATACGGACCGCTCGATACAGTTCCGGATAATCGCGTCTATGTGTCGCGCGACGAGGCCGATAATTTTGTGAAAGGTTTCGTGCGTTTTTCGCGCGGCAGGGTGATTGCGGAGGACGCGCATGCGGACGCCGGCGAAATCGGACGAGCTGGCGAGACGTATCGCCGCATCCGCATAACTTCGGGCTTTGGCAACATGCAGGTAATGGTGACGGACGGCCATCTCCCGTATCCGTTCGGGCATGAAATCACCGGGTATGAGGTGAAAGACTTGCGCGCGACACTGGAAAAGGCAAAATCTTCCGGAGCGAAGATATTGTCGGCGCCTTACGCGGCCCACGATCGAACCAGCGCGATCGTGGAATTTCCCGGAGGCTATATTGCGGAAATTCACAGCGCTCGGCCGCACGACGGAGCAACCGAGGCTCTTTAGGGCACCCGCGCAAACCCAAATCCTGGGTCCTCTCGCGCAAAGCGGACACCCAGCAGCTAACGCATCGCCCTTAATCCTTCGGGAGTTGGAAATCAGGATCGCCGCTCTGCCATAGCAGAAATGTCCATTCATCTGCCAGTTGCTCTTCGTGTTGGGTGCGGCTCGAGCCCAGGCCGTGACCTGCGTCGAAATCGACGCGAAGGAGAATTGGGCGATCACTGGAAGTTGCAACCTGCAAGGCGGCGATGAACTTGGCGACGATCCAGGAAGGGACGCGCGGGTCGTTCACGCCTGTGATGCCCATGACCGCGGGATATTTTGTGCCCTTCACGATGTGATTGTAGGCGCTCATCGCGTACAGGGCCGGGTACTCGCCCTTAACGGTAACGTCCCCAAATTCAGGAATGTTCGCGGCGCCGCCTTGTGTCGCTTGAAAGTGCAGTGTATCGGTGACGCCCACGTTGTCGGTTGCTGCGGCGAAAAGTTCCGGACGTTGAGTGATTGCGCCGCCCACAGCAATGCCGCCGGCGCTCGTGCCCCGTACCGAAAGATGCGCAGGTGACGAATAGCCCTGGTTATTCAGATACTGCGCCGCGGCGATCATATCGTCGATGGTGTGCTGCTTGGTTCTCTTCTGGCCCGCCAGATGCCACTTTTCGCCGAATTCGCCGCCGCCGCGCACGTGGACGTAGGCCATCACGCCGCCGCGCTCAACCCAGGCCAGCACTTTTGGATCGAAATAGGGATCAAAAGATATCCCGTAGGATCCGTATCCCTCGTAATGAGTGGGATGGGAGTGATCCAACTTGATATTTTTCTTGCAAATAATGGAAAGGGGAACTTGCGCACCGTCAGTGCTGGGAATCAGGACTTCGCGAGCCTCAACAGCGGAGAAGTCCGCCGGATTTTCGGGCATGATCTGTAGATCGCTCACCTGATTCTTGCTGGGATCGTAGGCAAAGGCGTTCTGCGGCTTGGTCCACGAGCCCATCACAAAGAAGGCGCCGGGTTTCAAAACGTTGGCATCAACACCCAGAATGGCCCCTTCATATGGCAGGGGAATCTTTTGCGGTGCGGCCGAAGAGTCGTAGCCCAAACGATCAAGTTCGAAGCCTACGCCTACTCTTTTGACAAGGTACAGTCCGTCGGCGGCGGCGTAGATTCCGTCCAGCACAGCGTCGGATTCGGGGAGGATGGTATGTGCCGTCGCGAGATCAGGATGATTCAGATCGATCGAGACGAGCCGGCAATTCGGCGTGCCTTTTTTCAAAAGCAGATACAGAGTGGAGGCGTGAGCCGCAACGGGAGACGAGCCTCCAGTCGATATTTCATCCTCGGAGGAAACGATCTTTTCCCACGGCGTATTGGGGCCCGTGGCCTCTTCGACCTTCGCCAGATAAATGTTTGGCGGGTCCGTGGTTCCAGCAGAGTAAGAACTTGTCACAAAAGGAGAGTTCGGAGTCGTAGCAATTCCGGTGAAACCCGCAGCAGGAATTGTGAGGCTCGCGGAGACACCCGCTCCAAATACGGCTTGGTCTTTCTCCGGATCAGTTCCCAGCACATGCAAAAACGTTCTTTCGTTTTCGTAGATCGCGGCGGGCGGAGCACCGGGCGCCACCTGCTGCAGCCGCGCATAGTAGAACGACTTGCCATCTTCGCGCCAATTGGGACTTGCGTACTGCGTGCGAGTGATGGCGTCTGGCAGAAGCTTTCCGGTAGCGGTATCGATCACGCGGATGGTGCTGTTCTCCGACCCTCCCAGCGATACACCCACGACGACCAACGATCCATCAAAGCTGGGAACAAAGTAATCGATGGCGGCGTGATTGTCCTTTCCCGCGAAACTTTCGGGGTCCAAAAGTGTGCTCACGGACGCGTTCGCTGCGCGCACCATCAACGATCCGGTTCGCGCGCCGGGATTCGTCTGCAAAAAGAAAATCTTGTCGCCCGCGCCGGTCGGAAACCCGACCACCGGGACAGCATTGTCCAATTCTTTCAGCCGCGCCAACAGCTTATCGCGCGGAGCGGCGAGCGGCGCCAAGACGGCGCGCGTGTAATCGTTCTGGGCCTTGAGAAAGTCGAGAAACTTGGTATCGGTCGAGCCCGCTTCCATCCAGCGATAGGGGTCGACGATTTTGAAGCCAAAGTAATCGTCAGTAACCGGCTTCAGGTCGGCGACAGGAGGTTTTCCGGTTGTGGACTGAGGCGATTGCGCCATGCTGCATGAAGTCGAGGCAAGCACGGCCAAAAGAGCGCGCCAAAACGGGGCCCGAGGAGAAAGGAAGTTCATAGAAGTCCTCCGGGAAGTTCTTGAGGTTGGATTCGCAGCAAAAGTCTAGCATTGCCCATCGCATTTCACCATTGCTGTGCATGGCTCAAGGCGCTGCCGCAATCGCGAAGCTGGGGAACTTACTTAATCGCGCGGGGAGTGCGCGGTTTATTCGCCGGCGGTTCGAAGCGGTAGCCGATCCAGGGTTCCGTGTGGATGTAGCGCGGATGCTGCGGATCAGGTTCGATTTTCTTGCGCAACTGGTTGATAAAGACGCGCAGATACTCCGTTTCGTCGCCGTAATCGGGGCCCCAGACGGCTTGCAGCAACCGGCGATGGGCTTGGGACTTTCCGGCGTTGGAAACGAGCTGCCGCAGGAGTTCGAATTCCTTCGGCGTAAGTTTTACAGCTTTGCCCTTCACGGCGACGACGCGCTTTTCGAAATCGATCGTGAGGTCATCACTAACGAACGCGGGAATTGCGTCACCGGGAGCGGCGCGGCGGAGGGCGGCGCGGATGCGGGCCATTAATTCTTCCACGCCGAACGGCTTCACCACGTAATCGTCGGCTCCGGCATCGAGAGCCTGAACTTTGTCGCGTTCCGTGTTACGCACGGTTAGCATAATGATGGGGACGTCACTCGAGGCGCGGATCTCGCGGCACGTTTCGAGACCCGAGATGCCGGGCAAGTTCACATCGAGGAGGATGAGGTCCGCGCGCTCGGCTCGAATTTGGTTCAGGGCTTCCTCACCGCTTTTTGCTTCGAGGACGGAGTAGCCCTGCGAGGCGAGAGTGGTGCGCATAACGCGCCGAATTTGCGGCTCGTCGTCCACGATGAGGATGGTCAGGTCGGGCATCAGGCTCCGGCGCGGCCGCGATCGATGGGCACGGTGAAAGAAAAAACAGAACCCTGGCCGCGCTGGCTGGTGAGGCTCATCGAGCCGCCGTGGGCTTCGACGATGGCCTTGGCGATCGGCAGGCCCATTCCCGTTCCCTGCACCAGGTAGCGCTGGTCCTTGCCGCGATAAAATTTCTCGAAAATCAAGCTTTGCTCGAGATCGTCGATACCGGCACCGCGATCCGCTACGCTGGTGACGATAAAATCGTGGGTCGCTTCCGCGGTAATGGTAATCGGCTGGCCTGCGGGCGAATATTGATTCGCGTTCTCGATTAAGTGGACCAGCGCTTCGCGGGCGCGCCCGAGGTCCACGCGCACGCGCGGCAAGGTAGGCGGAATCTGCACGCGAACTTCGCGGCCGCCAAGCGACGCCTTGCACTGCGTCAGAGCCGCGTTGATGACGTCGTCGATGGGACGGATTTCAATGCGGAGTTCGACTTCGCCGGCGTCGAGGCGGGCCATTTCGCCGGCTTCGCCCACGAGGCGGTTCAGGCGATCTGCTTCTTCGTTGATGATCGTGAGCATTTCCTGGCGCTGGCGGTCGGTCAGGCTTGGATTGGAGAGTAAATTCGTGACGGAAGCTTTGATGGAGGTGAGCGGGGTGCGCAGGGCGTGCGTGACGGAATCGAGAAGAGCGGTGCGGAGGCGCTCGCTTTCGCGCGCGGCTTCGGTGAGACCAAGTTGCTCGATAGCGCGAGCACGCTCGATGGCGACCGCGACGAGCGTACCGACTGCTTCTAGAGTCTGGCGCGAGAGTATCGTGCCGGAAATCCCCAAGCTGCCAATGGGGCGGAGCCCCAGGCGAAGCGGGACGAAACAAATGCTGTTGGGGATGTCGAGGAGCGGCTCTTCGCGAACGACGATGGCTTTCAGGCTTTCGAGGTCGAGTTTTGGAATCACTGGGCCGGACCGGTATATTTTTTGCTTTTCGGCGAGCAGAAGAGCAGCGGCCCCGACCTCGAAAATATCGACGATCTGTGTAGGAATGCGATTCAGCAACTGGATGACGTTGCCGGATTCCAGCAGGCCTTGGCTGAAGGCGTACAGTTTCTCGACTTCGCGGCGGCGCGCGGAAGCATCCTCCGCCTTTTGGCGAGCGCGAGAAGACAGGTGGCTAGCCAACACCGACACAACGAGAAAGGCGAAAAGGGCAACCCAGTTTTGAGGATCGGCGACGGTGAACCGGCCGATCGGCGGCAGGAAGTTGTAGTTGAACGCGAGCATGGCGGCGATCGACATGAAAACGGCGACGGCGATGCCCCAAACGGTGGATACAGCTAGAATAGCGAGGAGCAAAGTGAGGGCGACGGTGGTCGGATTGACGGGGAGAACGTATCGGTAAAAGGCGCTGATTCCCATGACGATTGCGAAAGCGGCGACGAATCGCAGGAATCGCATCAGGAAGGAAGTGCGCACGCTGGTATTCTACCGTAGCTTTCGTGATGTGTTTTAACGAGAATGAGCCGACGATGAAAACTCCCGAGCAGTGGCTGGCCGAATCGAAATCAGCCGAGAAGACGAAAGGCACGTTGAAGTTGTTTTTGGGCTACGCGCCGGGCGTAGGCAAGACCTTCAGCATGTTGAGCGAAGCGATCCGGCGGCACAGCCGCGGCCAAGATGTGGTCATCGGGATCGTCGAGACGCACGGGCGGAAAGGAATTGCGGAGCTGGCCTCGCAAATGGAAACGATTCCGCGGCGCATGATCGACTATAAGGGCACGCTTTTCGCGGAGATGGACCTGGATGCAATTCTGGAGCGTCGGCCGGCGGTGGTGCTGGTGGACGAGCTCGCGCATACGAATATTCCCGGGAGCCCAAATCGCAAGCGATACGAGGACGTGCTGAAACTTCTGGAAGAAAGGATCGATGTGATTTCGACCGTGAACATCCAGCACATCGAAAGTATTGCGCCGACGGTGCGCGCGATTACGGGAGTGCCGGTTCGCGAGACCGTTCCGGATTGGGTGCTGCAAGTGTCGGACGAAACGGTGATGGTCGACCTGACCCCCGAGGCGTTGCAAAACCGGATGCTCCGCGGCGACGTGTATGGCAAAGAGAAAATCGAGCAAGCGCTGAAGAATTTCTTCCGCCGCGGCAACTTGATCGCGTTGCGAGAATTGGCCCTGCGCCAGGTGGCCGAGCAGGTGGACCGTAGCCTGGAATCGTACATGGTGGAAAAGGATATCCAGGAAAGCTGGGCCGTGCGCGAACGAATTGCCGTGTGCATCAGCGCCAATCCGAAGGCGCAATACCTGGTCGCGCGAGCAGCGCGGATGGCCAGACGAATGGACGCGGAATTATTCGCGCTGCATGTGGACCTGGACGGCGATCCTGACGAAACCGAAGAAAAGGCGCTGACCGCGAATCTGCAGTTCGCCGAAAATCTTGGCGCGAAGCCCGTGAGGCTGAAGGGCGAAAGCATTGCAGTGGCGTCCGCGAATTTCGTGAGGGAGAAACATATCACGCAGGTGATTTTTGGGCGTTCGCCCACCGAAGGCTGGAAAAAACTGCTGTATATGAATGGGATCAATCGTTTTTTGAGCGAAGCACCGGCTGTGGACGTACACATCGTGACGCAAGAGCCGGAGTAAAGAACTCGCAACCTTGAATCGTGATTCGAGACGCGCCTAGGATTCGTCCGTAGGAATATCAAAGTTTACTAATTTGGCCTGGAAGCCCTTGGTTCGGACGGCGCCGTAGGCGATGCCGACCGCCATCCACACCGCGCCTAAACGTAGCGCCGGCCTGCTCAATTGGCTCCAAATAAACGCACAGATCACAAACCCGAGGAGGGGCGCGATTAGGTCGAGCATTTTCTTTTCCTTCGCGCGAACGTAATAACGGACTAACGCGGCGATATTCACGCCCATGAAAGCCAGGAGCGCGCCGAAATTCAAAAGGTCCGCGCCCTGGTCGTAGGTGATGACGAATGCGCCGGCCAGAGCGACGACCCCGACAAAGATGACGTTGTTCCGCGGGATTCGGCTTTTCGGATCGATGGCGCCAAAGAATTTCTTCGGAATTCCATTGCTCCGGCCCATGCCGTACAGCAGACGGGCTGCCCCTAGCTGCGAACCCATCCCAGAGCCGATATTGGCGACGAGAATCGTGAAGTTAATGAGATGGAAGAGAAAATAGCCGCCCGCAGTCTGGGCGACGAGCGGAAACGCGGAAGTGATCTTGTCCGCCGGAAAAGGTTGGTCGCGCCAGACCAGTTGCGCGGCATACACTTCGAGCGAGGCCAGCACACCGGTGATCAGGCATACCAAAACGGTGGCGAGCATTATGTTACGGCGGGGATTTTCGACCTCTTCGGAAAATGTGGAGATGGCGTCGAAGCCGATGTAGGTGAGGACCGCCACGGATGTCCCATGCAGGACGCGCCCGATGCTGAATGTGGCCGGATTGTAGAACGGATGAGTAAAAAAACCGTGCCCGTACTCGTGGAATCCCCAGAGAAAATGAATTACGAATGCAAAGAAAATCACGACGACGATGCTCATGCCCGCGGCCATCACGTCATTGATGCGCGCGGAAGTCTCGATGCCGCGGATATTGAGCAGCGTGAATGCGCCGGCGTAAAAAACGGCGAGCGTCCAATACGGCAGAAACGGAAGGATGTTTTGGGTGAGCTGGCTACAGATGATGGTGCAGATCAGCGGGTTGAGGATGTAGTCCATCACGACGGCCCAACCGGTAACGTAACCCAGCGCGGGGCTGAGTTCCTGGCCAACGTAGGTGTACGCCGAGCCTGCGGAGGGATACGCACGGGCCATTTTTCCATAACTGATCGCAGTAAAAAGCATGGCGACCATGGCAATGAGGATCGTGGTGACCACGTGGCCGCGGGCGTCGTTACTGATGACGCCGTAAATTCCCATGGGCGCGATGGGCTGAATAATGACGATGCCGATGATGATCAAGTCCCAGAGGCCCAGGACGCGGCGCAAATGGACGGGACTACCTGCCGCAGGGACCATCGAAGAGCTCATTCGGTGACGACGGCCTTCACCAAATTTCTCGGAGAATCCACATTGCAGCCGTTGAGAATCGCGAAATGGTAGGCGAAGAGCTGGAGCGGTACGACCTCCAGAATTGGCAAAAGCAGTTCGGGCGCGGGAGGCACGAAGCTCGCGTGGTGAGCGACGTTCGCTATCTCGCGGTCGCCTTCCGTGGCAATGGCGATTGTTTTGCCACCCTGCGCTTTTATGTATTCGAGCACGGCGAGAGTCTTGTGATAGCGCAGCATGGAGTCGGGATCAGCAGCGTCGCGAGTGGCGAGGACGATGATCGGGAGCTGCTCATCGACCAGGGCGTTCGGCCCGTGACGCAATTCTCCGGCGGGCAAGCCTTCGGCTTGCACGTACGAAATTTCTTTCAACTTCAGCGCGCCTTCTCGGGCGATGGCGTAGTGGACGCCGCGGCCGAGAAACAAGAATGCTCGGGAGCGCTGAAATTCCTTGGCACATTCGGCGCCGAGGGAATCCCACTGAGCCAGGGATTTTTCGATGGACGTGGGAATGGCGTCGAGATCGATCAGATGCGCGCGCGTGGTTTCGGACGTGAGGCGGCCGCGTTTGCGCGCGAGAAACAGCGCCAAGAGATAAAGCAGAGTGAGCTGTGAAGTGAAACTCTTCGTCGCCGGGACGGCTTTTTCCAGGCCCGCGCAGGTGTGTAGTTTCGCGCTCGCTTCGCGGGAAATTGTGGAATCGGCGACATTGGAAATAGCGACGGTTTTTGCGCCACGGTTGAGCGCTTCACGCTGCGCGGCGGTGGTGTCCGCCGTTTCGCCGGATTGCGTGATGACCACGACGATGGGGTCCGTACCCGCATGCGTCGAGCGGTAGCAATACTCGCTGGCATATTCGACATCCACCGCGATGCCGGCCAGATCCTCCATCATGATTTCACCAGCAAGGCCGGCGTGGCGGCTGGAACCGCTGGCTGCAATGATGATTTTTTTGAAGGCGAAGAGCGCGTTTTCGATGGGCTGCAAGGCCTTGCCGAAAATAATGTCGCCATCGACGTTCTGGCGAATCGTTTCGCGAATCGCTCGCGGTTGCTCGTAGATTTCGCGGAGCATGGCGGTGGGGAACGTTCGAGCCGCGGAGACGGAGGATTTGTCTTCGTTATTCGGCATCAGTGGCCAGCGGGGCTGGACGGCGCGGGCATGTCCCTCCCCTCCTTCAGGTGGATGGTTGCGGAATCCACGTTCCAACCGGACACGGTGAGATCCACGCCGCCGAAAACTGCTGTCGCGGGCAAATATTGCGCGGTGAGCTCACGCGTCTCGCCAGGCATCAGCTCAATATAATTGTCTTCCCAGAAAACCGGAAGGATTTCGTCGGACTCACCTGATTCGTGAATACCGAGGCGCACTTGAAACGCCAGATGCTCGCTAGGATTTTTGATTGAAACGTGCGCGATCGCCCCGTCGCGACCCGGCTGAATGCTTCCGACGGCTTCGATGACCGCTTTCGGGAGTGATTGCAGAACCGTCAAATCCTCATGCGAGGAAACGGGAGTGAAGCGATAGGTTGTTTTCGCCCAGTCATAGACGTTTTTCTTCGAGGAAAGCCAGTAAAAGTTTGAGCTGACGACTTTACCGTCATTCGACTGCAACTGAAGGCTCACAAAGTAAGCAGGCGCAGCCGGGCTGAAGGATTCCTCCGGGAGGGTCAGGGCTTTTGTGACGCCATCGGAATCGACGTCCGCCTGAACCTGTTTCGAGAATCGTTCGTGCAGGCCGGAATCGTACAGCTTGGCGGTCACGGTTAGCCCAGAGAACTTTTGATACAGACTATTGATCACGTTGATGCTGTTGTCGTCGTAAGAATATTGGATGTGAAGCGGCTCGCAGGCTTTTTTGGCGCCGAAGTATCCGCCGGCGGGTTGCAGATAGTAATCATAGAGATGCCAGATGGTCGAAGGCCACGCGTTGTTGAGCATCCACTGGATGACGCCGGTCGTCGTGTATTTGTTGCGAGAGTAGGCCTCGAACATGGCGCGCTCGCCATCGTAGGCCATGGCCTGTGATTTCAGCTCATAGTCGTCGAGGTTCTTGGGGGCTCCGTAAATCGCTTCCATCGAAGCGCCAAAGTGGCTTAGGTCCTTGAAGCCTTCGGAGCCCGCGTGGTAATTCCAGTAGGAATCCTGCGGCCAGAGGTGATCCTCCGGAATAAATCTTTTCAGGCAGCTTTCGAGCGGCACGGCCGGGCCTGGGCCGGTTTCAGTGTTGAATCCGAATGCGCCGCCGTATTTATTTGTGTCGGTCAGCCAATAGCCTGGTGGAACATAATCGTAGGGTCCGGTCATCTTGACGCCGGATTTGCCAGTGACGATCGTGGGCTGCTGCGAGGCGGAAGAAAGGTACGGGTTCGGCCAGTCATTGTCTTTCAGAACCCTGACGTAGGCGGTCTCCACGTCGGGAGGCGGTGGCCCATCGCTGCCGTTCAGCCAGACGAGCATGCTGGGATGACTGCGCATACGCAGAATCTGCGAGCGAAGGGACGCGGTGGCGATTTCGAGATCCCCCGGCTTCCACTCCTTCCATAATTCCCAGTGATCGCAACAGCACCAACCGGCCATGATCAGCACGCCCTGCTCGTCCGCAAGACTATAGAAATCGTCGGTTTCCATTTTGCCTTCCAGGCGGATGGCATTGAGATTCATGTCGTGGACGTAGGCAAATTGAGTACGGAGCCGGTCGAGGTCTTGGCGAAGAAGCATGTCCGGCGACCAGCCACCGCCGCGAATCAGGATTTTCCGTCCATTGATGTAGAACTGGCGCGCGCCCTTGTCGTTCAAATCCGAGGTGACTTCGCGAATGCCGAACTTGATCGTCTGCTGGTCGGATTCGTCGTTACCCACCGCGAAGCGTAAGGAGAGCGTCTGAAGGTTTTGCTCGCCCATCAGATGGGGCCACCACGCCTTTGGACCCTTTACCTGGAGCTGCGGGAACTCTTCGGGAGTAAAACGCACCACGCGAATTTCGCGAGGCTTCAGGATGTAGGTTTGGCGAAATTTGAGGTCCTCGATGCGCCCATCGAGAACTCCCGTGATTTGAGAATCCGAAGCGTTATGCAATTCCGCTTCGACGGTGAGGTTGGCCTGATCGAGCGAGGACGAAGGGAAATGGGTCATGACCATCGGATAGCGAATCGCGACCGCGCCGCTATCCTGCAAATAGACGTCGCGCCACAGGCCCATATCTTTGTCCGGAGGCGCGGGATTCCAATCGACCCAGTTGATGCCGAGATCGTGGTTGGTTTGCGCGATGGTTTCGACGGCCAGCGCGTTTTTATGGCCGCGAATTACGTAAGGCGAGACGTCGTACTCGTAAGTTCGATATGCGCCGGCGACTTCTTTTGAATCGGCGATCTGATGACCGTTCAGCCAGATATTGGCGCGGTTGTTGATTCCCCCGAAATGCAGCCAGACATGACGGCCATCGAAATTCGGCGCGAGCTCAAATTCCGTGCGATACCACCAGGAACAAACGAACGGGCTGTCCTTGGGCATCGGAAGCAGGGAAAAGTTCTTGCCGATGGGGTATGTCGTTCCCGGAATGTCCCGAAGGTTCTTGCCGTAATACGGATCGGGATAGGTTTTATCGGCAACGAGCGCCGCGACGACGGTGGTGGGCACGGAAGCAACGTGCCAGCCATCAGTGTTGAATCCGACGGTGGAAATTTGTTCGCCGGCGGCGGAAAACTTACAAGAGGATTGCAGGGTCCAGCCGGAGTGCAAAAATACTCGTTGGCTTTCCCGCGGGCTATCGGCATGGGCGACGGGCGGCAGCGGGAAAACCAGCACCGCAAGGAGCGCCATGCTTGCCGAGATGAACGGCACGCGATCTTTGAGACCTGTGAGCAACGGTGCTTTCACTTTTACCCTCCTGCGCGAGAAACGCCGTGGCGGCGCACGAACGCACGCCAAGTTTGAATATGAATATGCTCCAAGCAGGTTTATTAAACTTTATTAAACATCCGTATTATTGTCGCCCGGCGCGCCGTGTCAAGCCAAAACGTAACGCATCGCCGACAAAATCAAACCGCGCGCGAGGATTCGCGCACGACCAGTTCGGGCGCGAGTTGGCGATGGACGGCCATGGATTCGCGCTCTTCGATAGTGGCGTTGATGCTTTCCATCACGATGCCGACAGCAGCGCTGCCCAACGCTTCCATGGGTTGGCGCACAGTCGTCAGTGAAGGAACGGAAAGGCCGGCGGGGATAACGTCGTCGAATCCGATTACCGAGCAGTCCTCGGGAACTTTTATTCCGGCGCGAGCGAGGCCGCGGATCGCTCCAAAGGCCGTCATGTCGTCAAAGGCCATCACCGCGGTGAACTTTTTTTTGTGCTTCAGCAATTCTTCGGTGAGTTTGAAGCCGCCCTCGTAGCCGGAGTTCGGGTCGAGTGAATCAGGAAGATCCACGATGAGAGTGGGATCGATTTCCAGGCCCACGGAGCGCGCGAAAGAACGAACCCCTCGCCAGCGCGGCGAACTGTCCGAGAGCATCTTAGGGCCGCGGATGAATGCAATTTTGCGATGGCCCAGCGAATAGAGGTGTTCCATGGCCAGATGCGCGCCGGCCTCGTTGTCGACCATCACGGAACTGATGGCGCCGGAGCCGAGTGCGCGGCCAATCATCACCGCGGGAATATTTCGTTTCTCGAGATCGGCAATCAGGTCGATATCAACGAAGAGCCAGTTGGCGACGAAAATCAAGCCTTCCACCGGGCGCGCGAGCAGCATTTCGAGATAGCGCTCGAAGCGGCCGCGCTGGTTGTGAACGTCGGTGAGAATCGGCAGGTACGAGGCTTGATAGAGGGAGTTTTCGATGCCGCGAAGAATCAGCGTGCAGAAAGGATCGGTGATGTCGAAAACCATCACGCCAACGGTGCGATTTCGTTTGGCGCTGAGGTAGCGCGAGACGACTTTGGGGCGGTAGGAAAGCTTTTTCGCCGCTTTCTCGATGCGATCCTTGGTGGAGGGTGGGATATAACGCGAGAGCGGAGCGTTGTTGAGGACGATCGAAACGGTGGCGGGCGAAACGCCGCTTTCGAGCGCTACGTCGCGCAGCGTGACAGTTAGACTCTTCGGCTTGCGGCGGGTCAAGAATTACTCCGGTCGCGACTTGCGATGTGCGCACGATTCGACGTCAGTGGACATCTTTATCACAGGCGGGAGCGCGAGACCAGAGGCGTCGGCGTTTTGGATTTCTAGACGCGTGGAATCTGCGACGTGTTCCAGCCGCCGCCGAGGGCTTTAATGAGCAGAACGCTGGCGGCCATGCGCCGGGTGAGCAGATTGACCGCTGTGACTTCGTCGGAGAGAGCC
>Ga0302326_10003830_pt1 | contig 35249 bp, 33 predicted proteins | sample Palsa_T0_3_FD_202264 | JGI IMG/M metagenome (GOLD analysis project Ga0302326, IMG submission 202264) | Peat permafrost microbial communities from Stordalen Mire near Abisko, Sweden - Palsa_T0_3 | ecosystem: Environmental > Terrestrial > Soil > Palsa > Peat permafrost | place: Sweden: Abisko...
TGCGCTTCCTCATCGCCGCGCTCACGCTCCTTCAACTGACCCTCGAACCTCCGCCGCTGATCCTCGGGATCATTCAGTTCGCTGAACCCATTGGAAATCTCCATCTGCCCCGCGTAGATTTCGAACCGCTCCGTCCAGTCCGGCTCATCCGGCTTCTGCTTCGACAGAGGTGACACGGCCGTCGGAAATTCGTGGATGATCGTCGGCTGCGTCAGATGTTCTTCCGCGACGGCCTCAAACAGCGCCGCAATGTTCTTTCCCGCCGGAGCATTCGCTTCGTAAGCCATGTGCGAGTGGACGGCGTTGAAGCGCCCCACCAGCTTCCTCACTCCCTCGCTACCGGCAAAATCACTCATCTCGGGTTTCGAGCCGGCCGCCTCCGGCCAGAATTTAATAATCGCCTCGCGCATGGTCATGCGCCGCCAGTCGGCCCAATCAATCTCCGCGTCGCCCCACTTGGTCTTCGTTCCGCCAGTAACATCCTTCGCCGCCTGCGTGATAATCTCCTGCGTCAAATCCATCACGCCCTGGTAGTCGGTGTAAGCCTGATAAAACTCCAGCATCGTAAACTCAGGATTCCACCGCCATCCCAGTCCTTCGTTGCGGAAGTTGCGGTTGATCTCATACACGCGGTCGAATCCGCCCACCACCAGCCGCTTCAAGTAAAGTTCCGGCGCAATGCGCAGATAAAGATCCATGTCGAGCGTGTTGTGATGCGTCACAAACGGCCGCGCCACCGCCCCGCCGGCGATGGGCTGCATCATCGGCGTCTCGACTTCGATGAATCCGTGCCCATCCAACGTCCGCCGCAGCGACTGCACCAGCTTCGTGCGCTTCAGAAAAACTTCGCGCACCTCCGGATTCATCACCAGATCCACATAGCGCTGCCGGTAGCGCAGTTCCACGTCGGTTAGCCCGTGCCACTTCTCGGGCAGCGGCAAGAGATCCTTGCTGAGAAATACAATCTCTTCCACGTGAACCGAGAGTTCTCCCGTGCGCGTGCGAAACAGATATCCGCTCACGCCGATGTGGTCGCCCAGATCGAGCAGTTTGTACAGCTCGAATCCCTTCTCGCCGACCGCGTCTTTCTTCACATAAATCTGCAGTCTCTTCCCGCCCTGCTGCAGGTGCGCGAACCCAGCTTTGCCCATCAGGCGAATCGCCATGATCCGCCCCGCCACGCGCACGTTCACGCGGACCTGCTCCAGTTCCTCGCCGGTCTTCGCCGTGTACTCGGCCAGAATCTGTTCCAGCGCGTGCGTGAATTCGTATTTGCTGCGGTAGGTAGCCTGTCCCAGCGCCTCAATCGCCTTCAATTTTTCGCGGCGCAGGTTGTAAATGTGATCGTCGAGTGACAATGGAGTCCTTTGGGAACTGATTGTGGAAGGGAGATTATAAACAATGCCGAAAGGACGCTTCTGAGGGCCTTCCGCCCCGCGGTGGTGCAGTTTGAGTTCGGCCTGCTTTCTAGCAGTGGAGGTCGTCCCGAGCGCAGCCGTTCTTGGTAGACCCCCGGCCTTCATCCGGGGGCGCGCGAAGCGCGGCGAAGCGAGGGATCTCGCGAGCAACCGGACCTCGCCACTCCCCCCTCGGGACTTTTCCACAACCCTCCACAGAAAAAAACTTCCGCAATGTGACGAGCAACCTCGACCGAGAGTATGAAAGGTTCAGAATGGGAGGCGTGCGCACCGAATTGGCAAAATCGCCGGCTGGCTCCGACCTCGCATTTCGCCGAGACCGCGCCTCTAACTCCTTATTCCGCAAGATTTTAGCTATAACTCCTTGCGAATCAAGATTTTGGGAAGGGGCTGCCCTATCCCTCCCACCTAACTACAACAGAATCAAGATTTTGCCGCGATCCACCAAAAAAAATAACTGATATATATCCCCGCTTCACGGGAAACATTTGGGACTTGCGTTTACCTTGGTACCAATGTACATTGGTACACATGACGGACGATTCCACACTTCTGGTTGAGCGCGTGCAGACCGGCGTGCGCATCGAAAAACGCATCCTCAAAGTCCTCAAAGCCTTCGCCGAGTACCACGACATGACCCTCGGCGACGTGCTCGAAGGCATCGTCCTGCACGCCTTCGACGGCAAGACCCCGTTCAGCCCGGCCTCGCTCGAACGCATTCGCGACTTGAAGAAGTTCTACGACCTCGACCTCGACTCCAGCGCCAGCCATCGCCTGAAAGAAATCAAGGCCAAATCCCCCCGCAGGCCCACCACCGCCAAGCTCGACCGATAAAGACTAACCATAAGGAGACTCATGAGCCCCGCGAAAACCAAATATGCTCTGACCGTCCTGCAATGGACCCTCGGCATCGTGATCCTCATTGAAGCCATAATGTTTGTCCTGCCCAGCGCCGCCCACGACTTCGCCCGCACTCACATGCCCGCCTTCATTCGCATGATCCTGGGATGGGGCGAGATCGCGGGCTGCATCCTCATGCTGATTCCGAAAACCGCCGCCCGCGGCGCATGGCTGCTGCTGGCCGTCGTTGTCATGGCCATCCTTCTTCACCTGCTTCACGGCATGTACAACGTCGGCAACCTGGCGATCTACGCCGCCGCCGCTTTCGCCGTCGCTGACGGCAAGGGAAACTAAGAGCCCATGAATCGCGAAGAACTCATTCAGACTTTCGAGGCGGACGCTCTGCCGCAGGGTTCCTTCCATCACGCCGATCACGTCCGGCTGGCCTTTGCCTATCTGCGTGAGTATCCCCCGCTTCAGGCCCTGGAAAAGTTCTCCAGCGCTCTGCAGCGCTACGCCGCGGCCCGCAACAAATCGCAGCGCTACCACGAGACCATTACTTATGCTTACTTCTTCCTGATCCGCGAACGCCTGATCCGCGAACGGATGGCGCGCTCCGGCATCGTCGAATGGGACGAGTTCGCACGCCGCAATCCCGACCTGCTCGTGTGGAAAAACGGAATCCTCGCCCGCTACTATCAGGAGGCCACGCTGCAATCCGATCTGTCCCGCGCCGTATTTCTGTTCCCTGACAAGTGCTGCTGCACCGGCAGGCGCATTTAGGATACGATCTCTTCCACAGGATCCCATCATGAAACTTCTCAAGCGCATTCTCGTCCCCGCATTTCTGACCCTGACTCTGGCCCACGCGCAGGAGATCCGCAGCGGCGACGCCGTGCTGCGCGCGATGCACGACCGCTACCAGTCATCGTGGTACCACACGCTCACCTTCACCCAGAAAAGTACGACGTATAAACCCGACGGCACCAGCACGGCCGAAACCTGGTATGAAGCCGCGCTGCTGCCCGGCAAGCTGCGCATCGACATTGGCCCGCCCTCCGATGGCAAAGGCTACGTTCTGGCCGACGGCACAGTGTCGATCGTGAAAGACAACAAAGTCGCCGGCACGCGGCCGCTGGTCAACATGCTGCTCGTGCTGGGATTCGACGTCTACACACAGGATCCCGAGACCACCATCAAAGTCGTGAAAGGTGAGGGTTACGATTTGTCCAAGCTGCGCGATGACACCTGGGAGGGCCGTCCGGTCTACGTAGTCGGCGCCGACAAGGGAGATCTGACGTCGCGCCAGTTCTGGGTCACGAAAGACACGCTGCTGTTCGTTCGCGAAATCGAACCCGCGCGTGACGACCCGAAGCAATTCCGAGACATTCGATTCACCGACTATCGTCCGTTGGCCGGAGCGTGGTTGGCGGCTCGCGTGGAAGTATATTCTGAAGACAAGCTGGTGTTCAGCGAGGACTATACCGACATACAAGTCAATGTGAAACTTGCGCCAGAAGTTTTCGACCCTCAACAATTCGCCACGACTCATTGGGAGAAACAGTAAGCCAAACTGGCACCGCTACCGAGCCTCTTGAACCATCTTCCGATCGGCGCTACCATAGCCTGCCGGGCAGGTTGCGAGAGGCGAGAGATTTTCTATGCCGCAAAACTACGTCCCCATTTTCATCTTCATCGCCATCGTCGGTGCTTTGCTGCCGGTCACTCTGCTGGCCGCGAAGCTGGTGCGTCCCTCCAATCCCAGCAAGACCAAGCTCATGCCCTACGAATGCGGCATTGACCCCATCGACAGCGCCCGCGGCCGCTACACCGTGCGCTATTACATCATCGCCATCCTTTTCGTCGTCTTCGACGTGGAAACGATTTTTCTTTTTCCCTGGGCGGTAAGATTCAAAGCCTTCGGCCTGTTCGGCCTGCTCGAAATGCTGATCTTCCTCGCCATCCTGATCGTCGGCTACGTCTGGGTCTGGAAAAAAGGCGCTCTGGAATGGGTGTAGTGAAGTGAGTGATTGAGCGATTGAGTCATTCAGGAGCGACCCCAACGCCGGTGCATGACTCAATCGCCCAATGGCTCAATCACTCAATGACTCAATGAAGGACTCTTCTCCCGCCGAAACCTTCGCTGCCAGCCGCTGGACCAACGGCAATTTCTTCTTCCCCACGCGCCTGGTCATCAGTCCGCAACGCGTCAGCCGCGTCAAGCCGAGACTGTTCGGCAGCAACGAAGAGAGCATCGCTATGTCGAAGATCGCCTCGGTGCATATTTCCACCGGCGTTTTCTGGGCCGAGATTGTCATCGAATCCACCGGCGGCACCGACCCCATCACCAGCCACGGACACAGAAAAGCCGACGCGCAGCGCATCCGCGATTTGATCGAGCAGTATCAGGCGCAGTCGCGCGGCTAATCTTTGGACCCATCGCCGCCCCTTCCCTTTGTCATCTTGAGCGGAGTTGACGGCGCGAAGCGAACGTCAACGCAGTCGAAGGATCTCTATTTCCAGGCAGAATTTGGCACAGGGCAGGGATTCTTAGACTGAGTGATTGTTTCGCTTCGCAAAACAATCACTCCGCTCAGAATGACATCTGGTAGTAGATGAATTTTCAACCACACCCTCCGTTGACTTCGCACCCTCAAGCTGATAAAAGTTATCGTTCTTTTCAACGCACGCTGCGCCGTAGGTTTGTGCCTTCGCGAGCTATGCCGGACGAAATCAAATCCCCCTCTTCGCCGCCGCCGGAAGGTGAACCGAAGCCGACGGCGGATCAGCCCGCAATTCCGGGCGGGGTGAAGGCTACTCCTTCCGGCTCGGTTCAGTCCGAGACCAAATCCGCTCCTGAGCAGCCAGGGATCGCGCCCCCACCGAAGCCTGCGGCCGCCACACCTGCCGCGGCCAAGCCTGCTGCCACTCCTCCGCCGAAAGCCGCAGTCCCGGTCCCTACGCCGTGGGATTCGCCCATGGTCGCTAAGTTCAAGAGCCAATACGGCTCGGGCATTGAACCCCTGAGTTATCTCGGCCAGAACTATATGGTGGTCGAGCGCTCGTTGATTCCAGAAATTCTGCAGGTTCTGCGTAACGAAGAGGAATTTGACTACTGCGTGGACATCACTGCCGTGCATTATCCCAAGCGCGAGAAACAGTTCGACGTGATCTGGGTGCTCTACTCGTTCCCGCGCAACGAACGCATCCGCGTCACCACGCGAATCGCCGACGGCGAAACGCTCGCCAGCTCCGTGCCCATCTGGGCGACGGCCAACTGGCTGGAGCGCGAAGTCTTCGACATGTTCGGCATCAAGTTCGACGGCCATCCGGACATGAAGCGCATCCTATTGCCCGACGGTTGGAAGGGACATCCCCTGCGCAAAGATTACGGAATCCTGCAGCAGGACAACGAGTGGGTGCAAATCAACTTGGGAATCGAGAGCGGCCAATAGCCAACGACTACTAGCCAACGACCAACGACTAGCGACCAACGACCGATTCATGACCGATCCGACCTCACTCTCGCCGCCCAGTCTCGAAACGCACGTCGAAGCGCACGACAAGACGTTTCTCGACGCCAACGAGCTGGTCATCAATATGGGCCCGCAGCATCCCGCGACGCATGGCGTGCTGCGCGTTATTCTGCGGCTCGATGGCGAAAAGGTCATGGGCCTGGAGTGCGTGATCGGCTACCTGCACCGCGGCGTCGAAAAAATTGCCGAGCACCGCACCTACGCAATGTTCAATCCCTACGTCGACCGCATGGATTACGTGGCCGCGGTCTCCAACGGCCTGGGATACTGCGAAGCGGTCGAAAAACTTCTCAACGTGGAAGCCCCGCCCCGCGCCCAATACGTCCGCGTCATTCTTACCGAACTGAACCGCATGGCCAGCCACCAGCTCTGGCTGGGCACGCACGCGCTCGATATCGGCGCCATTACGCCGCTGTTTTATACTTTCCGCGACCGCGAAGAGATTCTGAAGATTTTCGAAAAGTACTGCGGCGCGCGCCTCACCACCCACGCCTTCCGCATCGGCGGACTGCAATATGAAACTTACGAGGGCTTCGAAAAGGAGGTACGAACTTTCGTCAACTTCGTCCGGCCGAAAATCGACGAGTACGAGGAGCTGCTCACCACCAACCGTATCTGGCTGGAACGAACCAAGGGCGTGGGCGTCATTTCTGCCAAGGACGCCATCGCACTGGGCGTGACTGGCCCCGTCCTCCGCGCCAGCGGTGTGAAGTGGGACATTCGCAAGGCGCAGCCCTACGCCAACTACAAGAATTTCGATTTCGATATCCCCACGGGCGAGAACGGCGACACTTACGACCGGTACATTGTCCGCATGGCCGAGTTTCGCCAGTCGCTGCGCATCATTGAGCAGGCCGTCGAAGGCATTCCCGAAGGCCCCGTCATGGCGAAAGTTCCCAAGGTCATCAAGCCTCCGGTGGGCGAGATCTACCATTCGATTGAAGCGCCCAAAGGCGAGCTGGGATATTTCATCGTCAGTGACGGCTCCACGCAGCCCTACCGCATCCGCGTGCGGCCGCCGTCGTTCGTGAACCTGCAGGCACTGGATGTGATGTGCCGCGGCGCCATGGTGGCCGACGTCATCGCAGTGATCGGCACGCTCGACATTGTCCTTGGCGAGGTGGACCGCTGATGGGCGCCCTGATGAAGGAACTGCTCCTCTATATTCAGTCCTACTTGGGAAGCGACAAAACGCCCGGCGGCGCCGGCAATATTTTCTGGGCCACGGTTTACATCCTGCTCGTCTTCGGTGGGCTCTCGGTCGCGGTCATCGCCATGAACTGGCTCGAGCGCAAAATTCTGGCTCACATGCAGGTGCGTCTCGGGCCCATGCGCGTGGGGCCGCACGGCTTGCTGCAACCCATTGCCGACGCCATCAAACTGCTGCTCAAAGAAGACATCATCCCCGCCGAGGCCGACAAGGTTGTTTTCTGGATCGCGCCCTTCATCGTGGTGCTGGCGGCGTTCACCGTTTTCGTCGTCGTACCCTTCGGCCCTACGCACGCCATCACCGACATGAACATCGGCATCCTCTTTATGCTGGGTGTTTCGTCGCTGAGCGTGCTTGGCATCGTCACCGCTGGGTGGGCTTCGAACTCGCACTATCCGCTGATCGGCGCGTTGCGCTCCAGCGCGCAGATGGTTTCGTATGAAGTCGCCATGGGACTCGCCGTGCTCTCCGTGATCCTGCTCACCAGCCTGCACGGAGTTGATCTCGGGCTTTACGGGACCGGTGCCAGCAATCCACAGGCTTCCGGCACGCTCAGCATGATCGGCATTGTGCAGGCACAGCAAGAACAGGGCGTCTGGTTCGTCTTCAAATTTTTCCCGCTCGGCCTGATCGGATTCTTTATCTTCGCCATCGCCATGGTGGCCGAGACCAACCGCGCGCCTTTCGACCTACCCGAAGCTGAATCCGAACTGACCGCTGGATTCCATACCGAGTACAGCGGCTTCCGCTGGTCTTTATTCTTTCTGGCTGAATATTCCGCCATGATCGCCGTCTCCTCCATCGCCGTTACGCTCTGGCTCGGCGGTTGGCTGCGCCCGTTCCCGGCCCTGCATGGGCCTATCATTACAATTCCCCACCTATGGACCCCGGTCGACCCGGCCGCCGGGGCATTGGACTTCGTCTTCGCTCTCTTTCCCGGACTGACATTCCTGTTCTTCGCCGCCATCTGCTTCTTCAACACCGCCCGCATGCCCAAGCATCCGCTGTTCAAGATTCAAACCATGGGTCTGGCGGGATTCGGCGCAGTCCTCGGCCTGATCGGCCTGCTCATGTTCATTCCCGCCGTGCGCGACCGGGTCGGCGACATTTTCTGGTTCTCCGCCAAAGTTGCCGCGTTCATGTACCTCTATATCTGGTATCGTGGCACGTTCCCGCGTTACCGCTTTGATCAACTCATGAAAGTCGGATGGAAAGTTCTGCTGCCCACGGGCCTGGGATTATTGATCCTCACCGCCGTGTTCGCCATGCACTCGGAGCTCTGGGCACAATTCACGGGAGCCGGCCACCCATGAATCCAGGCGTGACGAATCCTCCGGTCGCGACGGCATTTTTCTTTTACCTGCTCGCCGCTACCATGATCATCGGCGGGATCCTGGTTATCACGCGCAGAAACGCCGTTCATTCGGCAATGGCCCTCATCACCGCCTTGCTCGCCCAGGCGGGCCTCTACCTGATGCTCTATGCGCCGTTCGTGGCCGGCGTGCAAATCATTCTTTATGCCGGCGGCATCATGGTGCTGTTCCTGTTCGTGATCATGCTGATCAACCTTGAACGCACTGTGAAAGAGCGGCAGTTCAACAAGCAATGGCTGGTGGGCATTGCGGCCGCGGCCGCGCTCGGCGGCCTGTTCATCGCGGTCTACACGACCACCACCCGCGGAAAGGAACTTTTCTCCGAGGGCCGCTTGACCTACGGAGAAGGCCAAAACACCCAGGCCATCGCGGGACTGTTGTTCGACAGCCGTACCGGACAATATATGTTTGCCTTCGAGATCGCATCGTTGTTGTTGCTGGTCGCGATCATCGGAGCGGTGGTGATGGCGAAGAAGAGGATTTGATGTGAGCACTCAGCATTCAGCACTCAGCATTCAGCCAGGACGGTCACGAGGAGTCTCCGTAGTCGACAAGCACCTCAACTGGCTGAATGCCGACTGCCGACTGCTGAGCGCTTAAGACCTAGATCTCCAATGGAAGCATTGCTCCACATCACGACGCTGCACTACCTGGTGCTGGGCGCTGCCCTGTTCCTGCTGGGCGTGATCGGTGTGCTCACGCGGCGCAACGTAGTCATCGTGCTGATGTCGATTGAATTGATTCTGAACGCGGTCAACCTGAACCTGGTCGCCTTCTCGCGCTACTGGCAGGGAATTCACGGGCCCAGCGCGCTGCAGGGCCAGGTGTTCGCGATTTTTGTAATCACCGACGCCGCCGCCGAAGCCGCGGTTGGACTCGGCATCCTGATCGCCTTCTTCCGTAATAAGGAGACGGTGAACGTAGACGAAGTGAATTTGTTGAAGTGGTAGAAAGCATTCAGCAGAAAGCACTCAGCATTCAGCCACGTCGGACTCGTGGCGGAGCTGATGCATAGTGGACGGGCTGAGTGCGGAATGCTGAGTGCTGAATGCTATTCCTAACCCACATCTGGCTCATTCCGCTGTTCCCCGCAGTCGGCGCGGCCCTTATGTTCTTTTTCGGCCGCAAGCTGGAGAAGCCGACCGTGAGCGCGGTTTGCGTCGGCAGCATCGTCCTGGCATTCCTGATCTCTTGCGGCGCAGTCTGGCAGTATACCGATTGGGCCGCGACCCCGGAACACCTGCACCAGCCCTACCAGAAAATTCTTTACACCTGGCTGGGCACCGATACCGGGCATCTCAACTTCCAAAAATCCGACGGCTCTCCCGCTCCTCTGCAAGCCGATGCCGGATTCCTTCTCGACCCGCTCTCCAGCATCTGGCTGCTGTTCGTCACCGGCGTCGGCATGCTGATCCATATTTATTCCACCGGATATATGGCGCATGAAGGCGGCTACTACCGCTTCTTCGGATACCTCAACCTCTTCATGTTCTCCATGCTCACGCTGATTCTCGCCAATAACTACGTGCTCATGTTTGTGGGCTGGGAAGGCGTGGGCCTGTGCTCGTATCTGCTGATCGGATTTTATTCCCATCGCAAATCGGCCAGCGACGCCGCCAACAAGGCCTTCATCGTCAACCGTATCGGCGACGCCGGATTCCTTCTCGGCATGTTCTTCATCGCGTGGCTCTGCGGGTCGTTGCGCTTCATCGACGTAACCGGATTCGCGCGCGCCCACGCCGCGACATTGCTGGGAAATCCCTATATCACTGCGGCGACTCTTCTCCTTTTCGTGGGAGCTTGCGGCAAGTCTGCGCAGCTGCCGCTTTATGTCTGGCTGCCCGACGCCATGGAAGGCCCCACGCCGGTTTCCGCGCTGATCCACGCCGCGACCATGGTCACGGCCGGCGTCTACATGGTCGCCCGGTCAAACGCCTTATTCGTGCTGGCTCCAAAATCCATGCTGGTGGTTGCCATCGTCGGCGCGGTCACCGCGATCTTCGCCGCATCGATCGGCCTTGTGCAGAACGACATCAAGCGGGTGCTCGCCTACTCGACCGTCTCGCAACTCGGCTACATGTTTCTCGCGCTCGGCGTGGGAGCATTTTCCGCCGCCGTCTTCCACGTTTTCACTCACGCTTTCTTCAAGGCGCTGCTCTTCCTCGGCGCCGGCTCGGTGATTCACGCCATGTCGGGCGAGCAGAACATGCGCAACATGGGCGACCTGCACAGGCGCATCCCCATCACGCACTGGACCATGTTCATCGCCACCTTCGCCATCGCGGGCATTTTCCCGTTCGCTGGATTTTTTTCCAAAGACGCGATCCTCTGGGAAACCTGGTCGCGCGAGGGCGGCGCTTACCGGATTCTCTGGTATGTGGGCTACGCCACCGCGCTCATGACTGCCTTCTACATGTTCCGCCTGATGTACCTGACGTTCCACGGCCATCCGCGCATGAGTCACGAAGTCGAGCACCACATCCACGAGTCGCCGAAGTCAATGACGATGCCGCTGGTTGTACTGGCGCTGTGCGCGGTCGGCGCGGGATGGCTCGGTTGGCCGCACAGCCTGGGAGGCTCCGACCATTTCACGAACTTTCTGGAACCGGTATTCGCCGGTGAAGCGCAAGCCCTCACCGCCGAGGGCAAGGCGGCACAATTGGCCGCAGGCGAGAAAGAAGAGGAACACAATACCGGCACGGAATGGCTATTGATGGGCCTGTCGCTCGCCGCCGCCGTCGCCGGATGGACCATGGCCTGGCGCAGCTATCGCCACGCCGACAAAGATTACACCGAACCCATCGCCGTCGCCGCCCCGCCGGTCTACAACACGCTGCTAAATAAGTATTACGTGGACGAAGGCTACGATTACGTGTTCACCGGCCGCCGGGAGATCGGCAACGTCCGTCTCGGCGTGCTCGGTCTTGGCGAAGCCAGTTCCTGGTTCGATTCCCACGTCATCGACGGCTTGGTCAACGGCGCCGGCTGGATCACTCGCCTCACCGCAACAATTTCCGGTTGGTGGGACAAGCGGATCATCGACGGCATCGGTGTGAACGGCCCCGCCATCCTGGCGCGCATGTTAAGTTATCCCGCGCGCCTGTTCGAATGGGGCCTGGTGCAATGGTATGCCCTGGTGATGACCGCGGGGTTGGTAGGGTTCGTATTTTATTACGTGTATCACTGATGCAGGCACTCAGCATTCAGCACTCGGCATTCGGCCAGGAACGGCCGTTGCCGATACCATGGGCTTAAGCCGCCAAGGGAATCTCCAAGGGCCGAATGCCGACTGCTGAGTGCCGAATGCTAAAGCTGATTGAGAACTGCTCTTATGCAACCTCACATCTTATCGATCATCCTCTTCACGCCGCTGCTGGGCGCGCTCATTCTTCTGTTCGTCCCCAAGGAGAACAAAGCCGCCATCCGCTGGATCGCGAACTTTTTCGCGCTCGCCGGCCTTCTGGTCTCGCTGCCGCTCGTCCCGTGGTTCTGGGCGCAGCGCTTCGAGCCCGGCTTCAAGTTCATCGAGGGCGCTCCCGGCAACTGGATCCCCTCCATCGGTGCCAGCTATGTGCTCGGCATCGATGGCATCTCGTTCCTGCTGATCATGCTGACCACGCTGCTGGGCTGGATCTCGATCCTCTCTTCCTGGACCGCCATCGAGAATCGCGTCAAGGAATACTACATCTGGTTTCTCGTGCTGCAGACCGGCATGCTCGGCGTCTTCATGGCGCTCGATTTCTTCCTCTTCTTCGTTTTCTGGGAAGCCATGCTTGTGCCGATGTACCTGCTGATCGGGATCTGGGGCGGCCCGCGCAAACTCTACGCCGCGATTAAATTCTTCCTGTATACGCTGGCCGGCTCGGTGCTGATGCTGCTCGGCATCCTGTTCCTCTATTTCCACCACCAGCACGTGACCGGCGTATACACATTCGCCTTGCAGGCCCTTTACAGCACAGCGCCGCGCATTTACACCGATTACGGGCCACACGTCGCCACGCTGCTGTTCCTGAGTTTCTTTTTCGCCTTTGCCATCAAAGTCCCGATGTTCCCCTTCCACACCTGGCTGCCCGACGCGCACGTGGAAGCGCCGACCGCTGGCTCGGTAATCCTGGCCGGCGTGCTGCTGAAGATGGGAACCTACGGCTTCATCCGCTTCTCACTTCCCTTCTTCCCTCAGGTGCTGGCGGACACCACTACCCACCTCGGCCTGACCGTGCGCGGCTGGATGATTTTCCTCTCCATCGTTGGCATCGTCTACGGCGCGCTCGTGTCGCTCATGCAGAAAGACATGAAGAAGCTGGTGGCCTACTCTTCCGTCAGCCACCTCGGCTTCTGCACTCTGGGGATTTTCGCTCTCACCCCCCTCGGCCTGAGCGGATCGGTCTTGCAGCAGATCAACCACGGCATCTCAACCGGCGCACTGTTCCTGATCGTCGGAATTCTCTACGAACGGCGCCACACCCGCGAAATCGCCGAATACGGCGGCATCTCCAACGTCATGCCAGTCTACGCGACCATCACCATGATCATGTTCCTCTCTTCGATGGGCCTTCCGCTGCTCAATGGCTTCGTCGGCGAATTCACGATTCTGCAGGGCACGTTCATGGAGAACTGGCGCTGGGGCGCGTGGGCCGTCCCCGGAGTCGTTCTCGCCGCGGCGTATTTACTTTGGCTCTACCAACGCGTTTTCTTCGGCACGGTCACCAACCCCAAGAACGAAAAACTGAACGACCTGACCCCGCGCGAGGTCGCGACCTTCGTGCCGCTGCTCATCATGGCCTTCTGGATCGGCCTCTATCCCAAACCGTTTTTCCAGATCCTTGAGCAACCCGTGAACCACACCATGGCGATGGTGCGACCTGATTATCCGCTGCCCGCCGGCTCGATGAATACGAGCGCCTCCGCGCAACCCGCGCTGGCCGCTCCCGCCGCCGTCATGCCGTCCACGGCACTTCCGCCGGCCGCGGCCACTGCATCCGCGAAAGCAAAGGGGAAGAGCTAGTGGTCTGGACTGACTATCTCATGGCGTTGCCGATCACACTGCTGGCGCTGTTCGCCCTCGGCATCCTGCTCATTGACTTAATGCTCCCCAAGGAGCTGAAGTGGGTCAACGCCGTTACCGCCCTGGTGGGGGTCGCGTTCTCGGGGGCCGGCGTTTACAAGATTCAGCTCTGGTTTCAGGTCGCACGCATGCAGCCGGGCAGGGGTGAACCCGCCTTCATCCACACCATGCTGGTTGACCCCTTCGCTCTTTATTTCTGGTACCTGTTCCTCGCGGCTACCGCCGTCGCCATCCTAACGTCGGTGAGCTATCTCAAAACCGAACACGAAAATCACGGCGAATACTACGCTCTGATGCTGCTCTCAGTTGCGGGCATGATGTGCATGGCCGCGGGTCTCGACGTTGTTCTTATTTTCATTGGCCTCGAGTTGATGGCCATTTCGACTTATGTCTTAGTCGGATTCCTGCGCCGCGACCGCCGCTCCAACGAGGCCGCGCTGAAATATTTGCTGCTCGGCGCATTTTCGTCGGGCATCTTCGCCTACGGATTGTCTTTGTTCTACGGCTTAACCGGAAGCACGAACCTGGGCGCGATTGCAAGCCAGATGAACATGGTGATGCGCGACCCCAGGTACGCGCAATACAAGCCAGTCGCGATCCTCGCGCTGCTGACGACTATGGTCGGTCTGCTGTTTAAGATCGCCGCCATCCCATTCCACCAGTGGGCTCCGGATGCCTACGAAGGCGCGCCCACATCGGTCACCGGATTCATGTCCGTCGCCGTCAAAGCCGCCGGATGGGCGATGTTGCTGCGCATCCTGCTCATCGGGCTCATGCCCATGCGTCCGATATGGGTTCCGCTGCTGGTCTTCGTGTCCATCGCCACCATGACCGGCGCCAACTTCGCCGCGCTCACTCAGACCAACACCAAGCGGCTGCTCGCCTATTCTTCCATTGCCCACGTCGGCTACATGCTGCTCGGCCTGATCGCCGGAACCGCGACGCAACTCAACGCCGACGGAATCAAAGGCATCCTGATCTATCTGCTGGTCTATACCTTCATGAATCTCGGCGCCTTCGCGGTCATCACTTCGCTGCGGCACCGCAACGTCATCGGAGACGAACTCGACGACCTCAACGGCCTGTACTCCCGCGCGCCGGTCGAAGCCGTGCTCATGCTGGTCTTCATGCTCTCGCTGGCCGGCATTCCGCCGCTCGCCGGATTCTGGGGGAAATATTTCATCTTCCTCAGCCTGATCGAAAGCGGCCACTACGCCCTGGCCTCGCTCGGCGTGCTCTACTCCGTCTTCGGCCTCTACTACTATCTGAAGATCGCCAATGCCATGTTCATGGGCAAGGTCGAACAGGGCGAAGAAAAACTCCCCATCAGCCTGACCATGCGCGCCGCGATCGCCGTAACCGCCATCGCCACGCTGTATATCGGCCTGTTGCCCAACAGCTTCATCGAACTGGTGAACTGGGCGCTGGGCCTGGCGCAGAATCCGGCAGTAGCCAAACTGACTCACTAAGATGTGTAGTGAAGATGCGCATGTGACGCCGGCCGCCGGAGCGGAGCCTGCCCTGAGCGAAGTCGAAGGGGCCGTCCGGCCAGGGCGAAGCGCGGCCACCCCACGCTACCGCTGCGTGCGATAGAATCCGTCCGTGGCTGAAGATCCAAATCGCTCGGGCAAACCCAATGCCCTCGTCACCGCCGCTCGCTACTCCGAGATCGGATTTATCATTCCCGCTGCCGTATTCCTCGGTTTCGGGCTCGGCAAACTGCTGGACTACTGGGTGCACACCCATTGGCTATATCTGGCGGGAGTGATTTTCGGCGCCGTGGCCGGATTCGCGCAAATGATTCGCTCGGCGATCGCCTTATCGCGGGACAAAAACGACAGATGACCCTCACTCCCCCGCCCGCCGATCCTCCGGCGTCTTCACCCGCCGCCGATCGTTTCTTCTCCGCCGCGATCCCCAGAATGCTGCGCTTTTTGCTCATTCTCGGCGCTGTCTTCACTGCCTTTGTCGCCTGGCGGTTCGGCTGGATCACCGGCATTGGCTTTGCTGCGGGTGCGTTCGTGGCCTACCTGAGCTTCCGCTCCCTGAACAAGGCCGTGCAAGCGCTCACCGCCAGGATTGTGGAAAGCGGTCAGCCCGAGGGTGGATTCTCTCTCGTCAACGGGTTTTTCCTTCGCTATCTTTTGGCAGGAATCGTTTCATATGTTATATTCACAAGTTCTTCTCAGGCCTTCCGCGGCTTTCTGTTTGGGTTATGCACTCCGGTTGCAGCCATGCTGATCGAGGCGGGACTTGAAGCGTACACCGCCTTGCGCCGGGGGTATTAACGTCATACCGCTGGTATAAGGACCTTGGCTGGGATCTAAAGCTATGGAGCAACTCTGGTTCACTGCGCTGCTCAACCGCCTCTTTGGCGTTCCCGTGCTACATTTTCTGCTGGCCTTGGGCATTCATCCCAAGCATCCCCTCACCCCGATCTCCAATAGCTTTGCGATGGAAGTGATTGTCGTCTTGTTACTGACCACGCTCTTTCTGGCAGTGCGTCTGCGGCTTTCAGTCGATCAGCCCAGCGGGCTGCAGCACTCCATGGAGTGGATCGAGAGTATAGTCGGCGGGATGGGCGATGAAATCATCGGCCATCACTATCATCCCTACCACTCGTATCTGGTCACCCTGGGGTTCTTCATCCTGACTTGCAATCTGATCGGTATGATTCCAGGCTTCGAGTCGCCGACCGCGGTCGCTGTTGTTCCGCTGGGATGTGCGTTGCTCACGTGGTTCTACTACCACTTCCAAGGTTTGCGCAGCAACGGCTTGGGCTATTTCAAACATTTCATGGGACCAGTATGGTGGCTGTCACCTTTGATGCTGCCCATTGAAATCTTCAGCCACACCGCCCGACTTTTGTCCCTTACAGTTCGTCTTTACGCCAACATGTTTGCGGGAGAGATGGTCACGTTGGTGTTCTTTTCGCTGGTCCCGATTGGCGTCCCGATCATTTTCGAAGGACTTCATGTCGGCGTTTCGTTGATTCAGACTTACATTTTCGTGATTCTGACCTGTGTATATCTCGGCGAGGCCACGGCCCACGAGCACTAATTGGCTGTCACGGCTTTGTTTCAACTTCACCAGTGTGAGGGCGTCTGCTTGAGGATGACGTCAACCACCTCCTGGCGAATATTCCTAAGGAGTAAGGAGAACAGTATGCGTAAAGTTGTATTTCTGATTCTGGCTCTCATGGCGATGTCCCTGTTCGCTATGCCCGCCTTTGCTCAAGGCGGGGAAACCGCCGCTTCCGGCGGCACCAACTGGGTAGCCATTACATCTGGCTTCGCCATGGCTTTCGCGGCTGCACTGGCTGCCCTGGGCCAGGGTCGCGTGGCCTCCGCTGCGTGCGAAGGATTGGCTCGTAATCCTGCTGCTCGTCCTGGAATCCAGATTGCCCTGTTCGTGGGACTGGCCTTCATCGAGTCGCTGGTCCTGTTCACGTTCCTCATCATCTTTGTCAAAGTCGTGAAGTAAACAGATACGACGGCAAAGAATCGATGAAAAACGAAAGCCTCTGCGTAAGCAGAGGCTTTTTGTGTTTGTGTTTTAAGAGCTAATAGCTAATAGCGAGTCCCTCTACACCTTCCGATCGCCCCTCCACTCCTTCTCCTTACCCTGCGGCGCGTTGTTCAGCGCGTCCACCAGCAGACGGCGCAGCCGGTAGCGGCTTTCCAGATCGGTACTGACAATCTCGAATCCAACTTCATTCACCCGCGCCCGCCGCAGCAGCACGTGCGCCTTAATTTTCGTCCGCATGCCTAACGAGATTTCCAGATCCGCTTCGCTGCCGATGCGCAGGTTGTCTTCCTTCGTGCCCATGCCGCCGCCCAGGCTCAATTCACGGATCTGAATCTTCGACTTGCCCCACGAACTGCCAATCGTCGCGGATACGGTTTTCGACAGGATGAGCCGCTCATAACGCCGCTGCCGCACCCACGGACACGCCGGAGCCATATCCAGCGGCGCAATCGCCAGTTCCGCCGGCTCCAGCCCGCTGTCCGACAGCACCTGCGAACTGTACCGCGGATCGGTCTTCGACAACGCCTGCGCCGCCGCGATTCTCAACTCGCGGTGATGCACGAAGCCAAATGTTTTCTTAGCTTCCAGAATCTCCCGCAGCGTGGCCACCGCCTCCGCATCCTTCAACCGCCCCAGCGATTCAATGGCTTTGAGCTGGATGTAAGGCGAGCGCGAAGCCGCTTCTCCCGGCCGCGCCATGGCAATGAGCGGCGGCGTCGCGGTGATGTCGCCGCTCATTCCGATTTCGTCCACCGCTTCGGGCAATACCAGAGGATCCAGAATCTCCGCCAGCTCCAGCAGCGTACGCCCACGATCGCCGGCTGCGCCATATGCAATCTGTCGTACCACGACGTCATGATAGAAACGGTTCCACTCCGGCATGCGCGTGGGTAGCAGTTCCAGCAGGGTCGCCACGTCAAGCCGGCTCACCAGTCCCACGGCCCCGGCGGCCTGCCGCGGCTGCCCCGTACGCAAAATCTCGCGCAACTGCATCAGCACCGGTGATCCCAGCTGCTGCACCAGTCCGACCATGCGATCGCATTCGTCGCGACGCATGCAGCGGAAGAACCGGTCGGCCAGGTGTTCGGCTCCCGACTGGCTGGTGCGCCGCAACACCGCCAGCATGTCCGGAGGCAGGACCTCCATCTGGATGGCTTCTTCAATAAACTCTGGTAAGCGGTTCTCCACGCCCACCCGCGGACGCAGGTCCTGCATCAGGACCGGACGTTCCAGGCTGATGCGTTCCATGCCGGAACACACTTCGTTGACCGCGGCGTAGTTCTTGGCCGAACTGGCCTCCTGGCTCAGGCGCACGAAAGCCGCGCTGATCAGGCTTTGCAATTCCACATCCTTTTCTACAACCAGTTGTTCGCTCAGTTTCTTGATCGCCTGACCCATCGGCTGCCCGCCCAGCCGCGAGTACAAGTCGGCCAACTGGCTCAGCCCAATCGCCACGCGCCGTCGTGGTTCCACGTCCTTGGCGCTCAGGCAACTCGAATAGTTGTTCAGAATGTCGCTGGCGCTCTGCTTGTCGTCGCGGTCGAGCAGCACTTCCACAAACTGCCGCAGGTTGCGCGGAGGCACGCACGGCGCCTCGTGCGACATCAGCACGCTCTTCTTCCCGGACTCCGGCACTTCCGCCCAGAACATCCGGTCCAGGATGTCGGCGTGCGACTCCACCAGAATCCCGGCCTTGTTCATCTTTTCTTCTTGCAGTTTCAGAATCGAGCGCAGCGAGTCCATCTGCCGGCTCATATGCTCCATCATCTGGTGGACGGCATTAACTTTGACCTCGCCCTTCTGGTAGCGCTCCAGGGCGAAGCGGATCGCCATGTGTTCGGCGGCTTTCATCAGCAGCGGCGTATCCTGCTCCTCGGTCGTCGCTTTCGCTGCCAGGCTGCCCAGCAACTGCTGCAGGTTCAGCCGCGTATTCGGATCCGTCTCCTTCAATTCCTTCTGCAGGTCTTCTTCCTTCGTGCCGGGATCCTGCTGCACTTGTCCAAACCGTGTCAGCAGCCGGATCGCCTTGATCACTTCTTCTTCCTGCAGCGGAACAATCCCGCCAGTCCACGCCGGAGCCGCGCCCGTTCCCTCACCGCCTCCAGTTCCGCCTCCCGCGCCTTTCACCGGGTTGGGCGCGCTGCCCAGCGGAACCATCGGAACTCCGCTCGCAGCAGTCCCGCCGCCACCGGAGCTGGCGCCCTCGGCGGCGGCGATCAACTGCAACAGCTTCTGCGGATCATTCAGCCATTGTTTGAATTCAGGTCCCAGCGTCTGCGCGGCAATCTGCGCGGCAATGCTGACGTCGCCGGTCAAAGGATCGGCGGCTACAAACTTCACTTCGTTAATCTTGATGGTGCCGCCCTGTTTGTTGCCCGCCAGCGCCTCTTTGATCTGTTTCGAAACATCCTGCGCTTTCGATCCCGCCACCGTAAACGCGCGAACCAGCCGGACGAAATCTTCTTCCGTCACGTCCTTCGAAAAGTGCAGGCTGGCCAGTCCGGCAGTGGACAGCAGCGTGGCGAAGCTGCGTTCCGCGTTGCCCGCTTCCAGCGGAATCCCATCCAGCAGCAGCTTGTTGTCGGAAACCCCCAGCAGAAAGCCCTGGTCGCCGGTGGTCGGCAGACCCTGCTTTAACTCGTTCCAGGTGGTTTCAAATTGTGCCTCGGTGCGTTTGTGCTCGTAGCCATACATCCGCGCGTACTTGATCAGGATGTTCAGGCTGTGCACAAACGCGCGCGCCGAGGCGGCACGCGCTCCTAACGATGTGTTCGTGGCAGAAATGGCAGACTCCTCGGAAGCCCAGGTTTTCGGAACACCAAGTTTGATGTCTCAAGGGTAAAGCGAAACGGTAAGCCCTAAAACGTTACGGAGGTAATAGCCTCGACCCGTCCAGATGCCTGCAAGGACATGCCCTTCAAGGCGTTTCCCGGTTCGCTGCACGAGCGAACCGGGCAAGGAACCGCGCGAGCCGCATCTTGAGTAGAATGGTCGCGTCCCGTTCTGAGACAACGCCAACTTGAAGTCCACCCCCAAAACTACCGGCCTACGCTACTGGATGGTGCGCGTGCTGGAAGAGTGCGACCACGTGGCCGCTGACTTCAGCGCCGATCCCGTCCACGACCTGCGAGTCTCGCTGCGCCGCTGCCGTTCCCTGGCCGACGGCATGATCGCCATGGACCCTGACCCCGACTGGAAGGCTATGAAGAAGGCCGGCAAGCGCCTCTTCCAGCGCCTGGGCGCCCTGCGCGACGTGCAAGTCATGATGGAGTGGATTGAGAAGCTCCACCCCGCCCCGCCCCGTGTGGCGCAGAATGTGGCGCGGGCACTCCTGCCCGCGCTTCCGCAACCGGAAGACGCAGAAAATGATGAAGCAGAAAATCCAGCCGACGAGGCAGTCGCGCCCTCCACCGAACCCGCAACGAAGAGTCCCGAAAATGACCCGCGCGACCCCGCGGCCCGGCTGCTTCAAATTCTGAAAGCCCGCGAAAGCGGGCAGAAACGCGAAGCCCGCGCCGCGCTGGACGAAAGCGAATTCGACCGCAAGCAATGGCGCCAGTGGAGCAAGTCCCTGCCCCTGCGTGCGGCTCGCATCGGCCCCGGCAGCATGGTCTTCAAGCATCTCGCCGTGGAACGCTGGACCGCCGCGCGCGAACTGCACCTCCGCGCCCTGCGCAATCGCTCCCAGGTTGCGTTTCACACCCTGCGCATCGGCATTAAACGCTTTCGTTACATCGTCGAGAATTTCCTGCCGGTCGAGCACAAAGCCTGGAGCAACGACCTGAAACACATGCAGGACCTGCTCGGCGAGGTACACGATCTCGACGTATTGTGGGCGACCGCGCTCGCGTGCCACGTATTCCCCGACGAAGCTTCGCGCAAGATCTGGCACGCGCGCATCCTCGCGGAACGCACGCAGCGGATCGACGAGTATCGCCAGCGCACCGTCGGCTCTGGCTCGCTGTGGAACTTATGGCGCGCCGGACTGCCGCAGGGCAAACAGATTCAGCAGATTGCCACCCAGCGCATGATGCTGTGGGCCAAGGCCCTCGACCCCGATTTCCCGCACTCCGAGCGCGTCTCCCGCCTCGCCCTGCAACTTTACGATGGCCTGCTCGCGGCCGGATTGCTGGAATCACCGAACGGCGCGGATGCCCGCTCCAGTCTGCAGGTCGCTGCCCTGCTGCACGACGTCGGCAAGTCGCAGGGCAACAAAGGACACCACAAGATTTCATTCGAGCTGATCCGCAGCCACGGCGCTCCTTTGGGATGGAGTCCTGAATCTCTGCAGCGGGCGGCCCTGGTGGCACGCTTTCACGCCGGGGCTTTACCCACCCGCAGCCACAAGGCCTTGCGCGATCTGTTGCCGGACGAGCAGAAGACCACGATTCAACTGGCAGCCGTGCTCAGATTGGCCAATGCCCTCGACAGCGCGCACGACGGCCACATCCGCCGTGTAAAATTCGAAAACGCCAGCATCGCAAATGTGAACACTGCAAAGCGCCGCACGACAGGATTTCTGCGCAAGCCCGCCGGTCTGGGACCAAACGAAGCTCTGGTCATCGCCGCCGAAGGCTTCGAGGCCGGAAGCCCAACCGCGCAGGCCGTCGCCGCGGAACGATATCTGCTGGAAACCGTGCTGCGCAGGCCGGTGGTGGTGAAGCCGATGAAGAGCGCCTCGCCCCGCCGGACCGCCGCTGCGCCGAAGCGGATCGCGTCATGATGCGGGGAAGCTATGCAGTCACTTTCTGACTGCCCTATCTCGCGCTACAACTTGACATCTATGACTCACGCTCAACTGGTCGAACGTGCCGTGCGCTGGCTGCGATCTTATCGCTGCGGAGTCGTGCTTTCCGAGCAGGCCTGCGTCAGCGGCGAAATGCCGGACGCCATCGGATGGAAGCGCGCCAACCACTCCGTGCTGGTTGAATGCAAACTCACGCGCGGCGATTTCCTGGCGGATCGCGCCAAGCCCTTTCGCGTCAAGCCCGAACTCGGAGTCGGCAGCGAACGCTTCTACCTGACTCCGCCCGCATTAATAAAGATCGACGAACTCCCGGCGGGCTGGGGATTGCTCGAACTCCGCCGCGGCCACATCGAAACGCTGCACCCCTCGGCGAACAATCTGCGCACCGCCGCCGGCTTCCGTTACGAAATGAACCTGCTGCTCGCCAGCCTGCGCCGCGTCGAAGTGCGCATCGAACCGCAGAGCATCACCGACTTCCTTAAGTGGAAGAACCGCATGGCCGAGTACAATCGCGGCACTCTGCCAGAAGGCCTGGCCGCCGCCGAAGAAGAAATGAACGTCTTCCTCGATCCCGAATTGCCCTGCTGATTCTCGCACCCATTTTTCGTCGTTCGTGACCAAGTTCGCCGCAAAGAAAAAAGCCAGGCAGGTTCGCCCGGCTTTTCTTCACCCCTCGTCCCCCAACCAGTTACCAAAAAACCTTGTCATCCTGAGCGCAGCGCTTTTCAGCGGAGCGAAGGATCTCAGTGTCTACGCTTCGCGCCAGCCTTGCGTTTCTGCTTCTCAATCTTGACCGCCCCGCACAATTCAGAAGCTCGATCCCGTCGCGGTATGAATCGCCAGCGTTGCGTCGTACGGCGCTTCGTCTTCCGCGCCGAAAATCCAGACGTTGCCCGGAGAAGGTACGACTCCGGCAAACAGCAGGTCGGAAATGAAGTCGACACTCTTCTTCGTGGGATTCGGACTCGGCTCAATCGTCCAACTGGTTCCGTCCCAGTGCTCCAGCAGCGTCAACTGTTGTTCCGATCCGTCCTCGGCAAAGTAGGAACCGAACGCCCACACGTCAGTCGGCGAGTTGGCCGCCAGGCCAAACAGGCGGTTCGACTGATAGATGCTGTGTGGACCAACGTTGGGGCTCGGAACAATGCTCCACGACGTACCGTCGAAGTGTTCGATCAGCGTGGTGGTGGGCGCTTCTTTCGGAGGCGCAACCGAAGTCGAAAATCCCACCGCCCACACGTTATTCGGAGCCAGCGCCAGCACTCCGTTCAGTTGGTTGGCTCCCTGGCCGATGCTCGGAGTGAAGACGGCTTTCCAACTCGTGCCGTTATAGTGCAGCGCCAGAGTGCGGCTGTTGTCGTTCTCCGCGCCGTTGAATCCCACCGCCCACGCGTCGTTCGGTGCGTCGGCGCTGGCGCCGAATAGAAATGCATCGCCCGAGACCGCTGCCGTGGCCGTCCAGCTGGTGCCGTCCCAATGCTCGAACAGAAAGAAAAGCTGCTGCTCGTCATCGCCCAGCAGGCTGCCGATCGCCCAGACGTCATTCGCCGACGTTCCCGCCATGGCTTTAATGCTGGGTTGATCTCCCGGCGCAAATTGCGGCCCCGGATACACACTCCACTCCGTCCCATTCCACTGTTCGATCACCTGCCCCGGACTTCCTTCCCCGATGTCGACCGTGCCGCCCGCCCATGCGAGAGTAGGCGAAATATCCACCACCCCGGCGAGATTGCTGGTGTTGTCGCCCTTGATCATCGGCGCGGGAAATGCGGTCCACGTCGTTCCGTCATAATGAATGGTGGACTGCCCGACCGCCCAGACGTCGCTCGGCGACGACGCCGATGCGGCCTGCAGTCCATTGTTGAAATTTTCGTTAGGAGTATGAACGACTTGAAAAATGGAAGACGCGGCGGTCTGCGCCCTCGCAGCATCCGGTGCAATAAACACGGCGACGGTTAAGGCGGCGACGACGATTGTGGTGGGGCTGCTCTTCAAGGTTCCTCCGAGCTGTTAATATCGCAAACAAGCCTAGCGTCAGAGGCTGCGCGGAGTGTCAATGCCATGTCACAGAATTGTAATTATGCGCGCGGCGCAAGATTAAGGCCCACGACGCAAGCCGTGAGTGCAAAGCAAGCCTGACAGGGTCGTAGCAGGAAGCGAAGCCGGGCCAGCTCTACATATCCCGTCGCCCTTCCATAGCTTTGAGCATAGTTATTTCGTCGGTGTATTCAATGTCGCTGCCGACCGGAATGCCCATGGCGATGCGCGTAACTTTCAGGCCCACGCGCTTGAGTTGCTGCGAGAGATAAGTCGCCGTGGCTTCGCCTTCTACGGTGGGATTGGTGGCCACGATGACTTCGTCGACGTTGCCGGCATCAACACGGGAGATCAGATTCGAGATGCGCAACTGTTCGGGGCCGATGCCGTGCAGTGGCGAGATGGCGCCGTGCAAGACGTGGAAGACTCCATTGAAGTGCTTCGTCTTTTCGATGGCGGCGATATTGGTGGGCTCCTCGACCACGCAGACCAGTCGCTGGTTGCGCGTCGCACTGGTGCAGTATGCGCACGGGTCAACGTCGGTGATGTTGTTGCACACCGAGCACAGCCGCAGGTTGGCCTTCACGTCGCGCACGGCGGCAGCCAGGGCTTCGGCATCTTCATCGCTCGATCGCAGGATATAGAAGGCCAGACGCTGCGCGCTTTTCGCGCCAACGCCGGGGAGCTTCTTCAGCTCGTCAATCAGGCGGGACATGGGTTCGGCGAATTTTGACATTGGGAAATTTGGAAATTGGGGAATTTTGTAATTGGGTAAATTTAAAAATCGAGCTGACGGCATTGTAACCGCTTGCCGAATTTCAATTACACAATTACCAAATTTCCCAATTACTCAATCTGATTGCGGCAGCGTGTATTCGAAAGCGTAAGAGTGCTTGCCGTCGGGGGCGATGTTGATTGTCATCCTTCCGGAAATGCCGGCGAGTTGCCCGGTGCCGGAGTCAGGGACGACGCTGATCGAGAGACTGGGTGCTCCCTTCGTCATGATACCCGTGTGATGGAGGGCGAAGCCGCCAGTTTTTCCTTGCAGCGTTCCCGTGAAGGTTTCGATGGCCACGTAAACACCGGAAGATTTTGCGCTGCCGGTGGCGAGCAGTTGTCCTCGGGATGTGCCTTCCAGGTCGCCGTGGTACTGCTTTTCAGAAAGCATGCGGCTGATGCCGTCGGAAAGTCTGTCGTCCTGCGGAGTGATTTTTACGTCGAAGGAGCCGGTAGCGTGCAACATGGGGACCTCTTTGCTTGGTGCAGGGCTTTGTGCCTGAAGCGTGGTGGCGAGCAGCAGGATGGCGACGGCGAGTACGGAGCACGATGTTTTCATTGGAATTGAGTTCGATCAGGCGTTGACTACATTCCGGGGATGCCCAGGCCGCCAAGCATGCCGCCGACCGTGGATTGCATTTGCGCATCCACTTTGCGGGCCGCCTCATTGACTGCGGCCAGCACCAGGTCCTGCAGCATTTCGACGTCGCCGGACTTCACCGCCTCCGGATCGATGCGCAGGCTGAGAAGTTGCTTGCGGCCGTCCATTTTGGCGGTGACCGTGCCCCCGCCGGACGTGGCCTCCACGACCGTCTCCTGCATTTGTTTCTGCAGCGAGTCGTACTGCGACTTAGCCTTCGACATCAGGTCTTGCAGGTTGAATCCACCCATGGAACCTCGGCTTTCGGCTTCCGCTATCCGGCTTCCGGACAACTCGCGCCACCCGAAGCCGGCAGGCGAGAGCCGGAAGCCGGCTAGCGTTTTTCTTTGTAGTCGATGACTGTGCGAATTTCGGCGTTGAACTTTTCTTGCATGCGGCGGACCAACGGATCTTGCTCGGCGCGGCTTCGACCACCCGGTCCGGAGGGACGCGGGGCGCCATTGCCGGGGTTGTTTTCCTGCGGTGTGACAGTCGCGCCCGCAACAACTCGTAACTTCACCGCGCGGCCGAGGACTCCGCTGGCCGAAGCGATGGCGAGCCGCTTTGCGTCGGCGCCGAGCGACATGTCCACTACGGTTTGCGATTCCGCGATCTTGATGACGATTTCGTTCCCCTGCACGCTCCACTCGCCGGCAGAGAGCATGGACACCAGGATGCGCTGGTTGCCGTCAGTGAGGGCTTGCAGAACGGCGTTCTGCAAACGATCAATCGGCGACTGCTCCGCGGCTGCGGGCTGCGTTTGAGGAATCTGCCACTCCGGTTGCGGCTGCGGCGCGGGCGCTGCTGGCTTGGCGGCGCTCGGTGAGGCGAAGCGAACCGAATCTCTATCATCGGGTCTATGATCGAGGCCCGGCTCCGGTACGGCCTCGCGCAAGGGTGCGGGCGCGGCCGAGCCCATGATCACCGGTTCTAAGATCACCGGTTCCGAATTGCCGGCTGCGGCTACGATCCGCGGGCCCGGCGCAGTCGAAGTATCGGAAACTTCCTGGCGCGGCGTGCCTTTACGAGCGGAGTCGGCCGCGAACGGAGAAACGAAATTGGGCCGCGCCGCGGAAGCAGGCTCGGAGCGGCGGGCGTCAGAACCTAATCCGGGAGCGTTGACGATGGCCGGACGCGCTGGCGGCCGCGGCGCGGCGACTGCGGGAGCGCCGACCGCGTGGCTCAGCAATTGCTCGATCGGGATGAGCTTCTGCGCGTGCGCCATTTTGAGCAGGCCGAGTTCGAGATGAAAACGTTGCTCCTGCTTGTATCCCAGCTCGCCGTGCGTGCGCAGCATGATCTGCAAATGACGAGTGAGATCTTCTTCGCCGAATAAGGCGGCGACCCGCGCGACGCGCTCGCGCTCTTCGCTGGAAACTTGAAGGAGAGCAGAATCTTTGCCGGCGATCTTTGCGACGGTGGCATTGCGCAGGAAGCGGACCATCTGCCGGGCAAAGTGCGTGGGGCTGTGGCCTTCGCTGATGAGGTGGTCGACCTGGCGCAAAACTTCTTCGCTGCGACTCTCAGAGATGGCCTGCATGACTTGTTCCAAGATGTGAGCGGGCGCGGCGCCGACCAGGTTGCGGACGGAATCGGCAGTTACGCGTCCGCTGGCGGAGGCGATGGCTTGATCCAGAATCGAGAACGCGTCGCGCATGGAGCCGTCGCCGGCTTCGGCGAGCAGGGCAAGGGCATCGTCGTCGGCTTCGATTTTTTCGCGCGTGACCAGATCGCGTAACTGCGTGACGATGGCCTCGAACTTGACGGCGCGGAAACTGAAGTGCTGGCAGCGCGAGCGGATGGTTTGCGGAATGTCTTCGGGCTGTGTGGTTGCGAGCATGAAGACGATATGGTCGGGAGGCTCTTCCAGAGTTTTGAGCAGGGCGTTGAAGGCGGCGTCGGTAATCTGGTGAGCTTCGTCGAGAATGTAGATCTTGAAACGGTCGCGCGCCGGACGATAACGCGCCCCTTCACGCAGTTCGCGGATTTCGTCGATGCCGCGATTGGTGGCGGCGTCGATTTCGATGACGTCGACGGCATTGCCGGCGCGAATCTCGGTGCAGGATTCGCAGACGCCGCAGGGCTCGGGAGACGGCTTATCTTTTTCCGGAAGTCCCGAACGGCAATTCAACGCGGCGGCCAGAATGCGTGCGACCGTGGTCTTGCCAATGCCGCGGTGGCCGCTGAAAATGTAGCCATGGGCGGTGCGCCCCTGTTCGATGGCGTTTTGCAGGGTGCGGGTGACGTGCTCCTGTCCGATGACCTCGGAGAATTTCTGGGGACGGTATTTGCGGGCCAGGACGGTGTAGCTCATGGGCAGAAGAGACGATTATACGGGATGGAGGCGGGTGCGGCTTGCGAACCCCTCCCGCACGCGGTAGGCTGGTGCTCGGCCATTATGTGCGAATGCGGCTGGGGCGAGGATTCCAGGGCGGCCGCGAAGGAGCATCGTATATGCAACTGAAACTGACGAAACGAACGGTGGACGGCATTCTGGCTATTGAATGCAATGGACGGATCGTGTTTGGGGACGAGTCTGCCCTGCTGCGGGAAGAAGTGAAGCGGGCCATCGCTGACGGACAGAAGCGCATTGTGCTCAACCTGGGAGAAGTCAACTACATCGATTCCGGCGGGCTGGGCACGCTGGTGGCTCTGCACACTTCGGCGCACAACGCCGAGGGCACGATCAAACTGGCCAACCTGACCCAGCGCGTGGGCGACCTGCTGCAGATTACCAAACTGCTAACCGTGTTTGAAGTGCACGAGTCGGAGTACGATGCGCTGGAAGCGTTTCGGAAAGCGGCGTAAGTTCAGAATTCCCACTCTAGCCGCAGAGCGCGGCTGGGCCACCCGAATTTCGTTTTGTCGGCCTCATTGAAACGCTCGCAGGGATCCCTTCGGCTTCGCTCAGGATGGCAAAAAAGAACAATGATCAGGCGGGAGCGAGGCGTCTGCGGATTGAGCAGGCGGTGCGGGCGATTCCGCGCGGGAGGGTTTCGACTTATGGCGGAGTGGCTCGCGCGGCGGGATTTCCGGGAGCGGCGCGGCAGGTCGCGGTGGTGTTGCGGCGCGGATTTGGATTGCCGTGGCAACGCGTGCTGGGGGCGGGCGGGGCGATCAAGTTGAGTGGAGACTCGGCGGTTGAGCAGCGGTTGAGGCTGCAAGCTGAGGGGGTGCGGTTTCGCGGGCGGCGGGTGGATATGAAGGCACACGAGTGGAAGTTTGGGCGGGTCGGCCGGAAATAGAAACGTGCCTCAGCGGCTAAAGGCGCGGGTACTAAGGTGAACCGCCCGTCCTGGAGGTTTGCAGCTTACCCGCGAAAACCGCCGGGCTGCAGCCGGGGGCGGCTGTCCCCACATAAACCTGCTGTCTGCACATTAACCTAAGAACCAACCATCATCACTTCTTGAATTGCTGGTCGATCTCGACCTGGTATCCGGTGACCATTTTGTTGGTTTCATTGGCCATGCCGACTACGGCCATCAACTCTTTGAACATGGCGTCGGTCATGCCTTTCTTCTGGGCTGACACCGTGTGGGAGGCGATGCAGTAGTGGCACTGGTTGGTGACGCTGACCGCGACGTAGATCATTTCCTTGGTCAGCGGATCGAGCGCGCCGGGAGCCATGATCTGCTTGATGTCTTCCCAGGTGCGCTTGAGCGTGGCGGGATCGTGCGCGATGGCTTTCCAGAAATTGTTGATCCAGTCGGTTCTGCGGGTGGCCATGATGTCGTCATAGATGGCGCGCACTTCGGGGCTGGCGTCTTTGTATTCGATGAGGCCGAGTGTGGACATGAGGGCTCCTGGCATTCGAGGTAAGAAGGCGATAAGGAAGCGAGCCCAACGCGCGATTGATTCGCCCGCAAACAAACGTGGGCGATTCGCGCGGCTCGCTCAGATCCCTCGTGGGGCAAAGTGCGCCCACCTCGGGATGACAATCCAATCTTCATTCTCGGTTCTTGCTTTACGGCTTCGGCAGTTCTCCGCTCAGCAACATTTCCAGCTGCTCCGCGGGGACTCGCACTCCTACGTAGAAATGTCCGAACAGGGCGTAGACGGCGCTCACTTCGTCGAAACGCATTTCGTAGATCAGCTTCTTGAAAACCAGGGGGTCGTCGGCGAACAGATCAACACCCCACTCCCAATCGTCGAAGCCAATCGACCCGCTGATGATCTGTTTGACTTGTCCGGCGTAGCGGCGGCCGATCGTGCCGTGATCGTTCATCTGGCGGGCGCGCTCTTCGAGGGGCAGCTTGTACCAATTCTTGTCTTCGCCGCGGCGGCGGTCCATGGGATAGAAGCAAGCGTAACGATGCGGCGGAATTTCTCGATAGAGACGCGGGCGCATGGCCTCCTGGTGGCGCTCAAGCTTGCCAGCGACCTCGGTCTTCCACTGGTCGGAGTGCGGCTCAATGCCCTGCTCGGCCAGCTCTTTGTAGATTTTGACGGTGGAATCGTACAGCCCGAGTTCGATGATGGAAAGATAGGAAGTGGTGGGCTCGAGGTAATCACTGAGGCGCAGGTTGGCCAGTTGCAGCTCGGCCTGGTTGAGATCGGCAAACGATTCGCGAAAGTGGATCAGCATCAGGTCGCCCTTGTGTCCGATCAGAGAGAACAGGGCGGACTGGCCCGCGGTGTTTTTCTGCATGGAGGCGAGGGCGTCGGAGGCTTCGCGGGCAATGGCGGATTTTTCGATTGCGGGCAGAGCGCGCCAGGCCGGCCAGCGAAAACGCATCATCTGGTGCAGCACGCTATAGCCCTCGGTAGTGAGCGGCACGGCCGGAATTTCCGTCGCGACTTGAGGATGAGGTGGGTGAGTGGTGGTCATGCAAGCCTCCTTCGGGGCGATTCCGGATGCAGCCCTTCTAACTTCCGACCGTCTAGCTCCGGCCAGACGCAACAGGCTATTGTACGCGGCGTGACGGAACCGTGGATGGGGGAACATGCTCATGGCAAGAACCACTCGCGCCTCCCATTTTGACCTTTCGACAGGTACAAAGGTTCTGGGAGTGAGCAGTATTGAACATTTTCCAGATTCGGATCATTGCATTATTCAATAGTGAAAACTAAGGATCTTACCGCAAAAGAGATACTCTCGGTGCCCTGCACTACCTGCGGGGTGTCGATCGGAAAAGTTTGTGTGCTGAACACAAGAGACCCGCGCACCGAGGCACATCGGGACCGGAAACTCTCCGCAGCTGAGGCTGCCGAAAAAAGATCGACGAGCTACAACCGGCGCCTCGATTTTAGCTTTCTTTGACCTGCTTTTCGAGATCACGAAATTCTTCGGCTCGTTTGTGACCAGCCTTCACCTGCAGTTGTGCCAGGCGTCAAAGTGTCTCCGGTAGAAGGTGCTACCAAAGTCTGCGGCTCAGTCGCCGTCGCCGACGCGAGGTCTGCTACTCGGTCGATCGTGAATACGAACATCGGCTATTCACATTGCGGCCGACCGGCTTATTGGATTCACGAAGACGACAAGAAACCTGCGTCATCCCTAATTGGCGTTTAGTTTAAAGTCTGGGCGATCCGGCAACAACGGCTGTCCATGACTTGTGAGGCCGCTTAACCCGTCAGCCTTACTTCAACCCCAGGTCGGTCAGGAGCTTGGGGTGTTCTTCGCCCGAGGCCAGCATCTGATGACACGCCGAACAGTCATTGGTAATGGTTTGGCCGTCGGCGCTGGTGTGGTTGCCATCATGGCAGCGGAAGCACCCCGGCGAGTCAATGTGACCAAGATTGTTGGGGTGCGTGCCCCAGGTGACGCGCATGTCGGGAAAGATGTTGCGCAGGTAGAGGTTCGCCACTTCCTGGGCGGCTTGCTGCACGGCAGCGCCCTGCGCTCCGGCGATTTCAGGGTAATTGGTCTGATAAAACGTGGTGATCTCGCTGATGATGCTCTGCTGGGCAACCTCGCGAGTGGTGTAATTCACCTTAAGCACCTCGACTGCCTTCTTCTTGATATAGGGCAGATCGGGGCTGATTCGCCCGATCGACATTTGTTTGTCCACCGCGTTTTCCGGCATCTCGGCGACGTGCGCCGGCCGGTTGTGGCAATCGATGCAATCCATGACACGATGGTCGCCCTTCTCTAATTGTTCCCTGGTGGGCTTGGTATCCGTCGCAACGAACTCGGTTGTCTTTCCCTGATCGTCGGTGTAGTACACGGCCGGGATGGTCTGCCGCTGGGGGTCGGTTGAGATGTAGCGGATGCGGGCCGCGTCGGCGACATGATGGCCGTGGATTCCGGTCGTACCTTCCCCGTTGCTGCCTCCTACTTTCAGCATGAAAACGTCCGTTTGGGGCGTATTTTTCTCATCGTCCGAGAAGCTGGTGCGAACGAGCAATTGGTCGCCCACGAAACGTCCCGGCCAGTGACACTGCCCGCAGGTCTGGCTGGCTGGGCGGAGATCTTTTACGGGCGAGGGAATGGGGCGCGGATAAGTGTGGGTCGCGACCATATAAACCTGCCGCAAGCCGTTCAGTTTGGCTCGCACCATCCAGGGCAACCCAGGGCCAATGTGGCAATCCACACAAGCCACATGCGCGTGCGGAGAAAGATGATAGGCGGTATTTTCGGGCAGCATGACGTGGCAAGTCGTGCCACAGAAATTCGTCGAATCCAGGTACTGCACACCGCGATAGGACGCGGTCCCAACAATAAGAAGATTGACCCCGGTCGCCACCACCACCCATTGCAACGCGCGCCGCACCACGGGCAGGTGCAGGTCAATGGCTGGGAACACCCCCGGCAGTTGCCCACTGCCGCGGAGAGTTCGCCGCCTGAGCCAGATGCCGAGCGGCATCAGCAGCAGGCCCAGCACAAAAATTGCCGGGAGTATTAGAAAAACCAGGATGCCAATGTAAGGATGTGGCGGACCCGGCAAGAAAATCTCGTAGAACCAGAAGGCGATCGTGGTCAGTGCTGTGCTCGTCGTGATCACGGCACCCGTGAGCGAGACGGGATTTTGACCGAGGAAATAGATTGGCCGTGACCAATCCCGGACATGCTCTCGCAGACTCACTGGAACGGCTACTCACCTTCCTCGCGGCTTGGTGCGGTATCGCGACCGAAACATTCGCTGTCGGGGCGGATCTCTCCCGGCTCGTGAACAATTCTCACAACCTTGTCCGCGCCGTCTTGGCGGCCGGGCCGCATAAGCGACTACTTCTTGAGCGTACGGACAAAAGCCACCAATCCCTTAACATCTTCCGGTTTCAGCGCCTTTGACGCCGGCATCTTGCCCTTCCCGTTCGTGATGATGGCCGAGAGATCGGCATCCGACAATCCTTGCGCACCCGCTCCCTGGAGATCGTGGGCGGCTATTTTGGCTCCGTCGGCGCCATGGCACATGGCGCATTTGGCCTTGTAAGTCGCAGACCCGTCCTGCGCTTGCGCTGACAACGATGGAAAGGACAGGACGGCGATTGCCGTCAAAGTGGCCACAGTTCGAATGCTTGTGTTCTTCATGTTTGTGCCTCCATTCAAATTCAGAGTATTAATCCTTCGCACTTCTACGCCACTATTGTTTTTAGAACTCGTAGTGCACTCCAACGGTTACGTTGTTTGCATGGAAGTTCCGAGGAGCCGTGAACCCGTAGGCCGGACCGCTCATCGCAGTATTTGGCAGCGTGCTGCAGGGCACGACCGGAGCCGGCATAGTCAGCGTCGGGAGCGTGCTGGAGGCATTGCAATACTGTGCTCCCGAAGGACCACCCTCGCCGTAGCCGAAGTAGTTATACTCGCCCTTCCAGACCAGGTTCTTCGCCATCGCATAGGAGAGATTCACAAAAGGCGACTGGTAGGTAGAGACCAGCGATCCGTTCACATCGCGCGGATCGTTGAAAAAGCGGCTGCCGTTGACCGAGCTTATTCGGTAGCCGAGGTTGGCGTGGAACTTGTCGATCGGCGAAAGAGCCAAGGCCACTGACGCGTACTGCGTTGGAGCGTTCATGAAGTCCTTAGCCGGACCAAAAGTATAAGGACTCCCCGCCACGCGGGGAGTCGGAGACGGGCAGGCCACGCCGGTGGGCGTCGCGGCGCCCGGTATCGTGGCGCTTGAGGCCGTGCCCAGGAAGCAGATGTTGGTCGCCGTGTACACGTCGCTGTAGGCATAGCCGATGTCGACCCCATAGCGCTCGTTCGGCATCAAGTCGGCGTTCAAACTCAAGATGCGGCTATGATCGACGTGTTGGAGCGGGCCATCAACCGACGCTGTGCCTGTATTGTTCGTATTGTTGTGGCGCTCGAGGTCGTTGTACGCGCCGGAGAACGTCGCCCAGGTCTTCGGCCGGTAAGTGGTGTGAATTCTGTAATGCTGAAGCTCGCGGGGTGCGACCGGGGTGAGGACATTGTCGGCGTACAGAACCTCGACCGAACCGTTGATGTGCCAGTTGTTCGCCGGCTGCACATTGACGCCGAAGGTACCGCCGTCCTCATAGATGGCGAAGTTGGAGATACCGGACAGGTATCCCGTGGTGTTCGCGGCACCTTCGCCAATGGTGTGCTGCTGGTAGTGATAGGTCACCGTGAACGTGGTGCGATCTGTAAGGTCGTAGGCCGCTGTGAGGTTGTTGGTGATGAACTTCTGGCCGAAGAAATCAAACAGCGGCGTAGCGACGGCCGGACTGCCTTCAAACGTAGAAGTTGCCATGCCCGTGATCGGGTTGATCGGAGTGTTGATCATGGTGGTGGTTAACGTCGTGCTATTGATGTTCGGGGTCGCAGAAGTCACGCTGGTTAGACTCGTAATGTTGGCAACTCCCGGCTGGTGCACATTGGAGTAGTCGATCTGCTCGGAGACGCTGAGCTTTTTCAGCACCTGCCAAGTGATGCCGTAGTCGGAGGCGATGGCTTCCCGCTTGGCGCTGGCGTTGCCCGCGTACGTGGTTTCGCGGCTCGTTCCCACAAGACCCTGGAAGTCGTCGTAGTAGTTCGGCAGGCTCGTGTTCGCGTAGGTGTAGCGAACGTTGCCGTTCATCGTAACGTTCTTGATGCTGGAGCTTTGGAACCGGAAGATTTCGGTCGGGAAGATTTCGCGGGTTGGCTGGGAACGCGAATAGCTGGTAATCACATTACACGCCGGATCGACGATGGGTAGACCGTTCGGAGTTTGCGCCGGCGAAATTGGGGCGGGTCCAACGCCGGCGTTGCAAGTGATGCCGACCGGCTTGTTGATCGGATTGTCGTAGTTCTGAAGCACTGCGACCCTTAATCCGTTCGCTTCCTGCAGGTTGAAATACTGGGGCGCCATGCTGAAAGAGGAATCGCCCTTGTAGTGAGTGACCTGCTCTTCGTAGGTCAACCGGGTCCGCGATACTGGTTTCCATTCGGCCGAGCCCGTCCAGTCATCCGTGCTGTTGCGCTGATACTCCTGGAGCAGCAGGTCATAGGAGCCGGCAACCTGATAGCCGCTGGGGGTCAGGCTCGGACCCTGGAAGACGTTCTGCGAGTAGCCGACGCGGAAGGTCACCTTCGACAGCGGAAGCAGTGTAAGTTTGGTGTCCGTCATGCGGCGCACCGAGTTGTTCAGAAACGGCGACTGCGTCACCTGCGGCCACGCGTAGGAACCCGTCGGCGCCGCAGCGGGACCGACTGGAATCGACTGGCCGGGCGGAAGGTTCGGATTGCCCAGCAGGTTGTAGTCGAAGTACTGGCGGTCACGGCGGAACAGGCCGGAGAAGTCGTAGAGCTTGCCCTTGGAAAAGTCCAGCTTGGCAATGTCGTTCGGATCGCCGCCGAGTCCGCTGGTAAAGGCTTTCAAGTGATCGACGAGGGTGTTCTTCGTGTTCGGCAGCGCGCGCAGTTCATAGGTCTCGCCCAGTATGCGAGGACCGGACTGCTGGTTGACCAGAGTGTCGTACATGGCACCGCTGCCGTCGATATTAGCCACATGTCCGCCCAGATCGATAGACTCATGAAGCGTGTAGCCCTCCGGAACGGTCTGGTGAGACACAAATACTGGGGTCTGCGCGCCGGCAGTGCCCGCCGTCAACCCCAGAATGGCTACGGCCATGCCCCCGAAAATGCATAGGGCCGCCGCAAGCGAATGCTTTTCACTCAACGGCCGGGAAATCCGTT
>Ga0302326_10003832_pt1 | contig 35240 bp, 24 predicted proteins | sample Palsa_T0_3_FD_202264 | JGI IMG/M metagenome (GOLD analysis project Ga0302326, IMG submission 202264) | Peat permafrost microbial communities from Stordalen Mire near Abisko, Sweden - Palsa_T0_3 | ecosystem: Environmental > Terrestrial > Soil > Palsa > Peat permafrost | place: Sweden: Abisko...
TTGCAACCGAGCGCGAACTTGCGTAACATTATTTCCTAAGCGTTCCCTGGTGAGCGTAGCTCAGCTGGTAGAGCATCGGTCTGTGGCACCGAGGGTCGCGGGTTCAAACCCCGTCGCTCACCCCAACTCTTCTCTCTGAAAACAAACCTCTTCTCAAATTCTTTTTGCATGTTCATTGCATTCACCGCGCAAGAGCCCCGACTCTTTCCAGAAATCGCCCGAAAAACCTCTGCTCAGGAAGCCGCTGTTGTCCTCTCCGAAGACGCACCACAGCTGTCCGCAGCAGTTCGCAATTTTTCTTGTGCACTTGTCGTAAGTGCAGGCTAAGTGAATGATTCGGAAGTGCAGAACTGTACGATCCTACGACGCAAACCTCTAATGTCACTGAAATCCTGAACACTGGACGCGCAGATCACGTAACCCAGCTGGAAGCGGCACGGTGCTCGTGGTAGGTGGCGTGGGATCCAGTGGTTCTATCCACTTCGGGGCTGTATTAGCTTTACCATTTTGAACTTAATCGTAAAGGTTATGATGTTGCGCATACGGTAGATTTCATGTATACCTTTCGTCTTATCGCTTGCGACGAGGTCCATTGTATGCCTTGGCTCGCGTGTTTTCTTTGGGTGCTGTTGCTTGGAGTGCTTCTAGGGCTCCTCTTATCTAGACTGCTCGGACTCCTTTATCAGGTCAATAATACAGGTTCGGATTCGGGACAAACTGACTCTGCGCCCACAACATCTGCCGACAATCCCGTTGCTAAGCCTTGTCTACAGACATGGTTCAACGATCCCCTCCTGAAAAATATCATAGGGAACAACATCAATGCCGAATCCCTGGATGCGGTCTTAGGCATCGATCAGAGAATTTCCGCTGCCTTGCAGGCCAATGGGATCAGAACGCTCTTCGATTTAGCGTCGACAAGCCCTAAATTACTTCAATTTATCGTCGCGCGGAGTGGCCTCGATTCCCCCAAATTCCCGATGGCCACTTGGCCACGCCAGGCGCAGTACATAGTTGAAAATCGGCTAGGTGATCTGAAGCAATACCGGGCATCGTTAAATTCCTAATGCTAGGTGGTGGGACGTTGGGCGATCCTCCGATTGGCAACAAATCGTTCCATGACTTAGTGAATTGGAATCCGTGGAAACGGGATATTGCTGCCGCAGTGCTTACTATTTTGCTGATTGGGCTGTTCCTAGGAGTTTGGCATAAACCGTCAAAGTGCTGCGCTGACTCCTCAGCATTAGGAAAGGCTTGCCCGAAAGGTCAGGTGTGTGGTGGCCCGATCGAGCCCTGTAAGTCTACCGTTATGCGGGTACTAACGATTGGGGAAGCATCGTTTTTTGATTTCAATAAACCTACAGTGCGTCCTGAGGCAGCCCGAGTTCTCGATCGCTTCATCGTTGCGCGTCTACGGGATCTATCAGTCAAAGAAATCAAGCTTGTTGGGCACGCCGATCCCATAAGGAAGGGGCCATCGGATCAATACAACGTCGAATTATCGAAGGCTCGCGCAAGAGCTGTCGCTACGGTCATCACCCATCCGCCTCCCGGAACGAAGCTTCAAGATGGGTGCAATCCTGTTCCTGTCCCGATGGACGATCGGGCAAATAGCAAACAGACAGTTATGTTGTGTATAGAAGGCAATGGCTCAGCTGAATCAGACGAATATATCAAAGCCATATGCGCCGGGAAGCCTCTGGATGCCCTGAAAGTATGCTATCAACCGTTGCGGCGGGTCGATGTGGAAATCACGGGTGACCTCAAGGCGGAGCAGCAAAATTGAAACTCTAGAGTTGGCACGCGGTCTGGGCGGAACATTTATGAATGAAACGAGGACATTGAATACTACAGAACGCTTGAAACCTCAAGGTATCAGTGTCGCAGGTGGAACAGAGCAGTTTTTGACATTTCATGCGCCTGGAGCAATCCACCGAGAGTGGAAGGCAGCCCAACAGCAGTCTGACTCCGGAGCGTTTCCGCCGCTAGAATCTGATAGGACGGCCTTTGAGTTTCAACGAACACGCGCAGTTCCACTTCCGTGGGCGGACATAGTTCAGCCAGGCAAATCTGATGTCGCCTCCGATTTTGTATTCTTACGAGCTGCGCTCGAACGAGTCTGGGGTTGCCGACCTTATGACTCTGAGAAATCGGTGCTGAAGGATTACGTATTTCTGTCTAGCGAGGATGAGTTTGAATATTGTGTAACGAACGCGGATCGCCTTCTTCCCAGCGAATCGTCTTGTCTGGAGTACCGGTGGATTGCGGTACCGGATGACGGGCTTGTAATTCGGGTCAATCAGGATTTCTTCTTTCTTCAGCCGAAGGTTGACGCCAATTCGCTTACACCTTTTGACGAAAAAGGTAATTTGTTATCAGATTGGTCCTCAGATGTCGAGTCGGTATTTGTCGCACGGCCGTCTGCGTCAACCAGCGCACTGCTTGAACCAAACTTAGTACAGCGGCGAAGCCCAAACTCGGATCTGGTGGTTGGCGTTCTCCTCTCCTCGCCCGGAGTCGACGAGATAGTCAATTCTTTGCGGCAGGTCCTCCTGGCTATCGATCCTGCAGGATGTGATTTTTTTGTAGTTTCCGCGTCGACAAACGCTCCAACAACTACGCAAGCGAGCGGAACTTATGAAACCCGTGCGTTTGTCACAGGTCCGACGCAGCCGCAGATTGACGGCGTGAACTCGCTGCCTGGAAACACCGCGAGCGTCTGGCCGGCGTATGAGCCTAGTGGAAGTGTCGATGTACCTCCGAACGAATTTGTTCTCATATACGGGCGAAACGCGAGTGACGATGTTCGCTTCTACTGGGGGAGGTGTTGTGAAGGATATGCGAAGCCACAGCGGATAGAAACTGTCGACGACTATGAAAAGTTCTGGAAGTCGTTGGAGTCCCTACGTCAAGTATTTCCAAAGTCTCTCGGCGATGAAGAGCTGGTAAGGCGACTTCAGCAAGGCTACGATTTACCGCTCGACGAATTAGCAATAACCCAGGAATTCGGTCAGCTTGATTCTGAAATGGCAATCTATCAACTTGCGATCGGAAATCCGCCGAAAATTGATTTGGGAGACCCATTCGACCCATTATTTGAGTCTAAGGTTGCCCGACTGACAGTGTTTCAGCGGCGCGTTGCGCGACTGAAGTTGCAAATCGATCGCTTACGCGCGCGCGCAACGGAACTCGGATTATATTTGGCCATTGAAGACGAAGCTAACGTCGAGAACCTCAAAGAACAAATGAAAACCGCTGAGGTTCCCGCGACACAGGTCGATACCGCAGCTAGCGGAATGACGGCACTCAAGAAGGGCCGCTTGTACAAATTTGGAGCACCCGCCACTGTTTCATGGACGACGCAAGAGACGTTCAACGTTCCACGACAGGTTTCTAACCATAACAATGGACTCTTCGGCATCGGCGGCAGCGATTCCTATTCTTGGGTTACAGTCCAAGAGACGCGCAACGTGCCTCACACGTTCGTATACCAAAAAGTAGCCGAAGAGTTTCCTGATGCCCAGCCGTGGTTAAAGGAACGCGCGAAGCTCGAAAATCGTGGGTGGAGATGTCATATATTCCAGCTAACAGACGATGGTCTCATTTCACAGTATGGAGAAAGCATTGAAAACATCTTAGTTCTCTGCGACGCGAGCGAGATCTTCCGGTCCACCTGCGCCATTTTTTATCCCATATACGAAGAGAGTCTAACGCAGGGTGAACCAATCCTTGCCAAATACAAGATCATAAAGGCACCGCTGCCCGGATCTTCCACTATTCATGCTCCTCAGCTGTTTATCGAGGAAACGTTGGACTATCGCATTAATTGGCTTGGTTCAGAGATTGGCGACCTAGCCGCTAGCACAAATTTGGCTCCGGGCGAATCCAAATCTGTGACGGTAACAAGGAGTTTCTCTGTAAGTCTCGAGCAGTCGCGTTCTGAAACGGACATTCAAGACACCAGTTCGGCCCGATCCAGCGATATTGCAACAATGATCGAGAACGAAGCCAAATCGTCAACAAATATGTCATCGTCGAATGGGTTTAACGCCAAGGTATCCGGTAACTATAAAGGAGTCACCGGCGAGCTAGGGTTAGACAATAAGAGTGATATGTCTGCTGATTCTTTCTCAAGGTACTTCCAGTCGCTAGCGAAAAAAGCAACTGAGAATTTTTCACATTCAGCTCACCAAGAGGTTACGTTTACCTCAACCTCAACAACAAAATCAGAGGTGAGCGAGACGACGACCACTCAAATAACCAACATCAATCAAGGTAGGACTCTCAACCTTCTTTTTTATAGGGTTACGAATGTATTTGAAGGATCTCTTCACTTCAAGAGAATAAGGCTAACGGTCATTGATGGTCGCGAGCTGATACAAGGTTATGGATTGACGGCTTCTAGGACATTCGACTTCGATGATTCCGAAGCAGCATTGAATTATTTAGCTTCTGATAACACCTTCAACGCAGAGTTTGGGGTCAATCCCTTCAGGCTGAAAATTGCGGCTGCCGAATGCCTTTTGGAGACTATAAAAAACGACTACGAAGACGCCGGAACCCAAGATCGGTATTCGCTGGGTTCAGACAAGTCCATATGTTGCCTCAAACCCGATGAGCGGATCGACCGCTTAATTGATTGCCAAACGGATGATGCGTTGCGGCTTGACGCAATTATTAATGCAAAATTCAGCGATTTGCGTCTCAGTGAGCGGCAATTGCGCAATGAGCCTCTCATCCGGGATCTATTCTATCTCCCCTCAGGAGCCATGTACTTAGATTCATTGGTTGGTATCAGCAAGGGAACTGAAGAATATGCGGAGCGAATGCGTGAAGAAGAGATTCTAGAAAAGGCGGCCAGAGTTCGTAAGAAAACCTCCGAGGCGATTCTGAATGAGAGTAGGGCTCGCACCATTTCCGCTCTCCGCAAGTACAAGGTTCTACGGAAACCTTATATTACTTCGGTCCAGAGGATAGCTCATTCGGGATGCATGCGGATTAGCCTGAGCGGTGAGATCCCTGAGGGCGAATGGAGTGTTGAGGAAGACAATCTACCGCTCTTGGTTCAGAGCTCTCGCCTTGGCAGGGACTTTATGGAGGTACAGCTTTCTCCCGAACATGTGGCTGACGGTGGCCGATCGAATATGCTGGGGCGCATCAGGTTGGTCGAAGAGGATCTGGGGCTTATTATCGGTCGTCAGACAGGGCTTCGCGGATGGCTGGCAGGTTATTTGAAATAGCATGGAGTCGTTCCACCCGCTGGAGTAACCATCATGTGCGCTGAATTCAGCCGTTGCCGGAGTCACAGCCAGTGAGAGTCGGCCGTCTCGACACCCAATCAGGTTTAGGCGAGCCGACTTCTTCCCCTTTGTCAGATGTTCTTTCGTTCCCTGAAGACTCTAACGCTCTTTCGTGCCCACTTCTAGCGCCTACTGAGTTCCCATCACTCTCTAAGCCCGACGCCAATCTCGACAGCTTCGCTTTAGTATGTCTCGACTCTAAAACGGACTCGTCTCTCGCTTTGCTTCCAGTGAAGCAGGAGAAGGACGGATTGGAGTTGCTGAAGGAATTAATTGAGTCTAGCAAACAAAAGCAGGAGGTATTGGGAGCGGCGATTGAATATCAGGAGAAGTATTGGGAGCTGCTGCTGAAATTATCCACCAAAATTTTGGGCCCTTTGATGCAAGAGGCAAAAGAATGGGCAAAAACGAATGGTGCGGAAGATCAGGTCATAGAAAGGGTTGTGGAGCTGAGGAGAGAGATATTTGCGGAGGTAGAAGAGATTGTGAGAGTGATTCCGAACATGTTTGTATCTCCTATACCGTACGCAGAATTCAATAAGGCGAAGGTTCTCTTAGATGAAGCTGCGTGGGCCACACCGAAATTGGCGGCTTCTCTGAGAGCCGAAGCCAAGAAAATTCTTCACTTCATGCCGACAGGATTTAATTTCAAGGAGGCCATAGTTGTATCTAAGCGATGGATATCAAATCTCAATAGAATGAGTAAGGTACTTTTCGTGGTGGGATTTGCTCCGTCCGTTATAGATTTTCTCGAGGCGAAGACGGATGAGGAAAAGGTAAAAGCGTTTAAGGAACTCGGCGAAGAGGTCGGAGAAGCCGCCACTGGAGCGGTAATGGCAGTCTTGGTTGATGCACTTGTTGTCTCCGGCCCCGAAGGATGGGTATTACTCGCAATATACATAGGTACCGCTCAGGAGGTGTCAAGCAAAGTTGGAGAGGTTGTGGGCAAGGCTTATTTCGGACCGGCCGCGGAAAATATTGCAAAGAAATTGATGCGGATTCCAAAACCGGACCCCACGGTTTCTCAGAAACCGTAACCGGAGGCCGACCGCAAATGGGATTAGTCGATCTGTTTATGTCTTTTTTAGCAGCGCCTGGACGAATGCTGCTCCTGCCGTTAAAACCGTTGGCCACAAGTATCCGCAGAATATAGACGTGGCAAATGTCCGTAACCAATCACGTCTATCGACGTTCATGAGTAAAACCACCCCCACAATCGCTGCGACCGCCCCCGACAAACATCCTTGAAAGAACTGGAAAGCCGTAAAATTGGAGGTGGTAACGACTGTTGCGCCGGGAGTGCCGACTCCAGGTGGCGTAATAATCAACAGCGCGCCGCCAATGACGCCGCCAACGAGTGCTCCGATCAGAGCTTTACCACTTTCATCGGTGTTCAACCAACCTCGCAGACTGTCTCCCCATGCCATGATAGACCTCCGGTTTAAAGATCCTGTCCGACCCACAAGCGTATTTCTCCTTTCGGAGAAAACGGTTCATCCTAACATAGTATTTATCCGTCATGCTGCACTTAGAGTTAACGTTCTTTCCGATCAGACGTATGAAAGACTTCAGCGAATGCGCGAACCTGCGGCTCGCACAAGGGACAGAAACACCTAATTTATCTCCACGAGAAAATCGCCCGAATTGTGCAAAGCGGGCGCAATTGCGGGAAAAAGTTGAATAGCTTCTGTCAGATGCGGGTGAGCAACGGTTGAAAAGACCTGAATTCAGGGCGTCGCGACGAATCAATCCCTTCGAACGAGCCCGGTGACGCCGGCGATCCCCATGGTCGCAAAGAACCAACCGCCGAGAATCTGACACCACCCAAACCAGCGCAGGAAGCTCGGCGATAGTAACCGGTGAAACAAACGTGCTTTCCTGGAATCGTAAGGGCTCGGCACGTACCGTTGGGCCGGATCGGGCAGCCACCGGTCGACCTGTCCGAGTTTCACGAGCGGAAAGGAGTTTTCCAGCGAATAAATCGAAGCGTGAAATCTTGCGTAATGAGCAGGAAGCGAATGACTGCTTGTAAAGCAAGCGTAAGCGTCTTTGTCGCTCGGAACCACGCTTCCAGCGTGGAACCCGGCGTCGAAGAGCACAAAACCAAGCAACACAAGACCGAAAAGCCACAAGAGGGCACGGCCTGGATAGTATCCATAGCCAGTTACGTACCTTAACGCGAAGTTCCAAGGGCTGGCGAGCACGGATGCATTTGCTTGGGCCCACCGCAGTCTTTCCATTTCGTAAAGAACCTGCTTAGCGCCTACTTCATCGCCTTCATCTTTCAAAACTCTAGCGAGTTGGCGGTAAGGTTGCGAGGCAAATAGTCTTTGACGAGCGAGCCATTCGAGGCGCGTTTTAGCATTCTTAGGAGCAGTTCCCGCGAAACGTCCGTAGACGAAGCCATCCAGAATTTGTTTTCCGCTTTCGGGCCAAGCTTGACTCTCATCAGCGAGCGCGCCAACAGACGCGTTTGCCAAATCGAGGAGCAGCTCTTGCCGGTCCGCAATTTCTGTCGCGAACCAAGCGCCCTTGACAGATGCAGACTGAAGACTCAGCATGCCGTGGAATGCACCGCCGGTGCATTCAAAACTTCCGCCTATTTGAGCTCCCGTGAAGGCTACTTCCCCTGTGGCGCGAAAGCCTTGGCGCAGGAGAACGTTGCGCGCAACAACCGCGGAGTGCGCACTCAACGAGTGATCTATGCCATCCTGGTGCCGGGGAGTCTTGAACTGACCCCGATCGCAATCAAGATCGCATCCAATTTGACCGCCCAGTAACCGCACTTCTCCATCCGCACAAAAGCCGTTGCTGAGGAAAATTGATCCCCTTACCGCGATGCGGTCCGCGTCTAGCGCGACCCCACTAATTGAATTCGAGAAAGTTCCATCGCTGCAATCGAAATCGCCGCCTATCTGAGCGCCTGCGAACCGAACTTCCCCCTCGGCACGAAAGCGCGCACGTAGAAAGACGCTTCCCATCACGACTGCACTCTGCGCGTTAAGGCACCGGTTAGCTTGTTCGGTTTGTTCGTGCACAGCGTTTTTGAACGTAGCGTTAGTGCAATCGAGATACCCTCCGATCTGAGCCCCAGACAAGCGCACTTCGCCGAGCGCGCTGAATCCGCTACGCAAGAAAACCGCGCCGTTCACAATAGCTCCATCCGCGATAAGCGCCATGCCCCCCGATGGATCGTTGAGCTTCGCCGCATTTTCGAATTTGCCACCGTCGCACTCGAGATTCCCATCGATTCTAGCCGTCAGGAAACGCACTTGCCCGCTGGCATGAAATCCTTGGCGAAGGAAAATGTTGTTTTTCACTCGAATACCGTCGGCGGCGATCGATCGAACCCACGTCCCTCCAAGATTGAGGCCCGAAATGTCCGCGCAACGAAGATTGAACTCGTCATCTAGGCTGCAGCATTGGAGGATGAGAGGAAACGGCACTGAGACAGAGAAAAGATTTATGCTTCCGACTATCCTCGCGCCGAACACCTGCAGCCCGCTTGGATCCACCAGTTTTTTTGCGTCGGGTTCGACGCAAATCCAGCGGATCAGCTCCGCGCGAATCTTGCGATCGCCTCCCCAGTACTCGGCCGTGCTCGGGTCATTGTCGGCGTCGTATACATTTGGACGCCAGGGCTTCGGGCTGCAATTTGCAGTTTTTCCCTTAGGGACTGCTCGAAGCATCTCAATCTCAGCTGCGGCCAAATCACTGAAGCACTGGCGGGCGAAGGATTCCAAGTCGGACACGCGGCAGTTTTATAGCATCGTCACTAGCTTTTCAATCATAAATTAGCGACGCAGTGGGGGGGGAAGGATCAGGTGCGTGCGAAGATACCTACGTTGGCGCGATCCTTCAAAGAACAATACGAGACGGCGAGAAAGCGGCTGCAATCGGCCTAGGCCGATTTCGGAAACCGCCATCGCCATTCTCTCCGAGCTTCTCGAAGCTGCTCAATAAATACTTCCCTGATCGGACGAGTAGAATTCTTTGCTGGCGCACATATGCGCGGCCGCCTGCCCAAACCTCGCAAGCTCGGCATCGTTCATTCTGGCGATCCACGCGCGCAGTTCTTCCGCCAACTGCGATCGCTGAACGGAATTGGAAGTGACCTACGCCTTGCTCGGCTCAAGGGGAAGCCTGAGTACGTTGGCATAACCCGCCAACCAATTCGCGAACGGTTGCGCCTGAGCTTGACGGGAGCACGGTCGGAGCAGTGTTTGAACAATCGATTACGCAACAACGGGCGAGAATCCGTCGGATGGCAAAACGAGCCGTCGGAACCATAACTCTAGCTGGCACTTACTCGAGTGATAAATTTCGTTGAGGCGAAGACAGGAGAAGCGTACGATTCCCACCAGCAAGAGGTCCAAATCGGAAATCCCGAACGAGGACTAAAATGCGGGTATCTCTGCATGGTGTTTGGCGTCAAGTGACCGTCGCGGTCATTGTACTCTCCCTGGCGGCTCGCGCAGATTGCTCGACGTCGTACCACGATCCGTTTGATCCCTCGCTCTCACCGAAAGCCCAGTCAATAATGGGCCGCGCGTCGGAGGGCCCCTCCGTGAGGGTTCTGCTTGCGGGCAGTAGCAGAGCCTCCATGAAGGATCTGGCCGACTTCAGCAATTTAATGGCGAAGTGGGGGAATCCCGCCTCAGCCATAGACCAAGTTGATCCGCAGCACTTTCAGGACGATTTGAACCGGATACTCACGCCCAGGTTTCGCAGCATTGAGTATGTCTACTGGAATGCGCCGGAAAGCCGATCCGAGGTTGATTACATCCTCACGCTAGAAATCAGCGTGAAAATCGGCAGGCACTCCTTTGGGGAAAACCGCGTGGATATGCAGGGCGTGCTATCCGGAGCAGATGGAGGGCAAAAGGAAACCTTAGTTGGTCGCGGAAAGTCCACGGTCGGATTTCCTGCATTTAATCAGCGTTTCAAGGACGCGAGAGAGGCTGCCTTCGATGAATTTGCGCAAAATCTGAGCGGGTCACGCCTACTGGCCGGCTATGTAAAACCGGTCCCCACGCCCTTGCCGGCTAGCGCGCAGACGGTTTCGGCGGAGACGCCTGCCTCCAGCGCGGTTGGTGTGGGCGCCGCTCAGACACCCACCCGCGAAGAACACCCAAGGTCCGACGTCCGAGGGGGCATCTACGACGTGGAATCGAAGATACTCTTCAATGTTCTCGACAACGTTTACTATGACGTGGTGACCGGGGAGCTCGCGCTGATCGGTCATCATGACGAGCGGTTCAATGGCACGGGCATTCCCTATTTGCAGCACTTGGCGACCCTGCTGGAATGCCCGAAGCCGGAGTTCTCCCTAGCGTGGACCGCCGATTCAAACAGCCATGTCGATTCCCTGCTCGCGCGCGAGCTGACCCAGCAGGAAAGCGACGAGCAGGCGGCTAGGCTGGGGGCCATGGTGGACAGTTCCGGCCTGATTTCCCACACAGGGAAATTGATGCTCCCCGCGCTGGGGATCTATCCAATCAACGACAACCGGGCCCCGGGTGACCTAGGCGTCGAAGTCCAGTCGATCGGTGGAGGTCGAGTTGTGATCATGACGGTCAAGCCCGCGTCCGCGGCGGAGAAAGCTGGCCTGAAGCCCGGTGATTTCATCGTTTCTGTCCGGCCGGACCGGCCGGTGTTTTTTGCTTCAGAATTCGAACGGCAGGTTCGATTTGCCGGCTCCGGCACAGAGATTGAGGTGAGCTACCAACGTCGTGGCGAATTGCAAACCACCAAGGCGAGATTGGATGCAGCTGTCAACCCGGATCCATGGTACGAGGTCAATCGCTACGACGTGATTGGAATGTTGTATCGTACGGCGGGTGATACTAGTCCTGCCGATGTCATCGAGTCGATGGGGATCATGAACTCGGCGACCGCCCATAACGAACAGAAAGCCGGCTTTGAAACCTTCAGCGGACTGTTTCGCTCATTGAGAATGGACTCCGATTTGCAGCATCTTCAGGAAGTCGGCGCCAACGGTCCGCCTCCCTATGACGACTCGTATAAGTTCGTCCTCAAGCTAAGCCAGCAACTGGACTTGATCTTTCACTTGACCGGGAATCCTCTGCAGAAGTTTTTCGAGTCCGCTGTGAAACAGGGAAATGACCCGGGGACAGCCGTCTCCCTGGTTTTGAACGAATTTGAGCGGCAGTTGAAACCCAAGATCGGAGAGCTGATGGACCCTCTCATATTCCGGCCGGGGGTGGGCTTTCTTATTCCACCGGCCCTCGTCGAGGAGGAATACCACATCCATCCCGAAATGACGCCCGAGTACCTTGGGGTGACCCGGAATTCACAACTAGCCCGGCTCATGCTCGCGAGCGATTATCTCGGTAAACAGCTTTCGAACCAACAGGACTTGAAGCGCAAAATCCCGAGTTACCAGACCCACATCGAATACCAAATCAATCATCCTGATGCCGCCCGCAGGAGCAATGCCGCTTACCGGGTCTGGATATCGGTAGCGGGCGTCAACGCTGCCCAATCGGCAGACGGCAAGACGCTCGCACTGCGCGATGCGCACATGCGCATCAACATCAAGGAAACGGACCGTGCGGGGAAGGATCTGCCTAACCAGCAGCAGGGAGGATACGAGAATGTCCTGACCGGGCTCTACGATAAGTTTGAACAGGAGTTTTCGACGCTGCATGAATTGCGGGAGGCGGCAAAGCTGGCCGCAGCCGCGGCGTGGATGCGGAAACAGGATCCCACGATCCGCCTGCCTGCGGAGGGCCGGGCCTCCTGGAAGGGACCGGAAACCGTGGACGGGCTCGTTTATATCTACCTCACCGTCAATCTGCAGCACGAAAGCAAGATCATGAAGATCGCAGAAGGTGGAGTATCGCTGGCCATGCCCGCCGGCGACACCGCGACGCTTTTTCCAATCGATTCCTCGGTAGTCGACTTGCACGGCAGTTCGATGATGGCGACCATTTTTACTCGGCCGGACACGGCCACGGTTCGCGCGGCACCGGCCGGCAGCACCGCTGGGGGATCGCCGTACGTCGCAAGTTGGGTGGCTCCCGTTGACGGAGGAGTGCCCGGACAGGAAGCGGTTGTTCTGGAGACGCGGTTCTCCAATCCGGCGAATTCGGGAGAAACGGTGGGACGCGGCGCGTTCGGAACGCAAATCGCCCGGCCCACGCTCGCACCCGCCGACAACAACGAAAGAAAGGTAGGAACGGACACAAGCGCCAATCATCAACTGAACACCGCGTCGCAGAACTCCGAAGGCGCCGCAAAAACTCAAGATCCGAACGAGGGCGGGAGCGATAAGGCGCGGCTTGGATTCGACACAGGGGCCCGAACCGGCGGGGCGGTAGATGAGTCGGCGGTGCAAGCTCCGCCCAGCGCGCCGGAGGGACTCGAAATTCCCGCAGGTATGAAGGACGATCCGGAAGTGCGCATCTACAATCACTATAAGGAGCAGGCGCAAAAAGCGCACATGGAAGCGGCAGCTGCCCAGGCAAAACTTGATGCGGAACAAAAAAAAGACCCGCACTCGGATCAGGTGGTTTTGATGCAAGAGCACGTCAAGGAAGCGCAGGACAACGCGGGAAATTTGGACAACATGGTGAAATTCCAGGCTGCAGAGGTGAAAAAGAAGATCTCATTCGGGAGGATCAACACAGGCGACGATGGCGGATCAACTTCTCAGGGCCAGACTCCGCCGAAGAATTGAGGACTTATGAGACGGAGATTGCTGAAGTTCTTGTGTGCGGGATTTCTCGGGGGGGGCTCGCTGGCCATGGCGCAAACACCAAAGGCGCCGGTGCCGGTACCTTCCGGATGCGCGGCGCGCCCCGACGATGCTACGGTGTCTGCCAAAGCGGATCTGGATCAACGGCGCGCCGCATTGATGGAACGTATTGACCGGTGGAAGAGCCGCGGCGACGCATTCAATCAGAAATACGCGGGGCGAGACTTTGACGCCGACTCGCAGGAAGCCAAAGACGGCGCGGCGGAGCAAGTCTGGCTGGACAAGGAAGCCGAGAATTACATGCACGCCGCCGAAGCCTTCAAGACCGACGTCGGGAAATTTGTCGAGGTGCACAAATGCTGCGCTCAGGTTCCCGGACTGCAAAGCCAATTCGATTTGTTGACGCAAGACATTAACTTGGATCGCCAAGTGGTCCAGAATTTCGGATTCGATAAGACTGTGGACCAAATCGAATACTGGGGGGACCTGCCGTCGCGGCAAATCGAAGATGCCAAGACGGCGTTCCGATCTATGTTGTTCGATGCGACTTTAGGAACCGCAAGCGAGGCCGCTGGGGCGGTGGGGTCACTAACCCCCGACCAGGTCGATGCCTTGAATCGGTTGGCAGGGGCTGAGGGAGAGCCACCATTGGGGATTGTCGCCGGCGCTCGCAATGTGCATGACGCCCTTGAGTTCCTGGACAAATCCAAACGCGCCTACGAAGCGGCGGACGCAAGAACAAGGGGCCGGATGCTCGAAGCGGCCGTCGCATTAGGCGGACTTGCGTCCGAAAATCATGCTTTTGGCCTCTTATTGACCGCCGATGGCTGGGCCGCTTTTGAGGTCTATCAGTCGGTAACAGCCGTGAAAACGGTGCAGAATCTGACGAAACTAAATGAGGGCGATTTGATTCTCCTAAAATCGCGATCCGAGAAACTCGCGAGAGGAGTGAATCAGTTGATAGTTGTCAAGAAACACCTGGCTGAGATGGGCGCGAACTGCGACAGCACCTCGCTCGTGCCTACCCGATAGAAGGGTATCGACCGTCCAAGCTAATAATTCCACCGGAGTGGTGTTACCCTCTTTAATTCAATTACTGAAATGTATATGCTCCGAATTCTAGCCCTTCAGCTGCGAAAGCTACTGCTCTTGGCCTCTTGTCTCACCATGTTGCCAAGTTCCACTTTTTGTCAGCAAATACAGAATTCACATCGAGACATTCCACCTGAATTGCAAGCTGCGGATCCAGAAATCAATCGTTTGCTCGAGGCCGCGCGATCAGATTCCGACAGCGGGAAGTACGAAGCTGCCTTCTCGAAGTCCAGAGAGGCTCTTCAACTCGCGCAGGATAAGGGTTTTGTGAGAGACAAAGCATTAGCAGAGGAGTCGGTAGCCGTTGACTACTTTTTGTCTGGGAAATTGGAAGAATCTCTGAAGCTTTATCAATCCAGTCTGCAGGATGCGATTGATTCTTCTAACCCGGCCCTTGAGGCAGATGTCCTGGTCGCCATTGCAACCTCGCTCCAGATTCAAGGCAATTTGACGGGAGAGCTTAACCTTTTGGCCAAGGCATTGGATCGGGCTAACCAAAGCAAGAACCTCTACGTGAAAGTTCGCGTTTTGGGAGAGCTTGGACGAGCTCAGATCTTCTCAGGAAAGACTGATGAAGGCCGTAAGTCGATAGAGGAAGCCTTGCGGATTGATAAGGCCAACAGCTATAGCTTCGAAGCCCTTCACTCTGTATATCTTGGTTACGCGATCCTCTCAGAACCCAAGCCAGATTTGGCCGCGGCTATCGAACAACTGGAATTATCCCGTGACCTAGCTATGAAAGAAGGCCAGTTTATTGCTCTTGTGTTGGCTGAGAATGCGTTAGGCGGAATCTATGTTCGCAAAGGAGAAGTGCTGCTGGGCATCGCAATTCTAGAGAGTGTTCGTGACGGAAAAATTATGAAGGGCGGCGAAACCCTGGCGATGCCGGAAGCGTTTATTTCCGCCGTCGCGTTGCCGGCATTAAGAGCGGTGCTTTTGGAGGGTCTCGCTCAGGCGTACGAAACCTCCGAGCAGCCCGATAAAGCGTTGCAGGTATGGAACGAGCTTTACATCTCGGCAAGATCAACGGGCAACACAGCGGCTGAAGGCGAGGCCACCGTCCGGATGGCAAATATCTATAAGAACAAAAAAGACATCTCGAACGCGCTCAATTACTATTCCACATCCGCTGAGATATTTCGGAAGCTCGGAAACAACTCGCAACTTAGCCACGCCCTCATTGGAGAGGCTCTGTTCCTAATCCAAATGGGGAGGGGCGAGCAAGCTGTTCCCCTCCAAAACCAAATTGTGGAGATCGCCCGCAACACGAACAACAGGCAACTTCAGTTTCTCGCATATGTGGTACTAGCGGAAATCTACCAGCCCGCCGGGAACATTCAACAAGCGCGAGATGTGCTGGAGAAAGCGCAAGCCATGGTTAAGCCCGGGCCAATGGACTCCGAAATCGATAACAAAACAGTGATCGAGGACTACACGAGACTAGCGGAGGTTTTCAAGCAACTGAACGATCCCATCCGTGAGGTGATCGAGTTAGAAAAGGGCTTTGCCGTCGCCTCATTTCTTAAGGACGACGCATTAGCGAACAATTTGGCCATAACTCTCAAACAAAAAATTGAGCCACTTGGGATCGAAAAACTGATCGACGATTTCTACAAGGATGGGAAGCTCGAGGACGCTCTAGCGTACTCAATTATTCTGTCCGTTTACAGAGGAGGACCAACCACTTCCGGAGCGAACCAGTATTGGAACTTGATTTGGAACATCCCCTTCCAACTGGTCAACCAGCCAGGTGGGGCTGAATTTCTGCGGAGCAATCTGGAGTTAGTTGACTCCATTTTGGCCTTCGAAAAAATACCCATTCTCCAGGCCCTTTCTGAGCACTATTTGTACACGGACCAAAAGCCGGAAATGGCATTGGGATTCGCTGCTGAGGTAGCCTCGTTTGTAGATAAGGCTGGAGAAGCCGTGGTGGCTCCTATAAGAGCCAGGGTAATCTGCACTCTCGCCGTCGCAAATGCGCAAACAAACCATTTGATCGATGCCTCGACTGAGGCGCGCGACTGCATCGATATTGCGAACGGAACAGGGGACGGAGATCTAAAGAAACGGGCGAACGCCGCAAATGTATTAGTCCATCTTGCCGCCAACGATATTGGCGCTGCCCAAGAGTCTCTAACCTACCTTCTTAAGGACACGCCTGATGAACCACAAATTCACACAGTACTTGCGCTCGCGCTTGCCAAGAATGATCGTTATCAAGAAGCCCAGTCAGAGTTGAACACCGCCCTCAGGATATTCAAAGCCAAGGGCGCCAAAGCCTCCATGGCAGCAGCCTACATTCAAATGGCAACGTCCCTCGACACAGGTCAGTCCCCCGAAGCCAACCGAGAGCAACTGTCATGCCTCGAGTCGGCGATGAAAATTCTTAAGGAGCTGGGTGATGTAAGACAACAAGCTTTTGTCGCCGGAAGCGTCGGAATGTATTACTTGAAGATGGAGAAAAATAAAGATGCGCTGAAAAGCCTGGGTTCGGCATTGAGCCTTGCGAATGAATCTGGAGAAAGTCGACTCATCGCTCTGGCACGTTCAAATCTGGCGCGAGCCTACTCTACAACCGACGACAATGTTGGTGCGGCTGAGTTTTATCGAAAGGCATTGGACTCCTATAAGAATTTGAATGACCCCGCCAATGAAGCATTCTCTCTGATAGGTCTTTACTTTGCCCTCGCGGCGCAGCACAAATCCGACGAAGCCCTTTCCGTTCTGATGCAAGCGAAAACAGCGGCTGCAAACAGCTCTTCGGCCGTCGCCAAGTTTTATGTCCAACTGGATTTCGGCTGGGCATACCGGCGGCAAGGCGAGTTCGAGCTCTCTGCTCTCGCGTTTCGAGATGCACAAAAGATTGCTGCACAAGCCGGAGACCTATCGAGACTGGCACAATCGCGGGTTGCACTTGCGGAGCTACTAGTGTTGTTAGGCGATTGGGAAGGTGCAGCCGACCAAACTGGGGAGGCGATCAAGCTATATCAACAATTGAAAGACAAGCAAGGTGAGTCAACGGCAGATGCAGAGCTCGCTAACATCTATGGAGATCGATCGTCCTCTATCAGAGATTTCGAGAAATCCCTGAGCTATTTCGAAACTGCTAAACACTTGGGATACAAGTGGTCCCTAGATCTGGATCAGCTTGAAATATATCTCCAAACTGGACAGTATCCTCAGGCCATAGCCAGTGCGAAGGCCGGTCTGGAAGACTGTTTGATTCGGAAGGATACCCAATGTCAAGCGCATGCCTTGATCAGCCTCGCAGAGGCAGAAAGGCGTAACGGAGATCTTTCCGCGGCGGCGACGACGTTGAGCAAAGCAGGACCTCTAGTAGGTAAAGAAAAAGACTTTTACCTTCAGGGCCGACTCTTCTATGCGCAAGCAAACCAGGAGAAGGACTCTGGGCACTTTGGGAAGTCCGTCGAGTTATATGAAAAAGTAATCGTTTTGGTCGAACAGACCAAGGGCAGTCCGGGTAATGAGTCTCAACGTTCGACTGAAGAAACGTACCACTTCATTTACGACGAGTTGATCGATGCACTCTATTCGCTCAGCCAGCAGACTGCCGGTTCAGAACGAGATGAGTACGCGGCCGAAGCCCTAAAGTACGCTGAAGCAAATAAGGCACGCGAATTTGTCTACTCCTGGGGAAAGACCTTTCTATATGCGGCAAAGCTGCAGTTACCTTCTAATGTCCAAGACCAGGAACAGAGATTTCTCTCAAAACAACAAAGGCTTGAGGCAGAACTGCAGCTATCGATTTCCGGAGATGAAAAAGGTTCCGGCCGCAACCTGGTTGAGATTCGACAAGAGCTGGCCGTCGCGAATCAAGACATGCAGCAGCTCATTGATTCGTTGCGAAGGTCTTATCCAGCATATGCAGCCCTAAAATATCCGGAAACGGTCAAACTCCAAGAGATTCCACTCCGTCCTGGTGAAACCCTAGTTGAAACCAAGATGACCGACGACAGCACTTTCGTTTGGATTATTCGTCGCGATCAAGCAGAAGTTAATCGCCTGCTGGCATTCTACAAGGTACCGCAAAAACGGGAATGGTTCGAAAAGCGGGTCTTGTCGTTGAGGGATGCGTTCAATGCTGCTGGTCCAGATGCTTACGATCCGGGGGTCTCCGAGGAGCTATTCCAAGCTCTCTTCCCGGGAGCTTATGGAATGGAGCTGTTCCGTTCGCAAACGATCATCTTTATCCCCGACGACCTTTTGTTTGTCATCCCCTTTGAACTGCTTTCGCCGCACGCAACAAACGGAGTATTCGAACTCTTACGAGTCCCGACCAAGTACTATCCGTCAGTATCATCGATTCAAGTATCTCGGGACGCTGTCCCTGCCTCAAACTGGAAGAAAACTTTCTTGGGTGTTGGAGACCCGATCACGTCGCCAGAAGATGCGCGGTTTGATCTGCTTCGGACGCTTGTGTCCGGCGAAAAAGCGGGTCCTATAAATGATCCGAGTTCAGTCGAGATGGGAAGGGAGGAGCGGTTCCCGGAGAAAGCGAAGACCCGGGGATATTCTTTTGAACGGATCCCGGGTACTGCCACAGAAATTCAGGAAATCGCCAAACTGTTATCTCTGAGGAACCAGGTCGTTGACGTGCGGCTAGGACTTGAAGCAACTAAAGAAAGCATATTGGAAACTGATTTGGCGCAATTCAGATTCATCCATTTTGCAACGCATGGAATACTCCCTGTCGATGGGGGCATAAAAGAACCTGCACTTGTCCTCTCATTCGATGGGCGCACGCCTGAGAGTATGTTCTTATTCGCATCGGACATCCTTAGGCTCAAACTCAACGCAGAGACGGTTGTGTTATCCGCATGTAATACGGGTTCGGGCAAGGTTAGTCGTGCTGAAGGCGTGATGAGCTTGGGCCGCGCATTCATGGCTGCAGGAGCCTCGAGCGTTACCGTCAGTCTCTGGCAAGTATCAGATAATTCAACCCAATTGTTTATGGAGGAATACTACAAGAACCTCTTAGATGGGAAATCGAAGAGCGAGGCGTTGGCCCTTGCACGCGCCTATTTGTTCTCGAACGGGAAAGCTTTCAAGAATCCCTTCTTTTGGGCTCCATTCATCCTGCTTGGTGAATAGTGTGTTGATGCCTTCAGTTCGAACTAAATTGATCAGGGGCCTCAGCACTCCCGCGCGCTCGGACTGAGGTTCCTCCCGGTAATGAAATTTCCCACTCTTTGAATCCAGAAAAGGAGTTAGATTCCCACGCCCTTACACGCGTTCCGTTCGAAGCCTCTGCCACGAGCCCAACGGTTTTTCCTTTAGCGTCCGATACTACATACTCAATCAAATCTGGATATGTGACCTTCAGAATTGCGCGATCGTCTTGCAAACGACCGGACGAGTATTCGGCACTTGGAGGATTGGCTTCGGTCACCCCTCCTCGCGTACTCGTCGACGCCGTCCGCAAAAGAAAGCTTTGAATTACATCAGCTGCAATCGCATAGTTCAGATTTTGGCCTTCTTCGCCCATCGCCACCAGGCCGAGCAACTTCCCTTGGTCATCAAGAACTGGCCCTCCCGAATTGCCAGGGTTGATTGCGGTTTGTAGCTGAAGCACCTTGGCTTCGTGTTTTGAGCCATCGGAGTAAGTCCAGTCATAACCGTCCCGGACTTGGCTGACAACGCCGGTAGTGTAAGACCAGAGGTTTCCTTTGGGATGACCGATCACGTGTATATCCTCAGCGACTTGAACCGACGAAATAGATCCAATAGAAACGTGCTCCAGATTAGAAGGGGGTTTTGCGATCCGCAGCAAAGCGAGATCGACAGTTTCATTTTGGGCAATCAGGCGAGCACCGTATGCGTAGGCGTCGAGCATCGTTGCGCCCCCAGGCGGCTTTAGAAATATGAGGGCGGCGGAATACCCGTTGATTACGTGCCAATTTGTCAAAATATCTCCGGAGGAATTTATAATCACGCCGGCCCCAAGCCCTGAGGGCTCGAATTCCTTATTCTTAACCTCTCCCACTACGACCAGAACGACGCTCGGAGCAACGTTTCTGAAAACACCAATTCCTGATGTCCCGCGAGTAAGGATCGGCTCATGATAGTTCGGGAGCAGTCGCTTGCCCCGCGAGTAGGCTTCAGCCAGTCTAATTGTGTTCATGAGATCCTGATAAGTAGGAACACTCGCTAACTCCGGTTGAACCGTTCTTTGATAGGAAGTTGCTTTCAGTTCGGCAAGGTTTGGAAGTTCAGCGGACGCACTCTGTGCAAGAGCCTGTTGAGTGATCCAAAAGACAGATATCGCGCAGGCCAAATATCCGAGTAATGCGATCGGTCGCATAGTCCATTCCTTTTCAGCCGAGATTGAATGATCCAGAGTATCGTTCCCAAATAGTACGGCGTCAAGCTAATCGACTACTGCGACAGAAATCTGCCTCTGCGGTCTCGACATTGGCGGAAGTGCCGGATGATAAAGCTTTGCCCGCTGGAGGGCGTGTGTCCGCCCCTCGAACACTAGCCGAACTTGCGATCAAGGGCACGGAAATGCAGGATCTTGAGGAGCGCATTGCGGAATTCGAGCAGGTGGTGCTGGATAAACAATAAGCCGCAGAACGCCATTCCGAAAACTGCAGAGACGCTTGCCGGAGCCAGATCCCGACCAAGTCCCTCATATCTGCATTGTCTGGGTTAGCAGCTAAGGCCCCAGCACTCAATCCTGGGCCGACTCGATGGGGAACCGTACCCGGTGTTCCCACGGCGTTCGAGCGCAGCCCCGATGAATCCAAACATGATTTTGTGGCCCGGCTGATGGCTCTGCGGCCGGCGCCGCGGGGATCCAAACGAATTAAGCCGGAACTTCCGATGCACGACTTGCGCCTGAAGGTATAATTGTCCTTGAAGATGCGCCTGGAAGGCCGCGCTTCAAGGACCGAAAAAATCATGACGGACAAAAAGCTCGCCGCAAACCGCGAGAATGCGCTGAACTCTACTGGACCGAAAACGCCCGAAGGAAAAAAAAGAGCCTCCCTCAACGCCCTGAAGCATGGTCTAAGGGCCGACTGTTTGGCTGTTCCGGGACTGGAACGCGCCCAGGATTGGGAAGCGCACCGAACGCGAATTGTCCGGGATTTGGTGCCGGTTGGCTACCTGGAGTTGGTTCTGGCCGATCGGGTGGCCTCATTGGTGTGGCGACTGGGACGAGTAGTCAGATACGAGTCGGATGTGGTGGCCATCGCCGTAGAGAAGGCTGAGGAGACTAGAGAGGAGGGCGACGACATTATGAGCTCACTTACTGTGAAGGGCCTGGTGGATCTGCAGCGGGCTCTGAGCGAAGCGGAAGAACATGAGAGGATCCTCACTCAGGTCTTTGAGCTGAATTTGTCTGCCAACATCTCCGCGGAGAATGCGGTTTCCGTCCTAAACGCTGTGGCCGAGAGCCTGGATGTGGACCTTGACGACGAGGATGTCGATTTGGATATTCCAGGATTGCCGACGGACACATATTGGGAAGATTTTGACGGATGGACGCGGGAAATGGTGGAAGCAGGCGTCCAAGGGATTAAGGCAAGCGCTAAGGATGAGCATGCAAAGCTGGACCCTTGGCGGCGGGTAACGGCCGCGGCACTCTCGGCGTTGAACGAGGCCAAGACGGAATATAAGGAGAGGACCGTCCAAGTGGACCGGGACCGGCGGGTGGCGTTACTCGCACCGCGAGAGACCGTCAACAAGGTGACACGCTATGAGACTACCTTGGAGCGATCTCTCTTCCGGACTCTCCACGAACTTAAGAAACTCCAAGCAATCCGGTCCAGCGTTTCCGGCAAGGCCGCCTCTTAGTGGGTTCGTTTGGCAAAAGCATATGCCAATGCCCAAACAATCGCACTTCACCTCTCCCGTAAGTGACCCTCCGACTTAGGATTAAAAGAGCAGGCTGACGAGTATTCGGACAACAACGATTCTATAAGCAAATGTTTTAGGAAAATCGGGACCGTAAAACATGGGTGGACCCGGAAGTAGCCGGTGGCGCTGTCACACAAAGAATACCACCGTAGAAGATTGTCTCCCCCTGACGATGAAGCCCCTTAAGAAGGCGTTGACTTACGGGCCCGGCTGGGGAGGGACGATGAACTGGTCCCAAGGCGGGGAGCCTTTTGCGTGGCTTTCCTTCACCACGGAGTCTTTGAGCGGCGGCCTCGCTGTCCGCCTCAGGTACTCCAAGACAACAGGAGACGAGAAGAAGCCCCTAGACTATTTGGTCCGAGCGATATCGTTCCCAGTTCGTCTCGGAGGAATACGCTGGCTCTTCCTCTGCCCTCTCGTGCTCGACGGCACACTTTGCGGCCGCCGGTCCGCTAAACTTTATCTCCCAGCCGGAGGTCTTTATTTCGGCTGCCGCAGGTGTCACGGTCTTACGTACACGAGTTCCCAGGTATCCCACAAGTTTGACGGGCTCTACACCGTCTTAGCCGCCAAGGTCGGCCACGGCATGACAGTAAAGGGCGTGAAAACGCTCCTTGGGCGATAGCCAACCCTCCGGTAGAGTCAGTACTAAGCACGAGGCTTTCAGTCGCAATCAGGCAAGCGCACAGCATTCACGAATGTGGTGTATCTTATTGAATATTTCGAGGCGGCCCGCATGAACCGGGCACAAGGAATTCGGAAGATGATTGTTGCACACGCGGCGAACACAGTCCGGGCGTCGATCAGTTTTCCTCCCGAAACTGTCGACGAAATCGCAAAACGGAAAATGACATCACTCGCGTGGGCCGCTTGGAGGCCATTGTTGGGGAAGTCGTTGTCATGAGTTTGAGAGTCAAGAGATCAGAACTGACTCTAGTAGATCAGGCGCGTCTGAAAGCTAGCCGCCGTTTAAATCCGACGAGAAAAATAGAGCTTGGACAGTTCTTGACGCCAGCCAGCATCTCTCGGTTCATGGCCGCGCTGTTCTCGGAGCGAAAAGGCGATGTCCGATTGCTGGACGCCGGCGCCGGCGTTGGGTCCCTAACTGACGCCTTTATCAATCGGTGGGGAAGCCAGGACGTCTGTGTTTCCGCATACGAAATAGACCCGACATTAGTCTTCTATCTTCGGGGGACTCTGGAACGCTATGAAAAACGCAGGTTCGAGGCAAAAATCATCGAACGCGATTTTATTCAGGATGCGGTCTACAGCATTAAGCTTGGAAACAAAAGAAACGGTTTCACGCACGCAATCCTGAATCCGCCTTACAAGAAGATTAACACCGACTCAACACATCGCGCGCTACTGCGGGCTGTGGGCCTGGAGACGGTTAATCTATACACGGGATTCGTTGGCTTGGCTATCGATCTAATGGCCATGGGCGGAGAGTTGGTGGCGATCATTCCCCGGAGTTTCTGCAACGGGCTTTACTACAAGCCGTTTCGTGAATGGATGCTCGAAAAAGCGTCGGTCGAAAATATCCACCTGTTTCATAGCCGGACGAGTGCATTCAATGAGGACGAAGTCCTTCAGGAAAATGTCATCATCAGACTTGTGCGCGGGAAGAAACAGGGCACAGTAACAATCACGACATCAAGCGATACCCAATTCTCCGACCTCCAGTCCCACCAGTATCCGTTTTCTGAAATTGTTCACGATGCGGACGACCAGAAGTTCATACACGTGCCTACGTCGCCCCGTCACACGGGCATAAGCGAGGTGCCACTGGCGGCACGGTCCCTTGATGAGATCGGTCTTGAAGTCTCGACAGGCCCTGTTGTTGATTTTCGGCTGAAAGAATTCTTGCGCCAGCAGCCTGAGAGGGGTACGGCGCCTCTCCTTTATCCGACGCATTTCGCTAATGGAGCGATGGAATGGCCGCGACGGTCGAAGAAACCAAATGCCATCATCAACAACGCCGAGACAAAGAAGTGGCTCTACCCGAATGGTTCCTATACGGTCGTGCGGCGGTTCTCTTCCAAAGAGGAACGCCGGCGGATCGTGGCGCACGTGGTCGATCCAGGCGTGTTCAAAGAGAACGCTATCGGTTTTGAGAACCACCTCAATGTTTTTCACTCGCGGAAGAAAGGCATCGACAGGGATGTTGCTCTCGGCCTCTCCGTGTTTCTAAATTCCACGGCGGTTGACGACTACTTCCGGCGGTTCAGCGGCCACACACAAGTCAACGCGACGGACCTTCGGCAACTCCGGTACCCGGAGTTGAGAGAGCTGGAAAAACTCGGTCAGTGGATTCAGACGCAACGCAATGTCACACAGGAGATGATCGATCAACAGGTCGAGGCTGTGAATGGCGGAAAATAAAATCGCTGAAGCACTCCAAATTCTCGAAGAACTCGGGATGCCTCGGGCGCAGCAGAACGACCGATCGGCTCTGTGTTTGCTGGCATTGCTTAACTTAAAGAAAGGCGATGCCTGGTTTGACGCGAAAAATCCACTTGTTGGGATAACCCCGATGATGGAATTCGCCCGCGATCATTACGGCAAGCTCTATGCACCGAATTCGCGCGAAACTTTTCGGAGGCAGACGATCCATCAGATGGTTGCAGCCGGCATCGCGCTTTATAACCCGGACAATCCCGCCCGGCCCGTGAACAGCCCGAAAGCCGTTTACCAGATCGAGCCTGATACCCTCTCGTTGCTACGCGGATTCGGCACCGCTGCGTGGAATAGGAATCTCGAAAAGTATCTGAAGACACGCAAAACGCTGACCGCTCGGTACGCCAAGGAACGGGAGATGAAGAAACTCCCTGTAAAACTGGCCACGGGCGAAACCATCCGTCTCAGTCCGGGCGATCACAGCCAGTTAATCAAAGCGATCATCGAGGAATTCGCGTCGCGCTTCGTGCCAGGGGGTGTTCTCGTTTACGCCGGTGATACCGGAGAGAAGTGGGGATATTTTGACAAGGAGTTGCTGGGAAGCATGGGGGTCGCCCTTGACGGCCACGGCAAAATGCCGGACGTGGTGCTGTATTGCCCAGAACGGGAATGGTTGTTGCTCGTGGAGTCGGTAACGAGCCACGGCCCCGTCGACGGTAAAAGGCACGACGAGTTGGGACGGCTCTTCGCAAACTCCAAGGCCGGGCTTGTATATGTCAGAGCCTTTCCCACGCGGGCAGTGATGAGCCGCTATCTAGGAGAGATCGCCTGGGAGACAGAGGTGTGGTGCGCCGACGCGCCATCTCACCTGATCCACTTTAACGGGACAAGATTTCTGGGTCCGTACTAGTAAGGCGCACCGATTAGTTTTGGATTCGCCACAATACCAAGGAAGGATAAATATATGCAACGCCGCCCAACCACTCAAGACATTACCTGGCTTTTGGATCTTTACCAGAATAACAAGCTCGATCTGAATCCGCCCTATCAACGGCGAAGTGTCTGGACGCGCAAAGACAAGCAATTTTTTCTCGACACAATTTTCAGGAATTACCCGAGTCCCGCAATTTTCCTGCACAAAACCATTGATGATAATGGAAAGGCCACCTATCACGTCGTCGATGGGAAGCAGCGAACCCAAACCATTGTGGAATTTGCCAATGACAAGCTCAAGCTCGCCAGTGACTATGGGGACGCTCGTCTCAACGGGAAGAAATGGAGCGATCTGCAAGGAGAGCAGGCTCTCAAACAGAAATTCTGGAACTATCAGATCACGGTGGAAATGATAGATATCGTGGAAGGAACAGTGGTTAACGAGGTGTTTGATCGGTTAAACCGGAACGCAAGAAAGCTGACGCAGCAGGAACTCAGGCACGCCAAATTCGATGGCTGGCTCATCACCACGGTTGAAACTGAGGCGGATGAAGACGTATGGCGGGATCTTGGTGTGGCGACGGCTGCCCGCGCGAAACGGATGGTGGACAGCCAGTTCATTTCGGAGCTCATGCTAGTAATTCTCGAAGACGGAATTATGGGTTTTGATCAGAATGCCCTCGACGAGTTATACGCAAAATACGAAGATCCTGCTGATAGTTGCCCGGAACTAGATCAAGACGTTGCTCTCAAACGCTTCGCCGATACCAAAGCGTATCTCGTTCAAATGAACTCGGACCAAGCTGTTGTGGAAAAGTACTGCAAAGGATTTGGGCATTTCTATACTCTGTGGGCCCTGGTGGCATTGACGAAAAACCTCCCGACGCCAAAGAAGCTCGCGAAGACTTATGCAACGTTCATGCAGAAAGTTCAGAAGCTTGGGGAGCAGGACGACCTTGAGGCGTTCTTGCAAAAAACAAGCAAGGGAGAATATACACTTGCCCTGAACTACCTAAGAAATTCACGTGGTGCGAGCACCGATTCCGGGCCGCGCAAGGAACGGCTCGCCGCGCTTAAGAGAGCTCTTCTTGGCAATAGATTATGAAGGTTCCGGCATCAATCAGACAGCTACATGAAGATCAGAAGGCGGTCAATGACCGTCTGAAGATCGTCGTCGATGACCGCATGGCAGGACTGAAGAAGCCGAGGTGGCACTATGAAAGTCGCGTCAAGGAACTTCCAAGCTTCGCACTGAAAATTGAATCCGGGAGATTTCACAAGCCAGATGCCCTCGAGGATTTTTTTGCCTGTACTCTTGTGGTGTCGAATGCAACTGAGATAGCCGAGGCGGAGAAGCTCGTAGAGGACAGCTTCACTGTTCAATACCGGCGACCCAAGCAAATTGACAAAACTCACAAGTCATCTAACAGCTTTCCATTCGATGATCTGCGGGTTTACGCAGTCCTGAGAGAGGCCCCAGCCATACCGCCCACTGACTTAACTGGCGTCATCTTCGAAGTACAGATCAAAACATTCCTTCAGCATGCGTGGTCAATAGCTACGCACGATTTGCTCTACAAGAGCGACGATGTCAATTGGAGCAAGGAACGCATCGCCTACCAGATAAGGGCGATGCTCGAACACGCGGAGATATCAATTCAGGAAGCCGAAAGTCTAGCTGCTTGTGCCGCCCTGGCAAAGGAAGATCCGATTACAACAACAATTAAGGAAGGGATCAGATTGGTAAAACTTCAGTGGGTAGTGGATGAATTGCCCGCCGACGTGCGCCGTCTTGCAATTAATATTGTAAGCTTGCTCGAAGCCCTTCACATGAAGGTCGAAAGACTGGAAGAGATCCTCAACGACGGTAAGGCTCAAAGGTCCGGTGTCCACCCGTCCAATTTGTCCCCCTATGGGACAATCGTCCAATACCTGTTTGATGCTGAGAAGGATAAGATGATCAATTTCCTAAAGAACGATAAGATACGAACGAAGATTCTCATTCCCGCGGAAATAGAGCTTCCTGCGGACATGGATCTATCCGAGCTCAGGAACGCCGTGTTTGTATCCAGAGCTGCTTAGAGGCTGAACAATACCCATGCTAAACAAGTCTCAGACCCGAATGTGTTTCTTGATGAAGTCTCGGTGCGTGAGCTTAACAAGGTCCCGTAGAAGATTTTTCTGTTTTGGAGCGCCCAGATTTCTGTAGCGCCTTACGAATTCCTTCACGGCATCGTGCCGAGAATTCCAATCCAGAAACTCCACGTTCATTGCTCTAATGCCAGCTTCCGCCACGCTTTCGGGAAGTGCCGAGAGTGCTCGGCGGGCCGCTGGCGCCCCATTATAAGAATCAGAGCGGGCCTGCTCCAGGAGGGCGAAAACATATTCCTTATACAGCTCCTCGGGAATGGCATCGACCTGCTGGACGAGGGGAGGGACTATCTTGTTGACCTCCGCAAACTGGTCCCTGTTCACGATACCGATCAAGTCCTCAAAAAACGCAATGCGCAGGCCATGATAGACACCGGCGAGAACGGCTTCTGGCACTGTACGAAGGAGCTCCGCTTTGAGCGTGACATCGCCGTAAAGCGTGACGGCTCGAACAAGCTGTTCCGCGATGAGGACGGCTTGCGCTGGCGGAAATGCGCGACTTTGCAACATGTCTCCGAGAACGATAATCGGGCGGGCGTCGCTGGAAGCTCTCCGTAAAAGGGCATCCAGAACGTATGCGCGATCTTGTGCATTCAATAGGGAGAGCTTGCGGGCGGGAGCATCGAGAGAGGTATCCGGCGACAAAAGGACTTCTAGAAACCGCCTGGCTTCAAGAGAAGCTTTCGGGTGACTGGGAGTATTGGCGACGGCTGGCTTGGTGCCACCATGGGCGGCCAACCGTGCGCGTTCGGCGATGAGCTGTGCATAGACTAGACCAGTCTCCACAAGGTGGTATATACGATCCCGTCGTGCGACAAGTTCTCTTGTACGAATCTTGTTTCCTTTTGGGTGTTTGTCATCATAGGCGCCGATTTCCTGATGACAGTCGAGGCACACCGGAATACCGTTGCTCGCGTCGTTTGAACCGCCCATACCCTCGTCGATGATGTGAGCGGTTTCCATATTCGTTCCACACTGTCTCAGACAGAGGCAGCACAGGCGACCGCAACGAATAAACATTTCCGTTTTCGTTGAGACATTGAAAGGCATACGCGCCAAGGAATCCTTCAACCGCCAGAGGGCCGGCGGAGCCGTAATTGTGCAACGTCTAGAGGTTGAACGCCACTCTTGTTCGTTCCCATCACGCCTTGCTCGGTATCCCGAACGACGAGGAGCGGCAAAATGCGCCTTGAGGACTCCTATCAAAAGAAATGCCTTGATGCGCCTGTGCGATGAATGTCCAAATTCAAATGCATTTGTTATGATCTGACGTGAAAATGCCAGATAAAGTGGTGCTGAAGCCAGATCTCTCGTTCGGTAAGGTAGGGCCGCGTGATCGTTTCGATCCAGCGGCGCTCTCAGAGGCCATTGCGAAGCTCGCGAGTGCCTGGCATGCACAGTCAGCAGAGCAAGCCCGATTGTTGGCGACAGTCGATTTAACGACGGAATTCCGGGAAGCTATTGTCAGGCTTGCGCAGCGTGGATGGACTTTACCGATGAGTCTGACGTATCGCGATATAGACGATTTGTTCAAGTATTCCGTCGAGGAGACCGATACATTCTTTGAAACGTACTACACCGAAGATCATTTCAAAGAGCTACGCAAGGTTCGCGACGAGTTATCGACGCGGCCCGCCCTGGCAAAATGGCGGGCCCTACTCAACGAGTGTTTCGAATCATTTGAGTCTGGAAGGCATTTGATCACTATTCCCGCGCTTCTCTCAGTGCTCGACGGCATCGTTTCGAGCGCGAGCGCATCGAACCGGAACCGGCAACCCGTTAAAGTATGTTACGAGAAGTCTAAAGAGCCCAACGGACCTATGTGGGAAATGATGTGGATCAGCCTGGGAGCTTTCGTCGAGAATCTCTTTCAGTTTGCACCTTTTGACGAGGATCGACCCGCGACGATCAACCGACATTGGATTCTTCACGGCAGGGACGTAACCGCGTGGACACGCGCAGACGCTCTGCGACTTTTTAATGCATTGCAAACCATCAATTCATTATTAGAGCCGCGGAGTTAACCATAACCTCGAATGGAGCTGAAGCAGGCAACTTCTAAATATCGTCCGTCTCTGCGGGAGCCACGGGCCGTATCAAAGGAAAAGCTTTGATACGCCTGATTTCTGGAAGATTCCAGCCTCAAGTTTTCAATACTTTGCGGGGTCTGAACCTACAACCCTTTAATACCCCAACATCGCGCCCGCCGATTGGGCGTATCGCAACATCACTCGTGAGCACGCCCGCGTTTGTTTGCGTTTGCACGGCGCCAGCCGCTCGATAGTCACTTATTCTGGCTCAGCCAATTTTCTCGAATCGTGCGACTCAATCCTCCCGCACAACCTCAAAACCGTGGGGCGCCGCGAGCTGGCGAAGATCCCGAAGCTCCATTTCTACACTCTAATTTGTGAATGTGCTTACCCGGCAACAGACCGCGGACGGTTGCTGTAGAATCTCGGAAGCCACGTTGCACCGCCATTGTGCAATTGAGTCAGCCTCGCGTCTGTGTTTGCTGCACAGGCGCAGGGCGCTCACTCTCTATCGCCTCGGTTTCGTAGGGCGACCTACATCTTTGCGGTAAAGCTTTTGCTTTGCGAGTCTCAGTTTTTCGACATCCGATTCGGTCCACATTCGTACCGAGACATTGCCGAAGACTATCATCTTTGGTGGGCGAATCTTCTTCTTCGCGATCCATGCCTGCACTGTCGCGCGCGTGATTCCGACAGCTGTTGCGGCTTCTCCAGTTGTATAGAGTCTCGGATTCATACTTTCAACATACTCCATAGTTGACAGACCTGTCAAGAATTTAGGACAATAGAGTTAGGCAAGAAAAAGCACCCGTTCGTGGCTGGATCTTGGAGCAATTCTTGAGCGATCGGCACAACGATAGACATCGCGTGGCGGGCGCGCCTGATACCCCTTTGTGGGAGATCGCTTCATATATCGCGGCCAAGATTGGCGATGCAGACGATACCGGCGAAAAAGAGGACGTTACCCAATGTCTTCAGAAGACGCGGACTTTTATTCGGCAGATCGCATTGAGTGGTGCTGTAAGCATGTGGGGCAAGAAACAGCTATCGAGCACGAGTGAGTGGAAATTCGATACTTGTTTGACGGAAATCGCTGCGACTTATTGGAACGACAACAAACTAAACGCGCTTGCTTTCGCCACCAAGGATCCGCGTGAACCACTTAATGTGAATGTTCCCTACACGCTGCCTCTGAAATTCGATCCCTCGATGCCGAGGGGATGGGAAAATTCCTATGCCGACATTCATGTGAGCTGGAGTCAGATCAAGGCACTCTTGGAAGTGAACGCCCATTTGTCCACAGCGCGTAACGAAATGAACGCGAAGATTTTCGATGAGGGACTAACGGCTTGGCGTGAGTGGCTTGTTGGCCTGCAAGAGAGACTGTGCCATAACTTGGTAGCTATTGCCTTTGCGAACCGCGAGTGCCTTGGAACAAACCCGCTCGATTGGGTGAACGAGTGTATTGACAATTATTGGGCCCCCCTCCGCCCTGGCTTTAAGAATTGGGCGGCCCTGTGCTGTGATTGGGCGAACCCTGAAACCTGGACTGCTCCCGGGTGGTTATTGATCGAAGTTCCCGAAGAAACCCTCAGGCTTCACATTCAGACTTTTCCCTTGGCAGAGACACTAGATGGCCGAATTCTTCCGCCTTACACAGAGGTAATCCGCGCACGGATTGCTACGCTAATCGAGATGGGTATTCACATGGCAAGAATTTCGGTACTCGATGATGCCAAGATTAAAATCGCATCCGAGCCGGCGTTGAAGCGGATTGAGCAGTCGGCGGCTTCAATTAAACTAGTAAATGAAGCGGTCTATGCGATCGGTCGAAAATACGGGGATGAATGGAACATAAAATGGCTCGAATCGACTCGTAGACTCTACGCCCAACTTCACCCGATAGAGACGAAACCGGCCGTGACCGACTCGTCTTCGGCCGATATCTTAGTAGATGAAACCGTTCCGCCCAAGGGGAAGCGATGTCACGAAATAATCGAAGAAATGCGGAAAATCAAGAACACGATGATTGGTCGTGGACATAGCATGTCAGAAGTTCAGACCAAATACCCCAAATTTCAAGTGTGGAAACTTGTCGACGAATTGCCGCAGGAGGAGCGCGATCTCTTCAATCACCCCAGACAATGGGGACCGGTAGTCGGTCAGGCTAAAATCTTCCTGTCAAAGGGCTACGGATGCAGCACCCACACTGTGACAAAGTGGGTGAAAATCTATCGTGCAGCGAATCCAGACAAGCGAATAAAGAAGAACATTCCGAAGAAGTCGCGCAGAAAATCCCCGTAAGCCCTCCCCACAACCCAAAGTGCTCCGCGATGCCCATTCGTACCCGTTTTTTTGAGGTCCGCACCCACTAAATACCCAAAAGCGCCGTGGTCTAATCCTCCTATGGATCGACGAATGCAATTGGATTGGAAACTACGGCGCATTGCAGCTGGACTGCGTCAGCAGGATCTCGCTGTGATCTTGGGGATGAGTGCTAGTCGCTACAGCTCACTTGAGCGGGGAGACCTCCTGCCAACTTCAGAGGAATGTGAGGATATTGAGCGCCTTTTGCCCCCGTTGCCATCGGGGTCAGGGGGAAACGAGTGAACGTGCCGGCTATCAGGGTGACGCTATGCCTTCCCGAATGATTGACTACGAGAATTTGTGGGCGTCGGAAAAACTCGCTGCATGCGAGAGTTCAATGCGCGTCGAGTACTTGTGGCTCTACGGCTGCGCTGATGCGAACGGAAGTTTCGAGCTGAACCTGCGCGGAATTCACTCGAAGGTATCAGCGATTCGACCGCGGCTTACGCTCCGGCGTATCGAAAAGCTTTTTGCGGAGTTCGAGCTTCATGGATTGCTGTTTATCTGGCGGGAAAATGGAAAAATCTACGGCCATTGGACAGGTTCTGATCGGCCAGGTCGGCTTCCGAAACCATCTGAGCGCCATCGATACAGGAAGCTGGCCCCGGATATTCCAACGGAAGAGTTTAGCGCCTATGTGTCGCGATTTACTCGCGACTCCGTCGCCACGGTATCGCCCCTAGGGGTTGGTGTAGGGGTTGAATTGGGGTTGAAAAGGGTTGGGGATGGTAAAGGTGTAGGAAAAGGCGCGCCAGAGGCGCGCGGGTTTGGGGCAATGGCAACCCCCGCAGCACAAACCGCTACGCTTGTTCCACCGAATTCTCAACTTCTTGAATCAACTGAAAAGCACAAGTCAACGGCAAACCCAAAAGCTCCTGCTAGTGAAAAGAATAAATCGAAAGGCAACTTCGAATGTCGCTATTGCGGTGAAGATTTTGCATCGGCCAAAGAATTTCAAAAACACAATTGTCGCGCGAAGACGGCCGGGGGCTGGGAATGCCGATGGTGCCACGCAACCTCCAGAGATATTACGGAGCTCAAGTCACACATTGTTCTGTGCCCGCAAGCTGATCGGGGGCGGAACCGCGGAAGAGAGTTGTAAATCGATGACACTGGCGACCGTTGAAATCGAATGCCGCACGTGCGGCTTTCAGATTCCGCCTTTCGCGGGGCGAGAGATTCTACGCACAGACACTTTGCAGACTGTCGAACACGAATGCCCGACCTGCAAGAGCGTCTTTCGTGTGTGCGTTCAACAGACCAGGCGCACAACACTGACGGCGGCGAAACTCGAAGAGATCCGTAACAAGAACCGTTGAGCGCCTGTCTCGCGGACAGTCGCTCAGGCGTGAGTGGTTAGAAACGCGGCGCTAGAAAAGGTCTTTGCAGGGAATTTGCATGGAAGGTGGCTTTCGATGCTGACGAACACGAAGGAAAAACCGATCATGGCACTCGCGCAACCCGCGGCCGAGCGACCTGCCGACATCGGCGCCGTCTTGCTCACGCCGGGGGAACTGGCGGCCAAGTTGAACGTGCCGCCATCGTGGATTCGTGAAAAAACGCGAGCGCGCGGCCGCACCCGCGACAAAGATCCGCTTCCCGTTGTGCGCCTTGGTAAGTATGTGCGCTTCCGATGGAACGACATAGAAACATGGCTGGCACGCCAAGGGGCTTGACAACGCCGCCAATACGTCATACACCTATGACCATGCGACGCTACTCCACAGTTCAAGTAGCCCGAAAGCTCGGATTCGATCAAGCCTATCTACAGAGGCTAATCCTAAAGCGCGTTGTTCCATTCCCGCCTTTGGTGAAGGTCGGCGCGATAAAAATCCGGCTCTGGAGCGACCGCGACGTGGCGCGAGTGCGAAAAGTGCTCGTCGAAAGGCGTCGCAAAAAGGTGAAAAAATGAAAAATCAGCAGAAGCACCAAAGAGGTCACATCTTTAAGTCAGGGAATTATTGGTACGGAAGGTGGTTCCGGGACGAACTTGTTCTTTGCACGGATCTCACCGAGAAAGAACGGCAAGCGTTCGCGGAAAAAGGCGTACCGTTGCCCGATCACGACGACAAATCGCGGGTGATGGTGCGAAGACAGCACGCGGAAAAGCTGGTTGCGTTCGGCGATCGCTATCGCGCGAAGCGGGATGTCCAATGCCTACTCGACGAGAAATTGAAACCGGCGAACGAAGGCCACGAGCGAGGGGAAGGCACGATGAATGTCGCGGCTTATGCACGGGATTTTTTCCTTCCGTACTCTGACCGCGAATTCAAACCGAGCACCAGCCACGGCCATCGAAACTTGTACAAGACGTACTTGCAACCTCACCTCGGAAATTTGATCTTGCGCGACGCGCGATGCTGCGACATCGTCCATGTGCTTGAAGAAATCCACAAAACGCACAACAAAAAGAATGGCGGTCTCAGCCGAAAAACATTGAGCCATTGCAAGGGGCTCTTGACGGCGATTTTCAGTTTCGCGAAACGGAATGGCGTCATAAACGGCGAACTTCCGACGCGCGACGCGATCATCCCGAGAAAGGCTCGGTCTTCTCCGCCAACGGTTGCGTACTCGTGTGACACGATTATGCAGATGCTCTCCGTGCTCACAGGCACCGCGCGCGTGGCCGTTGCCGTTGGTTTCTTTGCAGGACTGAGACCGGGCGAAATGAAAGGCTTGAAATGGACGGATTACAACAGTCGGGAAATTCACATTCGGCGCTCGGTGTGGCGAAGCTTCGAGACACTGCCGAAGACACCCGAAAGCATCGGGAGCGTGCCCGTCGAGACGGTGCTCAAAGATATTCTCGAACAGCATCGCCGCGAGTCGTCTGGTGAATATATCCTGTCGTCAGCTAGCGGCAAGAGGCGCGTCCATCTGGAAAATCTCTCCGCTCGGGTTATTCGTCCGATCCTCGACAAAGCTGGAATCGTTTGGCACGGTTGGTACAGCCTTCGCCGCGGCGCTGCTACAGCACTGACTTCGGTGGATTCCGCTCTCGCGGCGAAAACCATGCTGAGGCACTCGAACATTCAAACCACAAACGCCCACTACATCAAAGACGATGCGCCGGGCGCTCGACGTGCAGCGGCAAAAGTCGATGCTCTGTTTCAGAACTCAAACGCAGTTCCGAATTGAGGAAGAAGATGCGTTGCATAATTCATTGCATACAAGTCACCACCGCAGCCCAAACACCGCGTGTTCACCCTCCTACTGGGGTGGTATCCGCATGAAAACACGTGGCCCACAATTCGCACAGCCGTTTCAAACCCCGTCGCTCACCCCAATTCCCTCTAATGTTTATGCCTGTTCCGAAGCTAGGCGCGCCTAGCGATGCGGTTCCCTCTCGAAATCCTGTTTCGACACCGC
>Ga0302326_10003833_pt1 | contig 35235 bp, 39 predicted proteins | sample Palsa_T0_3_FD_202264 | JGI IMG/M metagenome (GOLD analysis project Ga0302326, IMG submission 202264) | Peat permafrost microbial communities from Stordalen Mire near Abisko, Sweden - Palsa_T0_3 | ecosystem: Environmental > Terrestrial > Soil > Palsa > Peat permafrost | place: Sweden: Abisko...
GCTTCCGATGGGGATAAACTAAGAGGGGTGGAATCAAACTGCAGGCGTTGGGCTGATATTCTCGGACCCGGCGATTTTCCCTTGAGTGCGGTGGCAAAGAAATACCTCTTCAATGAAACGCTGAACACGGTACAAGAGTTAAGCGCAATCCAGGGCCGACTTCGCAGAATGCTCGATCAGGAGGAGAAATGAGCGAGAGACTCGATCAACTGGCACAAGAGCTATTAGAAAAGACACTCGCAAAAAAGCTCTACTGGCGAATTATGGCCAATCCTTTGGGCCGGGATGAATTTTCCGTTGATCTGGAAAAAGAATACAGCTTCCACATTTGGCTGCTGGCATCCGGAGATAATCGGGCTATCACCCTTCAGCTCTGGAAAGATGGACGTCCTGTGCTGGAGTCTTTCGCGAACAACTGGCCAGCGATCTCAAACGGTGGCACGGATAAAGAACGTCTAAAGAGATTCAGGCTGTACAGCGACCTTTTCGATGCTGTACGCGAGAGCGTCTACGGGGGAGAAGAGACAATCGGCGAAGTCGAACAGCTTCTCCGGAGAATCGGCTGAGAATGTGGCGTCGCCGATTCTTTTCGCTCCTCTTCCTCTTTTTGCCGAGCCTGCCCATCTTGCATTCGCAGGCCCAGCAGCCCGATCCCTTCCGCTGGATGGATTTCCACTCCGACAAAGATCACGACATTGTCTTCTGGGTTGAGCGGGCGCTCGAAGGAGAAAAATGGACGGCGATTCGCGAGATAGGCGTTCAGTACGATGCGGCCCTGGTGGTGACTACGCTGCGCTCCGCGCCCGACACGCCGGCCAACCAGGACGCATTCCAAATCTGGAGCATCTCGCTCACCAATCACAGCCTGACGCCGCTGCTGAAGGGATACAACCTACGCTGGCTTGACTTTATGACCTTCGCCGAGGGCGCGCCGCAGGAGATACCCATTCTCTACGACAACTGCATCGAGTGCGCGCCGGACACCTACTTCACCGCATTTCACTACGACAGGTCGCAGCACCTCTGGCAGCCTCGCTGGATGCGCGGCGGCCAGGGAGTGCCGATCTGGAACGCTAATCCGCCGCCCGGCGTGACCTGGACGCAGATTTACGCGGGCCTGGCCGAACCTAACGGGCGCGAGATGCTGGGCACATGGAGCCATTTCGACTATGGCGATGTGAAACCCGCTGAAGACTTCGTATTTCGCTACGACCTGGACCCGATGAGTGGCCTGGATCGCACCCAACTGCTGAGTGGCAAAGACGCCGATGCCATGAAGCTGCGGGTTTGCCGCGCCGGGGATGCCTTACCCGGCCTGGCTCGCGGACAGGATTCCATTCTCTGCCATAACCTCGTGAACCCCAAGCCTGAGCGCAAGCCGGTTACCACTCCGCCGGCACACAATCGCGGCCAGTCGGTGCCCGCAGTCAAGCATTAAGCTCAAAAAACAAAAGGACTTACTGCAGGAACTGGCATTGCAGCCCCCGAACGCCGTAGACTATGGAGCCGTGTGCGGCATCCAACCTCTCTGGAAAGCAGAGATTGCACCGCAAACCACTCTATGGAGAGAAAACCCATGAACCGTTTCCCTCGAATTGCCCCCTTTTCCCTGCTTGTTCTGGCGGCTTTCATTTTCACCGCCGGATGCAAATCGAATCAAAATGCCGCCAGCAACGGCCAAGCCGCCGCGGACAACAGCGCAACCGGGGCGCAGGATTCAGCTTCCGATCCGGCCTCCGCTAACCTGGCGCCAGTTTCCACTGCATCCACTTCAGCGGCGCCATCGAGCAGCGATCAAGCTGCCCCGGCTCAAGCCGCTCCCGCTCCAGCAGAGGCGGACGCCTCCGCGGACCAGAGTTCCGCCACGGTGACTGACGCCAGCTACGGTGAGCAGCCGCAGTATACAGCCCCCGATCCGCCTCCGGCGCTGCCCGAATACGACCAGCCCGCGGCTCCGGGCGACGACTATCTTTGGACTCCCGGCTACTGGGGCTACGCCTCGACCGGCTATTACTGGGTGCCCGGCGTCTGGGTGCAGGCTCCTTATCAAGGCGCGCTTTGGACTCCCGGCTACTGGGGTTGGACGGGCGGCCATTACGGCTTCTTTCACGGATACTGGGGTCCGCACATCGGTTTTTATGGCGGCTTGAATTACGGCTTCGGCTACGTGGGAGTCGGCTACCAGGGCGGCTACTGGAATAGCGGGCACTTCTTCTACAACCGCTCGGTAAACAACATCAACGTAACGGTGATCCACAACGTCTACGAGCGGAAGGTGATCGTGAACAACAATATCCGCGTCAGCTACAACGGCGGGCCGGGCGGACTCCAAGTGCGTGCGCGCCCCGCGGAACTGGCAGCCCTGCGCGAGCCCCATGCTCCGCCCATGAAGGCGCAGGTGCAGATCGAACATGCAGCCAGCGTCAACCGTGCAAACTTTGTCTCAGTCAATCATGGACGCCCCGCAGAAGCCGTGATTGCCAAGCCGGTTATGGCCGATCGGGATGTCCACCCGGTGGCCCCACCTGCGGCGCGGTTCGAACCTGCCCGTCCGGAAGTTGCCCATCCGGAAGCCGCACGGCCTGAAGCACGACCCAACACTGCTCAGCCCGAACGCAAGGTTGAGCCAAGCCGTCCGGCTACGGAGAAGCCCGCGCCGCGCGTCGAGCCTCATCCACAACCGGAAGTCAGGCCGAAGCCCGAGGAGCACACAGCTCCGGCGAAGCCAAAGCCTGAAGTAAAGCCCGCTCCCAAGAAGGCGCCGGAAGAGAAGCCCAAGCCGGAGGACGAGCACCCTCGATAATTGTGCCGAAAACAAAGGGCGTTCGCCCCCGCGAACGCCTTTTGTGCATGTGGATTGGAATTACCAGGCCACGCTCTGAAAATGTCTCGCCCTTGAAAGTGCTTCGAATGCCTGAGATTACTCCGCCGTGCGCACACGGATTGCCACCAGGTTGTGCACCCATCGCGCCGGGCGCTTTTCGCCGGTGAGAACAACCTGCAACGGCCCCGTTTCGCCAATCGGCTTGCCGTCGAGAGCATCGGCGACCATCACCGTTCCGTCGTGAACGTCGGGCGTGACCTCGCCAATGGAGTAAACCACCTGGTAGCCATCGGATCCCTCCGCGACCAGGTAAAGCTGGAACTCCTTGCCACGCGGCTTTTCAGGCACGCCGAGGGGCTTGAGCAGGTCAATCAGTTCCACGCCGGAGTAGGTCTGGTTGGCCTTGGCGTGCTCGTTGTAAACGGTGATCGTCTTGTGCGGCAGCGCGGCCAGCGTCGCTGCGGTCCACTCGGCGGACTTGTCGCCGAACGTGATCTTCAAGGGGCCGGCTGGAGGGGCAGGCTTGCCCATCTTCATTCCCAGATCGGGATTCTGCGGCTGGCTCGGCGTCTGCGCCGCAATCGCTCTCACGCCCATCCCGACGAGCAGCAAAGCCGCCCACACCTTCGTCCGCATCCTGAATTCCTCCCCGCATTCATCGTATACTGGGCTCATGTCGATTGTGCGCAACCTCGCCGGCATCGCCAAGGGCATGAGCATCACCATGGGGGAGATCTTCGAACCCACGCTGGTTGAGAATTACCCCGACGGCAAAGGCCCCTTGCGCGGAGCGGTCTTCGAGCAGCGCTATCGCGGCGCGCACGTGCTGCAGCGCGACGAAAACGGCCTGGAGAAGTGCGTGGCCTGTTTCCTGTGCGCCGCGGCCTGCCCGTCCAACTGCATCTTCATTGAGGCCGCCGAGAATACCGAAGAGCAGCGTATCTCGTCCTCAGAGCGCTACGCCAAGGTTTACAACATCGACTACAACCGCTGCATCTTTTGCGGCTACTGCGTGGAAGCCTGCCCTACAGACGCCATCACCCACGGCCACGGCTTCGAGCTTGCCACGCTGAACGCCACCAACCTGATCATGCGCAAGCAGGACATGCTGGTGCCGGTGGAGGCGCTTACGGCGGCGAAATAAATGGCGGTCAAAATCTGGAACGCTACTCATTTGTCCGGGCATAGATGACGATCGCATCCTCACTTCGCGAGCAACTTCTGGAAGACGGATTCGCAATTGTTGCAGGAGTGCTTGAACCGGGAGAGATCGCGATCCTCATTTCATCTCTTGACGACCTTGGCCAAAGTAAGTCCATCCGCACACGAGGTGGAATCTTTGCCGTGCGAAATCTCTTAGATGTCTCTCCCGCAATCCACGAGCTTGCGAAATCCCCTCGAATCCATGATGTCGTGAGTTCCATACTCGGGGATGATGCATTTCCCGTGCGCGGAATCCTCTTTGACAAGACCCCCAATGCCAATTGGAAGGTTCCATGGCATCAGGATGTCACCATAGCTGTGTCCAGCAGGAAGGAGCTGGACGGATTCGGTCCTTGGTCGATCAAGGCCGGTGTCCCGCATGTGCAGCCGCCCGCAAAGGTGCTCGATGATATGTTGTCGCTACGCATCCAGCTCGACCCGGGTGGTGCCGAGAATGGTGCGCTGAAAGTAGTGCCCGGTTCCCATCGGCACGGCCGTCTTTCCGAGGAAGAAGCAGTTCGATCAGGCGCAAAAGGCCCCGTGAAGGTTTGCGCAATCAATGCAGGAGACGCGCTGATCATGCGGCCTCTGCTGCTTCATGCCTCATCAGCCTCCAAGGTCCCTGGGCACCGCAGAGTGATTCACCTTGATTACGCCGCAGCCCAACTTCCCGGGGGCCTGCGTTGGGCTGGCGATGTGACAGAGTTGCAAAACTTGGGGTCTGCACCGACTTGCTAAGCCGCAGCCACCGCTCTCCGCGCCGGCAGCACTTTCAGCCGGGCGCGCATCCCTAGCCGGTCCGAATACCGCAGTAGCTTCTCGATGCTCACCTGATTGATTCTGCCTCGAAGAAGATTGCTGACAGCCGGTTGATGCTCATCGAGAATATTCACCAACTGCCGCTGGGTGTAGCTCCTGCGCTCGATCTCAAGCAGGACGGCGTCCAGCAAATCTGCCTTGATTTTGAGCGCGGTCGCTTCGGACCGGGTGAACCCCAAATCATCGAAGATATCGCCGTTCGTCACATGAGTTACTGCATCGATATTCTTGGCCATTGCGATCCTCCTAGTTGTGCCGTAGCTGCTCTTGTATCTGCCTAAATCGCGCCTTCGCGATCTCGAGGTCCCGCCGATCCGTCTTCCGGCTACTCTTTTCGAATGCGTGAAGAACATAGATCGCATTGCCGATCCTGGTCAGATAGATGACGCGATACCAGGTACGCTCATCCGAAGCCTTCAATTCCCAGACGCCTTGGCCGATCGACTCCATTCGACGTGAATCGCATTTTGGACTCAAGCCCTGCTGGATTCTGCGAAGGGAGAACCCAAGCACGGTCTTAATCTCGTGTGGAAATGCGCTGACAGCTTCCCTAGCGTCGCCCACCCAGTTAAGCTGCGCGTCCGCCGTCACTGATCGACTATATCATATTTCGTATAAGAAGCGATCGGCTTGCGCTCATCGGGCCGAACCGGCGGCATCATCTTGCCGCTGCCTGTAAAAAAGCGGGCGACATCCTCGCCGCTGTCTGCGAGGTCCGCGATTTCGTCCGCAGTCAACGGTTCAGGTGGCTCTGTCTTCTTTTCAAGCCTCATCTTCTATCCTTTATGCGCTTTTCAGTCGGTCGGAACCGGGCACTCCGGCAACAACCGCGCCTATCGTGATTTGCATCACGCGCCAAACGCTCGCAGGCGTATAGTCTTTCTCAAGGGAATGAAAAAGGCTCTCCAAATCGTCGCTATCGCATTGGTCGCGGTGCTCACTGCGCAGCCGGCTCTTGCGGGCCTGACCTGCGGCATGACGCCTTCAAAGGCAATGCCGTGCGTACCCAAGTGCGACATGGCGATGCACCACATGGGCGCGAATTGCCCCATGCATCACCACGATACCGGCACTGGCTGCCTCCAGGATTGCTGCCGACACGGCTGGCCGCCCGCTCTAGTCCAATCCGCATCCAAGACCAGGCTAAAGACCAGCGGAACGCCATTCTTGCTGGCGGTCCCAGGTCCGGTGTTGGCCTCGGCCGCGACCTTTGCTCCTGCACCGCCGGAAAAGATTGTCGCTGCCGCCCCGGATCGACACATCCTCCTCCAGGTCTTCCGTATCTAAACCGCTCCTGACGTGCATTGCAAACGATGCAGCCTGAAGGCTCCCATGCCTTTGCGGCCCGTTTTGTTAATCGCATTTTCAACGTCAAAGGAGACAAATCATGAAACGCACAATGGCATTACTCTCGCTCGTCGTCGTCCTGTCCGTCGCAGCCATGGCCCAGACCTCGCAGTTCAAGTCAATGAAGGCCGCTTGCGGCGCTTGCTGTGGAGGCGCCTGCAATCCAACCTGTTGCCAGAGTGGCTGCGCAGGCTGCTGTAAATAAAGGGTTGCGCCTGCTCCGGCAGTCCCATCCTCGCGGCTGATTCGTTGGTCGCGTAAGGACGGAAGGAGCTGTCGCTTGAACAACATAGGCCCGGGTCGATCATCGATCCGGGCCTATGCTTTTTGGGCTCGCAGACCCACAATCCGGGAGAGCCCGCGGCTATGGATTGCACCTTCGTATATCCTTAAAGTGAGCCCATTTATCAGGAAGAAATGAAAACAACTCATCAGCATCCGTTGCAAAAGATTCTCGAAAGCCGCATCGCCATCATTGATGGAGCGATGGGCACCACCATCCGCACCTACGGCATGACGGAAGCGGACATCCGCGCCCAGCGCTTCGAGAACGCGACCAAGGATCTGAAGAACAACGGCGACCTGTTCTCGCTGACGCAGCCGCAGATGATCTGCGACATCCATCGCCGCTTTCTTGAGGCCGGCGCCGACATCATCGAGACCAACACCTTCGGCGCCACCAGCATTACGCAGAGCGAATTCTTCGTGGAGGATCCGCGCGAGCACGGCGGTCGCAAGGATCCCGCGTTCTACCAGAAGGTGATCGAAGACAGGTTCCTGGGCGATCTGGCGTGGGAGATCAACGAGCAATCCGCGCGGCAGTGCCGCGAATGTGCCGACCGCTTCTCCAACGAAACGGGGCGCCAGCGCTTCGTCGCGGGTGCCATCGGGCCGCTCACGGTCTCTCTGTCCAACTCGCCTGATGCCGACGATGCAGGCTTTCGCGTGGTCACCTTCGACCAGGTGAAACATGCCTATGCACAGGAGGTGCGCGCGCTCATTGCCGGTGGCGTAGACCTGTTGCTGGTGGAAACGATTTTTGACTCGTTGAACGCCAAGGCGGCTCTCGTGGCCATCCGCGAAGTCTTCGATCAGGACGGCCTGGCCGCCGCCGGCAAGGAACTCCCCATCATGATCTCCGCTGCCGTCGGGCGTGGCGGCGAAACCATGATCTCCGCGCAGACCATTGAGGCTTTCTGGAACGCGGTCGAGCACGTGCGGCCGCTGTCGGTGGGGCTCAACTGCTCACTCGGTCCCGATCTGATGTATCCGTTCCTCGAGGAGCTTTCAGAGAAGGCGGACGTGGCCATCTCCTGCTATCCGAATGCAGGCCTGCCCAATCCGCTTTCTGAGACCGGCTTCGATCTGGGCCCGGCGGACATGGCCCGTTATCTGGGCGACTTTGCGCGTGGAGGCCTGATCAATATCGCAGGCGGCTGCTGCGGCAATACGCCGGAACACATCGCGGCTATCGCCAAGGCGCTCGAGGGTCAGCCTCCGCGAAGGCTGGACCGGATCGAGGACGCAGCGTGAGCACACCAGCAAGCGTGGCGCCCGCGCCAAAACCTCTTCGCCTCTCCGGATCGCAGCCCTTCACCCAGCAGCCCGGCGTCTTCATCATGATCGGCGAGCGGACCAATGTGGCCGGTTCGCCGAAATTTGCGCGCCTGGTGAAGGAAGGCAAATTTGAAGAAGCCGTAAGCGTGGCTCGCCAGCAGGTGGAAAACGGCGCCAACGTTATCGACATCTGCATGGACGAGGGCATGATCGACGGCGTTGCGGCCATGTCGCGCTTTTTGCAACTGCTGGCCAGCGAGCCCGAAGTCGCCAAGGTTCCCTTCATGGTGGACTCGTCGAAGTGGGAAGTGATCGAGGCCGGGCTGAAGTGCCTGCAAGGGAAGGGCATCGTCAATTCGATTTCGCTGAAAGAAGGCGAAGAAAAGTTCCGCTCCAACGCTGCCACGGTGCTCAAATACGGCGCCGCTGTTGTAGTTATGGCGTTCGACGAGCAAGGCCAGGCTGCGACTTACGCAGAAAAGATTCGCATCTGCCAGCGAGCTTACAACATGCTTGTAACCGAGGTTGGATTTCCGCCGCAGGATATTATTTTCGACCCCAACATTCTCACCGTCGCCACCGGCATGGAAGAGCATAACAACTACGCTGTCGATTACATCAACGCCACGCGCTGGATCAAAGCCAACCTGCCGCATGCGAAGGTGAGCGGCGGCGTCTCCAATATTTCGTTCAGCTTTCGCGGCAACAACAAAGTGCGCGAGGCCATGCACTCGGCTTTTCTTTATCACGCCATCGCGGCGGGCATGGACATGGGCATCGTCAACGCAGGCATGTTGGAAGTTTACGAGGAGATCGATCCCGAGCTGAAGGTGCTGGTCGAAGATGTGCTGCTCAATCGCCGTCCCGATGCGACGGAGCGGCTGGTGGAATTCGGCGAAGCGCTCAAGCATGTTGGCACAATCGTCAGCGAGAAGAAAGCTGAAGAGTGGCGCAACGGCACAGTCGAAGAAAGGCTTTCGCACGCGCTGGTCAAGGGGATCGATGCATTCATCGAGATCGACACCGAGGAAGCGCGCGTCAAGCTCGGCCGGCCGCTACTGGTGATTGAAGGCCCGCTGATGGACGGCATGAGCGTGGTCGGCGATCTGTTCGGCGCAGGCAAAATGTTTCTGCCGCAGGTGGTGAAGTCGGCGCGCGTGATGAAGAAGGCTGTCGCGCATCTCACGCCATTTATGGAAGCGGAAAAAGTGGCCATGGCTGCGGCTGGCGAAGTGGTGAAGGCGCAGGGAAAAATTGTTCTCGCGACCGTGAAAGGCGACGTGCACGACATCGGCAAGAACATCGTCGGCGTGGTGCTGGCCTGCAACAACTACGAGGTCATCGACCTGGGCGTGATGGTCAGCTGCGAAAGAATTCTGGAGCGCGCGAAGGAAGAAAAGGCCGATTTGATCGGCCTCAGCGGCCTCATCACGCCGTCGCTCGACGAGATGGTGCACGTGGCCCGCGAGATGGAGCGCCAGGGCTTCAAGTTGCCGCTGCTCATCGGCGGCGCAACCACCAGCCGCGCGCATACCGCCGTCAAAATCGCGCCGCACTATAGCGAGCCTGTGGTGCACGTGCTCGACGCCAGCCGCGCGGTGCCCGTCACCACCAGCCTGCTCAGCGACGACGGCAAGGCGGACTTCGTTGCTCTCCATCGCGCCGACTATGAAAAGCTGCGCAAGGCGCACGCGTCGCCGCGGCCCAAGCTCGTCTCGCTTGAGACCGCGCGCGAGCGCCGCACGCCGATCGAGTGGCGCGCGGAAGACATTCCAACTCCCGAATTCACCGGCGTGCGCGTGCTCGATAATTTTCCACTGGCCACGCTGCGCGAGTTCATTGACTGGACGCCGTTCTTCCACACATGGGAGCTGAAGGGCGTTTACCCGCGCATTCTCGACGATGAACGGCAGGGCGAGCAGGCGCGCCAACTCTTTACTGAGGCCAACGCGCTGCTCGATCGCATCATCGCGGAGAAACTGATCACGGCGCGCGGCGTTTACGGCTTCTTTCCCGCGGCTGCCGTGGGCGACGACGTCGATCTCTACACCGACGCTTCGCGCGCAAATATTCTGGAGCGGTTCCACTTCTTGCGGCAGCAGATGCAGAAGGAATCGAGCGAGCCCTGCCGGTCGCTGGCCGACTTTATCGCGCCCGGAGAGACTGGACTCGCCGACCACATCGGCGCATTCGCGGTGACAAGCGGGATTGGCTTGAAGGAATTATGCGATGGATTCCGCGCCCAGCACGATGACTACAACGCCATCATGGCCGAGGCCATCGCCGACCGCCTCGCAGAAGCCTTCGCCGAATGCCTGCACAAGCGCGTGCGCGATGAATGGGGCTACGGCCGCGCGGAATCGCTGAGCGTCGACGAGCTGATCCACGAGAAGTATCGCGGCATCCGTCCCGCCGCCGGTTACCCGGCATGCCCCGACCACACCGAGAAGGGCACACTGTGGCGCTTGCTCAACGTCGAAGCCAACACCGGCATGCAGATCACCGAGTCCTTCGCCATGTGGCCCGGTTCGAGCGTCAGCGGCCTATACTTCGCGCACCCCGAATCGAAATATTTTTCGCTCGGCAAGATCGACCGCGACCAGGTAGCCGACTATGCCGAGCGCAAGGGCATGAGCATCGCCGAAGTCGAGCGATGGCTGGGGCAGAATCTGAATTACGATCCTGTGTGAGAGAGCACGACCCGGATTCCATGTCCCAGAAACGATACCAGCGCGTCTGGCGGCATGTACATAATTCCAGTACCTGTACACATCCGTGGTAGGATGAGTGATCGGAGGGCGATATGGGAACTGCAAAGGCCGCGGTGGTTCACAAGCATTTCCGCCTTGACGCCGCGAAGCTGAAGCGCGCGCAGAAGTTGCTGGATGCGCCGACAGAGACCGAAACAGTGGAGCGCGCGCTTGACCTGGCGATTGCCGAGGAGGAGCGCGACCGGCGCGTGCGCAAAGCGCACGAGGAGTTTTTCCGCAGCGGCATCGAGATTCGCGATGTTTTCGGCGCGCTCGGCGAGGGTGTGCTGGGCAAGTAGCGGATGCTCGGTAAGTAACGAATGAAGGTCCTCTTCGACTCATCGATTTATATCCGCTCGCTGCGCGATGAAGGGGTGGCCGGTCTCGCCCTGCTTCGCTGGCTCGGGTCTGCACCGATCTGGTGTTCCTCGGTGGTGCTGGAAGAGTTGTACGCCGGAGTAAGTTCCCGAGACAACCGGATGGTCGAGAAGATCGAGCTGGAGTTTGAGCGGGCGAAGCGGTTGCTGGTTCCGAACCAGCGCGACTGGACCCGGGCCGGGCAGCTCCTTAACCGCATCGCGAACAAGTACGGCTACGAGTGCATCGGCCGCTCGCGGCTGACGAACGATGCGCTCATAGCGACGAGCGCGGCTCGATGTGGGATTGAAGTCATCACCGCGAACGCACGGGACTTCGCGCGGATCGCCGAATTCTGCCCGCTCGAATGGCGCGTGGGGTGAGTGAATCGACCGTGAACAAGTAGCCGCCCCTGCATTATTCTTCTTGCGTCAGCCCATGAGCCCCAAACCCAAGAGCCGCGCCACTTCTTCGCCAGCTTCCTCCCGCAGCTTCGACAAGGAGCTTGCGGAACTTGAGGCGCTGAGCGAAGCCTTGAAGTCCGGCACTGCGCCAAACAGCGAACAAACCGAACACCTCAGCAAGACGCTGGGCCATCGCAACAACTTCCTCGTCTCGAAAGCCGCAAAGCTCGTTGCCGAAGCGGAACTCACCGCGCTGCTGCCCGACAGCCTCGCCGCCTACGACCGCTTCTTCATCGACCCCGCAACAACCGACCCCAAATGCTGGGCCAAGGAAGCGCTGGCAAAGGCCCTGGTCAAGCTCGGACATCGCAGCAAGGACGCCTACCTGCGCGGCATGCGCCATCATCAAATGGAAGCGAGCTGGGGTCCGCCCATCGACACGGCCGGCGTCTTGCGCGGCACCTGTACCCACGCCCTGGTCGATTGCCCCGGGATTTCCGACGCCGATCTGCTCACCGCGCTGCTTGAGCCGCTCACTGACATCGATAAAACAGTCCGCATGGAGGCTGCACGCGCCATCGGCAACGTAGGCGGCACCAGTGCGGCGCTGCTGATGCGGCTGCGGGCCATGCTGGGGCCCGCGTTGCACAGTGACGACGAGCCGGAAGTCCTGGGCGCGGTCTACTCATCGCTGCTCTCGCTCGAAGGTGCATCCGCAATTCCCCTCGTGGCGCGGGCGCTTGAAGCCGGCGACGATACCGCCGCCGAAGCAGCCTTTGCGCTGGCCGACATGCGCAGCGCTGCTAGTCTCGCCGCACTGCTCGCCCGTCTTCGCGAAGGCGCCGACACGTGGTTCACCGGCGTGCTGCTCAGCGCCATCGCCCTCACCCGGCTGCCGGAAGCACTGGACTATCTGCTGGCGGCCATCGCTCATGACGCCCGCGACGCGTCGGCGGCCATTGAAGCCATTGGCCGCACAGCGCCCAACGCGGAGCTGCGCTCGCGTGTGGAACAGGCCGTCGAGAAGGCAGACAGCCCACGGCTGCGGCAAGCCTTCCGCCAACATCTGCCCGCAATTCCTGAATGAGCATAAAGTTCGCCGGGCTGTGTCGATTTGGACCGCAGGCAACTTTCTTCCTCGCAGCTTTGTGCAAACGGGTCGCCCCAAGTGCGAAAGTTGAACCACATCGATTTGGATCACTTGTGTTCTTCTTGAACGGCCGGCGAGACCTTGCTTCGTTGCATTCGGCTTTCCCGGCCGTTCCTTTTTCCCTTGCTGCGTCACCCTTACCCCACAACCAGCGAAACCCAATCCGTACCTGCGGAATTGCCAATTCCGGCGCGGATTTTGACCACACGCAAAGTCAAACTCATGTGCGCGATCCGGCATTGACGGAGACAGTGCGATGGTGGTCTCATGGTTGCGGCGGATTGCGTGCAGATTGTTCCGCAGTGAATGGGGGACCATGAAGATGCGTGCGAACGGATTCTTGCTTACAGCGGCGGTTTTGGCGGGCAGTTCATTGTATGGATGCGGCGGCGGCGGGACCACTACTCCCCCTCCGCCCCCGGTGATCACCACCGTGGCGACTCCCACTATCACCACGTCCGCCGACAACGGCGCGCAGAACGGCGCGGTGATCGCGACACTGGCCGACACGACATCCGGAGCCACCATTTATTACACGCTGGACGGTACAACGCCCACAACCTCATCGCAGCAGTTTCAAGCGCCGATCCTGGTGTCCTCAAACATCACCATCAACGCCATTGCCGCCAAGGGCGGCGACAACAACTCCGACGTAGCCACCCAGGCGTTCTCGCCCGGCATTGCCTCAGGCACGCTGGTCTGGTCTGACGAGTTTGCCAACACCACGACATCGGCTGCCCAGCCCAATCCGGCCACCTGGACTTACGACATCGGCACCCTCTGCTGCGGCAACGACGAGTGGGAAAATTACTGCGCATGGGGCTCGGCGACCGCTCCCTGCAACCCCGCCAGCCCCAATGCGTTTATCGCCCCCGGCGGCGGGCTGAACATCGTGGCCCAGCAGACAACCCCGGGAGTCTATACCCAAGGCGGTTTCACCTCAGCGCGACTGAAGTCCCAAGGGTTGTTCAGCTTCGAGTACGGGCGAATAGAAGCGAAAATGACGCTGCCGGAGTCGCAAGGCATGTGGCCGGCTTTCTGGATGCTGGGCAACAACATTGCCACCATCAACTGGCCGGCATGCGGCGAAGCCGACATTATGGAGCACATCGACACCAACAACACGCCGTTCGGTGGGCCCGCGTACCCACCAGCGCCCGGCTACGACTGGATCGCCGGTTCCGTGCACGGGGGAACGACCAGCGCGGAGGCCAGCTTGAGCTCCGACTACCCAGCATCAGCCGCCAACGGATTTTCCGCGGCCGTGACTCACACTTACGGAATGATCTGGTCAAAAGGGCAGATTGAGTATTACATCGACGACCCAACCAACATTTACGCCACGGATAACACCGGCAACTTCCCCGGCACCTGGCCCTTCGATCAAGGCCCGCAGTTCATCATTCTGAACCTGGCAGTGGGCGGCGATTGGCCGGGTGACCCCAACTCCACCTCCGTTTTCCCGTCAACGATGCTGGTGAATTACGTGCGCATCTACACCAACTAGCTCCTGTTCTCACGTTCCCTGTGAACGACTGGGTGCCCCAGAGCCTGTCCTGAGCCTGTCGATCGATCTCGATTTTGAGACCTGGATCGTCCATTTTCCCAATCTGCCACTTTCGTTGCAGGTTTTGACGCTTGAGGTGCGTTTGCGCGCCGTTCGCTGCACGCGCGCTTGCATTGACACTGCCCCTGTGATAAAAACAGATCATTCAGTTTTGCCCCCAAAGGGCAAGCCTGAGTTTCATGCAGAGTGGTTGAGGGACAAGCCCTGTGACGCCACGACAACCTGCCCGCCCAAAAACGGGAGTATGGTGTCAACTCTTGCCCGGAGACGGGGAACATGAGATTCGGGGGTCGCTTTAGCACTCTTGGCCGAGGCGGCTCACAAAGCAGTTCGAGTCAATTCACGTTCACCCCCTTCACAAGGCAAGCCGCGCTCGCAGCCCTTCATTCACTCGCATATCTGCGAGGGAATTTTGACGACTGCTTACGAGTTGCGCTGTCGGGAATGCGGTAAATCGTATGGGATTCAACCGCTTTCCATCTGTGACGATTGCTTTTCTCCGCTCGAGGTGACCTTCGACCTGAAGTACGCCCGCTCCCGCTTTACCCGCGAAGCCATCAGCAAGGGACCGCTGGACATGTGGCGCTACCGCGCGCTGTTGCCCGTCGCCGACAGCTACGAGCCGCAAACTCCGGCCGGGCTGACGCCGCTGATGAAGGCGCCGCGGCTGGGCGCGCGCATTGGCGCAAGCAATCTCTACATCAAGAACGACGCCGTCTGCCTGCCTACGCTCAGCTTCAAGGATCGCGTGGTGGCCGTGGCGCTGGCCAACGCGCAGGCCTTTGGGTTTGACACTGTCGGATGCTCCTCCACTGGCAACCTGGCCAATGCGGTGGCCGCGCAGGCCGCGCGGCTGGGCTTGAAGACCTTCATTCTCGTCCCCGCAGACCTGGAGCCGGCGAAGATTCTCAACACGCAAGTCTATGGTGCAACGCTGGTGCGCGTCGATGGCAACTACGACCACGTCAACCGGCTTTGCTCGCAGATTGCCGACCGCTACCACTGGGGCTTCGTCAACGTGAACCTGCGCCCCTATTACGCCGAGGGGTCGAAGACCGTGGGCTTTGAGATCGCGGAGCAACTGGGCTGGCGTCTACCGGATAACATCGTCTGCCCCATGGCAGGCGGCTCGCTCATCACCAAAATTCGCAAGGCTTTCAGCGAGTTGGTCGCGCTCGGCCTCGTCGAAGACAAGCCGGTGCGCTTCTTCGGAGCGCAGGCCACTGGCTGTTCGCCGATTTCGACTGCTGTCAAGAACGATACCGACATCATCGAGCCGCAGCGGCCCAATACAATTGCGCGTTCGCTGGCCATCGGCAACCCCGCCGACGGTCCTTACGCTTCGCGCGCCATTCGCGCCTCCGGCGGATGGGCGGAAGATGTTTCCGATGTCGAGATTGTTTCGGCTATTCAGGAACTGGCGGAGACAGAGGGCGTGTTTACCGAGACAGCGGGCGGCGTGACGACTGCTGTAACCGCGCGGCTCTACGCGCATGGACGCATTCAGCCCGATGAACTCACCGTCGCCTGCATTACCGGCAATGGCCTCAAGACCACCGATTGCCTGCAGGACATCTTCGAACAGAGCAAGGCAATCCGTCCGCGGCTGGCGGACTTTGAAAACTATGTGCAGGAACGCAACGCCGTGAACGAAGCGCTGAGCCTGTTGGGAGAAAGCTATGTCCGTTAGAGTCCTGTTGCCCAATGCGTTCCAGAAACACACCAACAATGTGCGCGAAATTTCGTCGACGGCGGCCAATCTTACCGAGCTCGTAACAGAAATCGAGAACAAGTTTCCCGCGCTGCGCCAGCATCTTCGCGGTGAAGACGGGCAAATCCGCCGTTTCATCAACTTCTATGTCAACGAGGAAGATATCCGCTTCCTGGGCAATGAGAAATATAGCTTCAAGGATGACGACGAGATATTAGTCATCCCATCCATTGCCGGCGGCTGAAGCTTACGGCACCCTAAAAACAACTTCGTTGCGAAGGGCTCTCCTCGAAGGAGGGCCCTTTTGCGCGGTGCGTTCACGCTCTGCAAAAGGTTCCGTGAGCCGCTTGTACAATCAACCTCAAATGGACGCCGCACAATGAGGATCACGATTGCCGGAGCGGGCATTGCCGGGTTGACCGCGGCGCTGGTGCTCAGCCGCCACGGGCACCGCGTCGTGGTGCTGGAGCGCTGCCCCACGATCGATCCCCTGGGCGCGGGCATCGTGCTTGCGCCGAATGCACTGCGAATTTTGTCGGCGCTGGGAGTCCGGCTCCAGGCTTGCGGCGAACCGGTAAAACGGATCACCATCCGCAACACCGCCGGAGCCGCTCTGGAGACTACGGAAATAGACCGCATTCTACCCGGTGCAGGGCCCACGCTTGCCTTTCATCGCGCGGAGCTTCACCAGGCGTTGTTGGATGCTCTCGGCCCTGAGGTCGAACTGCGGCTGGGCCAGCCACTAATCGACTGCGCCGCTGCCGGCGCCGGCCTGATCGTCGGGGCTGACGGCATACGCTCAACTACGCGCGAGCAGGCTTGCGGCGCTCTCGCGCTGCGCTACTCCGGCACCACTTGCTGGCGCGCATTGGCGGCGAACCCAGGGATCCGGGAGGGGTTCGAGGCCTGGGGCGGCGCTGCGCGCATCGGCGCCATTCCGCTCACGCAGGGCCGGCTCTACGTCTACCTGGTGCTGACTGCGCCGGCCGGCGGGCAACGCCAAACCTCCATCGACGCTATCCGTGACCGCTTTGCACACTTTGCCGCGCCGGTACCGGCGATCCTTGACGCGCTTTCCGGAGTTCCGTTGCTGCACCACGATCTGGAAGAGCTTCATGAACCGGTGTGGGGCGCTGGAAACGTGGTGCTGATTGGAGACGCCGCACACGCCATGACTCCCAACCTGGGGCAGGGCGCGGCTATGGGGATCGAAGATGCCGCGCTGCTGCCGCAGGCCGTCGCGGCACCCGATCCTGCCTTGCGCATGCGGGCTCTGCGGCACAGGCGCGTGGCGCGCGTCCACAGGGATTCCCGCCGCTTTGGGGAGATGGCCCACTGGGACGCCCTGGCGGCAATCTGGCTGCGCAACACGCTCATCCGATGGATGCCTCGGAGCCTGGCCGACCGCAACTACCGGGCCGTGGTTGAGCCGGGACTGGCTTTGGACCCCAACGCGCTGATCAAGTAAATCGTCGATCATTTCGCAAGGTGCGCCGCCGTCAAAATGTGAATGTTGGATTAAACAGAAGCTAAGCTATTTGCACCATTTTCGCAGCATGTTGACCGTCCTTTGACATGATCGGGCCCATACTGTCCGCGTGATGCCTTCTTTGCGGCACAGAGTTCCGCTGAAGCTGGCCGTGGGTTCCACTTCGAAAGTGGAAATCGGGCTTGCTTCCTATCTGCCGTCCCTGGCGCCGGCTCCTCCAAAACCACGCGTTCACGCTGAAGTGGGCCGCTACCGGCTGCGCCTCGCCGAGACGGGCGAAGACCGCGACGCCGCGTGCCGCCTGCGCTTCCGCGTCTTCAACATCGAACTGGGCGAAGGCCTTGAGACTTCTTATCAGACTGGTCGCGACACCGACCGCTTCGATCAATGCTGCGAGCACCTGCTGGTCGAAGACAAGCTCGAGGACTCGCCAGCCCGGCGAATCGTGGGCACCTACCGCATGCAGTCCGGTGATATTGCTGCACGCAACCTTGGCTACTACTCCGAGCAGGAGTTCAGCTTTGCGCCTTACGAGCCGTTGCGGCCCGGCATTCTGGAACTGGGGCGCGCCTGCATTGCGCGTGAACATCGCACGCCCGAGGTGCTGACGCTGCTGTGGCGGGGCATCGCACAGTATGCTTGTGACATGGGGCTGCGTTATCTCGTCGGTTGCTCGTCCATCAACTCCCAGGACCCGGCTGAAGGCTGGCAGATGTATAGCCAGCTTGAGCCCTATAAGGTCTCGCCCGAGTTTGAGACCGAGCCCACCGCGGCATTCGCGTGTCCCATCGAGCAGCAGCGCGCAAACGCACAGCCGTCGCACTGCGAACAAGAATCGATGCAAAACGCGCAGATGCAGTCCGCGCAGGCCCAGCCAGCGCCGACGAAGGTTCCCAAGCTACTCAGGACCTACCTGGCGATCGGAGCGCGCATTGCCGCTCCCCCGGCGTGGGACCGCGCCTTCGGCACCATCGATTTTCTTACTCTGCTCGATCTGAAGTTGCTCTCGTCTTCGGCGCGCAACCGCTTCCTGGCTCCGCTGACTCAGTGAGCCTGCGCGCAGCCTGGCGCGCTGTGGCGCTGGGATTGTTACTCCTGCTCTGCCTGCTTCGATCTGTGTTCTCGCGCCTGCTTCTGCGTCTTCGCGGTAAAGACACGCTGGAGCGCCGAGCGGCGTGGAACCACTCCTGCGCAAAAATCGTGATGCCTCTTTTGGGCATCCGATTGAAGGTCACGGGCAAGCCCCCCGCGCGAGGGCTGCTTGTTTCAAACCACCTCAGCTATCTTGAAGTGCTGATCTACGGCGCGGCGCTGCCTTGTTACCTGGTGTCGAAAGCCGAGATCAGCCGATGGCCGTTCTTCGCACCGCTGGCACGCGCCGGCGGCACGCTGTTTGTCGATCGCGGCAGCAGGGCCAGCGCCGAACTTGTTACCGAGCAGATCGCCGAACGCCTCAAGGGGCCGGTACCCGTGCTGTTCTTCCCTGAAGGCACCAGCACCGACGGCTCGCAATTGCTGCGCTTTCACTCGCGGCTTTTCACGCCTGCGGTGGATGCCGCTATTCCGGTAACCGCAGCTGCCGTCCGCTACGTGCCCGACGACGGTTCACCGGAGCGGGAACTGTGCTGGTACGGCGACGAGAAGTTTCTGAACCATCTGTGGAAGGTTCTTGGCGGTCCCAACTTTTGCGCGGAGATTCACTTCGGCGAGCCGCGCATTTACTCGAGTCGCCGCCAGGCCGCGGACGCAACGTATGCGGAGATCAAAGCTATGCGCGAAGAAGGCGCACCTGATCGGCTACCAGCTATAGGTGTAGCCGATGCTTGAAGTCGTATACCAGGGCACAGTGACGACCTTGCTGTAGCTTTCCTGAATCCAGATGGAACTGTGAAAGCTGCAATGAGCGATTGCGCCTAGCGACAGGCCGCTGTCGAGCCGGTTGTGAACGTTTGCGTAGCCCGTATAGCTGGTGATGCCGGACTGAATCCACGTGTAGCCGGTCCACACTTTTGTTTTTGGCAAGGAGAAATTCTTCATGATCCCGAGGCTCTCAGTATGCTCACCAAAACTGGTGTGCAGAAAGCCGTGGGTCCCGGCGTTCTCGTAGGTATATCCAAAAGTAAGCTCATCGCCAAACGGATCTTTGTGCAGGAAACCGAAAGTGTGTCCGATTCCGATGTTGTAATTCGCCCTGGGAACAAGGCCGGGCCGGTCGAAATCCGATCCGCCCATTACAAACAGATCGGTGCTGGTGCTGGGCGCCTGCTCAGGAGCGGATGCAGGTGTTGACGCTTTCGAGCTTTGCGCATGGATCGGGTAGGTGGGGATGAGCAGCACGGTTAAAGTGAGGACAACGCACAACCAGTTGATCGACATCTGCCTGTTTGCGAATAGCGTAGGTAAGACGCGGCAACCGCTCGACCTCGTTCCAAAAAGATACATGACTCTCCTCCTGTGCGCATGAGCGCAAACAACTGCGAGACCTGAATTGCCTGTCTCTGTTGTTGATGATTTGTGAATCGTAGTAAGGAGAGCATGGAGGATCTATAAGGAATCCGCAGTCCTCGAGGTTCAATCCCGCAATCCGGGAAAATGGGATGAGCCAGGATCAGCTACGCCGCTGGCGCAGCCGTTGACCCGCGCACCACCAGGCTGGTTGAAACCAGGAACTCGCGCTGCAGTTTTGGATTGCCGGGGTCCTCGGCCTGCTGGCGTAACGCTTCGAAAGCCGCGCGTGCAAGGTCGCCGCGCGACAAGCGGATGGTGGTGAGCGGCGGCAGCGTGAACTCGGCGAAATCAATGTCGTCGAGGCCGATGACGGAAACGTCGTCGGGCACGCGCAGGCCTTCCATGTATGCCGCGCGCAACACGCCGATGGCGGTCATGTCGTTGGAGCAGACGATGGCAGTGGGCCGCGCTCCGAGCGCCTGCAAGCGGGCAAAGCCGGCCACGCCGCCCTTCAGCGTGTGGTCGCACTCGATGATCCATTTCTTCTGCGTGGCCAGGCCCGCGTCCTGCATGACGGCGCGGAAATCATTCTCGCGCGTGAGGGCGGAGTGCAGCTTGTGCGGGCCGGCAAGAAAAGCGATCTTGCTGTGGCCCAGATCGACAAGGTGGCCGATAGCGGCGCGGATGCCGGTCTTGTAGTCGAGCAGGATGGTGCTCACCTTGGGATCGTCGAGGCGGAACTCGGCCAGCACCATGGGAATGTCGCGATGCACCAGTCGATCGAGCACCGGTTCTTCCGCGCCGAAGCTGAGCACGGCAACGCCTTCCACCTTGCGCTCCAGCATGCGGCGCACGCAGGTGGTTAGTACGGCCGGGTCGCTGTTCGACGAGCTGACCAGAATCTCGTAGCCATGGGCGACGGCGATCTCTTCGAAGCTTTGGATCAGTTCTGGAAAAAAAGGATTGGTGATGTTCTCGACAATGATGCCGAGAATGCGGCTGCGGCCCGAGACCAGGCTGCGTGCATGCGTGTTGGGAAAATAATTCAGCTGTTCGATGGCTTGCCACACGCGCTTCGACAGCCGGTCGCTCACCGCCGGAGAGCGGTTGATGGTTCGTGAAACAGTGGCGATGGAAACCTTGGCGAGCGCGGCAACGGTGCGAATGTCAGGCGTTTTGCCGGCTTTCTTGCGCGTTCCTTTTCGAACCACGAGACCATCCTCATGCGGGGTTGAAACATATTAGCGCATCGGGCGGTTGCTTGGGGAAGCGACGAGCGTGTACAAGGGTTGGGTGTCCGGGTCTCGATTCTGAGACCTGGGAGTTCAACTATGCGCGCAGCCGCGCTGCTTGCCACAGGCTTTTTAGGAAATCGTGTAAGATTGTGGTACTAGCTTGTGTTGGAGTACCCATGAATTCAAACGCCAGCACTCTTACTGAGAAGATCCAAACGCTCAGCGACGATCAGATCGTCGAGGTAGAAGATTTCGTGGAGTTTGTCCGCCTCCGCGGGCAGGAACGCGAACTGGCCCGTGCAGCCGCGGCGTTAAGCAGTCCCGCATTCGAAGCCGTTTGGAATAATCCGGAAGACGCCGCCTACGATGCCTTATGAGTTCGGAGACGTCGTGCTGGTGAGGTTCCCCTTCAGCAATCAGACTGCCTTTAAGCAGCGACCGGCCGTCGTGATAAGCAATCGGGCCTATAACATTGCCCGGCCGGATACCGTGATCATGGCAATCACCAGCCAACTTCATTCGCGCGCCAGCTTGGGTGAGGTTTGGATCAGCGAATGGCAAGCGGCCAACCTGCTGAAGCCCTCCGCCATCAAGCCGGTCTTTGCAACGCTCGAACAAAGTCTAATTTTCAAACGTCTCGGCGCCTTGCAAGCCCCAGATCAGTTGGCACTCCGTCAGGCAATTGCATCCATGCTGGGTTAGTCTCGCTCCGCAATCAGCAGGCGCAGATCGCGCAGGTTCTGACCGGTGGGGCCGGTAACCACCGCGTCGCCCAGCGCGGTGAACATGGGACAGGCGTCGAAGTTGGCCAAAGACGATTTCAGATGGAATCCGAATGCATGGGCGCGGCCAACTGTCGAGGGGTCGGCGATTGCGCCCGCATTCTGCGTATTGCCGTCGATGCCGTCGGAGCCGGCGCTGAAAACGGTGAGCCGCTCGCCAAGATATTGTTCCAAATCAAGCGCGCATGCCATCACAAATTGCTGATTGCGCCCGCCCGCGCCGGGGGTCCGGTTGAGGGTCACCGTAACCTCGCCCACGCTGATCAGGCACAGCCGTTTGTGCGTGGCGCGCATGGAGTGAAACAGGCCCAGCAGGTAGCGCGCGGCGTCGGCGTAGTCCCAGTCGTCGCAACTGTTGTCGACAGCCACGAAGTAACCTGCTTTTTCAGCCAGGGCGCGCGCATTCTCCACCAGGTCGTGGCTTGAAAGCAGAATCTCAAACACCGAATCGCGAAAGGCCGGGTCTTCAGCGCTCATGGCAGCGGCGCCGGTTACGCGGCGCGCCGGCGTGGCATCGGTCTTGCCGGGGCGAGGGAAAAACGGCGGACGCCAGCCCTTGTTGCCGGGCGACTCAGGCAGATCTTCGCGCTCAAAAAAATTCCTGATCGACTCCGGCAGCCTGGCATTCAGATCGTACTTCGCCAGCAGTTCGCGCACTTCGGCCACGGTGGAGTGATCGGGCGAAGTGGGCCCGGAAGAAAGTGCATCCAGCGAACGCAGCGGCACGTCGGGCACCAGCAGGCTCACTTTGGCTGCCTCCGGCGCAGCCATGGCCAGGCGTCCACCCTTCACCGCTGAAAAATGCTTGCGAAGGGTATTGACCTCGTTGATCGGCGCTCCGGAAGCGAGCAGCAGCTTATGGAATTCGATTGCGTCTTCGAGCGTGATCTGCGGGTCGAGGGGCAAGTCGAACATGGCCGAACCGCCGCCGGAGATGAGAAAGAAAATCAGCGTATCCTTCTTCGCTTTGCGCAGCATGGCCAGGGCGGCGCGGGCCGCGGCAAAGGAGTCCTCGTTCGGCAGCGGGTGCCCGCCTTCGAAGTAGCGGAAGCGCCAGTTGCGATGCTTGGGCAGCTGGTTTGAGCAGCAGAGGCCGCGCAGGCCTTTGCGGCGGCTCATGCGCGCCAGCAACGTATCCAGCATGGGCCCCGCGGCTTTGCCCAGGGCGATGACAAAGATGCGCTTGTAGCAATTGAGCTTGATGTCCGCGGGACCACTGCCGTCTGGCACAAGCCGATGCAGCGTATCGCCTTCGAAGCGCAGGCGGCGGTCGAATGCCGATTCAATGTTGCAGGCCGCGACTGCGCCTTTGAATATATCCGTCGCGGTCGAGTGTAATTCTTCCAGCGCGATTTCGCTGACCGGGGTCATTGCAGTTGCTCCTTGAGCCAACCGCGGAGCGCCTGTTGCATGGCTTCGAGTTGACCCGTAAAAAAGTGATCGGCGCCGGGGATGAGCAGCAGCCGTTTTGGTTCGGCGGCGGAGTCTATGACTTCGGCCAGTTGCGCGCTGGGCGCATACTCGTCGTGGTCTCCGCTGAGAAATAATTTGGGAAGGGTGCAACCAGAAAGGAATCGATATTTATATGTGCGGCCTTCCGCTTCAGTGGGCAGGCCGAGCGCGATGGCGGCTTTGACGGGGGGAGGGTTTTGCGCGCGGCTACAACAGGCCAACAGCGCCATGGCCGCTCCAAAGCTGAATCCGGCCACTACCAGCGGCAAATTGTATTCGTTTACAAGCCAGTCCATCGCGGCCAGCACATCTTCAGATTCGAGCTTGCCGTGATGCGCGCCCTGGCTCAAGCCGGTGCCGCGAAAGTTGAAGCGCAAGACAGGCAGCGCAAATCCGAAAGACGGATCGTTGAGCACCTTCATGGCGTGGTACACAACCTTGTTGTGCATGGTGCCACCGGCCTGCGGATGGGGATGGCAGACCAGCGCCGCAAACGGCGCATCGGCTGAGCCCTCGTTCAGAATCGCCTCAAGCCTGCCTGCCGGGCCGGCCAAATCCACGCTGCGCAGCATGGCGGGTGCTTGACTCGTGCGGCTCGAAGGGGGTGCGGACAATGCGACCATGCCACTCAACATTCTACGCTTCGGCGGGAAATTTTTCATTGCCTGCGTGGGTTCCCGGCGCGAGTTTTCCGCTTCCGGTAACGAAATCCCCTCGAATGAGGCAAATCGATTAACTTGAGGCGATGCGTCGCACTAGCCTGCCGGAGCCACGGCGTAAGGTATTCTGGCTGCACCATGTCCAAGCAGGCGGCTGCCGAAGCTCTTGATCCAGTCCAACTTACCGTTGCGCTGTGCCGGATTGAGTCGACCACCTACCAAGAAGGCGCGGTGGGCGACTTTCTGGCTGAGTTCCTGGCGCAACGCGGCTGGGCGGTCGAAAAGACCCCGGTGGAGCAGCCGGCGGAGAGCGCGACAGGTGGCGCGCGATGGAATGTTTACGCCGGGACGGCTGGCGAGACTCCCGACCTGGTCTTCTCCACGCATATGGATACAGTGCCGCCCTATATTCCGCCCACCGAGGACGCGGAGTTTCTTTACGGCCGCGGCGTCTCGGATGCGAAGGGAATCATCGCTGCGCAGGTGGCTGCGGCTGAAGCTTTGCGGGCAATGGGATTCCGCATCGGCGTCCTGTTTGTCAGCGGCGAAGAGCGCGACTCGGCAGGCGCCAAGACTGCCAACCTGAATGCCAAGGGCAGCCGCTTCCTCATCAATGGAGAACCGACCGACAATCGCCTCGCCCTGGCTTCGAAGGGCGCTCTGCGGGCGGTGTTCACGTCGAGGGGAAAAATGGCGCACTCTGCCTATCCCGAGCTGGGCGAGAGCGCCGTGCACAAGCTGGTGGAAGCGCTCGGCAAGGTGCTGGCGCTGCCGATGCCTTCGCTCGAGGACGTGGGCCCAAGCACGCTCAACATTGGACAGATCCATGGTGGCCACGCGCCCAACGTGATCGCCGACAAGGCTGAGGCGCAGGTGCTGGTGCGCCTGGTGGGCGACTCGGCGCCGGTGCGCGCCGCACTGGTTGAAGCCGCAGCCGGGCTGGCCGAAGTTGACTTTACGCTGGAGATTCCCTTCGTCCGCCTGCGCGCCGTTGCCGGCCTGCCCACCATGATCGCCAAGTTCACCACCGACATTCCGCAGCTCTCGAACTGGGGCGAGCCGCTGCTGCTCGGTCCAGGGTCGATTCATGTGGCGCACACGCCGTTTGAAAAACTGGCCAAGAGGGAATTGCTCGAAGCGGTGGAGTTGTATATCCAGGTGGCGAAGCAACTGCTCGCGTGAGGCGCGAGAAAAGAGCGAAGCGATTGCATAAACCTGCGATGACGGCATGAGGTGGTTCGTTCCGCCCCTACGGGGCTGGCGGATTTAGTTGGGACGATTTCCCCGGATTGCGTTCGTTGCGACGAACTCCATCCGGGGCTATTATCGAATCGTCCCTCCGGGACGATGTGCGGATTTCGGCTCGTTGCAGCTAAGTGCGGCGCACTGCGTGTTGCGGCCGGGGAATGAATCGTGTCTGGCGACGAGATTCGGTCATGCGATCGGTTGGGGCGTCTGGAAGAAACACTACATTAACGCAGGTACGCTCTGCTATGCTTTCGCTGCGGTTTCCCCAACCCCAATCCCAATCTCCGAGGAAAATATGTCAACCCCTGCTGCTGCTCCCGTTACTCCTGAGCGTATTAATCAGCTTGCTTTTGGCTATGCTCCGCCGCTCGTTCTTGAAGCGGCCATCCGCCATCATGTGTTCGACGTGTTGGATAGCGGTCCGAAATCCGTCTCTGAGGTCAGCAACGCAACCGGCGCATCGGAGCGCGGATTGACCGCGATCATGAATGTTCTGGTGGGCCTGAATTTTCTGGCCAAGGACGAGCACGGAAACTACAGCCTCACGCCCGAGAGCGCCGCTTTTCTGGTAAGCACCAAGCCAGGGTTCCAGGGCGGACTTATCCGTCACTCGAGCGAACACCTGGTTCCCAAATGGCTTCACCTGAATGATGTTGTGGCCACCGGCAAGCCGGTCGCAGCGGTCAATCAGCAGGGGCCGGGCAGCGAATTCTTCGCGGAGTTCGTCAACGACATTCTTCCCATGAGCTACCACGTGACTCAGGAACTGGCTGCGCACCTCAATCTGAAGGCCTCTGCCGCTCCGGTGAGGGTGCTCGATCTTGCCGCCGGCTCGGGAGTCTGGGGCATTGGACTGGCGCAGAGCTCTCCGCACGTTCACGTCACTGCCGTCGACTGGCACGGCGTGATTCCTGTTACGCAAAAGACGGTGGCGCGGTTTGGTTTGACCGGCCAATTCTCCTTCGTTGAAGGCGATCTGCAGCAGGCGGATTTCGGGACTGGACATAGCGTCGCCACGCTGGGCCACATCCTGCACAGCGAGGGCATCGAACGCAGCAAGGCGCTGCTCATGAAGACCTTCAACGCGCTGGCCTCCGGAGGAACCATTGCCATTCAAGAGTTCCTGGTGAACGCGGATAGAACCGGGCCGTTGGGCGGGCTGATCTTCGCCGTCAATATGCTGGTTAACACCGATTGCGGCGATACGTTCTCATTCGAGGAGATCTCGGGCTGGCTGAGCGAGGCTGGATTCGTAGACGCGCGCACGCTCGATTCGCACGGGCCGTCGCCGTTGATCCTGGCAACCAAACCGTAACCATCAGCTTTCCCACGGCGTTGGCTTCCTCGCAAAGGCTGAGATCACCTGGGCAAATGAAAAGGCGAGCCCCTCGTAAAAGATAAACAGGATCAACGTGGCCACAAGACAGCAAAGAACCTGCCACAGTACTGGCGAAGGGGCTGCGTACGATGCTTCGAAGAATTTTGACTGTGAAGCCAGGTAGGCCTGCTGTCCGACATTGTGCCATTTCTGAACGCATGCGTTGGAGTAAACGCCGTAGGAGATTCCGATCGCGCACGCGGCAAGCATTCGAGAAGCGACGGTGATTTTCATGGGGCCAGTCTAACGCACATGGGCGGGAGCTTACCTTCTCGCCTTCGTGATTGCGGACTTCGCGCGTTTATCATGGAGAAGTTGAAGGGAGACATTCATGAGCGCATCCATTTTAGATATTCCGGTGAAGAAAATTACTGGCGAAGACACGTCGCTGGACGAGTTCAAAGGCCGCGTTTTGCTGGTGGTCAATGTGGCTTCAAAGTGCGGGCTTACGCCGCAGTATGAGGGGCTGGAGAAAATCTACGAGCAATACAAGGGACAGGGCCTGGTGGTTGCCGGTTTCCCGGCCAATGATTTCAAGGCGCAGGAGCCGGGCACGAATGAGGAGATTGTGACCTTCTGCACTACTAATTACGGGGTCAAGTTTCCGCTGTTCGACAAGATTACTGTTGTGGGTGCGGAAAAGCATCCGCTCTACAAGGCGCTGATCGATGCGCAGCCCAAGGCTGTGAGCGTTTCGGAGGTTCCGTGGCGCGAAAAGCTGAAGGGATACGGGATCGAGACGCTTCCAGAGCCTGAGATCCTGTGGAACTTCGAGAAGTTTCTCGTCAGCCGCAAGGGCGAAGTGGTGAAGCGGTTTGCGCCGGACACGCAACCGGATGCGCCGGAACTGGTTTCCGCGATTGAGACGGAGCTCAAGAAGAGCTGACCTGAAGCCTCCTTGTGTATAGAGTCGGATATTCGTTAAACAATGATTGGGGATTGTGCTTCGGGTCAACCTCCCCAAAAGCAGGTCCTTCGACTCCGCTGAAGTGCGCTTCGCTCAGGATGACAGGTCATTAATGCGATAAGAATTTTAGACTCAGGTCGATCACCGGATACAACGTGGTGCGATTCGGCAAGAGGCAGCTGGCAGGTGCTGGCGTCGGCCATGTATTCTCAGGCCATGGATGCGGACACGGTTTCTACGCCGGCTGGCGTCAATTCGCTTTCGCAGGCGGCTTCTTCCTATTTGCGGTCGGCCCGGCACCAGCCGGTACTGTGGCACGCGTGGGGCGAAGAGGCGTTCGCCCAGGCGCAGGCCGAAGACAAGCCGATCCTGCTGGACATTGGCGCCGTGTGGTGCCATTGGTGCCATGTGATGGACCGCGAGTCCTATGAGAATCCTGAAATTGCCGCGCTGATCAATCAGCATTTTGTGGCCGTCAAGGTCGATCGCGACGAACGCCCCGACGTGGATGCGCGCTACCAGGCAGCGGTGTCGGCCATAAGCGGGCAGGGCGGATGGCCGCTAACGGCGATTCTCACTCCCGATGGCCGGCCCTACTTTGGCGGAACATATTTTCCTCCCAGCGACCGCTATGGCCGCCCCAGCTTTGGCCGCGTGCTGCTGACCATGGCCCAGGCCTGGCGCGAGCGCCGCGACGAGGCGCTCGAGTCGGCGGGAAGCGTGATGGCCGCCATCGAGCAGAATGAGAGCTTCTCCGGACGGAGCTCAGGCAACGAGCAGGCCCTCACGCTGGCCCTGGTGGACAAGATCGCTGCTTCCGCACTCAATCAATTTGACGCGCGCAACGGCGGTTTTGGCGCGCAGCCCAAGTTTCCACATCCTGCGGCGCTCGATCTGCTGCTTGAAGTGGCCATGAACCGCGACAACGGCGAGGCTGCCGTGGCCTTCACGGTGACTCTGGAAAAAATGGCGCGCGGCGGGGTATACGACCAGCTTGGCGGCGGCTTCCATCGCTACAGCGTGGACGAGCGCTGGCTGGTTCCGCACTTCGAGAAGATGCTCTACGACAACACCGAGCTGCTGCGCAATTACGTGCATGGATTCCAGAGCTTCGTCCGCCAGGATTTTCTCACCATCGCGCGGGAGATCGTCGGCTGGCTTGATTCGACGATGACGGACCGCGAGCGGGGCGGGTTCTATGCGTCGCAGGATGCAGATATCAATCTCGATGACGACGGCGACTACTTCACATGGACGCTGGACGAGGCGCGGGCGGTCTTGAATCCCGCGGAGCTTGAATTCGCGCAGACGTATTGGGATATTGGCGAGCTGGGAGAAATGCAACACAATTCCGCCAAGAACGTGCTGCACATGCACTACACGCTGGAAGAAAAGGCCGCGGACGCCGATTTTGAGGCGCTGCGCGGGCTGCGCAACTCGGCCCGGCAAAAGCTGCTGGCGGCCCGCAATCTGCGGCCCACGCCATTTATCGATCGCACGCTCTATACCGGTTGGAATGCGATGGCGGTGACGGCGTATCTCGAGACCGCGCGCGTGCTGCGTTTGGACGGCGTGCAGGAGTTTGCCCTGCTCACGCTCGACCGGCTGCTCGATGAGGCGTGGGATGGAGGCGAGACGCTCTTTCACGTGATTGCCTATGGCGAGAAATTGGCTGCTCCCTGGGAGCGGGTGCCAGGCACGCTGGACGACTACGCCTTCACCATCCATGCCGCCATTGACGCGTGGCTGGCATGCGGAAAAATGAACTTCTATCGCGTGGCGGTGAAGCTGGCCGACGCCATGATCGCTCGCTTTTATGACAGCACGGCTGGAGCGTTCTACGATAGCGCGACCCCAAAGGAAGGGCAAACGCCGCTGGGCGTGCTGGGCGCTCGCCGCAAGCCGCTGCAGGACTCGCCCACCCCGGCCGGCAATCCCACCGCGGCGGCGGCGCTGCTGCGCCTTGAATCGCTGGGCGGCCGCCAGGAATATCGCGAGATTGCCGAAGACACGCTGGCCTCGTTCGCCGGAGTGGTGGAGCATTTCGGCCTTTACGCCGGCAGCTACGGCCTGGCGCTGGAGCGGCTGCTGCTGGACCCCGTGCAGGTGATCGTGGTTGGCTCCGGCCCTGAGGCGCTGCGGCTTGAGGCCACGGCGACGGCGCGTTTTGCCGTCAACAAGACGGTGGTGCGCATCGCGCCTAAAATGCTGGCTGCGGAAAAACTGCCTGAGGCGCTTCAACAGACGCTGCCCCACGTTCCACTCCCCGCGGGAGTTCCGGCGTGGGCGCTGGTTTGCACCGGCCGCACCTGCCTGCCGCCGATCACCGACCCGGAAAAGCTGCTGGAGGCGCTGGAGCGGTGAGGGTTTGAGTGGTTGGAAAAGTGTTCTTAAGGTTTATTCTGGTAAAGGTGTAAATACACTTAGCGCACCATAACAAATTTGGACGATTTAACGCCGCGCATGGCTTCCGTGAAACGAGCCAACTCGGGTTCGTCAGGAGGCGTTTTCATTCAAGAAATCTCCTTGTCATACTCGGGACCGGGATCGATAGCTACAACGTAAATGAAATCCTGATCGTAATAGAAGAACACCGATAGCGCCGGGATGTCGGGAAATGATTCCCCGCAAAAGTCGTTCGTAAAGCATACGCTCAGTTTAGTTCCTTCAATAACGGAGAATAATTGCGGAAATTTGCATAGTTGATCCTCGACAAATTGGAACATCTCATCAAATCGCTGGAAGCCACAGCCGATCGCTTTGATTTGCTCTTGCGTGACGTGTTCCCAGCGAACACTCCTCACTGTCGTTCCTAGGCCAAAAGGCCGTGTTTCTTCGCCAACTCGCGGCCGCGTTCAATGTCTGCGGCGGAGGGCGTCTTCCAGGCAATAAAAACTGACTTGGGATCGATGGTCTCACCATCCTTCGTGGATCTCCAGCCAAAGGTGTCGTGCGAGAGATCGCTCACCTGTCGTCCGGTCATCGGTCGCAATCTATCAATCCAAGCGTCCACTATGGCAATTTCCGGTCCGCTGAAATCATTCAAATCTGGATCGCGCAGGGATATAGGCCTGTCCTGCATGTACGCGTACATCGATCTAGGCTCAATGACTAGGATTTTTGAACTAATCATTCGCTGCTGGATGGGATACATCGCCCGCGCTGCTGGGCCTTCAGGGAGGTGTTGATATTCCATCCCTGTGATCGTCTTTCCCAGACGACCATAGGCAGTGAAGTCCGAAAAATAAAGTACTTTGTTTAGTTTGACTTGACCGAAGAATGGATCGCTGGATAGTTTCTTGGTGATGTAGAGAACGAGTTCGGTAAATCTCTTTTCTTTACCGTTACCCCTAGTCGAGAGCTTCATTTTGTATGCCTCGCTTTCTCAACATTCACGCTTCATTGTCCAAGAAGCGAACAATAGGCGAATCCGTATTAATTTTACACTTTCAGTATCCCCTTTTCCACGTTTTTTTTGTTCAATGTGGATAACGAGTACCCAATTTAGAAGTGTTTTGTGATAGGGCGAACATTCATCGAAAATCCTGGGTGCACTAGGTGTATTGACACAACGATAAGTAATTTAGAATAAACAACTTAATACAAGTAACGTTACTTCGTTTTGTTTTTGGTTACTATCGGGTAGGGGGGTAGGGGGGGTGGTCAGGCGGCGGGGCGTTTCTGGTCCTTTTGTTCGTGGCGGAGGACGCTCGAGGCTACCTGGGCGGCGTAGAGGAATTTTGAGCCTTCGATGGCGTCGATTAGGCCGTTGACCATTCCGTATGAGGTGCAGGCGATGAAGTCGCGGATGTTCTCGTAGCCGGAGAGGTCGGGCATGGCGGCGCAGTAGGCTTCGGCGGCGTCCTTCTTGGTGCCGTAGCCGGAGAGATCTTTGACTTTGCTTTCCGCGAGAGAGCGGTCGCGGGCGTCGATGCAGTGTTGGACGGCGGGGGTGCGGGCGGGTTGGCCGGGCGCGGTTTCGGCGGTGCGGGAGGGGTTGATGGACATTTTTTGGGACTCCTATAAATAGTGTGCGCGTTTGGTGCGTATTAATCTGCAACGTTTTTAGGGGGGAAGTGGGTTTATTTTTTGGGGTCCGGGAGGGGCGTGGCGAGTCAGCGGGTCAGCGAGTCAGCGAGTCAGCAAGTTGGCAAGTCAGCGACTTAGCGAGTTAGCGGGTCAGCAAGTTAGCGAGTTGGCGGATTCGCGGGTTGAATTGGCGAGGCGTGGGAGCCAGTTGACAAATCTTGCATAGACCCAGGATTTATTCGCCGGTGAAGGGATTGGGTTCATGCACCTTTAGCGTGGTGGGGTCGGGAGTCGCGGGGGTGGGCTCTTCTCTGCTTGGGTTGGGGTGCGCGGGGGCGCCGTCGGCTTCGAATGTGCTGAAGACGCGGTTGGGGTCGCCGGGTAGCATGTGGTGCTGCTCGAGCGCCAGGCGGACGCGGCGGCGGAACTCGCGCAGCGGTCCGTATTGCTTCTGGGCCAGGGTTTTGAAGACTACAGGGAAGATGACTTCGGAGCCCTTCATGTTGTCGACGCCGAGGATCTGCGGGTCTTCGACGAAGACCTGTTTGAAGTCGTCGCTCGAGCGAATGTCCATGGCGATGGACTTGAGAAGTTTGACCACCTCGTCGGGATTGGCGGAAAAGTCTACGCTCACGTTGACCGTGGCTACGGAGAAGCCGACGCTCTGGTTGGCTACGGTGGTGATCTGCGAATTGGGAATGATGTAGAGCGTGCCGTCGCCGTCGCGCACGGAGGTCTTGCGCAGGGTCATGGCTTCGACGGTGCCGGAGAGGCCGGCGAGGCGGACGACGTCGCCGACGTTGAACTGGTCTTCGATGAGGATGAGTATGCCGTTGAGCATGTCTTTGACGGTGGTTTGGGCAGCCAGGCCGATGGCGATTCCGGCCACGCCGGCGGAGGCCAGCAGGGGCGCCAGATTTACTCCCAGCGCGGCAAGAAACTGCAATCCGGCGATCATGGCGATGATGGCCAGCCCGGTGGCGCGAATTACGCCGGAGAGCGTTTTGACCTGGCCGATGCGGGCCTGATCCACCGAGTGCCGCTCTGCCACGCGGATCATGCGGCCCGTGACGATGCCCAGTATCCTGATGAGGATAAAAGCGATGAATGCCACCACCACCAGATGCGGCAGCTTGAATCGGACGAACTCCTGGGCGTCAATGGACCACCCGTCCAGGACTCTGCCCAGAAAACGGCCTTCCCTAAAAATGCCGTATCTTGCGGCAATCAACAGAGGATGCATCGCGAAAACTCCTGGTTCTAGACTAGACTGTGCGCAGGGACTCCGGGGTTGCTTGGCTGAGGGACTCGAGTGGAAAGTTCATTGCATGAGTTCCGAAGTGCAACCGCGCCCAGAGGGCACCCGCCTTCGACTCCGCTGAAGTACGCTTCGCTCAGGATGACAGGTGAATTTGCGATAGGAACTTCAGACTCGGGACACTAGGATCTTTGCCGGGTTGCATGCGGAGCGGGAAGACAGACCGGGGAAACACTTTCAGCACACGTGGGCGTGCAGTCGGATCGGGATCGGCGGGGAGTTTCGCGGTGAAACGGACGAGGAATCACGATCGTTCAGGCGCGCCATTCAGGCTCCGTTCGAAGCTTGGATTCGGAGCTTTGGCATTTTTGGGCGCAATGCTGGTGGCTGCGCAGCAAGGCCAGCAGGCTGTCCAGCAGCCGGCAAGCGTTGCGACTACCGGCGCACATCCGGCAACGCCGACCTCGTCCGGTGCGCAGGGCCAGGCGCAGAACATTGACCCCGCAGAAGCGCGGCGTAGGAAGCAGATCGCCGCGGAGAGCGCGCGGCTGCTGGCGCTGGCTACAGACCTGAAGGCGGAAGTGGACAAAACCAACAAAGACACGCTCTCAGTCGCCGTGGTGCGCAAGGCCGGGGAGATTGAGAAGCTGGCTCACTCGGTAAAGGAGAGGATGAAGTTAGCCTCGGCAGACCATTGAGAACGCTGTCTTTAATTTCGTGCGCGCGAGCGTGCTCAAGCGGTTTTCAGGATGGAGGGTTGGGACGCATGAAGGGATTTGGATTCGCTCATCGGCCGCCCCAAAGGCACCTGTTCAAATGGGTGCCGCTGGCGCTTTGTCTCATGCTGGTTCTCGCTTTGCCGGCCCGCTCGCAGCAAATCACGCCAACAAACCACCCGACGCTTCAGCAGCCCATTGGCCAGCCGGTTGGCGGAGACCGCGACGACATTCCTCAAGGCCCCACGCCTCAAGATGAAAGGCTGCTGCGCGCTCTGAACGCCGATCGCCAGAAATCCATGGTCGCGGATGCCAACAAGCTGCTGCGGCTGGCAAAGGAGTTGAATGCCGAGATCTCCCGCACCAATCCGGATTCGCTTACCCTGGATCAACTGCGCAAGATGGCCGAGATTGAAAAACTGGCGCGCAATGTAAAGGAGAAGATGAGCACTTCAGTGCGTGCGACGCCGGGCTTTCTGCCACCCATGCAACCGCTGAATTGAATCTGTGGAAATACGGGTCTTGTCAGGGCTTTCGGCGAGTCTCGCAGGCTGGATTCTCCCCTATCCGATCCCGCGCAGGGTTGGTACAATCAGGTTGGCGTTTTGAGCGAAAACCATTTTGGGGAGTGACGGGAATGGAACTGGTAATTTCCAGTACTCGCGTGCCCGAGTCAGTAGTTGCCGGCGGACCCCTCAGCCCCGAGCAAGGAGCCCTCAGCCCTGAACAGTTGGTTCACATCTACCGGCTCATGTATCTCTCTCGCCGCGTGGACGATCGCGAAATCCTTCTCAAACGCCAGCAGAAAATATTCTTCCAGGTATCCGGCGCCGGGCATGAGGCACTGCAGGTAGGCGCTGCCCTGGCCCTGCGCCCGGGATACGACTGGTTCTTCCCCTACTACCGCGATCGCGCACTGTGCCTGGCCCTGGGCGTGACGCCCACCGAGATGTTTCTGCAGGCCGTGGGCGCGGGCGCAGACCCGGCCAGCGGCGGACGGCAGATGCCGACCCACTGGAGCAGCCCTCCGCTGCACATTGTGAGCACCTCTTCGTCGACGACGACGCAACTGCTTCATGCCGTGGGCTGCGCTGAGGCTGGGCGCTACTTCACCCATCACCCGGACGCCGCGGAGAAGGCGCAGGGCGATTACCGCGCCTTTCACGATGTGGAGTTCCACGGCGATGAAGTTGTGTTGACGACGCTTGGTGAAGGATCGACTTCCCAAGGCGAGTTCTGGGAAGCGATGAATACGGCCTCAAACAAGCGGCTTCCAGTAATCTTTTGCGTTGAGGATAACGGCTACGCCATCAGCGTGCCGGTAGAAGTAAATACTTCCGGCGGAAATATTTCACGGCTGGTGGCCAATTTTCCCAACTTCCATTTCGCGGAGATCGACGGAACCGACGCTGAAGTGTGCCTGCGCGCCTTTCAGGAAGCGGCGGCCTATTGCCGCGCCGGACTTGGGCCTGCGTTTGTGCACGGCCACGTAATCAGACCTTACTCGCACTCGCTCTCTGACGACGACAAGCTTTACCGCTCAACGGCCGAGCGCGAGGCGGATGCGCTGCGCGATCCGCTGGCCAAGCTGCAAATGCGCCTGCTGCGCGAAGGGATTCTGACCGAGGAGCAGATCAACGAGCTGGAGCATCAGCTCGACCACCAGGCCGCGGAGGCCGCCGAGCGCGCGCGTGAGGCTCCATTGCCCAAGGTGGAAGGAATCTCCGAGCACGTCTACTCCGGTGATCTGGACCCGACAAGTTCGCTCTTCGCTACGGAGCAGGTTCGCGCGCCAGGGTCAGAAGGCGGCGGCAAGACGGGCGGCGAAAAGGGAAGCGCGCCGCGCACCATGGCTGACCTGATCAACGCCTGCCTGCACGACGAAATGCGCCGCGATCCGCGCATCGTTGTCTACGGCGAAGACGTGGCCGACGCCAGCCGAGAA
>Ga0302326_10003834_pt1 | contig 35231 bp, 31 predicted proteins | sample Palsa_T0_3_FD_202264 | JGI IMG/M metagenome (GOLD analysis project Ga0302326, IMG submission 202264) | Peat permafrost microbial communities from Stordalen Mire near Abisko, Sweden - Palsa_T0_3 | ecosystem: Environmental > Terrestrial > Soil > Palsa > Peat permafrost | place: Sweden: Abisko...
GGGCCGTGCGGTGGTAGCTCAGTTGGTAGAGCGCAAGCTTCCCAAGCTTGAGGTCGCGGGTTCGACCCCCGTCCGCCGCTCTTGGGAAGTACCTGCAAACTTGCGGGTTTTGGACGGCTTGACCACTCGTCGAGTGCGTCTCTCGGAGGTGGATTTGGTGTTTCCGTCCCAATCGCCGTCCCAATCGACTCCATTTGACGGAATTTCAGGGCGCTCGGCGAGCTCCTTCCGCGCGTCGCTGACGAGCTTGTCGAAGTTCGCGCCGTGGTCTCGCTTGACGCGCTGCTGCAGCTGGTTGTAGACATCCAAGGTCATCTTGCTGTCGGCGTGTCCAACCTGGTTCATCACGTACTTCAGGTCCCATTCCTTGGTGACAAGCGCGATCGAGATGTAGGTGCGGCGAAGGGTGTGTGGGGTCGTGTTCGGCAGCGGTGGCAGGCCTTTCTTGGCGAGCTTCTCGGACGCGAGCTCGGCTGCTTCGTGGACGATCTGCTCGACCCTCCCGTTATCCATGCGGTTGCCGTGGAGGTTGGGGATGAGGTAGTCATCCGGTCCCGTCGGGGCGCCCATGCGGCGGAGGCGGTCGAGATGCTCGATGATCGTCTCGGCGACGGCGGAGCTGATCTGCACCTCGCGAATGCCGGTCTCGGTCTTGGAGTCAGGGATCCGGAAGCGTGCCCCGTCGGGGTCGTGCAGGCGGACGTGGCCGATCTTGATGTGGCACTCCTCGCTGACCCGAGGTCCGCAGTAACCGAGAATCTCGACCACCACACGCCGGCCTATGTAGCCGCGGCCGACCTTCAGACCGAGCTTGGAGAGGTGGTAGCTGACGGTCGACTTTGCAAGTCCCAACTGCTTGGCGATCTGCTTGGGAGTCTTGCCTTGGGCGTGCAGGTGCGCGACCTGAGCAGCTGTCAACCCGAGGTCGATCGGAGTGACTGGTGCGGTCAGGGAGACGTCCTGCTCGGCCGCGGCGTCGATCAACGCGGCCAGCTCGTCGCGCTCCAGGAACGTTCGCTTGGGCTTGGGGACATGGACCTTCATCTTCTTGCCACGGGCTGGGTTGTGGTCGATGAGGTTGTCTTCCACGGCTTCGTCGAGGACCGACGCGAGCGTGTCGAGCACTTTGCGGATCGAGCTGGGCGATAGAGGAACGATTTTCTGGTTGCGCTCGTCGCGGAGGTCGGCGCCGGCGGCGATCGCCTCGCGCAGCTTCCTGGATTGCTCGAGCAGATGAGCCTTGAAGGCCAGGCAAAGCTGGCGGTCGATTTCGTCCAGCCGATAGCGCGCGAAGAACGGCACGATGTGGCACTCCAGCCGGCAGCGATAGTTCTTCTCCGTGCCCTTGCTGATCGGTTTCTCGCCGTTGACGCCGTTGATCTTGTCCTTCAACCATTTGGCGCCATAGGGGACGAACCACGGCGAACCGGTATCCACGGGCTTCTTGTGGAGCGACGGGCGCTTCGGCGGCTCCCACACGCCGGCCTTGACACAGGCGATGATCTTGTCCAGCTTGACCGCGGCGGTTCGTTCGTTCCAGCCGCCGCCACATTTGTAGATGCAGTCGCAGTCGCGCCGCTCGTGCAGGTACGTGGTCCGGCGCTTGCCGTAGGCGCGGAAGCGCAGGCGGAACGCCAGGGTGCCGTCCGTCTGCATCTCCACTTTGATCCCGCCCTGCGGTTGAGGGGCCATCAGATCCGCCTCATCCGGACAGGAGCTCGCGCCAACGAGGGGCGAGCGCCGAGGATTCGTCGGGGGCGGCTTTGAAGGGGTGGAGCATCGTGGCTGTAGAGGTCCGTCTCAGGCCGTCGCGGCGATCTGCGCGACTTGGCATCGGCAGGCGCCGGCTCGCTACCTGCATGGATCTCGCGAAGCCCGGCCTTCGCGATCTGGAAGTCGAGGCGGATGCGGGCCTTCGGTCCGCTGCCGATGCGGGTCGCTCCGAGCTCGTCGGAGTGTTCGTAGACCCAGGCCGGGTTCAGTTTGTAGTAGGCCGCGAACTCGGCCACGGTGACCATGCCGACGGGCTCTCCCGTCTTGGCCTGCTCCTGTTGCTGTTGGCGGTGCAGCAGCTGCACAACACGACTGGCGACCTGCTCTACGGCTTGGGGGGTGAGATCGACGGCGGCTTGGCGCGCGACGGCTCCCAATCCGCGCCCGCGTCGTGGGCAGGGTGCTCGTGTTGCGCGCGTGGGGATGGCGCTTACGGCCTGCATATGCGGCTCCTTTCAGAGGAGGTTGGTGGCGTCGGCAGGGCCGGCACAGGAGTGTTGGTTTCAAGAGAAGGGCGCGCTTGGAACCCCGGAGTGCTCGGCCGGCTCAGGCTGCGAGCAGGTTCTCGATGCGGTGCTCGGTCCAGGGGTGGGAGGAGTCGCCGAACATCTTGAAGCGGGTCGGGCGGTCGCCTTCCAGGGCGTAGGTCTCGAGGTAGGCCGCGAACGTGGGTCCGAGGCCGAGACGCTTGACGTAGTTGTCGGCGTTCATCTCCCTGGTGCGGAAGTACATCGACCATGCGGCTTTCACGGGCAGCATCGCGGCCTGTCCGTTGCAAGCTAACGCGAGTGGCACGAGAGCAGGGCGGGACGGGTTGCGGGGCCAGCAGAGGATGCGATAGAGGGCCGCCAAGAGTCGTCCGTCGCCGGAGTTCAGGTGTTCCATCTCGTGTCCCAGCACGGCTGAGCCGAAGGGGCTGTCCAGCAGGCCGCGGGTGAGCATCAGCGTGATCGCGTAGACACAGCCGTTGGGTTCGGGTTCGTCCAGGACGCACCAACGGTGCGGTGAGCGCAGCGGGAGCGGATCTTTCTCGGTCAGTTCCGCGAAGGCGAAGTCGAAGACCGCCTGCTCGCGCTCGGATGGGGTGCGAGCGCCTTCCTGCTGTTCCCAGAGCCGGCCGCCCCACGGGAACACGAGCGTCGCGAGCGAGATCCACAGTGGTGCGGTGGCGATCACGAGCGCCAGGTCTTTGACGGGCAGGGCCAAATACTCGATCTTGTCGGGGACCCAGATGATCGCGTAGAGGACGAAGTAGCGAGCCGCGGCGGAGGAGCATTGCAGCAGCCAGGTCACCGCGTACAGAAGGATCCATCGTGGATTGAGATCCTCGGGTCCGATGACGTACGCGCTCGTCCTCGCGGCGCTCATTGAGGGTCCTCCTAGGCTTCGGGGTCAGCTGTGCGGACACGTGTCCTACCCCTTCGCGCTCGAGCCGTCATCTGTATTTGAGAAACGCCCTGACTTCTGGCCGTTTACCTCTGGGTTGGAGAAGCGGCCTTTTTTGACGCCGCGGCTGAGGTGCTGGGCGATGTTGATCGGGGAGGCTTCCAGCCGCTGAGCGATCTCGGTGTACGTCGATTCCGGGTGCTCGGTGAGATCGGCTTCAACTTCGTCCATCGAGACGCGCCGGGGCTTCTCGGGGAGCCCCGCTTCAATCTCAGCGCGACGGGCGAGCAGCGCCCTGTACTGCTTCTCGACCTTGCGGATGTCCCGATTGACTTCGCTTCTAGATCCAGGGGTGCGGCGACTCGGTGGCATTGCCTCTCCAGGTGATATGGACTTGACTCCTGTTAATAATAATGTAGTATCAATCAAATGTCAAGAGCGGCCGCGAAGAAAAGTTGGGGGCCATCCCACCAGGAGATGGCACCTCCATTCGAGAAGCGGCCGTCGAGGCTCTGGAAGATCCTGGGCTGGTTCGTGCTCGCGCTGGCTCTGCACGCGGCTGTCGATCCCAAGGGGCACGACGCGCTCGCCTGGAGCCTCGAGGCGCTGCTGATCGGATGGTTCGGGAGATTGCTCTTGCACGCAATACAGGATGGGCGGATCCCGATTCGGCGGCCGCTGAGGAGAGGGGAGGCGCCGGCGCCCGATGTAATGCCGGTGCCGACGGGAGGGTCGCAGACGCCCGGTGAGGCGGTGCGGGCGGAGGTCGCGCGCCTGGGTGGCGGCGGGTATCTCGGGCTCTCCCGTCACGGGAGGTGGCTGCTCGCCGACCCGAAGCACGCGGTGCTCGTGCTCGGGCCGCCACAGTCGGGGAAGACAGCTTCGGTATTCATTCCGACGATCGCGGCGGCCTCTGGGGCGGTGATCTCGACGAGCACGAAGCCCGACGTGATGCGGGCGACATTGAAAGCGAGATCTGAAATCGGCCAGGCATGGCTGTTCGACCCGACCGGAAGCGTGCGAGAGCTACCGGAGGGCGTGCGGCGCCTGAACTGGTCGCCGGTGGCGGCAGCGTCGACGTGGGACGGGGCGCTGATGATGGCGCAGGCGATGACCACGCACACCCGCCCGGGGAGCGGCACGACGAACGAGAGCCACTGGACCGAGCGCGCGGGCTCGCTGCTGGCGCCGCTGCTCTACGCCGCCAACCAGGCGGGACTACCGATCGGGGAAGTGCTGAAGTGGGTGCATCACCACGATCTCGGCCCGGCGCTCGAGATCCTCGCCGACTGCGATGTGGCGATCGCGGCGGACGTGATCAAGGGTGTTCAGCGGACGGAGTCGCGCGAGCGGTCGAGCATCATCAGCGCGGCGATCGGCGTGCTCAGTGCCTACAAATCGGTTGCGATCCAGGAAAGCGCGGCGCACCCGAACTTCGACGCCGCCCGGTTCGTGCGCGGCACCGACACGATTTACATCACCGCGCCGGAGCAGCACCAGCGGATGTGCGCCCCACTCGTCGTCGGCATGCTCGAAGAGGTCCGGCACGCACTCTACGAGCGGTCGGCAAGCGAACCAATGGACTGGGCATCGGTGGTGCTGGCCGTCGACGAGGCGCCGAACATCGCGCCGATGCACGACCCACTGGCGCTGCTCTCACAAGCCGGAGGACAGGGCCTCAAAGTCTATTTCGGGATCCAAGATATGGCGCAGGCCGCGAGCGTGTGGGGGCAGCTGGTAGCAGACGCGTTCATGACGATGTTCCAAGTCAAGGTGATCCTGTCGGGCATCGGGCACGTGCCCACGCTGGAGGACATCTCCGTAGCGCTGGGCGAATACGACCGGCGCACGGTCTCCTCGTCGATTGGGCTGAGCGACCCCCAAGAGTGGCTCTCAAGCGACACGCACAACGAATCGGTCAACTACCAGACCCAGCGCCAGCGAGTGCTCTCGCCCGGCGAGATCAGGAAGATGCCCGAGGGTCAGGCGCTGCTGATGCGAGGCACGGATTGGGAGCCGCTGACGCTCACCGAGTGGTTCAAGAACGAGCCGTGGAGGACCGTCGCGGGAGAGGAGGCGCTGAGGCGCGGATCGGTCCCTGGCCCTGGGAGGCCGCCGGAGCGGAGTGGCAGGAAGGCGATGGGCGCGCGGAGCCGCTCGCGGCTGGCGTCGAGGCACCGCGGCGCGCGCGGGGTGCGGGCGAGTCGACCGGATGGGCGATCGGGTCGGCTCCGCGATGCTAGCGCTGGACGGGCGGTGTAGCTTGCGAAGGCGATGGAACGAATGGAGGCCAAGTGACGGATGAGTACCCGCCCTGGGATGGTGGCCCGGATCGGGTGCTGGAGGACGGAGCGATCACCGACCACGGGGAGCTCCTGCAAGAGCTGCTCAATTCGGATCTGCCCCCGACGGCCAGCGAGGACATCACCGACGCCTTGAAGAAAGGAGCGATCGTCTCGATCGCGGGAGGCGAGGTCGCGCGCCCGTCTCTGGCCGACCGTGGGATGGTGATTTTGTGGCTGCCCTTCTTCCAGGACCAGGCGATGTTTGGAGGAGCCGATGAGCCACATGTCGAGCATGAGGAGATCGACGCGCCCGAGCGCTGGCGTGATACGGAAGCGGCGATGGGTGCTCTGTGGCTGGGACAGCCGACAAGCCCGATCGAACTGGGCTTCGTAGTCAGCGAGGAGGAGAACTTCGCGCTTCCGTGGTTCGAGTACTGCCAGCACTACACCTTGGCGCCGGAATACGTCGTGGCGACCTGGGAGTAGGAGGGCTCGGAGCGCCCCAGGGGGGACGAGCGAAGCGAGTGGGGCGCGAGTACTACGGTCCAGTCGCGGTGACATAGGTCTGAAGGACGAGGACCAATGGCCGGTCTCGGGTCATCTCTTCGTACTATCGGGATCGCTCCGACTAGGGTGTGGTGCGTCGGCTAGGTAGGGTTGGAGGTGACGTCGACGCTAGGAGGGTCATGACGCACAATTGGAACGTTGGGGATTCGTGAACTCGCTCAAGGCACAGGAATGGGTCGGGCGCGTTCTTGAGGACCTGCCACGTACGCGGCGCGCGGTTCGTACGATGCTTCGTGCTTGGGAGCGTGTGCGTGTCGCGCCGAGGCTAGGCCCTCATGCAGCGCGGAGCTGGCACATCACACGCACGGCGCAAATGCTTCCGGAGAGTCAGTTTGGCGCACCAGCGGCCGATCGGATGAGGCAACAGCCTCACACCGGGAGGTTGTTCGCGGTTCATAAAGAGTCGGGCCTGACTCTCGCGGCGGCGGCATTCGAACATGGCGCTGGTCCGGGTGGATCGCTGCTCTTGACTGAGTTTGCCCTCAGCCGGCCGGTCGGTTACTTTGAAGGCCGACTTGATCCGCTGGCGTACATGGCTGCCATGCACTTGCTGGAGCGCCTTCACGACGTAGCGTCAAAGCTGCTGCGTCCCACAGAGCTTTGGCTCGACTCGTGTAGTGGAGCTAAGCCGGAGGATCTGGTGGCCCTTGGGTTTAAACATACGGGCTTCAGTTCCACGCCGTCCGGTTATCGGCGCGTTGACAGCGCTGATCCGTGGGCGAGGGTGATCGGGTTGTGGAAAGCCCTCGAGGATATGGTTCGCAAATGAGCCCTGGCGGAGCTCGGCGTGGCGACTTGCGGCGTGTACGGCCAATGATGCTCGTAGTTGGGGTGCTGGTTGCAGCGCTGGCTCTTGGCGTTTGGGTCGATGCGCGGTATCGGGTTGTCGTGACGACGACCACCACGACTCAGACGGAGGGTCGTAGCGGGCACGGGGGAGGATGGCCCGAAGGCGTAGCTGGTGTTGCGGTGCACCGTGGCGGACATAGGCATAGATGGCCGGACGGCGTGCCTGGCGTTGCGGTGCAGAGAACGAACACAAGCCAGCGATCACAGGGCTCGACGGACGGCGCCGATCCTCTGATCTTGGGCTTGCTCGCGCTAGCGGCGGCGTTCATCTTTAGCTATGTGTTCTGGGGACGGATCGACGAGCTGAGCGTCCTCGGTCTTACGATCAAGCTCGCGAACGATGTGGCGGCCGCTACGACAGACATTCGCAGCCGCACGCCTGACGACCAAACCGCGAATCAGGCGTTGACCGAGTTCTTTGCTCGTTTCTTTGAGCTTGCGGCCAAGCGGCCAGACCTTGGACCTGCAGAGGTCGAGCGGGTCAAGGATCAAGCGATCGAGAGCGCTATCGACGATCCTGGCGCTGGCATGAAGGTGGAGGAGACCTCCGAGGGACCGCGACTCGTCATTGAGCACACGAGCGAACGTGGGATCCGAGTCACGACAGCTGAGCTTCTGATTCCGGATACTTTTGGCGAGGATGTGGCGGCCAAGATCAACGCGGCCAACAGCGTTCTAGGCCGACGCCTAGCCGCTATCGATACTTCGAGGCTCGAGGTGGTCGCGGCCTTGAGCTACGACGTCGACCCTAGGGGCTCCATCATTATCGAAGCGCTGGGCACGCTCAGTGACCCGGCTGATGCGTTCGCTGCTCAGACTTGCGCGACGATGCTTACGGAGTATCTCCACGCTCTCGCAAGGAGCCTAGGGTGGTCCGATATGGTGCTAATGCGGTTGGACGAGGAGCCGCCTGAGACCCAATTAAGCATGATCGGGGCGCTCGGGTTTCGCCCGGCGACCGAGGTCGAGAGCAGGAGTCTGCCGCCTGGTATCTACTGGCGACAAGAGGTCAGCTAGCGTCTTGTGCTCCTGTCGTCCTCGTCAGGACGTTGTGTCTCTGACTGGGTCTGACCCCTGACTGACGAAATGAATCTGTCCGGCCTCGGCACCCTCGTCGTATGCGCGCTTGATCTGCTCGTATAGCCGACGGGGGAGAGTGCGCCGTGCTTCCTCAAGGAAGCGCTGCTTATCGATTGGCGGAGTCGTACGTGCTGCGAAGAAGTTCTCTACCTCCGTTCGGATCTCTGGCTCGTAGTCAGGAGCGTGCTCGTTCGCGTAGGCGACGATGTCTCCAGCGACCTCGTTGAGAGAGCGCTTGCGGTAATGAGTGGCGAGCTGGAGGATCATTTGTGGCGAGTAGCGCCGTCCGCGATCGCCGACTTGAAGTGGCTCGACGCCGTTAGTCGCGGCACGAGACAGGCTCGACTCGCTCACGCGGAGGATGCTGGCTGTCTCACGCTGCGATGGATAGGCCACCGCGATTGGGATATCGACGTCGATGGCAATAGTGGCGTGCATGTGGTTAGGTCTCCTTTTGCTGGTTGCTGTTGTCCAGCGCAACTGACTGCTTGTTAGCGAAGTCGATCATGCTACGCAAGCCATAGAACACTGTCAAGCCGTGCAAGTTGCGCAAGTTGCGCATGTCGTGCAATATATCGGCTCGGGCGACGGGATCCTTGAATGCCATCGGCTGGCGGTGAGTCGGGCGGGGTGCATGGCTGTTCGTTTGCTCGTGCGCGGCGCGGCGGCGCGGTCTACTCGATCTCAAACCCGCGTCCGTTGTCGCGGTCGGGGTCGATGCCTTGCTCCCAGGCTTGCTGGCGTTCTTGCTCCTGTTGGATGGCCTGCTCGATCCAGGGGTCGCGGTCGGCCTGTTGGGGTTGGTCGGCGTCGCGGTCAGGGTCGCCATCGGTGTCGCGGTCCCGGTCGAGTTGGGCCTGCCGGTCCCAGTCGAGCTGGCGCTGTCGCATCTCCTCGATGATGTTGCCGATCTCGCGGACAGCTCCCTGCTCCTGCTGGTTCGTGCGTGTCCACTTCGCGTCGGGATCTGAGCCCTCCTGCGCGATCTGCTTGACGATCGTGGCCTCGTCGGCTCCCTGGTCGCGCATCAGCTCGGCGCGGCGTTCGATGTCGTCGATTTGCTCTGGGGTGTCGATGACGCGGTCGCTGGTGGGTTCGCGCTCGGGTTCGCGCTGGGCGGTCTGCTGGCGCTGCGGTTGGCGCTCGGCGAGCTCACGGGTGATGCTGGCCTCCTGGGCGCGGCTGCTCTGCATGCGGTCGGCGAGGCGTTCCATTGCGCCGGTGTCCATGCCCATCTCGCCGAGGTCGTCGCGGCTGACGTACATCTGGGTCTCCTCGCGGGCCCGGCTGACCGCGACGTAGGCGTGCTCGCGGTCGGTCTGCCAGCCGCCGATCAGGATGCCGCTCTTGTAGGCCGTGATGCCCTGTCCTTTGTGCAGATGAACCGCGTAGCTGAGTGCGATCTCTGAGTACTTGTTCGTGTCGAGCTGGATCTCGCGTGGTGGGCGCTCCTGGGTCTGGATCGTGACGCGGTTGTCGGTTCGGCCGATGTCGAGGATCGTGCCGGTGGTGCCGTTCTCGACTCGCTGCTGGCGTGGGGGGTAGAACTGGGCGGTGAAGATGACCTCGTCGCCGGCGCGCAGTCCGTAGGGCTTGCCTGGGAGCTCGACGTGGCGGGCGCCGAGCTCGCCGGCATCAGCGCGGCGCGCCTGGGCCATAGCGTTCATCTGGTCTCTCTCTAAATTTGTCGCATCGGTCAGCATCACCGCCCGCTTGTCCGGGTGGCTTTGTCTGGTCTGATCCCAGTTCTCGACCATCGCCACGGCGGCCTGCGCGCGGGTGTCGTGGACGTGCAGACGGTCGTGGGACCTGTATGCGGCTAGCGCGGGCCCGGGTTCGCCTTCGCGGATCTGCTCCCATGCTCGGCGCTCCCACTCGTGGTTAGCGCGATGAACCTCGGTCAGCTCCGCCGTCGGAGCGCGGCCCTCCAGCTGCTTGAAGATCCCCCCGGCACCGATCGAGGACAGCTGCGCCCCGTCGCCGACGTCGAGGAACTTGCTGTGGGCCTGGTCGGTGAGCTTGACGAGTTGGGCCTTGCGCTCGTTGTCGCTCATCGCGCCCTCATCCATCACGACCACCGTCTTCGGGCCGAGCTTGATGTTGCCCGCTTCGATGCCGTTGATCAGGCTGTCGGCGGTGTAGGCCTTGTCGAGCTTCGCGGTGTCGTTCAACCGTTGAGCGGTCGCGCCCGCGATCGCGGTGCCGATCACCTCGTAGCCCTCGAGTTTCCAAGCGCGGGCCGCGGTCGAGATCGTGACCCCCTTGCCGGTGCCAGCCCAGCCGACGAGCAGCGCCATGCCGCCGGGACCCGTGATCGTCTCCAGCGCGTCGCGCTGCTCCTTGGTCAACGAGCCGTGGATCTCCTTGCCGATCTCACGACGCGCCTGCTTCAGCGCCTGCTCTGAAACGGGAGCTGCGATCTCCGTCGCTCGGCGCTCCGCGATGTCGATCGTCTGCTGCTCGAGCTCGCGCATGTGCCGTGTCGTCCACATGTGGCCCTCCAAACGCAGCAGCTCCCCGGACCGCGTGAGCTCAGCCAGGAGCGCGCCGGCGTCGGCCGGCCGGCCGACACCGGCGGAGAGCTCGTAGGCCTTGGCTTTCAATTCGTGGTCGTTGACCATCGACCGTTCGCTGGTGACAGCGGCAAGCAACTCCTGCTTCAGATCGATGTCGGCCTGCGGCTCGAGGTTGCGGTCTTTGAAGAGCCCCTCGGTGTACTCCGTCGTCAGACCGTGCTCGGCGCCGACCGCGCGCCACGCTTTGTTGATGTCGATCGCCGCGGCGGAGCTCTTCGACCCCCGGGTCCTAGTCGTCAGCGACCCAAGCTCACCCGCCCTCGGCTCCCGCCCATACCGCTGACGGAACAGGCGGGCGGCACGGTCGACGTCTTCGGCGCGTTTGGACCAGTTGCTCGCGAGCTCCTCGCGGACATCGGTCACCTCGAAGTAACGCTCGCCGTTCCCTGTGCGGCGATCGATACCGATACCGAGCTCCTGGAGGTTGGCGGCCAATTCGCTGCGGTACCACGCCCCGTTCTCCCGGGCGCTCTTGTAGATCTGCCTACTTTCGACTGCCGCCAACTTGCCGTCCTGGCGCTCGGCGGCATGCAGGATCACGTGAGAGTGCAGCTGCGGGTCCGGGATCCCGCCGGCGTGTTCATCCTTGGCGAGACGACTCGAGGTATGGATCATCTCGCTCGCGAACAAGCTCTTGGCAGTCTCAAAACGCTGCACCCCGTCCGTCCGGCGCCTGACCAAAGCGACCTCGCGCTCGGTGCGCTTCAGGGCACTCGCGACCGCCTGACGATGTGCCGTCTCGATCTGCGCACGACGCTCGGGGGACGCCGTCGCCCACAACGCGGAGACGGTCTTGGGCGGCGCCAACATGATCTCGACGCCGGCGACCCTGGTGCCGTCGGAGCCAGCCCGTCGGAGCGGCTCCAACGTGGCCGGGTTCAAGCCGTTCATGGCCACAACGAGATCACGAGTCGTGACCGTTTCATCAGGGGACAGACCCAGTTCCTTCAGGACCTTCTCCGAGCCGTGCCACCTGCTGGGTACGTTGAGGTTGGGATCGAGCTTGCCCTCGGCGGTGTAGTAATCCGCCCGTGCCGACGTCGACGTCAGGTATTCCGCGTAGCTCGTCGCTGAGGCGGCGTCGATCTTGTGGGTCGTCTGCACCGACCGAACGTAGGGACGCGGCCTTTGATTGGCAAGCGAAACGGAAGTGAAAACGGAATTGGAATTAACTCCCAGTAATTGACGGTAATAACCTTTATCTAAAGCTCTTGTTGAGCGTATAGTCTGCTGCTGAGGGGAGGGCATGGATGCCTGAACCGATTCTGCCCGCTAGGGCCGTAACTTGGCTTGTATACCTTCCGGCCCGAAGGGCCCTAACCAGGTCGTTTCAGCATCGCCCGAAGGGCCGTAACTTCTTCCCACAGCACCGCAGGTGCGTGCATTTGAAAGTGAGGGAGAAGGTCCCCCGCCCGGGAATCTCCCCCCGCCGGGAACTCCCCCCGCCCCCCGGTTGTGAAACCGACTGTCGCCTTGGCGACTGTCGGCCGTGGGAGACCCTGCGCATATGAGGTGTGAGGTCGTCGTAGCGTGGTGACCGGGTCGGTCGCCACGGCGAAGTGGCCCTGGATGGTCTCAGGAGCGATGGTCGCCGTGGCGTCGGTCCCGGTCCGGGAGCCGTCCGCACTACCGAGCCTGCAGCGTGGTTCATCGCCGCCTGCCCTGGGCGAAGTTCATCGCGGGTGGGGCGACCGCCGCGAAGTCGTTGTCGGTCGTGTCGGGTACCGGCTTGGGCTGGTGCAGTTGCGTGATGCCCGCGGGTGTGCCCTCGATCCTCGGGGTGAGGCGGTTGATGGACTTGGCGAGCAGGTTGATTGCTCCTCCGCCGTCCGCGTGGCGCTCGAGGATTCCGTCGACGCGGACGATCGGCTCGGTGCGGACGATCGTCCTGTGCTTCTCATACAGCTTTCTGGGGACGATCACGTTGAGCGTGCCGTGCTCGTCTTCGATCAGCAGGAAGGTGATGCCATGTGCGGTTTGGGGTTTCTGACGGGCGATCACGAATCCCCCGATCTTCACGTAGCTCTGATGGCGGGTTGCGGCGAGGTCGGCGGTTGAGAGGGTGCCTTCGTCGGTGAGCTGGTCGCGGAGGAGCGCAAGCGGGTGGCGGTCGATCGAGATCCCCGTCGCCTGGTAGTTCGCGATCATCGCTTGCCACTCGTTGAGTGTGTCCAGGGCGGGCGCGTCGGGCAGGGGCAGCTCCAGTGCGAGCTGCTGGCCGCCTTTCGTTTTCAGAGCGGGCCGTGCGACGCCGAGCTGCCACAGCGCGGTGCGCCGAGCGTGACGATCGTCGCCGGCGAGCAGGTCGCAGGCGCCGGACCAGGCGAGGCGTTCGAGGATCGGAGTGGTGACGCCGGCGCGGGCGGCGAAGTCCGCCAGGTTGCGGAAGTCGCCGCCCGTGTGCCGGGAGGCGATCAGCTGTTCGATGTCCTCGCCGTGGACACCCTTGACATAGTTCAAGCCGACTCGGATTTCGCCGGCGTGGTTGACGGTGCACTCGGCTTCGCTGTGCAACACGTCGGGCGGGAGGACGATCACTTCGCGGTGCTGTGCCTCGTGGATCAACGCGTCGGGCGGGTAGAAGCCCATCGGTTGCTCTGAAAGCAATGCGCAGAGGAACTCTGAGGGGTGGTGTACCCGCAGCCACGTGGACTGGTAGGCCAACAACCCGAATGCGGCGCCGTGGGACTTGGGGAAGCCGAAGCCGGCGAATCCGGCGACCATGTTCCAGACCTGCTCGGCGAGCTCGATCTGCACATCGGGGTGGGTCTTCATTGCACCGACGACGAACTGCAGGTGGTGCGCCTCGATCGCCTCTTGGGAGCGCTTGCGCGACATCGCGCGTCTGAGGCTCTCGGCCTGCCCCGCGGTGAACCCGGCGAACGCTTGGGAAACCTGAATCACCTGGTCCTGGAAGACGATCGTGCCGAGCGTCTCCGCCAAGCACTCGCGTAGCGAGTGGTGCAGGAACGGGACCTGGTAGTTCGGGTCCAGCAGCAGCGCCATGCGCCGGGCGATGTAGGTGTTGACGGCGCCGCCGACGATCGGCCCGGGTCTGACGAGCGCGACTTGGATCGTGAGGTCCGCGAGCGTCGCGGGACGGGTGCGCCGGAGCGATCCCATCTGCGCCCGCGACTCGATCTGGAACACCCCCGTTGTGTCCGCTTCCTGGATGCACTTGAACACGTCCGGGTCAGCGAACGGGATGCGGGAGAGGTCGACCCGCTCGCCGGTGCGCTTGGCGATCAGATCGACGCAGCGCTCGACGGCGGAGAGCATTCCCAGGCCGAGGATGTCGATCTTGAGAAAGCCAGCGTCGCTGCAGCTGTCCTTGTCCCACTGGACCATCTGGCGTCCCTGCATCTGGGCGGGTACGACGGGGCAGCAGTCGATCAGCGGCCGGGTGGAGATGACCATCCCTCCCGGGTGCTGGCCGATGTGTCGCGGCAGGCCATACGCCTCGTCGGCGAGCTTCGCCAACCACCGCCAGCGTGTGTTTGTCAGGCGCTCGGAGCCGAGTGCCGTCTCGATGTCCCGCGCGACCGTTCCTTCGGCGCCCCAGCCCTCCGAGCCGCGCGCGACTCGATCGAGCTCCCCGGCCGGTAGCCCGAGGGCCTTGCCCAGCTCTCTGATCGACCGCTTCGCCTTGAAGCTCGGGTAGGTGGCGACCAGGGCGGCGCGGTCGTGGCCGTAGTGCTCAACGACGCGCAGGATCAGCCGCTCGCGGATGTCGCGGGGGAAGTCGATGTCGATGTCGGGCAGCCCGGTGATGTCCTCGTGCAGGAACCGGCCGATAGCGAGCTCGTTCTCGATCGGGTCGATGTGCGAGAGCCCGGCGAGGTAACACACCAGCGAGGAGACTGAGGACCCCCGGCCGCGCCCAGGTGGCAGCAGCGCCCGGACGCTGTCGCTCCCGCGCACTTCGATCGCGACCTGGCGTGCCAGCTCGAGGATCTCGAAGTGCAACAGGAAGAACCCGGCGAGGCCGAGCGTGTCGATGATCGCAAGCTCCTGCTCCAGCCTGGCGGCGGCCGTCAGAGCGTGCCGGTGCCCCGGCGGGTAGCGCCGCGCAAGCTCGGCGTGGCAGATCCCGGCCAGCTGACGCGTCGCGTCGTCGTCTTCGGAGCGCGGATAGCGGTAGCCGAGGTCCCCGCCGAGGTCGAAGGTAAGGGTCTCGGCGAGCCGCACGCTCTCCGCGACCGCGTCGGGGAACTCCGCGAACCGGGCTGCCATCCCGGCGGGCGTCGCCAACACGTGGGTGTCGTTGGGGCGCAGCGCGGTCTCACTCGCGTCGAGCGTGAGGCCGTGGCGGATCGCGACGAACGCGTCTTGCAGCAGCGCCCGCTCGGGGGTGTGCGCGTGCACGTCGCCTGTCGCGATCGTCGGCACGCCGAGGTTGTTGGCGAGACGCTCCCGTGCACGGTTGCGCACGAGGTCCCCGCGGGCGTATGGGCGCTGCAACTCGACCCGCAACGAGTCGGGCCCGAACGCGTCGAGCAGCCGCCGCGCGATTGGCTCGTCCTCGATGCCGTGCTCGTGGCAACCGGTCAGGCACACGAGCCCGCCGGCGTGCTCCAGCACGCCGTCCAACGAGACGGACGGCTGGCCGGCGCGACGATCGGTCGCGTCACGCGTGTGCGCGTGCGCCTGCGTGAGCAGCCGGCAGAGATTGCTCCACCCGTGTCCGTCGCGGACGAGCAGCGTCACGTGCCGGTGCTCACTGCCCTGAGCCACGACCGGGCCGTCGATGGTGACCTCGGCGCCGAAGATCGCGCGCACCGGGGAGCCCCGGACCGTGGAGTTGCCCGCGGCCATCGCGAGCTCCATCGCCCCCGCGAGCGAATCGTGGTCGGTCAGCGCGAGCGCGGTGTGACCGAGCTCCCCCGCTCGCCCGATCAGCTCTTCAGGTGTGGACGCGCCATCGAGCAGCGAATAGGCAGAGTGAGCGTGCAGCTCGACATACGGCGGGGTGCCAGCCATCGCACATCACGCGTTCTGGCGGAACCACCTGCCGGTGAACGTGTCGCGGAACACAACGACGTGCCGGCCCGTCACCGTGGCGACCTCGTAATAGTGGCGGCGCAGTGGATCGTCCGTCCACCACCTGAATCTGTGTAACCAGTCTTCGCGCACGCTCTCCACGCGCTCGCCGGCCACGACGACTGGCCTGCCCCGCGCGCTGGCCTGGACCCGCACCGGCTGGGGGCTGTTCATCGCCGCGGGCGCGGAGACGAGCCGTCTCATTCCAGCCACGGCGTCGACATGGTTCTGTGCTCGGGCAGCGGCGAGTCGGGCGCCACGACCAGAACGCGCAGCAGGGCGTGCGGGCCCGCGAGCGCCCGCACCTGGCCGACGGCCTTGCGGCGTCGCGCATCCCTAGCGGTGCGCTCCCCGTCGAGCAGGGTCCGCTGGTCGTCTGTCGCCGGCCCGAACTCCGCGACCGCCAATTCGAGGGCGACCGCCGGCGTCGGCAGCAGCTGCAGGCGCGCGGTGAGGGCAAGCAGGATTCGGTGGGGGTCGGCGATCGCTTCGCGCAGCGCTACGTGTTCGCGCCACGTCCCGCGTTCCACCAGACGCGCGGAGAGGATCAGCGCGCGGATCGTGCGCCCCCGCCGCTCGGGGCGTGCCAGGAGCCGGTTGACTAGTACCTCGAGGGTCCGTTGCAGGAGCAGGCCGGAGCCGGCATCGGCCAGTTTCATCGACTCGGTTAGCTGGTCCTCCACGCGGCGGGGTCGGAGCGGCTCATCGTGTGCGAGGGCGAGGCGCCGTGCGATCGTGCCGGGCTCGCCGAAACGGTCGGCGACCGCGCCCGCGCCGAGCTTCACGATGTCGCCGAGGGTGGAGATCCCGAGCCGTTCCACCGCCGGCACGAGGGGCTCTGTCTCCGAGCGGTGGCGCAGGGTGCTCACCGGCTGGGTGGCGAGATAGCGGCGCGCTTCGCACTCAGCGATGATCCTGGCGCGTCGTGGGCGCGCCGCAAGCGCCGCCGCGAGCGCGCAGAAGCGGGTAGGGCCCGCGCCGATCCGCGGCCGGCGGAGCAGCGCTGTCCCGGCCGCCGCGATCACCCCGTCGAGGCCGCCGTGCATGCCCAACAAGCCGGCGGCGTCGAAGTACGCAAGGCCAGGGCGATCGGGCTCCACGTGCGCGCCGATCCCCTCCAACGTGCGTACGGCCTGCTCCCACGCCTGCTCGACGCGGATCGGATCGCCGGGCACCAGCTGAAGCTTCGGGCAGCGCGCGAGCGCCTCGCCGAGCGCCATCCCCGCCTGCACGCCCTGCGCCTGCGCGCTCGCGGAGACCTCGCTGATCCGCATTGCCGCCGCGCCCGATGGCGCGATCGCCACCGCCGCACCCAGCAGCTCCGCCGCGCCACCGCAGGCGACGCGCAGCTGGAAGCGCGGGACGTGTACGCACACGATCAGCGGGCCCCGGTTCTCTCGGCGACGCCTCACCCTTCAACCTCCTGGTCCTCGAAGCGCTCGGCGAACGCTGCCGAACCGGGCAATAGGCGCTTAGGATCCTTGGCGATGATCAGCTGGTAGACCCCGAGTTCGTAGGCCGCGTTCATCGTGATCTGCGACTGGTGGTCGAGGATCCAATCGAGCTGGCCGGCCTGCCGTGCGGCTTCGGCGCGAGCGAAGGGGATGTGAGGCAAACCAGGGACCATACGAACATATGTTCCCACGCTGTCAAGTCCGATTTGGGTCGTGGCTCGCGATCCCAGTCGTCAAGCGAAATCCCGTGCGGGGACTTGTTGCGAACCTGGGCCCGCAACGACGAATTGGGTCCCCAGCCGTCCTATGCTTGACCGATCTGTGGCAGATTCACGAACACTGTTGGGCCTAAAGAGCTGACCAAACAGCTCGGCCGGCAGCTGGGCGTCCAGATCCGGGAGAGCATTCGCACGGACCCGTGGGATGTGCGACCCACCGACCCGGTCCCGGCGATCGTCGTCCACGACGGCCGCCCGGAGCCGCGGATGCTTCGTTGGGCGCTGGTGCCGGCGGGCGCCGGCACGGTCAAGACGACGCGGCCGTGGATCAACGCCACGGTGGAGGGACTGCGCTCGAAAGGCAGCCACTGGGGCGTCAAGCCAGACGCGGCGCACCGCGCGCTGATCCTCGCCGACGGCTTCTACGAGTGGCCAGAGCCGGAGGACGCAAAGGCCAAGACGAAACTCAAAGCGCCGCCGATGCGCTTCACCGTCGACGGCGGTCGTGTGTTCTGCTTCGCCGGCCTATGGGTGATCGCTCGACATGTCGAGGGTGGCCCGGTCGAGAGCTGCACGATCATTACCTGCGACTCGTCGAGCAACCGTGTGGTCGCGCCTGTGCACGACCGCATGCCGGTGATCCTCGCCGACTTCGACCGCATCAAGGCGTGGCTCGACCCCGCGATCTCCCCAGCGGAGGCCCTGTCACTATGTGAGCCGCTGGCCGCCGATCGCATGTCCAGCGAAATCCGCCCCCTCGGAGATGCGGAGACCGGGCAGAGGCCAGCGCAGCTGTCATTGGGCTAGTACGCGTTCGGGCCTGCCGCGTGATTTTTCCGGACATTGCGGGAAGAATGGTTGTGGAGGGGTTGTGCCGGCCGTGAGCCCCTCGTATGTTGCTCCTCGACGCGGAACCGAGTCGCAAAGAGCGAGGCCACCGAGGTGTGAGGCCGCGCCACCCAAGAGTCGATTGAGCCGCAAGGCGAGACCGGCAAAGGGTTCCTCAAGCGGCGCGGGACCGCGTCATTTTCGTTCGCTCCGCAGCTGACGGCCTCGCGCCCCAAAGGTCGCGATGAGAGCGGCGGACGGGGATCGAACCCGCGACTTCGACCTTGGGAAGGTCGCGCTCTACCATCTGAGCTACCGCCGCACGAGGGCCTGGCAAGTCATCTGCCAGAGCCGCGTCGGCTGATCTTACCGGGCTAGTCGCTCGTGTCGATCACCGTCGCCTCGTAGGCACAGCACCAATAGAGCTCGCCGCTGACTGTGGGCGTGCCGTCCTTCGTGTCGGTTTCGATGACCTCCCATTCGCGGCCGTATGGATCGAGGATCATGCGTCCTATCAACGTCTCGGGGTGCTCGCTCACGTCGATCTCTTCGGCTTCGATGCTGTCATTGTGAGTCGATGTCATGGTGTGTCTGCCTTTCCTGTTTTGTGGGGTTTTCAGTTACGTGGTGGTCTGGTCATACGCTGCAGATGCGCTCGCACTCGGCGTTGAAGTCGAGCTGGCCGACATCGGAGGGGATGAGTTATTCGCACACCGTCTGGACGTACCAGAGCGATCCGTCCGGCGCCGGGGTCGCGGGGACGGTTGCGCCGAGCCTGAGCGCCCATGCGGTCCATTCGGTGCGGTCGCCTCGGATGCCCGGTCGGCTGAGATAGCGATCCAGGCCGTCGGCGAGGTCGAGCATCGCTTGCCGGCGGCGGGTGCGCTGGCGTGGGCGTCTGCCACGGTGCCATGCGGTCTCTGGCATCTCCGGGCGGTAGCGGCGCCGTTCCGGTTGGTCCCAGATCCTCATCGTGGGTCCTCCGCCAGGTCCTCGGCCGGCAGCACCGCGTCGAGCACCGGTCTGAGCGCCTGGGCGTCGTTCACGAAGTGCTCGTATTGGCGGACGATGACGATGGGGTCCGCGTCGTCGGCGATCGCGAGGTCGTCGAGGTAGTCGCGCAGTCGCTCGATGTAGTCGCGTAGCTCCTGGACGAGCTTAGGGATCTCCTCTGGCTCTTCGTCGTCGTCGTCGTCCTCGAAGGATGATTGCCCGCCCGCCGGCGGCGCGGCCGTGGCCGGCGCTGGGGGGAGCAGGGCGCCGGCGGCGGCCTTGACCGTATTCGCGACCACGCTGTCCGCCGGGACGGCGTCAAAGATCTGCAGCATGGCGTCCTCTCCGTGTTTGGCCAGCACCGATGACAGGGCGCGGGCGCCGGTGGGGCCAGGGAAGGTGCGGGCGTCGTCGAGGTCGATCTTGCCGTTGCGCTGCAGGACGAGGAGCGCTCGTCCGGCTTGGCTGAGCTTCTTCGCGTTCTCAGCGCTGAGGTCGAGATCGGCGAACTCGGTGGTGGCCCATGCTCCAAAGGAGGCTCGCCCGTAGGTCTGGTGAGCCCCGGCGTCTTGCAGGCGGCGCAACTCGATGGCGAGCAGCTGGCCGTTTCGCTTGAAGGCGCGCCCGTACCTTCTGGCCTTGTTGATCATCGGTCGCAGTTCCTGCTTGGACAGTGGGGCGGGCAGCACCTCGTCGGAGGATTGCTGCTTGGTCGCACTCCGCGGTTTAGGGGACATCTGTCCCTTGGGTGTGTCCTTGGCGCGCGGGGCTGCCAGCGGATCGGCTGCTGGAGTGGTGCGCCGGCGGGCGGTGGGGGTAGAGTGTGTCTTAGGCATGAGGAGAAGTACCTTTCTCTTTATGTTTAGGTCCCGGCGGTGAGTTGACGCTCACCGTTGGGGCCGGGCCTAGCTTTCAGATAAAGCTGGGCGCTTACTTGACCCACTAATTATACTCCCGCGCCGGACGGAATCGTGGTCGCAGAATAAATTGGCGCACAATTGGTGCAGAGTTTCCGCACAATTGACACACTTTATTTAGGTAAGGGCGTGAGAAGCCTCACATCGATTCTCGTATCTCCTGGGCCTTCGCTTTGAATACTGCGGCCTCCTCCGGCGTGCGCCCAGCCACCTCTTCGAGGGCCCTGGCGCGGCGCTCCTTTGGGAACCTGGCCAGAAGCGCCTCTATCTGCCGGTGGAGGTCTTCGAGCTCCCAGATGATGATCTGTTCATCGGACTCCCTGACGGCCTGGGAGTAGTCAGAGCTCTCCTCAAAGAGCAGGTGGTCGAGGCGATGGACCATGAGCATGGAGGCGCCCTGCAACTGTTTCTGCACGAGCCGCCATTTGTCCGTTACGGGCTTGGTGCTCCACGAGCCCGCCCGGACGTATCCGACTCCCTCGAGGTGAACCATCTTCGGCATGGTCCATGGTGTATCAGGCCGAGCCGCGCGAAGTGGCGCCGGGTGTGACGGAGACGAGCAAGCGTTCGCCGAATTACGGGCGGGCGGCGCGAAGCGCCGCCGATGTAGTTTCGGGGGCGCCAAAGGTGAATGCGCTCAAGGTGTCGATTAGCGGTGTCAAGGTAGTGCGAGGGCGTCTGGAGAGGAGCAGAGGACTTGACGCCGCGTGGCCGATCCCTCCCGCGAGCCCATAATGAAAGTCGTTGTCAGCATGGCAGTTTTATGCTGACAACCTAATCGCTGCCTTTCCTGCGCTTGCACCCACAGAGACGATCAAAGGTGCTCCAGGGGTGCGGGATGGGATGCTAGAAAAGTCTCAGCTGTCGTCTTCCAGCAGGTCGGCGATCGCGTTAGCCCTGCTGGTTGCGTTCGCCGCGAGCTCGCTACGCAGCCGCCCGCCCGGCTCGCCCCCAATGGCCCGAGCGGTGTAGGTGCCCGGCTCCCAGACGGTGACCTCGCAGCCGAGGAGCTCTTCGACGCTATCGGTCGGCGGCTCCCAACTTGGGTTACGGAAGTCGCCCTCGATTTCAGCGCCGCGTGAGACGGCGGTCTCCTGCTCGCCGACGATGACGATCGTGCCCGCGTAGTTGCCGGGGTCGTCCGGGCGCTCGTTGATGGAGCGATGCTTGAACCCGATGAGCGAATATGTGGGTGTGCCCTGGCGGTCGACCGTGTCCGGGTAGTGCTCGATCAGGCGGAACTCGCGCCCTTCGGAGAACTCGCTGCGCTGCACGGCCGCGGCGACCATCTCGATTGCGTTGGTGATCGACGTGCCCGGGTTATCATCCAGTCCACCGGCGATCACGACGGGGAGCTGTCCGGCTTGCTCGTAGATCCGGACGTGGCACAGCCCGTCGATCCCGTTGAGTCCTTGATAGGGCAGTAGCAGCTCGCGTGTCAGGTCCATGTCTGGCTCCCTTGCGGTCGTAGAGGCGTTGCATTCTAATCCGACGGATCAGGCGAAACGGGACAGCGGAGCTGTAAAGAGGATGCATCTCGTATACGTTGGTGTCCTGAGATATGTGTAATCAAGCATCTATGGAGGAGAACCGTGTCCGACTTTCTTGACGTGAAGCGCAAAGAGATCAACGACCGGCTCGCGGTGCTGAAGCCCGTGGTCGATGAGGCTCGCCGACTCGAGGCCGCCGCGGTGGCGTTGGCGGAGGCGGTTGGGAGTACGGTGGGTTCTGCTGGGTCTGAGGCCGGCGCGGCCGTCAGGGGCCGCCGTGGACGGGGAGGTCCGCGGGGCTCCGTGAAAGGTACGGGCAAAAAAGGGCCGGGGCGTCCGCGCGGTTCGAGGACGCGGAGAAAAGCCGTCAAAGCGGCCGCGGCGCCGGCTGCGGCGGCGTCCGAGGCAACGACGCCGATTGTGGAGCGCAAAAGGCCGGGTCGTCCAAAAGGGAGCGGGAAAAAAGTAGGTCGCCCCGCGGGGTCAGGTAAAAAAGTAGGGCGTCCCGCTGGGTCCGGCAAAGTCGGCCGTCCCGCCGGCAAAAAAGTAGGACGTTCGAAAGCACGCGGTGGCGGACGCCCGAAAGGCGGAGGCAAACGGGCTGCGGAAGTGCTGACGATCGTGCAAGGCCAGCCAGGGATCACGATCCCCGAGATGGCCGCGAAAATGAAAATCAAACAGAACTACCTGTACAGGGGTGTGACCACGAACGCATAAGGAGACTCGATGTAGAAGATCGGATTGATTGATGCGGTGCTGCACTGGAAGATGGAGGGGCCGGTCGCGTGACTGGTGGTCCTCCGCAGCCGCCCTGCGGGGGGAGGCTGCAAACCACCGCAAGGTGCGTCGGTAAAGAGCCGGGGTGCTGAGCGTTGCGGGAAAAGGCGTGCCTTTGAGCGCGTCAGGTATGGGCCAAGAAGGCGAGCGTAAGCGAACCACTGATGAAGTGTCGAAAAGGTATAGGTGACATCAAAACAGGGGGCTCTCTGTACTCCTGGGATGAGCTTGGGGGTTACCCGTTTATTGCCCAGGTGGTGTCCGGCATGAAGGTGGCGCGAGCTTGGTCTGGGCTCCGGTGCGGAACGTGGGAACCTGCGCTGCGATGGCGCGGCCAGCGAAATGAGCGTAGCTCACTGGTCACGAAAGCGAGAAGCCCAAGTGGTTGAAGCCATGAGGGTCAGAGTAGCGATGCGTGGCGCAGGGGCGGACTGCCCCGTGGTAGCTATGAAGCCCGGTAATGCGGGTGGAGCGACGGGGGCGGGTCGTCCGGGTTCACTTGATGGTCAACCGCGAAGTGGCGGGAGGAGCCGGTGAGTGAACCAAAGCTGAAAGGCAAGTCGTTTGTGATTTCCAAGCAGGTTGTCTGGGAAGCGTGGCAAAGGGTCAAGGCCAACCGGGGAGCCGCTGGTGTTGACGAGGAGTCGATCCAAGCGTTCGAGGCGAACCTAAAGGGGAACCTCTATGCGGTTTGGAATCGGATGTCCTCGGGGAGCTACATTCCGCCGCCGGTTCGGGCGGTTGAGATACCGAAGCGGAGCGGGCGAGGGTCGAGGCTGCTCGGTGTGCCCACGGTCGCTGACAGGGTTGCGCAGACGGTCGTTAGGCTGTATTTGGAGCCCGAGGTGGAGCCTCATTTCCACCAGGACTCCTACGGCTTTCGACCGGGACGCTCAGCCCTTGAGGCGGTCGGGGTTTGCCGGGAGCGTTGTTGGCGGAATGACTGGGCGATCGATCTTGATCTCCGGAAATTCTTCGACACTCTCGATCACGAGCTCGTTTTGCGTGCGGTCGCTCACCACACGAGCCTGCGGTGGGTCCTCCTCTATGTGGAGCGGTGGCTGCAAGCGCCGCTCCAGTTTGAGGACGGCACTTTGGCGGCACGGGATCGTGGAAGCCCGCAGGGTTCTGCGATCTCGCCCTTGCTGGCTAACGTATTTCTCCACTACGCGCTGGATATGTGGATGGTTCGGGAGTTCCCGGCCGTCCCGTTCGAGCGCTACGCGGATGATGCGATCCTCCACTGCAAGAGCAAGATGCATGCGCAAATGGTGCTCGACGCAATCATCGAGGGGTTGGCGAAGGTCGGTCTGGAGTTGAATCTGGACAAGACGCGCGTCGTGTATTGCAAGGACTCAAACCGGAAGGGCTCGCATGAGCACGAGCGGTTTGATTTCCTGGGCTACACGTTCCGTCCTCGGCTTGCTCGGAACAGCGCTGGCGAAGGTTTCGTCAGTTTCTGCCCGGCGGTCGCGGACGACGCTGCCACGATGATGCGTCGCAGGATCAAGCGTTTGCGGCTGCACCTGTGGGTTGGGGAAGCCCTCGCCGACCTCGCGCGATCAGTCAATCAGATCGTGCGAGGGTGGATCAACTACTACGGGCGCTTCTATCCGTCCAGGTTGCTCCAGCATCTCAGACGCATCAACGATTACCTCGTTCGATGGGCCATGCACAAGCACAAGCGGCTGCGCACCGCGCCCCGGAAGGCACGGAGATTCATAGCCGACGTCGCGAGACGAGAGCCGAACCTCTTTGCTCACTGGACGGCGGGAGCGCTGCCGGACGCTGGATGACGGGAGCCCGGTGAGTCGAGAGGCTCACGCCGGGATCTACGAGCGCCGGGGGCTGCGATGCCCCCGGCGACTCACCTGATTCCAGGACTCGAGCAGCAGGGCAAAGTAGAGAAGAAAGGCCGCGGCTGGCATCCGAAGGGGTAACGAGCTGGAGCGGACGGCACGAACGTCGAGTCGGTCCACCGGCGGAGTTAGCCGCACGCAAGTAGTCCTTCCAGACATATGTCTGGCCGCTCTGCAAGGGTCAGGCCATGAGCCCAGCGCTGGCCAACCTCACCGACCCCCCGCCGGACGATGCCCTCAACGCGATCTGCCCGTACTGGACGATGTTCCCGCTGGAGTTCCCGCTTCAGGCGCTGGCGGATGGCCGCCCGGGGGAGTGGGTGCTGGACCCGTTCTGCGGTCGCGGGACGACGTTGTTTGCGGCGCGCAAGCTGGGGATGGGCAGCGTGGGGATCGACTCGAATCCGGTCGCCGCCGCGATCGCGCAGGCGAAGCTCGTCGCTCCGCGGCCGGCGTCCGTCGTGCGCCTGGCGCGTGAGCTGCTGGACGGCCCGGCGGTCGCGGAGCCCGATGGGGACTACTGGCGGCGGGCGTACAGTCCCGGCGTTCTGCAATCGGTGTGCCGGCTGCGCGAGGGCCTGCGGGGCCGCGAGGATGGCGTTGCGATTGGGCTGCGCGGTGTGCTGCTGGGCTGCTTACACGGGCGGGTCAACAAGAAGGCCGCGAGCTATCTGTCCAATCAGATGCCGCACACGTATGCGACCAAGCCCGCGGCCGCGGTGCGCTTCTGGCGCGAGCGGTCGATGAGCCCGCCCGATCTCGATGTGCTGGAGGTGATCGCTCGCCACGCGCGGCGGCGCTACGCGCGCGCCCCCGCGCCGGTGCCCGGAGAGGTATTCCTCGGCGATGCGATTGAGATGCTCAAGGGTATGCGCCGGCGCTTCTCGTGGGTGATCACCTCGCCGCCATATCCGGGGATGGCCACGTACCGCCCGGATGGTTGGTTGCGGGGCTGGCTGTTGGGTGGTCCGTCGATGCCCGACTACGACCGTGTCGGGCAGCTCGGTGCGTTGCGGGGAGAGCGCTTTATCGAGGGGCTCGCGCAGGTGTGGCGCGCGACCGCGGCGCGCTGTGATCCGGGCGCAAGCCTGATCGTCCGCTTCGGCGCGCTGCCATCGGCGAAAGGGGGCGACCCAGGAGAGCTGCTGCTGGCAAGCCTCGAGCTCGCGGGCGGCTGGGAGGTCCGCTCGGTCGCCGACGCGGGCATCCCGCCGGAGACCGGCGCTCGCCAGGCCAGCCAGCTGCGTGACGCCGGCGAGCACGTCCCCGAGGTCGACGTGATCGCGATCCGCAGAGGCTAGACCGACTCGCGGGCCACGACGGTGAGCCCGCTACCGCATGAACATTCTCGTCCTCGGTGTGCTCGCCGACCCATGAGATCACGATGTTCTCGTCGTCACCGAAGACCGTGTGCATCCGCCAGTTGCGGTAGAAGCGCCGCTCGCACACTCGATGATCTGCGCCCGTCTCGGCGCGCATTCGGATCCCGCCCGCCTCGCACCCGCGATGGCGGAGCTCCTCAACAACAAGATCAAAACGCTTCTTCGCGTCGCCGCGCAGAGCTTTGACGCGCTGCTCGCAGCGCCGGGCTACGGTGACGCTGAACCGTGGTGCCATCTGCCGACTCGCGTGAGCGTTAGCTCTGCGATCAGATCTCCACGGTGTCGCCGGCCAAAGCGTCCCGCAGACCTTCCCGTGCTCCCGGCTGCTCCAAGGCTCGCTGGTCGGCGGCCTCTCGCAATAGTTGGGAGAACCGGCGCTCGTCCTTGGCGACGGAACGCAACTTGCCCAAGCGCTTCTTGAGCTGCTGAACGCTTGCGAACTTCACGCGCTGGGGAGAGGTATCTGCCACGACATTCAACAGGCCTTTCGCGATCCAACTGCGGACGGTCGGACGGCTCACGCCAAGCTCCTCTGCCGCCTCGGGCACGGTGAGAGCGGGCGCATCGGCGTCAACCGTCTGCTTCGCTTGCTCGAGCTCACGCTCGACCACAGCGACATTACCGTTGGAAAGCGCGTCGCTGGCACGCGTGATTGTCTCGTCCAACGTGACGAAGCTGGCCACCAGCTCTCGATGCTCGCCCTTGGTCGTGGCACCCATTATATCATCCCGCCTTCCCAAAAGGTCGAGAAAGGGAAAGCCGGCTTTCGCCCGTTCGACGGGAGGCCGGTCGCGTGGGCTACGCCGAGCCGCCTAAATATGCACTTGTCAAAAACTGGTGTGTTGCGGTGTCTGCGCCGCCGATCGTTGGGCCCAGCCGTCCGGCTTCTCGAGCCGGCCCCGTGAGCGCGGATCAGACCGCAGCGAACACCGGCGATCAAGATAGGCCGCGCTTAGGACGGGACGCTCGATCGGGGCCACGAAACTTCTCGCTCGTGCCGCTCACTCCGCCGCAGCCCCAACCTTCCCCTCCACAAACCCCTCCGCCGCCTCTACCCCCATAAACGGAGCCAACACCATCTGCGCGACCGGGGCGGCCAGCTTCCACAGCTCCTCGAGCGGGTGGTGGCGGACGTAGTAGGTGTAGATCTCCATCACCGCGCAGGCGATGGAACCTTGCGGGATGGGGGATGACGGAGGTGTTTTTGGGTGGGAGACAACAACACCGGTCGTCCGAACGAAGGTGGGTGTCGCCGGTCACAGGGGTGGGGGAGTCGAGCCAAAGGATGAGGGTCAGGCCCAGGAGTCCGCCGAGATCGCGGATGGCCGACCTCTCGTTCTGAGTGTCCGCCCTGGTAGACTGCTTTGCATCCCCCCAGTCGCTTCGGTGGCTGGGTGCGAGGCCCGCGAGAGCGGGCCTCAGCGATTTAAGCGGTGGTGTCTACCACGATGGCGGCTTGCGGATCTTGCCGCGGGCGTCGTTCAGGACCCGTGGGAACTGGCTGGCCGCGATCGGGCCGCGGCGCAGCTGCTTGAAGAAGGTCGGCTGCAGGTCGAGGCTGCGTCGCTTCAGGGGATGCGGGTTGAGTACACCGACGCTGATCCCCAACTCGGTCTTAACGATTTCGATCGGCGCCTTCAGGTCGGCGTCGTTTGAGACGACGATCGCCGTTTCGCAATCGCCTCGGAAGGCATCGAGCAGGAGGTAGGAGGCCAGGTTCACGTCAGAGCCCTTCTCCTCCGTGCGGAGCACGTGCGCGATCTTCGGTCCGCTCGCCGGTGGTTTCGCCAGAGGGAGCCTGACCGCGCGTGTCTTGTACTGGCCGTAGTGGATCGAGAGGTTCGGGGTGGTCTGTAGCGCGCGAAGGTATGCCTGCTGGTGTGCCGGCTGGCGCAGGTCGGGCGGACGCGCTTCGACGATTGCTGTGAAGTACCGGATACGGTTGATCTGGTTCTTGGGAAACACGACCCGGAACAGCGCATCGAGATCGAGCCAGCGGTCGGGCGTGCCCTTCAGGCAGCCGTAGTAGAGGTTGAAAGCGTCGACATAGAAGTTCGTCTTCATGAGGTCCTCCAGTGCGGCGTGGAACGCCTCGGCCTCGCGTGGACGCTCAAGCCGCGACGCTCTGGGTCACGAGGACTTCGGTGAGGTCGGTGAGGTCGCTGATCACGGTCGTGCCGAACCGGCTGGCAAGTCCACGCTGGTTGAGCATGGCGGCCCACTTGCGCTCGGTGACGACCACATCGCAGTACGCGACCGCCGCTGATAGGTAGCCGATGTCTGTCATGTCGTTCGGTTGCCACGTGGTTTGAGTGTTGTCGTGCTGGCGCCACATCAGCTCGAGGCCCGGCGCCCTCGAAGGTAGGTCGAGCATCAGATCCGTGGTGCCCTCGGCCTCGAGCGCGATGATCTCCTCCCACCAGATGCCGGCGCGACGCATCGCTGCCTCGAGCGGCTCTTTCATGTCCCAGAGTTCACGCGCGGCTACAGCGCGCCGCCGGGTCCCTTTGTCGGTTTCGTGTTCGATGAAGAGTCTGACCTGCTCGTTCTGGACGGCGGCGAAGTCGTGTGCCGGCTGCATCGGCGGCAGGGGGATACCCGCGATTGGCATGTCCTGCGCCGGGCCGGCGAGAAGGAGTTGGTCGATTGCGTTTGCGAGTTCCCGCTCACCGAGATTGGGATTCGTGGCGAGCACCGCTGCGCGCATGGCCGCGGGTATCGGAGGGCCGTCGTGGACGCCGGTGACGTGCTCTACGCCCTGGCCGAATGGCTGAACCGCCAGCGGCGTCACAGAACGTCCGAACCGGCGTTGAAGGGCGTGATCGAGCTCGGCTGGAAGCAGCTGGTGAGGCGGAGCGATCGTGTGGTTGCGAGAGATCGTCGCCATCGTGCTCGCCAGCTCGTACCGCTGTCGCGCGCGTCGTTGCTTCCAGGTCTCGATGAAGTGGCCTGCCGAGAGGGGAAACGAAGCCTCGCCCTGTTCGACGGCTGCGGCGATCACTATGCCGACGGTCTTGAAGCGCTCTCCGAGCGGATTGCCGTTCGCGGCACGGGCTAGATCGATCCACTTGTTCTGATCGAGATACACGCGCAACATCGTCAATCGAGAGTAGCCCGCGGGGTGGACCGAATTTGTGACTCGTGCGGGAGACGCCAAAACGCTCACCGCCCGCCTCGCCAGGAGCCTTGCGCTCTCGACCAACCCCACGAATCAAGTCTCTCTCGGACGACCAACAGCGGCAAAAACGTTTACGCGGAATAACAACCTCGGGTCAAGGCACGCACGGGCCGGCAAGCAAGAACGCGAGGGTAACCACCCAGCCGGTTGCGTAGCTCATCCTGGGCCAACCCTGCACAGCTGTCCCTAAGTAACCGCAGCTCCCTCGCCACCTAGCCCCGTTCCGCGCTTCTCACTCCCGCCCGCCTGCGCCACCCCCACCTTCCCCTCCACAAACCCCTCCGCCGCCTCTACCCCCATAAACGGAGCCAACACCATCTGCGCGACCGGTGCGGCCAGCTTCCACAGCTCCTCGAGCGGGTGGTGGCGGACGTAGTAGGTGTAGATCTCCATCACCGCACAGGCGATCGCCTCGCCGGCCGTGGGCGGCAGGAGGGCCGCCTCCGCTCGCTGGCGGTAGCCGTCCTGTAGGAACATCGTGAAGGCGAGCACGTTCTCGTCGATCCGCAGAGCCCTGGCGGGGCCTAGCGCGTAGCACTCGACGAAGCCGAAGTGCGCGAGGCTCGGCTGCGTCGCGACGAAGTTCACGAATGCGCCTTGGGCGGCCCACACGCGCTCTGCCCAGGCGGCGGGAGCTTGGAAGAATGCCCCCGCGCTCGTGGCCACCACCCCCTCGAAGATCAGCTCCCATACCTGCGCGGCCGCCTCCCCCTTGTCGTGGAAGTGCGTGTAGAAGCCCTCGCGTGAGATCCCGGCGGCGGCGGTGATCTCGGCCACGGTGACGTTCGCGTACCCGTGGGTCCGGATCGCCTCGGCGGCGGCGTGGACGATCCGTTCGCGCTGGATCTGCGCCACGGTCTCGGCCGGCAGTCGATGCCGGCCCCTCGGTAGCGGCCGGGGCGCGGGTCGGCCGCTCGGCTGGTCTGTAGGGTGCGGCGGCGCGTCATGCGCGGCGAGATCCCTGAAGCGCGCCGGCCGCGCGACGCTGCCGTAGGACTCGATCCATGCGATCAGATCGCCGAGCAGCTCCTCCGATGCCTCATCGCCACGGCGTTTGCGCACGCCCAGCAGCCGTACGATCCCGCCGAGCACGAGCGCGACGGAGATGTCGGGTGCCGGCGCGCCGGCGGGCACCCTCGCAAATGCGTCCTGGAGCGTCTCGCCGAGCGTCCCCATCAGCAAGTCGCGCTCGTCACGGGCGCGTGGCCCGGCGATCATCGCCTCGTGCGTGAGCACGTAGAACGTGCCCGGCTCGTGCCGCGCGAACCCCACCAGCGCTGCGATCGTCGCTCGCCACGCATCGGGCGGGGCGGCGTCCCTGCCGGCGCCGCTGACCTCGTCGGCCAGCCGCTCGCCCAGCTCGCGCTGGGCCGCGAGGAAGCAGTCCTCCTTGTCTTTGAAGTGCTCGTAGAACGTGGCCCGCGAGATGTGTGCGCGCGCGGCGAGTTGCGCGACCGTCGTCTGGGCATAGCCGCTCGCCCCCACGAGCTCGGTCATTGCCTGCAACACGCGCGCGCGCTGAGCGGCGCCCGTGGTCTGGGCGTCTGCGATCGGGCTCATCTCGCGGCGCCGTCTGCTCGCCTTCCGGCGAGCCCTTCGATCAGCTCGACGGCGGCCGCCGGGCCGGTGAACGGGGCGATCGTGATGTACGCGAGTTGCGGCACGTGACGCGGCAGCTCGCTCGCGTGGCCGGCCGCGATCTGCCCCCGGAGGATCTCGAACACGGCGTCTCCGATCGCGCTGGAGCAGAGGCGGGGCAGCTGTGCGGCCTGCGGCCGGTAGCCGTAGCCTTCCTCGAGGAACACCGCGTACATGCCCGAGGTCTGCTGGGTGCGTTCGATCGCTTCCGCGCCCGCGCCGTAGGGCGCGACCATCTGCAGGTGCGCGAGCGCGGGCTCGGCGGCGATGATCTCGGTCAGGGTCGCAAGGCCCGCATACACGCGCTCGGGCCAGGTCGCCTGGGCGAAGTATGCGCGTGCGCAGCCGTTGAAGATCTCCTGCGTGGCGTGCGCTTGCGCGGCAAGGAAAAGGTGGCGCTTGTCGCTGAAGCGTCTGTACAGAACGTCCCTGCCGATCCCGGCCGCGCGCGCGATCTCCGCCACCTTGGCGTCCTCGTAGCCCTCCGCTTGGATCGCCTCCGCGGTGGCGCGAATGATCCGTTCGCGGCGGTTGCGCTCGACGACCCCACGCGGCAGGCGGTGATTGCCGCGCGGCAGCGGTCCGGGCCTCGAGAGCAGGGGCGTCGCTGCAGGCGCTCGCGCGGCGCGTGCGCCCAGCAGCGCATGCGGGCCGGTGCTCCACCGCGCCTGCCCGGACGGCACCGCGTAGGAGGACATCCACGCGAGCAGATCGTCCTGGAGCGAGGTGGCGTCGTCGACATTCAACTGCCAGGCGCCGATGCAGCGGATCGCGGCGATCCGGATCGCGCCGAGCAGCGCCCGCGGCGGGATGTCGAGCGTCATCTGGAGCGCGGGGGCGCTCTCCAGGAAGTCTTCGGCGCCCCGCTCGAACGCCTGCAGCATGCGCTCGCGCTCGGCCGTGGTGCGTGGCCCGCCGGCGAGGCCCTCGACGAAGAACAGCCAGCTGCGCTCGGGGTCCTCCGCGATCTGCGCGAGGATCGCTTCGAGGGCCGCGCGCGGGGCGCGGGAGAAGTCGCTCGTCGAGTCGATCGCGCGCGTAAGCGCGCCGAGCACCTGGCGCGCCGATTGCCGGTAGGCGGCGAGAAAGCAGTCCTCCCGGTCGGAGAAGCACTCGTAGAAGGTCTGGCGCGATACGCCCGCCCGCGAGATCACGTCGGCGACGCTCGTCTCGGCGTAGCCGTCGCTGCTGGCGAGCTGCGTCATCGCCGCCAGCAGGCGCTCGGAATGGCTCGGTTTCGGCGCAACCTCCGACACGGTGTCGGGCCGCTTGCTCGGCGGTTTGCTGCCCGATCTGGAGGGCTGGCGCGGATTTCGGGGCATCTCGAGGTCATCGAGAGCATATGGGATCGGGCTAACTGAGACCATTAATGTACATCGTAGTACAGCTCGGCAAATCAAGCAAGCAGATGGAAGCTCCGACGCATTATTTGGCCTCCCCGAATCGTCAGTTCTGAGGCCCTAATTAGACAGTACACGGAGATCGCCGCACGGTTCCGGGTGGACAGATGTCTGTGGGTCCGGTATAAAACAGGGCTGTACAGCCTGACCAACGAGACGGGTCGTCTCGGGCCAGGACATCTGAGAGGGAGCAATGGGAGAGGTGGCAATCGGGATGCGGGGTCTTGGCAGCACGGCCGTGTGGGCAGGCGCCGTAAGGCGTATGCGCGGGAGCTTGTCCGAGCGTCATCACTCCTCTCCGATGGCGCTCGCAGAGGCTCTGGCGCGGGTTCCTCCTCGCGCCGCGTCTCCGCGGGTGTCGCGGTGCCCCTCGCCGCGGCATCTGCGAAGGCCCGGACCCGAGCCCGCGGTACTCCGTCCTCAGTTGTCTCGGCCTCATTCCAAAAGCAGGCCGGCTGCAACACAGCCGGCCGGAAGAAAGAGGTAACACCGATGTTCCAAAAACTAACCAAACACCTAACCCCGGCGACCTTCATCGCCCTGCTCGCCCTGGTCTTCGCCATCACCGGCGGCGCCTTCGCCGCCACCGGCGGCAGCGGTTCTGGCGCCTCTCACGCGACGCTGACCGCCAGTGCCGCTGCCAAGAAGAAGGCCAAGGCTCCCACCGGCAAGCCCGGCCCCGCCGGCCCCAAGGGCGCGACCGGCGCCACAGGTCCCGCCGGCCCGGCAGGTCCGGCGGGAGCTACGGGACCGGGGGGTCCACAGGGCCCGCAGGGTACCCCGGGCTCTAATGGATCGACTGGCGCCAGCGGCGAAAACGTCAAAATCTCCGCGTCCACCGAATGCGGGAAATTGAACGGCACCAATTTCTCCAACGGTACGGGGTCGGGCAATGCCTGTAACGGCAAAGAAGGGAAAGAAGGCCCCGAAGGCTCACCCTGGACCGACGGTGGCACCCTACCTGAAAAAACCAGCACAGGCAAACCGGCGACCGAGACCGGCGCGTGGAGCTTCAGCCAGTCGCCGGGAGAATACGAAGTCGCGATGGTTCCGCTTAGCTTCAGCATCCCGTTGAAAGCGAAGGAATGCGAAGTCAACGGTGGCCAGTTCGTCGTGGCGGGGCTTTGCGAAAGCCAGATTCATTACGTCACCAAAGAAGAATGGCAGAAACACACCGGCCCAGCCGCGTGTCCGAGCGACTTCGAAGCAAACAAATTCGGAGTAAACCCAGCAGCGGCACCGGAAGCGGAACCCGGCAATCTGTGCGTCTATGAACATGCCGGCGAACACATCGGCGAAGTGAAAATCAGTGACCCGAACGGACAAGCATTCGGGATCCCGGCGCCGGGCGCCGCTGGGCCGACCGGGGCTGTGCTCATCGTGCCCCTGAGCGGCACCGGCGACGGTTACGGCACCTGGGCGGTGACGGCCCCCGAAGCGTAACCCCACCCCAACGGGACCCCGGGCGGCCGTACGGCCGCCCGGGGGCACCCGCCCCGGTCAACGCACAAAGCGCGGTGCGGCAAACGCACAAAGCGCAGCGTGAACCGGAGCACAAGCACAGAACGAGCGGGAATACAAGCACGGAAATACAAGCCCGCCAGACCAGGAAGGCAAGGCACTGACCAATGCGTCATCTACGAAATCAAGCTTCACCACAGCCCCACGACGCGGACGGTGTTCCTGCGTGTACGACGCGCGGGGTGTTCGTAGAACACGACGTACGCGGTGCCGGCGGCGGTGACGCCGCTGAGCATATAGAGCACGCCTTTGACATACCGCTCCCCGCGGGCGTCGAGGACCGCCCACTCGATCTCCTGGAGGTCGAACCCGAGCGCACGGCAATGCCGTTCGGTGTGTCTACGCCAGCGAAGCACAGGCGGCTTCAGCGACTGCGAAAGGCTCATGCGGCGGGCAGCATAAACGCGCCCGATCATGGAAGTCAACCCCTGTTGACCCCAGGACGACGAGGGCCAAGCAGGTCAAGGACGCACCGAGCGTGGCGTACTACGTACGCGAGCTGGCCGAAACGGGGATTCGAGCGGAGCGAGTGTCTCCCGGCTTCGGTAGGACGCCGAGATGCGCCGGCCGTCGTCGTCCTGCTGACGATTCTCTGTACGCTCGCGTTACTCGCCCCCACCGCCGCCAACGCGGGCTTTACCCGTAAGTTCGAAGGTGACATTACGGGGACGTGTCCGGGGCTGGGGGAAACGCAGCAAGTCGGGGTGTGCGAACCGTCGCAGGCGCCCGTGACCCGCTTCGACCCGACCGGGATCGCGGTGGCTGGCGGCGAAGAACTGGTCGTGGCTGATGGCTCCGCGTCGCTGGCGAAGTTCGGGCCAGGCCCGTCGAGCGCTTTCCAGGGGCTCGTGGAACTAAAAGAATCCGCGGGTGCGGAAGGTGTGGCGGCGGAGCGCTCGATGCCCGCCGGCAACGACGAGCTCTATGTCACCCACAACCTCGGCAAAAACAACAGCGAAGGGAGCGTCGAAGCGTTCGAAGAACACGGTGAACCCAAGGAATCGTGGGAAGGGATCTTCAGAGCTCCTCATGTCGTGGTCGATAACTCGACGGACCCGTTGGACCCCTCGGCGTGCGGGACGATGCCACCGCTATCCCCCGAAGAATGCATCGTGTACGTGGCAGCCGAAGTTGGACTCGACCGTGTGCTTGAGAAGTTCAACTCCAAACACGTGCCGGAGGATTTCAGTGCGCTTGGAACCAACAAGCTTACGCTCGGCGAAGCAGACAGGGTCGGTGCGTCGGTCGCGGTTGATGCTGTGGGGGACATTTACGCGTTCGGCGAAAAGGCTGTGGGGGTGTTCGCGCCGAGCGGGCAGGCGCTTGCGGAGAGCTTCTCGATCGAAAACCCTGAAGTGGAGCGCGTCGGTGAAGGAGAGGTTGGGGAAATCGAAGGGACGGCGATCGATCCTGTCAGCGGCCATCTGCTGGTGGCGGTAAGCGCCGCTGTCGGGCGGGTGGGTGCGGTTGATGAATTCGACATCAAATCGGGGCGGTTTGTTGGGCAGCTTGCGCAGACCCGGGAAGGCCATTTGCATCGGCCGGTGGGGTTGGCTGTGGATTCCCGTGGTGATGTGTATGTGTTGGATGAAGAGGAGGATGTGGTTGATGTGTGGGGTCCGGGGGCCTATCATCCGACGGTGGTGCTGGGGGCGGCGGGGGGGCGTGTGGCTGGGGGTGCGGTGTTGAATGGGACGGTCGATCCGGAGCAGGAAGGCAACCCGACGCCCGCGCCCGTCACCGGATGTTTCTTTGAGGTCGTCGAAGAAGCCCGGTATCTGCTGGCGTTGGGGAAACACGAAGAAGAAGGGTTCGCGGGGTCTGAACACGCCGGCTGCGAAGAACCGGACGCCGGCGAAATCCATCTCACTAGCCCGGAAGTAGCGCATGCGGTGCACGCCCGCATCAGCAACCTGGTGGCGGGCAGGACCTATCGTTATCGTCTGGTCGCGGAAACCGACACGGCGGATAACGGCGGGGTCGGGGTCAGCGAAGAAGCCAGGGCGTTCACGGAGCCCGC
>Ga0302326_10003835_pt1 | contig 35226 bp, 21 predicted proteins | sample Palsa_T0_3_FD_202264 | JGI IMG/M metagenome (GOLD analysis project Ga0302326, IMG submission 202264) | Peat permafrost microbial communities from Stordalen Mire near Abisko, Sweden - Palsa_T0_3 | ecosystem: Environmental > Terrestrial > Soil > Palsa > Peat permafrost | place: Sweden: Abisko...
TGTATACGCTCAACTATCCACCCGAACCTACAGATATCGTGCGTGCCTCGCTTCCGGCCACCCCTGCCCGCCGCAGGCCCTGGATACTGGTCGCGCTGCTGGCGGTAGTTTTTGTCGCGGTGACCTGGGTGATCCTCCGCATACGCGCGATGCGCCGGTTGAAGCCGGCATCAGCGCCTCACATATTCGCCGCGGAGACAACGGCCGCCCCCCTTCCGGTCTCCGGTGATGGGCATAACCTCTCCCACGAGACGGGACCCCAGGCATCCGCTATCTACCTCTTCGGTCCCTTCCAGGCTTTCGACAGGGACGGACACGATTGCACACGGCTCTTTACACCCTTACTAAAAGAACTCTTCCTCATCATAACAGCCTACACCATCCGCAATGGCCGCGGCATCTCCTCCGAAGGATTGAATGAGACACTCTGGCACGACAAAGCGGAGAAAGACGCCAAGAACAACCGGTCCGTCAACCTCGCCAAACTGAAACCAATCCTGGAGAAGATCGGAAGTTGTTCGATCACCAAAGAGTCCGGATATTGGCAGGTTCAATCGCTGGACGATACTTACATCGATTACAAAAAGGCCGTGATCCTGCTGCAGGAAACGACGGTACCCGACAGTCAGCACATCCATGCGCTGGTCCACATCATCAAGAGAGGTCCCTTTCTTTTTCAAACAGAGTACAATTGGCTCGACGACATAAAATCCGAGGTTTCCAATGCCGTCATCGACCGCTGTCTAAGCTATCTGCGAAACCACGATATCACGGAAAACCCGGAATTCACGATCGAGATCGCCAACTGCATCTTCTTTTTCGACCAGCTCAATGAAGACGCCCTCACCTTCAAATGCAAAAGCCTCATTCTCCTTAAACGCCATAACCTCGCCAGCAACACCTACCTGAAATTTGTGAAAGACTACAAGGATATCTATAGTGCCGAGTTCGACAAGACCTTTCAGGAGATCATCGCATGATCGCTGCGCAAGCGATTGCATTACCGCTGCGGCCGCCTATTTTCCGCAATTAATCGAATATTAACGGCCCTGTTAACCGACGAGCCCCATCTTTGTATCAAATGCTTGTTGCGTGAATAAAACTTTCGGTCTGCTGCTTGCCTCGTCCATCGCTTTGCAACCCATTGCAATTCCAATTCCTCCCTACAAAGACAAGACGCTCGCCGTCGAACGGCGTGTCCAGGATCTCCTCTCGAGGATGACCGTAGAGGAGAAGATCCGACAGCTTGACATGTATTGGGGTAAGGAAGTGGCCAACATGAACGGTCACGAATCGGTGTCCTGGGACCCGCAGAAGACGGCAGCAATGCTGGGTGTTGCGGGTGCCGGCTCTGTCCACGACCTATATCCGCTAACCGCGGGCGTCGCCAACGATATCCAGCGTTATGCCATGGAGAAAACACGTCTTGGCATTCCCGTCCTCTTTATCGAAGAAGGTCTTCACGGTTACAGCGGTCTTGGCAGCACGTCTTTTCCAATCCCGCTGCAACTCTCCGGCGCCTGGGATACGGTACTGCTTCACGATGTCGGCCGCGTCATCGCGACCGAGACCCGTGCCCATGGCGTCGATATGCTCCTTGCTCCTGTTCTTTGTCTTCCCCGCGACCCCCGCTGGGGCCGGACGGAAGAGACCTATGGCGAAGACACCTATCTTGACGCCCGCAATGGCGTGGCCATGGTCAAAGGACTACAGGGCGGAGGAGTAGACCAGCCCGATGCCGTCATCTCCGAACCCAAACACTTCGCCGTACACGGCATACCCGAAGCCGGCAGCAATACAGCTCCCGTCAACATGGGTGAACGCGAGGCCCGAAGCGCCTTCCTTTATGTCTTCGAAAAAGCGGTCCGCGAAGGCGGCGCTCTCGGTATGATGGCTGCCTATAGCGAGTTGGATGGCATCCCCTGTGTCGACAACCGATGGCTGCTCACCGATATCCTCCGAAAAGAGTGGGGCTTTAAAGGCTTCGTCCTTTCGGACCTTGGCGCCATCCGAATGTCCCTCGAGAACCATCACACCGCCGCGACTATCCCTGATGCCCTCGCCCAGACCATAAAAGCAGGCCTCGACATGCAATTTTATGATTGGCCACACCCCGTGTTTCTGCAGGCCATGAAAACAGCCCTGCAACAGGGGCTGTTGACAACGGAGCAGCTCAACCGCGCCGTTGGCGATGTGTTACGCGTCAAGTTCCTGCTCGGCCTGTTCGATCATCCCTACACCGATACTACCCTTGTTGAAAAAAGCTTTCACACGGCCGCCCACCAGGCCCTCGCACTGAAGGCCGCGCAGGAAAGTATCTGCCTGCTAAAGAACGAGGGCAAGATCCTGCCGTTCAACAACACGATCCACAAACTCGCCCTGATCGGCCCGCTGGGAACGAGTACCTATCTCGGCGGCTATTCCAACACGGAAGGGAAGGCTGTCTCTGTACTCGACGGGCTCCGGCAGCGGGCCGGCGCAGCGTTATCCATCCACTACGAACCGGGCTATTCCGATAGCACTACGCAAGACCTGCTGCCCGCCGCCATCGATGCCGTTAAACAGGCGGACGCGACCGTCGTGGTCCTTGGCGAAGAACCGGCGATCGTCGGCGAAGGCAAGGACCGTGCTCACCTTGGCATCAGCGACCCGCAGCTGGACCTCATCAAAGCTGTCGTAGCCACGGGCAAGCCTACCGTCGTTCTGCTCAACAACGGCCGGCCGCTCTGTATACCCTGGGTCGCTGCACATGTTCCTGCCATCGTTGAGACCTGGTTCTCCGGTGAACAGGGTGGCCTGGCCATCGCCGATATCCTCCTGGGACGCGTCAATCCCTCCGGGAAGTTGCCTATGACCTTCCCCCGGAGCGAAGGACAGATCCCCTTTTATTACGATCATAAGCCGACATCGGGCCATCATTATGTGGATGAAGCCGATACACCACTTTTCTGCTTTGGTCACGGCCTCAGCTATACGCAATTCAGGTATTCCCGTCTTACGGTCTCTCCGGCAAGCATCCGGCCGGCGGCCAGCACCGACGTCGCAGTCACGCTCACCAACACCGGTGATGTATCCGGCGCCGAAATAGCGCAGTTGTATGTGCGGGACGTCGTCGCCAGCGTCACGACGCCCTTGCTTGCATTAAAAGGCTTTAGCCGTGTCACCTTGAACCCCGGCGAGAGCAGAACCATCCATTTCACCCTTGGCCCCGATGCACTCGCCGTCTGGAACCGGGAAATGAAGCGGGTGGTAGAGCCCGGCGAATTCCAGCTCATGGTCGGCAGTTCGGCTGCCGACATCCGCCTGACCGACAGCCTCCTTGTCAAACCATAAAAGATCAACGTATGGCTATCACTGCTCAACCTAGACCCCGCACCCCTCACCCGCGGTCCCGCACCAGGCTCTGGCTCTTCCGGTCCATTGCCGTCATCCTGCCTTTCTGCCTGCTGCTGTTGTTCGAAGGCGCCCTGCGGCTCTTTCATTATGGTTATGATAGCTCCTTGTTTATCGAACAACCCCACAACTCCGACTACCTGGTCTTTAATCCCGAAGCCGGGAAAAGATATTTTACCGATCAGTTGAATGCTACGACCGGCAACCGTGAACCATTTCGAAAGGCGAAAGCAGCCGGAACGCTGCGCCTCTTCGTCCTGGGAGAATCCACGACCATCGGCTATCCCTATTTTCATAACGGTTCTTTCCATCGCTGGCTGCAATACCGTTTAATGCGGTCTTTTCCCGATAAAAAATTGGAGATCGTCAACATTTCGCTGACAGCAGTCAACTCTTATACTGTCCTGGGCTTCGCGCGGGAGGTTGTCGACTACCAGCCGGACGCCATCCTTATCTACACTGGACACAATGAATACTATGGTGCGCTGGGTGTGGGTTCTACCAACCGCCTGGGAAGCAGTCCCGCACTTATCAACGGCTTATTATGGCTGAGGCAATTCCGCGTCGTACAATTGCTGACGCAGGCCTGGGGCAAGATAGCACGTCTCTTTTCGGCTGGCGCCTCCAAAGCCGGCAAGACACGTATGGAGCTCATGGTGGGCGATCAACAGATCGGGTATGGTTCTCCGCTCTTCGATCTGGGCCTCCAACAATTCAAAACAAATATGGGGAAAACCCTCGAGATCTTCCACCGTCGGGGAATTCCCGTTTTCCTGAGCAATGTCGTCTCCAACCTCCGCGACCAGCAGCCTTTCGTCAGCCTGCCCGCGGCTGGCTCCGCCAGCGATAATTTTGCAGCTGGGGTCAGGGCCTGGGCCCAAGGCGACTATCCGACGGCCAAACAGGCGTATATCCGCGCCAAAGACCTCGACGCCCTCCGGTTCCGCGCGCCCGAGGGCATCGACAGCATCATCGAAGAGCTCAGCCGTCAATACGACAATACCCATCTTGTCGATACCCGTGGCGCTTTCCAGTCAGCTTCGGACCATGGCATCGTCGGCAATTCCCTGCTCCTGGAGCATGTACATCCAAATTTGATGGGTTATGCGCTGCTATCGGATGTCTTTTTCCGCGCCCTGCAACAACAGGGGCTTATCCCCACGGACTCGACCCATGAGCTTGGTTTGGCCCAACTGATGAGTGATATGCCCATTACCCGCGTCGACTCCCTAACGGGCGCTTTCAAGATCCAAAACCTTCGGAATAACTGGCCTTTCAACAATTCGGGACAAGAGGGCGCAGCGCCCTCGCGCGCGGCATGGCACCTTACCACCGAGGAAGAAGACCTGGCCTATGCCGTCGCCTTTGAACATCTTCCCTGGGAAGAGGCCATGCGCCAGTTGTATGACTACTATAGTAAAACGGAAGACTGGACAAAGGCCGCTTCCGTCATGGAGGCGCTTTGTCTCGAACACCCGTCGGAGATAGTCTGGTTCGACAAAACCGCCATGCTCTATGGAAAAATAAAGCAGGAAGAAAAATCGATCTTTTATTTCCGGGAAGCTTTCGACCGCGAACCGAGTTTCGACAGGGCCCGCTATCTCTTCGTCCTTTGTTTGCAGACGGACCAACCAGCTGCCGCCATCCCTTATCTCGATTATGCCATCGCCAACAATAGCGCCGGCATGAACCTGCAACCCGTTCGTGCCGATGCAGTCGAGATCATCCGGTTGGAAACTCAATTGTCCCGGGACAGCACCAACGCCGCGCTTCGCGATACTATTGCCCACGCTTACGAGCACATGGGCAACAAAGCCGCCGCGCTCAAGTACAGGCACGGGCCTGTAGTTCAACAATAGTTGAACTACCGATAATGCGGCATATGCTGGTCGGCAAAACTCTTCTCAGTATTTGTCCAATCATTGAGGGTTTGCGTTCGGCCCGTATTCACCAGGTTATTGGTCTGGTTGAAGCCCTTTACCGATGTATTGAGGTCGCTCACGGCCTTGTTATACGCATCCACATCGGCCTGCGTCCTATCCGAACCCTTGGCATCAAAGTTCTTCTTGATCTTGTCGAACTCTTCCTGCTTCACATAGAAGTCGGTGAGCTTGGGAACGTCCTTGTCGGCCGTCTTCTGGTACCACAACAGCGCCTTTTTGCATACCGCGATCAATGACGCATCGCCATCGAACGGCTTCACCGTATCCAGCCCCTTCAAACCCTCTACCGCATAACTGGATAAGGCACTCCTCGCCTGTTCCATATCGTTCAGCTTCTTGTCATTCATGGCCTTTACCATCTGGTTGTCCTCCCAGTTACATTTAAAGAAGGAAATATAGACCATGTTGATGTGTTTATCCAACTTGTCCGCCGTCGCCAGCTTGTCTTCCAGCTTACTGGCTTGTTCTACGAGGTTGACGTTGTATTTGGCGGCGAAATCCTTCATGGCCTTGTTGAGATCGTTATAGGCTTCATTCAGTTTTTCGTTCACTTTGTCCTGCAAGAGCAGGTAGACCTGCATCTCGTCGACCGATTGCTCCGCCAGCTCTTCTATATTGACGATCTTTTTATAATCCTCGCTAAAGACGTTGTAGGTGACCTGGATATAGGTGATGGCGGCCTGTCGCAGCGAGTTGTCTCCTTTGTAAAGCGGCAGGTCCGTGGTCTTGTACCGGCTGTCGGTGATCTTGTCCAACACTTCCTGGCGTAGTTTCTCCGCCTTCCTGGCGCGACGGCCATGCGCGGCATAACTTACATACTGCATGTATTTCGTGTCCATATCGCCCCGCGCATTGCTGATGGCGGTCATATAGCCGCCGGGATTGGTGAGGTCCGGGTTCTTCGAATCCTGCGCCTTCGCAGCTGCACCAAACAGGATCAATCCCAATAAAAAGGATAGTGAAAGTCGACGGCCAAAATTCATATGTCAGGTTTTAGGTTTAAGGTTTTATCATTCCGACCGCTAACTGGTAAGCGACCATCAGATAGGGATCGTATAATACGTTTTTCTTTCTCTCCTCGTTCATCTCCATTAACTCCTTGTCGGCTTGCAACCGCTGATTCTCATAGGCCGGATTCGCCACGGTATAGATCGTGTTCTTTACTTCCGCCGAATCCGACGCAGCCATGTCAGACGTATCCGCGGCCTTCTTCTCCGCCACGATATCGGACACGTTGAGTGAATAGCGCTTCCACTCTTCTTTGGCGGGTTTCGCGAAGCCGGCTGCCTGGTGAAAAAAGGTATTCGTGCTCATCGACTGCGTAGCGATGGTCTTCTCCGCGGCCACGGGCAGCGGCGCCAGCGCCCGGTAGTATTTATTGGGCTCGATGGGAGTCGGCGGCAACGCAAAGGCCTCGTCGGCCTCCCGATGGATGTCGGCATCGGGCGGATCGGGCAGGGCGACATCCGGTATGACACCACTGAACTGCGCTGTCATTCCGGTAATGCGGTATAGTTTGGAAATGGTTACTTTGATGTAACTCGCCGCCTCGGTCTTCGGATTTAGCGTAGCCAGGTCGATCGTCGTGTCCATCGGCAACACGACCTGTGCCGTGGCCTTGCCATAAGTGGGACTGCCGACGATCAGCGCCCGGTTATAGTCCTGTAGCGTTCCCGCGACTATCTCACTGGCAGAGGCGCTGTTGCCATTCACCAGCACCAGCAAGGGGCCATCCCAGACCGTCCCCCGTATCATATCCTTTAAGGTAAAAATTTTTTCGTCCTTGGCCTTTACCTGTTCGACGGGTCCGGCATCGATAAAAAGACCCGCGAGGGCTACTGCTTCCTGCACCGACCCGCCGCCATTATAGCGTAAGTCCAGGATCAGGCCACCTATCCCTTCTTTTTTTAATTTGATGATCTCCTTCGCCACGTCATTGGCGCATCCATTCACCCCTTTGCTGTCTTCCCAGTCCTCATAAAAGGCAGGCAGGGAGATATAGCCGATGGTCCTGGTACCCTTCAACAGGAACCCCGCCACCTTGTCTTCTTCTTCGTCACTGGCCGATGCGCTGACTTGCTGCTTGGTCAGGCTTACCTGTTTGATGGTGCCATCCGCTTTTTTTACGCTCAGCGCCAACTTATTCCCGCCCTCATCACTCAGTATCCGGTAGAGCTCCGTCGAGCCCGCATCCGAAACATCGATCGGCTCCTTGCCATCCCAGCGCACGGCGATGATCTTGTCTCCCTCACTCAGCCCCCCGCTCTGGAAGGCCGGGCCGCCGGGTAGCAGATGATCGATCGTGGCATGCCCGTCCTCGTCTTCCCCCAGCGTGAGACCGTAGGACAACGGCTTATTACCCAACTCGGTCTCGAAATTGGCTTTTTCATCAGGGGAAAAATAGGCCGTGTGTGGGTCATAACACTCCGCGAGCGCCTGGCAATAGATGATACCGATCATATTTCCGATGCCGGTGGGGCTCTGCAAAAGCCGTTTGATAAACCGCTTCGTGGAGACGACGGCCTTCTTTCGCAACTTTGGTTCCAGGCTGTCGATGAGCTGCTTGTTTGCTTTGGCATCGAGCCGTTTGCCAGGGACGGTATCCGCGGCTGTGATCGCACCTGCCAGTCTCGTGGCGACTGACAGTTTCATCAATTTGTATAGTTTGCTATGCAGGCCTGGCAGGTCGGCAGGGTAGGAGCTGTCCTCCGCAACGGTGATGATTTCCGTGGTCGGAAAAGTAAACGGCTTGGCTGCGATTTGATCGATGATCACATCGACCTGGATCAGTCTTTGCTGATAGATCCCGATCAGCAATTGCAGGAACCCCGTCCGCCGGTTGCGGATCTCGTCGTCCAACTGACTACGATAAGGAGCAAGTTGAGCGATATCGGCCTGCGTAAAGAAGATCCGTTCGCCATCCAGCGTCTGCAACATCCGGTCATAGATCGCCGCCGACATGGCCTTATCCAGTTGTCGCGGCTGCACGTGGAATTTCTCTACCATTCGGGTGATCAGATAGGCATCCGTGGCCTTGCTGTCAGACTGGGCGCTTAAGGGGAAGGAAAAGAGGCAAAGCAATAAAAGGGTCAGCACTATTCGCATCTAATGGGGGTATTCCGGTCCAAAATAATTAAAAAAACCCGAAAAAAAAACCCCGCACGAGAACGTGCAGGGCTCCTGATCGTTGATCAGCAGTATTTATAGGTGAGACTCTATCTTCTTGACGAAGTTGGATTTAGGCTGTGCGCCAACCAGCTTGTCCACTACCTTTCCGCCCTTGATGAACAGGATGGCGGGAATGCTGGTGATGCCATAATTGACAGAAAGCTGTGGGTTATGATCCACGTTGACCTTCCCTACATTGATCTTGCCATCGTATTCCTTGGACAATTCTTCTATAACCGGCCCGATCGCCCGGCAGGGACCACACCACTCGGCCCAGAAGTCCACAATGGTCAGCTTGTCGCTGTCGATCACCTTGTCCTGAAAATTGGTATCCGTTAATTCTAAAGCCATAATAAAGCGTTTTTTATATGATGTGATTGTTTTTTGCTACACAAATGTCGATCAATTAAATGAACTTTTTCGTCGTGCCGGCGACAAAGTTCGCCTACCCCCTTAAGCTCTTGATCTTTGTCATCGCCAGCGGTTATACCGTAACCACCTGGACCTCCAATTCCGGCGTTTTTTCCAGGAAGGCGGACATTTCGTCATTCATCTCAAACCCGTTCCCCATGGTGAAAAGACTGATTCGGTTGTGGTTTTTTGACTCTATAATGTTGAATTTCAACCCCGATTTGCCCGGATATTGCTTGACGTTCCGTTCTATGAACTGCACCAGCGCTTCACTGATGAACCGCGCCTCCACCTCCATGATGACCTGTTTCGTCAGGATCGGCTTGATGCTTTCCAGCAGCATCATCTTCTCTATCCGGAACTCGAATTCCGCTTTGTTAAATCGCTGCCGGAACCCCCCGGTCAGAAAGAGGTTCTTGCCCTTTTCTAAATAATTGGAATACCGGGCATAGTCCTCGCTCCAAAGCATGAATTCGGCTTTTCCCGTATAATCTTCTATGATCAGGGATCCAAACTGCTTCCCCGTCTTGCTCACCCGGTGTTGCGCATCCACGACCAGCCCCGCCAGCCGGATCGTCTTGCCCGGATTGCTCTGTAAGGCGACGGCATCCTTGATCTCATTGAACTCCCCGAGTTGGGTGATCCCATAATGCGTGATCTCGAATTTGAAGTGATCCAGCGGATGCCCGCTCATGAACATCCCCGTGACATCCTTCTCGTGGTCCAACAGTTCCGTAAGGGACCAGGGCTCACAATTGGGGATCTTCGGCGTCGCGATATCGGGCATCACGAGGTCGCCAAACAGGCTGTTGCTGCTCTGCGTGGAGTTGGTCTGGTAGACGTTCCCGAATTTGATGATCCTCTCCAGACCCGTCGAAGTGTCTCCCGGTGCGATATAAAAATACTGCGCCCGGTGCATCTCCTTGAAACAGTCAAAACTGCCCGCATAGGCCAGGCTTTCCAATGTTTTTTTGTTCACGGTCCGCTGGTTGATGCGCTTGATCATATCGAAGATGCTGGTGAAAGGACCGTTGCGATGCCGTTCTTCGATGACGCCTTCCACGGCCGCCTCGCCGACGCCTTTCAATCCGCCGAGCCCGACCCGGATCTCGCCTTTCTGATTGACGGCAAACCCTTTTTTAGACTCGTTGATATCCGGCCCGAGTACTTTTAGCCCCATCCGCTTACACTCTTCCATGAAGAAGGTGATCTTTTCTATGCTGCCCGCATGGTTCAGCACCGCCGCCATATACTCCGATGGATAACGCGCCTTCAGATAGGCGGTCTGGTAAGCCACAAAGGCATAACAGGTCGAGTGGGATTTGTTAAAGGCATATTGTGCAAAGGCTTCCCAGTCGGTCCAGATCTTTTCAAGCGTCTCCGCCGCGAAACCCTTGGCCGAAGCGCCTTTGACGAACTGGCTCTTCATTTTGTCCAAGATCGCTTTCTGCTTTTTACCCATGGCCTTTCGCAGTACGTCCGCGTCCCCCTTGCTGAACCCGGCCAGCTTTTGCGCCAGCAGCATCACCTGTTCCTGGTAAACGGTGATACCATAAGTGTCTCCCAGGTATTCCTCCATCTCCGGCAGATCGAATACGATGGGCTCACGGCCATGCTTACGATCTATGTAATTGGGGATATAAGCGATTGGACCTGGTCGGTAGAGGGCGTTCATCGCGATAAGGTCATTAAACTTATCCGGTTTGAGGTCCTTGAGGTATTTCTGCATCCCCGGACTTTCAAACTGGAACGTGCCGATCGTCTCGCCTTTCTGATATAACTCGAAAGTCTTCGGGTCGTCCAGCGGTATATCGTCGATGACGATGTCGACGCCATGATTCTCCTTTATCAACTCCAAGCCGGTCTTCAAAATGTTCAGCGTCCTCAATCCGAGGAAGTCCATTTTTATTACGCCCGCCTCTTCAATGACACTGCCTTCGATCTGGGTCACGAGCAGATTGGAGTCCTTGGCCGTACAAACAGGCAGGATGGTCATCAGGTCATCCGGCGCGATGATGATCCCGGCTGCATGCAGACCGGTATTCCTTACCGACCCTTCGAGGCGTTCGGCCTCGTGGAGTACCCGGCTGCGGATATCGTCCCCTTTATAGATCTCGCGGATGAGTTTGACGTTGGCCATATCATCTGGCCCGACCCCATCCTTTTCTTCCAGTGATTTCTCGCCGTCCTTTGTCGTCATGGGGGCGTGCAATACCCGCTTCAATTCGATACCCGGTCTTTCCGGGACCAGTTTGGCCAGCGCATTCGACTCGGCCAGCGGCAGGTCAAGCGCCCGGGCCACATCCTTGATGCTCATCTTGGCCGCCATCGTACCATAAGTGACGATCTGCGCGACCTGGTTCCTGCCATATTTCTGGGCCACGTATTCAATAACCCGCTGGCGACCTTCATCGTCGAAATCCGTGTCGATATCGGGCATCGACTTACGATCCGGGTTGAGGAACCGTTCGAAGAGCAGGTTGTATTTGATGGGGTCGATATTGGTGATACCGATACAATAAGCGACCACGCTGCCGGCGGCCGACCCACGACCCGGGCCGATAAATACACCCATATCCCGTCCCGCCTTGATAAAATCACTGACGATCAGGAAGTAACCCGCAAATCCCATGGTCTTGACGGTAAACAATTCGAAGTCGAGCCGTTCCTGGATTGCCGGTGTCAGATCGCTATACCGGAGTTTGGCGCCTTCCTGGGTGATGTATTTCAGGTACTCCCACTGATTCAGGTTGCTGTCGCCATGGATCTGGAATTCCTTTGGGACGGGAAAATTGGGTAACAGGATGTCCTTTTTCAGGTTCAGGGTCTCGACCCTGTCGACGATCATATTGGTATTGTCGATCGCCTCGGGGACGTCGTCGAACAGCGCGGTCATTTCCTCCGTTGTCTTGAAATAGAACTGATCGTTGGGAAATTTGAACCGCCGGTTCTTGGTGTTGGCATCATCGTTCACAAAATCGTCATACCCCGGCGTGGCCTGTTTTTCCCCCGTATTGATACAGAGGAGGATATCGTGCGCGTTGTAGTCGTCCCGGTCTGTGTAATGGCTGTCGTTGGTGGCGATGATCGGCACACTGTATTTCTTCGCGAACCGTTGCAGGGTGTTGTTGATCGTCTCCTGTTCCTTGATATTGTGGCGTTGCAGTTCTATAAAGTAGTCTTCGCCAAACAGGTCCAGCCACCATTTGAATTCCTGTTCCGCCTTTTCTTCACTCTCGTGGAGGATGGTCTGTGGCACATAGGCCCCGATGCAGCAAGTCGTCGCGATCAATCCTTCGTGATATTTGAGGATCAATTCCTTATCGATACGCGGGTATTTGCTGTACAGTCCCTCCGTATACCCTAGCGAGGTGAGTTTGATCAGGTTTTGATAGCCCTGTTTGTTCTTGGCCAGGAGGATCTGGTGGTATCGCTCATCTTTTTGTTCCTTTGTAAAGGTCTTACGCGTACGGTCTTGCACCACGTAGAATTCGCAGCCCACTATGGGCTTGACTTTCAGGGTGCCATCCTCGTTCTTGTGTTTATAGGCTTCGGCCACGAACTCAAAGGCCCCGAACATGTTGCCATGGTCGGTGATCGCGAGTGCCGGCATGCCATCTTTAATGGCCTTTTTATAAAGGCTTTGGATCGATGCTGCCCCGTCCAACAGGGAAAATTGCGTATGCGTATGGAGATGGGAAAATTTGCTCATGGGACTCGCAATTAACTAACAAATACTGAGATACTTCGTTCACGCCCCCGGCGCAAACCGCACATTCTTTTCACAGGGGACCAGCAGCGCCGCTTGGCCGGCTTCCGCCATTTTGGCAAATTTTTTGCATATTTTACTTATCTTTGACCCGTGCCAATATCCTCGATCTGTAAATTATGTTGAAAAATTACGTACTCATAACAATCGTCGCCGTTTGCCTGCTAAGCAGCTGTAGCACCTTCAAGCCCGCAGCATCCCAGCCGGCTGCCTCCTCGTCTACCACACAATCAAATGGCAATGTTCAATTTATCAGCAACATCTCGATAAAATCCGACAATCGCCAGGACCGAACCCAAAGCTCCATCTCCACCATCAATACCAACGCGAAAGGAAGTGCCGTTTATTCCGACCGGGCGACAACCATCGAGAACTATCCCGCATTGCAATTCAAGTACGCCATTTTGGAGAACTGCACCGTAGAAGACTTGAGCAATCCCAAGTTGTTGAGCTTTATGGACTATTGGTATGGTACTCCCTACCATTACGGCGGCACTACCCGGGATGGCATCGACTGCTCCGCCTTCGCCTTTTTATTAATGTCCTCGGTATATGGCATTGCCACCATGCCGCGTACCTCCAAAGAACAATACGAGGCCTGCACACACATCTCGCGCGACCAACTCCTGGAAGGCGATCTGGTCTTTTTCCATACTTTGAGCGGGAAAAAGCATCAGGGAGTTACCCATGTAGGCGTCTATCTCCGTAACAATAAGTTTGTACATGCCTCCGTCTCCGGGGTGATGATCAGCGACATGAACGACGGCTATTACGACCAGCACTTTGTCGGCGCCGGCCGCGTCGTCGACCAACCCACTGCCACGGCCAGCAATTAACTACCCCTGTTTCTTCACGACTATATAGAAGTTCCGGTCCACGGACAGATTTCCGTCACCTCCCGTTCCATTGCCCGTCGCTCCCACGGTGATGATACCCGGGCCCGAACCACTGGGATGCGGACGCCCGCCCGTCGGCTGTGCCGAGAGCGCCGCCTTCAGATCAGGCATACCCGTCTCCAGCAACTTACCGCCCGTACCGGCCTTCATGGTCTGCCAGTCATCCGTCGGATGGATCCATTGCTCGGGCAGCCCGCCAATGTATACTTTCACCGGCATATTGAAACCTTTTACGCAATTGCCCCAGCGATAGCTGATGACATCCCCATTGGACTGGAAGGACAACACGGGTACCTTCGTCGTCCTCAGGTATTGGTCAAACACCTTCGAAAGATCCTTATGCGCGTAATTACTAATGTACGCCTCTATCTCCTGTGTCGTCACCGTCTTGTGATAAAAAGTCGATTGCAGTCCATGCAGCAGACCGCGGAAGGCGCTGTCGCCTATGATCTGCCGGATCATGTGCAACATATTTCCACCTTTATAATACATGTCGCCCGAGCCCTCTTTATTCACTCCATAAGGGGCGATGATGGTGTTGTCGTTCGCAATGTTCTTCCGGGTGCCGATGCAATAATCATTGCCGGCCTCCGTGCCATATAAATAGGTGGTGTAAAGCGTTTCAGTATAATTGGTAAAACCCTCATGCACCCACATATCGGCGGCGTCCTTGTCGGTGATACTGTTGCCAAACCATTCGTGCCCGCTCTCGTGTACGATGATAAAGTCCCATTTAAGACCCCAGCCCGTACCGCTAAGATCCCGTCCCAGGTAACCGTTCTCGAAGTGATTGCCATAGGCGATATTGCTCTGGTGCTCCATACCGAGGTGCGGCGCTTCCACCAACTTATATCCGTCTTCGTAAAAAGGGTAGGGGCCCATCCAATACTCGAAGGCGCGCAACATCGTGTCCGCCTGCTTGAATTGCGGCCTGGCCTTTTCCAAATTATAATCCAACACCCAGAAACTGCAATCCAGTGCGCCCTTCTCTCCCTGGAAAACATAGCTCCAATTCACGTATTTACCGATATAGGGAATGATATCGTAGGAGTTGATGGGGTTAGTGACAGCCCAGGTATAGGTCGTCGTGCCATTGCCATTCGACTTCTTTTCACGTAGGCGGCCATTGCCAATGCCTACCAGGCTGTCGGCGCAGGTGATATGCATGACCACCCCGCTATCGGGTTCGTCGTACAGGTGATCTTTACAGGGCAGCCAGCAGCTGAGCCCCAGGCCTTCATCGGCCACGGTGATCCAGGGGCGTCCCTGTTCATCCTTGTTCCAGATCCAGCCGCCGCCCCACGGTGGCCGGGTAGCAACTTTTGGTACGCCCTGATAACGAAACACGACGGTCTCAACACTGCCCGCTTTTACCGGCTTTGGAAAACGGACATGGAAAACGTTTCCTTCACGCGTGAAGGCCAAAGCCTTCTTTCGCCAGATGGCCGATAGCAGTTGCATCGGTTCCTGCAGATCGATCTGGAGGACCTGCCCGTCAGTGAGGGCCGCGAACGTGATAGCATTTTCGCCTGACAGCGATTTGGCAGCATAGTCCGGTGTTACCTGCAAATCATATTTGAGCAGGTCCCACCAGGCACGTTCAGGGCCGACGCTGCCCCGAAGGCTATCGGCATGGGAATAAAAAGCTTTCTCGGGGGTCAGCAATTGGCCCTTTACGACAAAGCAGACAAAAAAGCAGGGGAGGATCGTGGCAAATGACAGTATGCGACGCATTGGTTATCTTTAATTTAGAATTTTCTAACAACGCGATGAAGGTAATTAAACATTTGGCATCCAGCCTATCGATTTGGACGAGCGGTCTGGTATTACTCCTGCTGGGCGGTTGTAGTCCTGCAAACGCCGACAAGGGCAAAAAGGTCTTCACTTACAACGAATCCGACGGCATCGCCAGCCTCGACCCTGCATTTGCCAAGAACAGGTCCATCATGTGGGCCATCCACCAACTCTACAGTACGCTGGTGGAGACGGACGCCGATCTGCATTTCGTCCCCGGCCTGGCAAAAAGCTGGGAGGTCTCACCTGACCGCAAGACCTGGACCTTCCACCTCCGGACCGACGTCTTTTTTCACGACGACCCTGCCTTCCCCGGCGGTATAGGCAGGCGGTTTGTCGCGGCGGATGTGGTCTATAGTTTTAACCGCCTGCTGGATCCTTTGACCGCGAGTAGCGGGGCCTGGATCTTTCACGATCGGATAGATAGCAGCGGCGCCTTCGCTGGCCCCAACGATAGCACCTTTCAACTTCGCCTCGCGCGCCCCTTCAACCCCATCCTGGGCCTTCTCAGCATGGAATACTGCTCCGCCGTCCCCCGCGAAGTCGTGGAGAGATACGGCAAAGACTTCCGCGCCCATCCCTGCGGCACCGGCCCCTTTCGTTTTAAGTCCTGGGAAGAAGGACAGGCCCTCATCCTGCTAAAGAACGACCATTATTATGAACACGACAGCGCCGGCCTCACCCTGCCCTGGCTCGACGCCGTAAAAATTACCTTTAACGACGAAAAAGCAACCGAATTCCTGCAGTTCCGGCAGGGCGAACTCGATTTTATCAATGAGATCGATCCGTCGTTCAAAGATGAAGTACTCAGCAAGCGGGGTCAGTTAAAAAAAGAGTGGCAGGACAAGATCGTCCTCTCCGTGCATCCACAACTGAATACCGAATATTTAGGTATCCTCGTCGACAGCAACAATGCGCTCGTCCGCCTGTCACCGCTGCGCTTAAAAGCAGTCCGCCAGGCCATCAACTATGGCTTCGACCGGCGGAAGATGATGCTCTATCTGCGCAATTCGCTCGGCCTGCCCGCGGAGAGCGGCTTCGTACCCGCGGGTCTGCCGTCTTTTGATTCCACCATTGTGCATGGCTATCACTATGACCCGGAAAAGGCCCGCGCGTTGCTCAAGGTCGCGGGCTACCCGGACGGCCGCGGCCTGCCAACCATCAAGCTCCTCACCATCCCCATCTATGCCGACTTCGCCACTTTTATCGCCCGGCAATTGCAGGATATTGGGCTTCACCTTACTACCGAAGTAGTCCAGAAGAGTCTCCTCCTCGAAGAAACCGCCCAATCGAAGGCGCCTTTTTTCCGCGGCAGCTGGATCGCCGACTACCCCGACGCGGAAAACTATCTAAGCGTGTTTTATTCCCGCAACCCCGCACCACCTAACTATACCCGTTATGATGACCCCGGCTTCGACCGGCTCTATGAACAGGCCTTGCAGGAGAACAACGATTCGGCACGCTACCGCCTCTATCGGGAGATGGACCAGCGCGTGATCGATGCCGCGCCGGTCGTACCCCTTTGGTATGATGAAGTGGTGCATCTCATCAATCCACGCGTCCGCAACCTCGAAGCCAATGCGCTCAATCTCCTCGAACTGCGGCGGGTGGATATCGTGCCAACGCAGGCCCACTGAGCGCCGCCGGCCACCGCCGGCCGCCGGCGTGAAAAAGTTTTTCCTTTTTCCAAAAAACACTTTATTAATTTTATGGGGTAAAATTTCCGGTTATGTTTGAATATGAGAAACAACAGCGGCTTTTGAGCGAAATGTTGGAACGGGAGAGGAAGGAACCACGTACAATAGAGGAGATCGAGGAAACTTTTAAGCGGATAGGCCTCTTGGATGAGGAGGGCAACCCTACCGACTTGTATATTCGTATTGCTCCGTATTTGGAACGTGAGGCCGCCCGTCATCGATCCTGATCCACTTATCGCAAGAAGTTAACTGTATGTACGATCTTAGACCCAATTTGATCATCGGCTTTCATGGCTGTGATCTCAGGGTGAGGGATAAGCTTTTGAACCACCCGAACGAAATTGTGATCAGTCAAAAGCCTTATGACTGGCTGGGACATGGCATGTATTTTTGGGAGAACAATTACGAACGCGCGATGCAATGGGCCGAGGACAAAAAACGTCGCGGCGCTGTCGAGACGCCGGCTGTCATCGGCGCCGTCTTGTTCCTGGGTTATTGTTGTGATCTTACGGATTCAAAATGTATTGGAAATTTGGCAAATGCATACGCGCTAATGGCCGAGAGGAGCAGGCAATTGGGCCGAAAGCTTCCCGTTAATAGGGATATGCCGCATGATCAGCACAGAGATAAATTATTGAGAGACTTGGATTGCTCAACTATAGAATATATGCATGACTACCTAGTAACCAAAGTTAGGCACGATATAAGGCAAAAAGGCTTCTCTCAAACTAAAGTCTTCGACTCCACCCGCGGTATATTCACTGAAGGCGGCCCGGCCTTCGAAAGCTCGGAGATCCAGGCAAGGACCCACACCCAGCTCTGCATCCGCAACCTCAACTGCATTCAGGATTTTTTCCTGCCTCGCCGCGAAGTCGAATACCTGCCCTGGCTCGAGTCTGCCCGCGATCATTCCGCGGCTTGAACCGGGACCACGACGAGCGCCCGCCCCCTTATTCACCCCTTAGCGCTTTCACAGGGTTGGCCGCCGCCGCGCGGATGGTCTGATAGCTCACCGTCAGAAGTGTCACCAGCAGCGCCCCGCCGGCAGCGGAGGCAAAGAGCCACCAGGACAGGGGAGTGCGATACGTGTATTGCAGCAGCCACTGATGTAAAAGTAAGGCGCCGGCCGGGATGGCGATCGCGCAGGCGAGGAGCACCAGCGTCATGAACTCGCGGCTCAGTGTGCCCCAGAGATTCAGCACTGAGGCGCCCAGCACCTTGCGCACCCCGATCTCCCGGGTACGTTGTTCCGCGACAAAGGAAGCCAGGCCAAAAAGACCCAGACAGCTGATGAAGATCGCGAGAACCGTAAAAAAAGTCGAGATCTGGCCGATACGTTGTTCGACGTCGAACTTCATCGCATATTCCTCGTCAGGCAGCTCGTAAGAGATCAGACCGTCCGGATCATAATGCTTAAATACCTGTTGGACCCGGCTGATGGCTTCGGATTCGCGAAGGCCCGGATTCAGCCGAATCGTGATATAATTGAACCAGGCATAATCCATAAAAAACAGCGTCGGCGCGGTCGGGTCATAAGGCGAATCCATCACCATGTCCCTGATGACGGCTATCACCGGACGAGACAAGCCGTCGACCGTGATCAGCTGACCGATCGGATGTTGAAAACCCGCCAGCTTTACCGCCGCTTCGTTCATGACAATCCCGAAGCTGTCGGTCGCCATGTTCAGGCTGGGGTTATGCCCTTGCAGGACCTGCCACCCAACAGTTTTACCGTAGTCGTGTGTCATCGACACCCAACCGAATTGCGGCTTGGCATAAGGGTCCTGGCCCTTCCAGCTAAAGTCGTCCCGCACCCCCCAGGTGCCGGTGAGCGGTCCATTCGACCCCGTCACGTTCACCGCGGCGCCCGAGACAAGGAGGTCGTTACGGATAGCGTTGAAATGGTGCCTGAGCTCACTATGGTTGAGGATATCGGCGCTCAGCAGGCCTTCCCTGACATAGCCCACCGGCCGAGCGCGTGCGTATTGTACCTGGCGATAGATGATTAGTGTCCCCAGGATCAGGATAACGGAGACGGTAAACTGCACTACCACCAGCACTTTCCTTGGCTGGTCCGCATGGCGGCCAACCCTTATCGCCCCTTTCAATACTTTTACCGGCTGGAACCCCGACAAATAGAGGGCCGGATAGCTGCCCGAGACCAATCCGGTGAACAAGGAGAAACCCAGGGCCGTCAGCCAGAACAGCGGCTCGCCCCAGGGCATGGTCAGGCTTTTACGCGCCATCCCATTGAACATGGGCAGTAAGAGCGTTGCCAGCAGCAGGCCCATGACAAGGGATAAAAGCGCCATCAGCACCGACTCCCCGAGGAATTGGCCGATCAGTTGTCCCCGCAAAGAACCCAGGGTTTTGCGGATGCCCACTTCCCGGGCGCGTTTTTCGCTGCGCGCCGTGCTCAGGTTCATAAAATTGATACAGGCCAGCAGCAGGATCGAAAGGGCGATGGTGCTAAACAAGCGGACGAAGCGGATCTGGCCGCCCGCAGGTTGGCCATTGGCGAAACTCCCATAAAGATGATACCTGTCCATGGGTTGCAGGAAGATCGTCTCCTTGCTGTTTGGCAGATGGCTTTGCGGGATGCGCGCGATGCGGGCCGTGAGTTGATCGAAGCTGACCCCTTCGTTGAGCTGCACATACAACATGGCGTAATGTACCCCCCATAGCTCTTTTGATCTTTTGATCCAGGAATGTGTCGCGGCATATGCGTCCCAGGGGAGCAGGAAGTCGGCAAAATGATAGTCCGTATTGGCCGGCAGGTCTTCGTAGACGCCCGTTACTTTGAAGGCGAGCTGGTTGTCGATACGGACGGTCTGTCCCATGGGGTCGGCGGCGCCGAAGAGGGCCTTGGCCATGGAAGCCGTGAGGATGATGGACGCGGGGTCCGCCAGGGCCTGGTCGTTGCCCCGGAGAAAGTGGAGTGTGAGCATGCCCGGTAGTTCCGCACCGACCCAGCGGCATTGGCCCTGGACCTTTTTTTCGGCGGTCGAGGGGGCGAGGCGCGCGGAGCCGCCGACGGGCGTAAGCAAGTGTGTCTCATACCCGCTGGCGAGTGCCAAATGCTTGATATCCCTGCCGTACTGACTGCGCAGCGCTACGGCCAGGGGGATGTCCACCCCGTTGTCCGTATTGATCTCCCCATTGGTGATCTGGTTATCGTAGACAATGGCCAGGCGGGCATGGTTGCGATGATAATGGTTGAACGTGGTCTCATTCCAGATCCAGAGGCCGATGAGCAGGGATACCGCCATACCAGCGGCCAGGCCCGCGATATTAATAAAGCTATAGACCCTGTTGCGGCCCAGATTTCGAAAGGCGACGAGGAAATAGTTTTTCAGCATTTGTATGTAATTATTCGGTTCTTAGCGTATCGGCCGTAAAGCGAATTATTCGCTCTTCAGTGCCTTCACCGGGTTGGCAAGCGCGGCCTGAACGGCGGTCCAACTAACCGTCAGCAGGGTGAGCGACAATGCACCGACCCCGGTCACCACGAAGATCCACCAGGCGATCCCTGTATGATAAGTGTAGCCCTGGAGCCATCGATGCATACCAAACCAGGCCAAAGGACCGGCGATGGCCAGTGACAAACCCACCAATGCCACAAACTCCCGCGTCAGCAGCCGCCAGATGCTGAGTACGGTAGCGCCAAGTACCCTGCGAACGCCGATCTCCTTCGTCCGCTGCTCAGCGACAAACGAAGCCATGCCAAAGATGCCGAGCGCACTGATGAACAGCGCGAAGCCGGCGAAAAACGCCGCCAACACCCCAACCCTTTGCTCCGTAGCAAATTTTAGCGCATAGTCGTCATCGACGAACCGATAATCAAAGGCTGCGGAGGGCAGGACACGCGAAAATGCCTTTTTGATAATGGGCAATGCATCGGCCATCGCCACGCCGGCCTTTGTCTTCATCAGCCACCAATGGTGATTGAAGTCATGGTCCAGCAGATACACGGTTTGACGCGTCCGCCCATATGGCGACTCCTGGATCATATTTTTGACTACTCCAATGACGGTGTAGCTTTTGTCGTCCCATTTCACCGTCGTACCGACGGGATGTTTAAGTCCCATATAAGCAACGGTAGCCTCATTGATGACCATCGCATTCGAATCCGTCGCGAACTGCCGCGAGAAGTCTCTGCCTTGTTGCATCTGCCAGCCGATCGTCGATCCGAATTCTGTGGATATTGAAAGAACAGCGACGTCATCCTGGAAGGTGGGATCCTTACCCGGCCAGTTGAAACCAGTAAAGCTTTCCCAGACCTGTGTGGCCGGGCTCGAAGACACCGCCGCCTCCGCCACCAATCCGGTCTGCAAGAGCCGCTGTCTTAGCAGATCGGCCCGTCCACTGAATTCGGGAACGGTGATGGGCAAGGTGAGGAGTCTTGCGCGGTCATATCCGGTGGATCTGTTTCGCGCAAACTGTATTTGACGGAAGACGACGACCGTACTGATGATCAGCAGCATGCTCACGCTGAATTGCAGCACCACCAGCGTTCGCCGCGGGATGGCGGCCCAGCGGCCGGTCTTAAAACTGCCTTTTAGGACTGCCACTGGCCGGAACGAAGACAGATAAAGCGCGGGATAGCTGCCCGCTAGCAGACCCGTTGCCGCGCTAAAGCCCAATCCTGTCAGCCAGATGCCGGGGTTGAGCCACCCGATGACGAGATGTTTGTCCGAAAGGCTGTTGAACCAGGGCAGCGCGATTGCGGTCAGTCCCAGCGAGAGCAGAAAAGCTATAAAAGCCATGACCATGCTTTCGCAATAGAACAGTGCGATCAGTTGGCCGCGCAGTGAACCGATTGCCTTGCGGATACCCACCTCGCGGGCGCGCCGCTCACTTCGTGCGGTCGATAGGTTCATAAAGTTTATGCAGGCCAGGAGCAGCACAAAGAAGCCGATGGTGCCAAAGAGCCATACGTACTGAATGTCGCCGCCGGTGTTGACATTCCCTTTGAACTCCGAAAACAAATGCCAGCGGCTCATCGGCTGCACGAATACCTCCGGCTTGTAGCCGGCGGCCGCAGGATTGTCGCCCATGTGGATCAGCGTACTATGCTTCAGCCGGGCAGAAAGCGCAGCTGCATCGACGTTATCATTTAGCTCCACATAGATCTGTACGAGGTCCCAACCCCAGTTTGTTTGTAGTTCTTTCATCGAGGCATCCGCATGCATCAAAAGATCGAGCGGGGATATAAACTGTATGCCGTTGAATGCGGAATTGGCCGGGATATCGGCGTACACGCCTTTTACGGCGACAGTTAGGTTGCCGTCGATATGCAGGGTTTGACCGATCGCGTCGCGGTCGCCGAAGAGGGCCCTGGCCGTGGAGGCGCTGATCAGGATGGATGAGGGGTCCTGCAGGGCTTTAGGCTCGCCGCTGAGCAGGTGTAAAGCGAGGAGATCGGGGGCGCCAGGCTCCATAAAGGTTCCCTTTTGGGTGAATTTTTTGTCGCCGAAACCCAATACATGATCCCGGGTCCACCAGGAGGCGACAACCTGCCTGAAGGCGCCGCTGTAGGTGGTCCGCAGTTCGTTCAACAGCGGGTAGGGCAGACTCCTGGTCGCGCCGGTCTCGCCATTGGCCGTTTCAAATTGCATCAGCCTGGCTATATGATCATAGCGCGGATTGTATCGGTCATAGGTGCATTCATCATAGATCCAGAGGCCGATAAGGGCTACGACCGCCATGCCGATCGACAACCCCGTGATATTGATAAAGGAGTGGACCTTGTCGCGACGGAGATTCCGGAAAGCGACGATCAGATAGTTTTTCAGCATGTGACGGGCGTTTAGTGCGATAAATTAAGTAACTTTTTGACATGAAGCATATTTCTTTCTGGCCGGCGCTTGCTATAACCGCCCTGGTGGCGGGTTGCCAGTCGAATACTAAACAGGGAACAGCGATCAGCTATCCGCAGGCGGCGACGGTCGACTCTGCCGATGTTTTCTTTGGCGTGAAGGTCCTCGACCCCTATCGATGGCTGGAGAATGATACGGCGGAGAGCACGCTGGCCTGGGTGCAGGCGGAGAACAAAACGACGAATGACTATATGGCCCATATCCCGTTCCGGGACACCATCAGGAAAGAATTGACTGCCCTCATCAATTACTCGCGCATGACCGACCCCGAGAAACACGGGGACTATTATTACTTCTTCCGGAATACGGGGCTCCAAAACCAGGATATACTCTACCGCAATAAGAACCTTGCAGACTCCGCCCACGCCGAACTATTCCTCGACCCCAATTCCTTTTCACAAGGCGGGGCCGTCACCCTGCAGGGCACTTCGTTTTCACCGGATGGTTCCTTATTCGCCTACCTGTTGTCGAATGGCGGCTCTGACTGGCGCGACGTGATCGTCAAAGACGCCGCCTCGGGAAAGCTCGTAGGAGATACGATCCGGAATGTAAAATTTAGCGGTGTGTCCTGGAAAGGAAATGAAGGCTTCTTCTATAGCACCTATGACGTACCCGCCAACGCGAACCGGCTTATCGTCAAGACCATTCACCATACATTGTACTACCATAAAATGGGCACCCCCCAACGGCTTGATCAGTTTGTATTTGGGGGCGATCGTCAGCCCCACCGGTATATCAACGGCGACGTCACGGAAGACCAGCATTGGCTGCAGATCAGTGCCCAGGAGACAACCTACGGCAACGAACTATACATTCAGGACCTCACCAAAAACGGCGCGCCCATCAGGACCGTCATCTCGGGATATGACTTCCAGCAAAATATCGTCGACAGTAAAGGCAACACGCTATACATCATCACCAATAAGAACGCGCCCGACTACCGGCTGGTGAGCGTAGGCGCGGACGACCCCTCACCGGCAAAATGGAAGGAGGTCATACCGGAGAGCAAGAACGTCCTCCAGGTGTCGAAGGCCGGAGGATATTTTTTCGCCACCTATATGGAAGATGTCAAATCCAAAGTCTTCCAATACGACTATGACGGAAAACGGATCAGGGAGATCAGCCTGCCCACCGCAGGTACAGCCGACGGCTTCAACGCTTTAAACAATCAAACTGAATTGTATTATCATTTCACCTCTTTCACCTACCCGACGACCGTCTATCATCTTGATTTAAAAAGCGGTAAAACATCGATATACTGGCGAATTGCCAACTTCGTCCCGGAAGACTATGTGACGCAGCAGGTCTTCTACACCAGCAAGGACAGTACCAAAATACCGATGTATATCGTCTACAAAAAGGGTACGGCCCTCGATGGAAAAAGTCCAACGCTGCTGTATGGCTATGGCGGGTTTGACGTGAGTCTGACGCCGTATTTTAGTCCGTTGCGGATAGAATGGCTGGAACATGGCGGTGTCTATGCGCAGCCGAACCTGCGCGGCGGCGGGGAATATGGGGAGAAATGGCATATGGCCGGAACCCTGATGCACAAACAAAATGTATTCGATGACTTCATCGCCGCCGCCGAATACCTCATAAAGCAGAACTATACTTCCAGTCCTTACCTGGCGGTGGAAGGCGGTTCCAACGGCGGCCTCCTGATCGGCGCCACCATGACCCAGCGGCCGGAACTGATGCGCGTCGCCTTGCCTGAGGTCGGCGTATTGGACATGCTCCGCTACAACCGGTTTACCGCCGGCGCAGGATGGGCTTCCGATTATGGAACGGCCCAAGACTCCGCGGCCATGTTCAAATATCTCCTCGGGTATTCGCCCCTGCACAACCTGAAAACGGGGGTCAGCTATCCGGCTACACTCGTGTGGACGGCCGATCACGATGACCGGGTAGTGCCCGGCCATTCCTTCAAATTCGCCGCGACGCTCCAAAAGGCCAATGCCGGCACCAGCCCGACGCTCATCGCCATCCAGCATAACGCGGGACATGGCACGGGTATGGACACGGAAAAGGTGTTGAGTGAGTACGCGGACAAATATGCGTTTGTCTGGTACAATATGGGTCTGGATCCTTTTCGCTAGCCTATTTCACCGTCGTCGCCTTGTCGATCAGGAAGACCAGCGTGGCGCGATGCGCCTTCGTGGCTTCATCTGTTGAAACAGCGGTCGCCAGCAGTCCCTTGATCTTTTTGAGCGCGGAGAAGGAAGCGGCTACCGAAGGATAGTCATACATCCCGTCCGTAGCAGCCAGCAGCGCGGCCAGTCTTTTCACATACTCCGCCTGCAGGTTCTGCCGGTACAGGTTGACGTTTGTTGTCAGGTCGTCATGGAAGAAGTCCCTCGTCAAATCGCCAAAGAGATCTGCGACGCTGTACGCGTTGCCGTAAAGCGTAGTGGAGTTGATCCTCCGCAGGGTAACCGGGTTCAGCCAGAACTGCAGGAGACTCGCCTGCAGGCGCAGAACGAAGTTTGCCGGTTTGGGATCCTCCGTCCCTGTAAAGAAATCGAAGCCCCTTCGCTGGGTTTGCAGATAAGGGAACAAATAGCGGTCCGCATCATAAGCCCCCGGGCTGAACACATACTTATTCAGCACCCCGAGCGCCTTCTTCTGGTAGTCGGCGGGAACGGGCGTGAAAGGCTTATTTCCTGACTGTTGTTCGGGAAAGGTCCGATCGACATAGATGCCGCCGATATAGCGACTCAGTGCGAAGGCCATCGTGATCCGTTGCCCCTGTAAAATATTGTACCGCTCTATCAGCTCGGAATAGGATTGCCCTGGCAGGGTATACCTGTCCTTCAGCTTTGGCATGAGTCGGTTCACAAGCCTATAGCGTTCGTCGGCATAGGTAACCATATCGTTGCTCATGTCCCAGGTGATCACCCTTGGATCGATACCCCGGCCGGGTCCGGTGATATCCGCATCATTGCCAAATGCCAGTTTCGGCTCTTTGCTTCGACTAAGGATCTTGTCCAGTCCCGCTTTTTCTTCGGCAGGACTGAACTCTCTGTACCCATATTCGATGGCCCATTTGTCATAAGGGCCGGGATGGTTCGTATAATAACCGGCCTGCTGGCTGGGGTCCAGGGACAGGTTCACGGCGCTATAATCCATCACGGAACCCATGACACCCCATTCGTCCGTTATTTTTTTGTCCTTTAATTCCGCGGGGCTTAACATCTGGCTGGCCTTCATATTGTGCATCAGCCCGAGGCAATGGCCCATTTCATGCATGACCAGTTCCGTGTAATACTCTTTTTGCAGCTCACCCAATTGGCCTGGGTCGGCGCCTTCGGCATCAAGCGCCGTTTGCGCGACGGCCAGTTGCATTTTGGATTCCCGCGCGTAGATGCAGCTTCTCCAAAAGGGCGGAGTCGGGAGACTGCTCTCAAGATCTTTTGGCTCGCCGGAAGCACTAAAGAGTTCCTCCTCCGCAGCAGTGAAGGGCATGAAGCCCCAATCGATGGTAATGTCGGCGCCAAGGATCTGGCCCGTCTTCGGATTTTCCACACTGGGTCCGATGGCATAACCCAGGTTCGAAGATACCCAGCGGATCACATTGTATCGGATGTCCGCGGGGTCCCAGGTCGCCGTATCGGGCATCATCTTCATGACGAGGGCATTTTTGAAGCCCGCTTTTTCAAAGGCTTCGTTCCATTTCATTCCGGCGTCGAGGATGATCTGTCTGAGCTCGACCGGGGTCGTGTTCTCTACCCAGAATACGATCGGCTCAACAGGCTCGCTGAGCGCCGCGGTGGGGTCCTTTTTCTTCAAATTCCATCGATGGATGAAATCATGATAGGGGGTAGGGCTCTTACTGGTCATGTCATCCTGCTGTGTCGAAAAAAAGCCGATCCGCGGATCGTCACGACGCGGGGTATAATCGTTTTGCGGCACCAGCAGAAAGGAATGCTGAAAGCGGATGCGGTTATAACGTGGGTCGGTGATATCCTTCCCGCCCGGATTGAATGGGGCGGGGTTGTCGAAAGCGAGTTCTACGATCACGTCAGTGTTGTCGGGAAAGGAGCGGATCTTATCGTACCTGGATTTGGCCGGGTTGAGCGTTCCCAGGTTGTACACGAGCGTGGGCGGAACCGACGGCGGCACTACCGGCTTGATAGGGTCCAGTTTGTCGCTCAGGAAAAGGCCATCCACCCCGATCAGATAACCGGCGGAGTCTTCCGCCGCGATCTTGTCGGCAAAGAACACCGCTTCCGACACATCCACATTGGCGGCCTTGCTGACGGCATTACTGCTGTCATAATAGAAATTGGTATTCACCTGCGCGAATTCCAGTTTGTCATAGCTCTTGCGGATTTTGAAGATCCAGGTCGTCCTTGGCATGCTTTGATTCAGGAATAACTCCGCAGGCCCGCCCATGGCGTAGCTCTGGTAGATGAACTCTTTCCCTAGTTGGTCTTTTTTCACGTACAGTTGGACGCTTCCGGAGCTGGTGTCCTGGTACATGGTCAACAACCCTTCGACTTTTCTGCTGCTTTTTACTTTGTCTGCAACTTTCGCCGGTCCGGCTTTTTTGGTGGTGTCGGCCGCATTGGCTGGCTTTTGTGCGTTTGATCGGGCTGCCATCACCAGGCAGCCAGCGATCAATAGGAACATTTGCTGTTTCATGGACTTTAGTTTATGGTGATTGAATTTAAGCGAAATTGTATCGCCATCGCACAAAATCTGTATCGAAATCGTACTAAACCCCCTTTTATGCCAACGTAATAGGCATAATTATCAATGGCTTAGCTTTTGGCATTTCAATGGTAATTGTTTTACCATGATCACCAACTATCTCCGCGCCGCCCTACGAAGCATCACCCGGCACAAACTCTACAGCGGCCTTAACATCGTCGGTCTTGCCATCGGCATGGCGGTGGCCCTCACCATCGGGCTTTGGGCCCATTATCAATATTCTTACGACCGGTTTCTTCCCGGCTATGCCGACTGTTACCAGGTGCGCTACAAAATAGACATCGGCGGTGATATTTCGAGCATCAATAATACCTCGCTGCCGCTGGCAAAAGCGCTGCAACATGATATCCCGGAGATCAGCTGGGCCGTACATACCGACGATCCGGGTTCACATGCTTTGCTGGCCGGTAAAAACCAGGCCTATCTCCCCGGTATCTTCGCGGGTTCGGACTTCCTTCAACTGTTCAGGTATCCCATGCAGGAAGGTGCCGCAGCCAATAGTCTGACCGATCCTTATTCCATCGTCCTCTCCGTTTCGGCAGCCAAGGCGTTGTTTGGCAACGACAATGCGCTGGGCAAAACAGTCCGGATCGACAATGAACATGACCTTCGGGTCACCGCCGTCATGGCCGATATCCCCGATAACGCCACCCTTCGCTTCAGCTATATTGTCCCCCTTTCCTATAAGATCAATGAAGCCGCCGGCCGCTGGAGCTACAATGCCTTCCAGACCTTTATTGCGCTTCGCCCCGGCACAAGCCTCGACAAGATCGCACCTCGGTTGAAGGCTATCCTTCGGAAATATAGCCCCGACGAATACAACGCCGTCAAGGCGGAAGTATTCCTGCAGGGTATGAAGGACTGGCACCTCTATACCGAATTCAAGAACGGCGTCCAGTCGGGCGGGATGATCGATTATGTCCGGCTATTTATCATCATCGGCGTCCTCGTACTGGCCATCGCCTGTATCAATTTCATGAACCTTTGCACCGCCCGCGCGGAAAGACGCGCCAAAGAAGTGGGTATCCGCAAGGCGATTGGCGGGCGGCGGGCGCAACTCATTTTTCAATTTCTCACCGAGTCGGTGCTGCTCGTCTTTATAGCCTTTGTCATCGGCATGGTGCTGACACAACTCTGTCTGCCCGCCTTCAGCCGGCTCACAGGCTGCCCGCTCGAATTGCCTTTCGGCAATGCCTTTTTTTGGCTGGCCATGCTTGGCTATATTCTTTTCACGGGCATAGCAGCCGGAGCGAGGCCGGCTTTTTTTCTGTCCGGGTTTCGCCCGGTAAAGGTCTTAAAGGGTTGGACGGCTAGTTGGCGGGGGCATTCGCTCCCGGCCAAGATACTGGTGATCGCGCAATTCAGCTGTGCCATCGCCCTGATCAGCAGTGCCGTCGTCGTATATCAACAGATCAGCCACGCAAAGGACAGGTCCACGGGATATATGATCGATCGGTTGATGACCACCGATATGGGAGCCGACCTTACCCGCAACTATCCGGCTTTAAGGAATGAACTACTTCGAAGCGGATTAGTGTCGGCGGTCTCGCGCGCTGACGGCGCCACGACGACGATCAACAACTGGTGGGGTGTCGATGACTGGCCCGGAAAATTGGCCGATGACAATCTGACCATGGCCACGATTGCCGTAGACGGCGCCTATTTTCAGACCCTTGGCATGACGCTCGTCGCAGGCCGCGGTTTCACGGATGGAGACTCGGCTTCGGTTATTTTGAATGAGTCTGCCGTTCGTCGGTTGAGGCTCCGGTCGCCGGTCAACCAGTATATCACGATGAATGGCCGTCAATGGAAATTCCGGGTCGTCGGCGTAGTCAAGGACGCACTAATGATGTCACCCTTCGCGTCTGCCGAGCCCAGCTTTTTTATCGACCGGCCGCAGTACACCAGGACGATGATCTATCGACTAACCCCCAATGCTAACATCCACGAAGCTGTCGAAAAACTGGGGCCGATCTTTCAGCACTACAACCCTGCTCAACCCTTCATCTGGCATTTTGCAGACGAAAGCTATGCGGCTAAGTTCTCCGTCGAGACCTTAATCGGGCAGCTTGCCGCGCTTTTCGCGGCGCTGGCGATCTTTATCAGTTGTTTGGGTCTTTTCGGGCTGGCGACCTATATGGCCGATACGCGTCGCAAAGAGATCGGCATCCGGAAAGTGCTGGGGGCCTCGGTGCCGCAACTTTGGGCCCTCCTTAGTAAAGATTTTGTGGCGATGACGGCCATCAGCGCAATTATTGCCTCGCCCGTAGCCTGGTATTTCCTGCATAGCTGGTTGCAGCAATATGCCTATCGCATTACCATCAGTCCGTTTGTTTTTCTGCTTGCGGGTGGAGCGGCGATAGCAGTGACGCTGCTAACCGTCAGTTTTCGGTCTGTGCGGGCGGCCCGGGCCAATCCGGCAAAGAGTATCCGGACGGAATAAAAAAACGCCCCCTACCGCGGCTCCGCCCGCGCCGTTGCCGCCGCGGCTATTTCTTTTCGCTTTTCTTCAGCTTATCCGCAAAGGCCTTCTCGAACTTCTCGACCTTGGGCCTGATCACGATATAGCAATAAGGCTGCGAGCCGTGGTTGTTATAATAATCCTGGTGATAATCTTCGGCGGGATAGAAGGTACTGGCCGGGGTGATCTCGGTCACGATGGGATTCGGGTAAGCGCCTTCTTTGTCGAGCTGCGCCTTGTAATGCTCGGCCTTTTCCCTTTGTTCTTCGGTGTGATAAAAGATGGCGCTGCGATACTGCGTTCCAATATCATTTCCCTGACGATTGAGCTGGGTAGGGTCATGTGATTCCCAGAAGACCTCGAGCAGTTCGTCGTAAGTGAGCACTTCCGGATCATAAAAGATCTGCAGGCACTCGGCGTGGCCCGTCGTGCCGGTGCAAACCTCTTCGTAGCTGGGATTGGCCACATGCCCGCCCATATAGCCCGAGTATACCTTGACAACACCTTTCAGTTCCTGAAAAACGGCTTCGGTGCACCAGAAACACCCGGTACCGAATGTGCCGACTTCTGTCTTAACCCCAGCGGGGATCTTTTCGTTGCTCATATAACAAATATATTAAAATCGCTCCCTTTTGACGAATCGTAGCCAGAAAAGCACCAACAGGGCCGGGACAAAGTTCTCGCCGATCATAAATGCAAGGAAAAGCAGGCTCTTCGTGGGCACATGCACCTCCGCTGTCTGTACAAAAAGTTGCGGTGCGATGCCCGGGTTCTTACTGAACAGGATCATGATCGTAAAATTGAATCCAAAGTGCAGGGCAAAGGGCAGCAATATGGTGCCGGTCTTCGCGAAGGCCCTGGCGAAGACATATCCCGTCAATCCCATGACCAGGAAGAAGAACGCCACCTGGGTGGGCTTGCCAAAGCCGATAGTAAACCAGTGATAGATGCCAAAGGCAATGGCGGCGATCAGCACCGCTTTCGAAGGCCCGATCCGTCGGATCAGGATATACAACAGGGCTCCCCGGAAGATCAGCTCTTCGAAGAGAACGTTTCTGAATACATACCACAAACCTTTTAGCATGTCCGGAGGGCTGTAGGCAGTATTGAAATGATACGGGTTGTGCAGCAGGGCGGCTTGCACGAGATAAAAAGCGGTCAGGTAGACGACCCCCAGCAGAAAACCCATGGCGGCAAGCCGCAGTCTCCGCGCCGTCGGCTTAAAGCCGAGAACGGAAAGGTTACGATGTTCAATAAAATGGAGGAGGACCCAGGAGAGCAGGAGTTCAATTATAAGGCCTATCATAGATTAAAGATAACTGCCGACACGCCTCAGTCCAAACCACCCCTGGCAAAAAATCCTGCCCCCCCAGCCCCCTCGCGGGGCAAAATCCGGTGGCAAATTTTAGCAAATTTGCAGAGGGCAAATTTTGTAAAGTAACTTTATAAGTTTACCTTCGCATTATGAAAAGCCTATTCCCGTCGGACCAGTCGCGCCCCTCTGCCTTGGGCGCGGGTCCGACTGCCGGCCCGCAACCGCGGGACATGGAGATCGCGGCAAACCTGCGCATCACCCTCAACCGCCTCGTCAAGATCATGCGCCGCGAGACCCGCAACGATGGCCAGCTTTCCCTGACTGAACGATCCACCCTCGGCCTGCTTTACCCCGATGTACAATTGGCGCCCACGGACATCGCCCGCACCGAAAAAGTCACGACACAGTCTATGTCTCAGGTTGTCAATCACTTAGTGGAATTGAACTACGTCACCCGAACGCCTTCCGCAGACGATGGCCGCAAGACCATATTATCGCTCACCGACCTCGGAAGGGCACGGGTCGAACAGGCGAGACAGGAGAAACAGGAATGGCTGGCCAAAGCCTTGCACGAAAAGGTATCTGAGTCCGAAAAGAGCCTGTTGATGGATGCATTGACAATTTTGACAAAACTGGTCGACGAATAGTCCGGCCTGTGTATAAATGATTTTGTATGGAGTTACCCAAATTCACAGCCTTTGGAAGCCGCAATTACCGGCTCTATTTTTATGGTCAGTCCGTCTCGTTGATAGGTACCTGGATGCAACGCACCGCTGTCAGCTGGGTCGTTTATACGCTTACCCACTCCAGTTTCATGCTCGGCCTCTCGCTTTTTTGTCTGCAGTTTCCGTCCTTCCTGCTCTCCACCGTCGGGGGTGTCATTTCGGATCGCTACAACCGATTCAAGGTGTTGCTGATCACGCAGGTGGCCTCGTTAGTTCAGTCTTTGCTGCTGGCGGCCCTCGTGCTCATGGGGCATTACAAAGTATGGGAGATCCTGTCTATCAGCGTCGTGTTGGGGACGATCAATGCGTTTGACGTCCCTGCCCGCCAATCGATGGTATATGAAATGGTCGATAACAAAGAGCACCTGCCCAACGCACTGGCCCTGAATTCGACGATGGTCAACCTGGCCAGGCTCGTAGGGCCCGCGATTTCGGGCATCGTTTTGCAGAAATTTCAGGCGGGCGCCTGTTTCCTGCTCAACGCTGTCAGCTTCCTGGCCGTCATCATTTCGCTGCTTCGTATGAAGCTGCCGGCCTACTTGCCCGCCGTGCGGGAAAAGAACCCGATAGAGGAATTGCGCGAGGGGTGGCAATATATGGCGCGTACGCCGGCGATCTCGCGTCCGATCCTGATGCTGGCGACCATGAGCCTCTTCGTCATCCCCTTTTCGACGCTGCTGCCCATCTACGCCAAAGTTATTTTTCATGGCAACGCCGCCACTTTTGGCTGGATCAATAGTTTTATCGGGCTGGGCGCCATTGGCGGCTCCTTGTACCTGACCTCACAAAACGCGGCGACCGAGATGGCCCGGAAGAAGATCCTTCGCATGACTACTTTCATCTTCGGCGTTGGCCTGCTCCTTTTTGCTTACACGCCCTGGTTTCCTTTGGCGATGGTCTTTGCCGTGATCAGCGGTTTCGGTATGATGGCGCAGACGACCATGACCAATACGATGCTCCAGACGACCGTTACGCCTGCCATGCGGGGTCGTGTCATCAGTTATTTTGCGATGGCCTACTTCGGGATGATGCCAGTGGGCAGTCTGTTGATAGGCGCCGTCTCGCAATACGCGGGCACGCCCAATACTGTCTTCGGATCCGGTGTCATCGCGCTGATCGTACTCGGGATCTTCTGGCGTTTTTTGACTACGCCGGATGAAAAAAAATCTCCTTTTATTTCATCCAATACAACAACATCACAATGGAAACAAACAGCAAGGCTCTAGCCACTGCACTGCTCGTCATGGACATTCAACCCGCCATCATGCAAATGATGGGCGAAGGCGCCGCGCCCTTAGCCGACACGCTTAACCAGGCGATCGGTGCCGCCCGGAAAGCAGGCATTCCGGTGATCTATGTCGTCGTAGGATTTCGCAAAGGTTTTCCCGAGATCGGCTCAGGCACCGCCGCATCCTTTGCCGCTATCGCAAAATCGGGTATGACGGGTCTCGAAGAACCTACCGTAGATCCCTCCGTAGCACCGCTGCCGGGTGAAATGGTCGTTACCAAACGCCGCGTCAGCGCCTTTGCCGGCAGCGATCTCGAAGTCATCCTGCGTGGCCATCGCATCGAACACCTCGTACTCACCGGCATCGCCACCAGCGGCGTGGTCCTTTCGACCCTCCGCCAGGCCGCCGATATGGACTACCGGTTATCTGTACTGTCCGATGCCTGCGCGGACCGTGACAGCGAAGTACATAGTGTGCTGACGGGCAAGGTTTTCCCACGCCAGGCGGAAGTCATGACGACCGCCGAATGGGTAGTCGGGCTCAAGAAATAGTTTTCTCTGGATGGACGGGCCGGCGTCGGCCCGTCCATTTAAAATTCGTATCTTTGCACTCCAAAAAACGATGAGAATTTTTCCCGAATCAGCCCCGGTGCAATTGGAATTCGATAAGGTAAAGACCTTGTTGGCGGAGCAGTGTAATACGGAATATGCCCGGGCCAAGGCGGAAGACCTTCGTGTCCATACCCGCCGGGAATTCATAGAATTAGAACTGCGGCAATCCAACGAATTCAAACTGCTCATGCAGAATGGGCAGTATTTTCCAAACGACGATACGCTCAACCTCGCGCGGGAGCTCAAGCTGCTCGGTATCCCCGGCGCCACCCTCTCGGGAGAACAATTCCTCCAGATCCGCAGGCTGGCAGAAAGTATCCAAAGCATCTTCCGCTGGTTCGATCCCGAACGGCGCGTGGCCTATCCAGCCCTCGCCCGGGTCATCGAGAACACCCACTATGAGAAGGCCATCATTACCGCCATCGACGAAGTACTCGATGAATCCGGGACCGTTCGCGACAATGCCAGCGAAGAACTGGCGAATATCCGGCTTTCTCTTTTCCGGCGGCGCAACGAACTGCGCCGGGTATTCGACCGCATCCTGTCCAAACTCGGCAAGGCAGGTTATGTCGCCGACATCGAAGAATCGTTCCTGAACGGCCGCAGGGTAGTGGCCATCTTTGCCGAGCACAAACGCCAGGTCAAGGGCATCCTCCACGGGGAAAGCGACACCCGCCGTACTTCGTTCGTGGAACCGGAGGAGACCATCGAGCTTAACAACGAGGTCTTTTCGCTGGAACACGCAGAAAGCAAAGAGGTCAACCGCATTCTTCGTGAGCTCACTGCACGGCTCTCGGCTCATGCACCCTTGCTGCAGGTGTGGCACGACGTTCTCGGGGAATATGATTTTATCCGCGCCAAAGCGAAACTGGCCGCCGACATGAACGGCACTTTTCCTTTGCTCGTGGACAAGGCGCATGTACTTCTCCGGCAGGCATATCATCCGCTCTTGTTCCTGTACAACCGCAAGAATAAAAAGACGACGGTACCCACCAATATCTCGCTTAACGACAAAGAACGTCTCCTCGTGATCTCAGGCCCCAATGCCGGGGGGAAGACCGTGACGCTAAAGACCGTAGGGTTGCTGCAATTGATGTTGCAGAGCGGACTCCTTGTCCCCGTGCACCCCGACAGCGAAATGGGTATCTTCAAACAGCTGATGATCCACATCGGCGATACCCAAAGTATCGAATTCGAGCTCAGCACGTATAGCTCGCACCTGAAG